>Ga0247725_1001430_pt1 | contig 12155 bp, 18 predicted proteins | sample OKSTACKMCFT3sol_FD_183021 | JGI IMG/M metagenome (GOLD analysis project Ga0247725, IMG submission 183021) | Subsurface sediment microbial communities from gas well in Oklahoma, United States - OK STACK MC-FT3-sol | ecosystem: Environmental > Terrestrial > Deep subsurface > Rock core/Sediment... | reverse complement strand
AGCAATTCCTGGATAATTTCATCACGACTTTTCCCAGTTTTAGCCACCAGGCGATCGAGGCGGTCGCGCGCTTCGCTGGAAACCCAGGCAGACAGCTTGACCTGCCCGGCATCTTTGCGGCGCTGCGCCAGAGCCCGCTGACGTTCGCGGGCCTGGTTGGTTTTCAGTTCCTGTTTCGTCACCGTTTCCCTCCATCCGGCACATAGCCCACCAGCTCGCGCAGGCGCTCCAGCTGCTCATTCGTGATGAGATAGCCCTTATGGCTGAAATCCCCATCGTCCCACTGTTCACCCACCGGATCGCCGTTCGTCAGCTCGACATAGAGCTTTTGCAGCTGCGCCTGCGCCACCAGATAGCCTGTCAGCTTTTTCTGTGCTTCCAGGTTATCGTTCGCGGGCTCACCCAGGTAAACCGGAATGGTGATTTTCTCAGTGGCATGCGTGCGGCCGGTGAAAAACATGGCTTCGCCGGTGTCCTGCGCCGTGAGCGCTTTGCTCATCACGTTTTCAGAGAGATAGCCAATCACTTTCGCCATTGTCACACCCCCAAATCAACGCCGACGCCAGCGCCAACGATAAAAACATTTCTAAACGTGATGGAGAACTTCTGCCAGGTGCCATTATTCCAGCGCCGCGCCACGCGGCTGGGCAGCGTGAAGATCGGCCCATCATCCGGCCGAACGGGTTTAATCACCCGGCCATCCACCACAACATCGCAACCGAAGGTGATGCGGTGCTGCACCTTGCGGTGGGTTAGCGCCAGTTTCAGGCGCTTCGGAACCATCTGGCCCTTTTTAAATGTTTCAGCCATCACTCACCGCCCTTAGCCGGTTCATTTCGGTCGATATGAGCCTTGCGGCCCTGCACATGGTCATCGAGGCGATCGAGAAGCCTGCTGTCAGCAGCCATGCAGATGGCGCGCCACTGAGGGGCTGAAAACTCGCAAGTTTCCAGAAAGCCTTCCAGATTTATCACGCTAACCGCGTTGCGTTCACGAACATGAATGACGTGCGCTTTCGTGATGAGTGCTGGCGGCGTCGGTGAGCGTTCGAAGTTATCGATGCGAAAAAGCAGATCCTGAATGGCGGCAAGTCTAAGCTCTTGCCACTGACGCGAGCCAAAACTGTATTCAGTGCCGTTACGCATGCTGTCCTTCACGACGAACAGATTGGATAAATCATCGTGATAGGCGATGGCGGCAATGTCAGGATAAATCGGCTTATTGTTCAATTCCTTTCCCCTTACCCAGGCTTTCATACTGCTGGCCGGTGTTGTCGTCTTCTGCGCGTTTGCGGCCATGATTATCCGAAGGCGCGAGCGGAGCGTTGCGCAGGGCTCCCGCCAGCACATCTACCGATAGCGGCTGTTTGCCCGGCGCTGCTAGCATGGCGTCGCGGCAGGCTTTCCAGGTTATCTCGGCAACTTCACGGAATTCCGGGCGGCATAAGGTGAGCTGGATTTCGCATCGACGCGACCATTCTTCAAAGGTTTCAGCAGGCACAACCGGCGCGGCCGAATAGCAATCTTCACACAGACCATTCACGGTGTAGCCAAATACCTCTTGGTCGCACTTCCTGCATTTCTTTCTACTGACCGGTTTAAAATCCTGGGTAACTTCACTAGTCGCAACGTGAGTTGGCGCTGCGAGCATGGCGGCGCGTCTTTCCCATTCAGCAATTTCGCGAGCGTGCTTCATTGAGTTGTCACTAAACTCGGCATTAGCGCATTCGTCTGCTTCCTCAGCGGCTCTTTTCGCAATATCCAGAAGCTCGGAGACAAGCTCATTAGGCACATCAACCGGCGCGGGCGGTGCCAGCAGCTCAATCACTTCGTCTAACGCGTACTCAGCAGCGTTGTAGAACGTTGCGCCTGGCGAGCGTGCGCACAGCCAGTGAACTTTATTGCAGATTGCTTTACGGTCGATTTTCGGCACAACCGGCGCGGGGGCTGCTGAGCGGTGATTATTTCCGTCAAGCTCACGTATAGCGTAATCGACAAGCACATCTTTACATTCAGGTTCATTTCGGTCGTTGACTGCCTTCAGGTAAGCGACAGCACGCCGTATTTGCTCCCGCAGCGCCGCGCCGCGATCATTCCACCCTTCGATATAGGCCTGGGTCTGAGGTGAAGGCTGATTGCGGTTATCGTCCCAGTATTTGCGCGAGCTGGTGATGTCGCCAGACTGCGCTTCCCGCTGCCGTTCCAGCTTGCTGTTACGCTCTTTCATCGCCTGCACTGTAACTGTCAGTAGGTCGATATCAGTGACTTTGCCGTGAAGGATTTCCGCGATGCGCTCAACGATGGCTTTGTAGTCGGTGCCGCCCTGGGCTGGTGGCGCGGTGACAGCCTGTTGCAGCCTTTCCAGCTTCACATATTCCTGCACTGAATAGCCTTCAGTACCCAGCCACTGCTCAGCCTCATGTGGCGATGCCGTGTAGTTGTATGTCTGGCCCGCCAGGGTTTTGAGGGCGTACAGGTCGGCCACAGCATCGAACCGCGTCACCGGCTCAGCCAAGCCCGGCAGCAGTGCGCGCAGCGCATCCAGATAAAACTGCTCTTTAAGTGACAGCTCGCCAGCTGCCTCCAGCGCCGCGATACGCTCGCGAACGGCTTCAGCGGTAATTTTCACGGCAGCACCCCCACCATAACCAGACCAGACACCACTGCCATCCAGAACGCCAGGAAAGCAGCCAGAACAGCCCACCAGCGCATATCGATACGCTTGTTAGTAGATTTCATGGGCTTCAGCCTCCATCTCAGCACGGAAACGGTCGATATCTTCAGCCCGGTAAATCCCATCGATCGGGAGGCAGGTATAATCGACACGGTTAAAGTTGATATCGATATCCCGGCGGCAGTTCTCTTCATCGGGATACACATAGCCTTCGGGCTTGTAGCATTGCGGCTCACCGCTCATGCACAGCACCAGGAACAGACCAAACATAGATTTCCTTAGCCCGCTGGTGGCGGGCATATTGATTAATTAACGCGACGCCAGGATACGATGTCAGTGCCATCGCCGTTGGTGTTCCAGTCCAGGTCGATCGCCCGAACCTTGCCGCTATCTGTGCCGTCACGAAAGCGAGCTTCCACGGTATCCTCAGGGTGAAGATGACCAGGGAGAACCTCAATTTCGCAGGCCCGCCAGCCGCGCCAGTCATGCCACACGCCATCAGATTGTTCGGCAGACAGGCGTGGCGCACTCAGGATGAGCTGGCGCGCTGCCACAGCCACCAGGCGGCTATCGTGAGACAGGTCGCCCGCCAGCAGGTGGAGCAAATCGACCACATCACCCAGCCATTGGTCGTTAACTGCGCTTTTCGATGATATTTCATCGGGCGCGCTGCGCATTTCCTGCGCTTCATCGTTCACATTGATTCCTTAGCCCTTGCGGGCAGTCACATAAACAGAACCGAAGCGAAGCCAGCCGCCACGGCTACACACGACAGCATCAGCGCGATGGTGAGCGCGTGAAGCAGTCTCATCCGATATCGCCCACCGGCGCGCCCCACACTGCAACCGGGCCGTTATCGGTGGGCTCGATAGCCAGCAGGAACCACTTATCGCCCGCCGGGCGCTTCAGCTCCCAGGCGCTGTAGTCATCGCTGGTGGTCTGACCTTCAGGGGCAATCAGGAACGTGCCGCAGCCATCCAGGCCATTCACCGCGAACCAGACAGTGCGGGAAGCGGGCTCATTCGGGTTAAAGATCGGATACAGCGGGTGACGCCAGAAGCCGCGAGCATCACGCTCCATCTCAACGCGGGTTACGCGGTGCGCAGGTTTTGCGCTTTCTTCCGGTATTTCATCGGTGCCGGATTGCAAATGTTGCGCATAGCGCTCGCAAATACGTGCTGCGATGCGCTGAGCGCCGGGCCAGGATACCAGCGGCATATCATCCGGCAGCGGCGTCGAGTTAATGAGATCGCCCAGCGCCTGGGCCGTGCCGATGCTGGCGGCATTGATGCTTTCATGGATTGCCTGTGCAATCAGCGCTGCCTGTTCGGTGACGGTGGCGCAGCGGTTCAGCTGGGCGGCAAGCGCGAAGTGGTTCTGGTTCGGTAACATGTCATTTCCTCAGTGATGGCTCAGATTGAGCCTTTAACGGTGGTGCCACACAGCAGGCGATAGGAACGCATTACGCCCATGCTGGCGGTTACGTCGCTGCTCACCTTGTTCTGCTGGGCGTAGTAGTCCACTGCCGTCGCCAGGTCGCGCAGGCTGCGCACGCGGTCACGGCCAATGGTGTAAACCGGCATGCTCTTAACGAACCCGCTCAGGTTTCCGGTGGAGGTGCCGATCTGCAATTCGGTTTTGGTGGCGTTCAGCTCGATGCGAACGTGCTGGCGCGCCGCCTGGGCTTCATCAGCGAACAGAATGCGCATGCTGCACCCCACGAAAGCCGGTGACGATGACCTGCCAGCCTAAGGCGGGTACGTGTTTCAGTTTCGCTGCCCAGCCGCCGGTAGCGAGCGTAAAGCAGTGGCGCTCCGCTGCGCTGGCATTGGTGCCGTGCTGATGGATGATAGGGAACGGGCTTGCCGTCTTATTGCTGTGCATGGGTTGTTACCTCGTTCTTATTGGCCCTGGTGGGCTGTAGTGACTTTGCGACCGGCCCGCACGCGAACCGGTGGTAAAATCACTGCCCCGTTGCCGGGGCGTATTGCTCAAACCTTTTTGATGCCGAAACCTTCCATCACAAAAGCCGATACCATGCGATCAACATCGCTGGCATTTATCTCAGCCACTCGCCAGAGATTTTCATCGCCAATATCAATGCGATTTGTTGTTTCATTGATAACTTCTATGCTTGCGGCACAACCGGCAATTCCGGCAATTCCTTTAACTGCATGATGATTGTTGATGTTGATGCCAGAGATTTCGATGACCATTTTCATTTCCTCATTCATTCGCGGCACCGCGCCGCCCTTGAGAAACAACATAACACAGCGTTAGCGCTAACGCAATAATATTATCAATAAACGCAAGTATACTTTGCGTATCATCACAGAATGGTTTATCGTTACTTTGCACAAACACCTGTATGGCACATGCAGGGCGCTGGTAAGGTTTATTCCGCCAAGCCGGATGAGGACGCGATAATGTGCAAGCCAGGCTTCCTACTCAGCCGGTAGCTGCGCCGGTGGCGGCAGAGCAGCAAAACAAAAAGCGCACGGTTTGAAGCCAGTGCGCTCTAAAAGTTAAACCCATCAACCTGTATCCCCAAGCCAGGGGACGAATTCAGCCCTCATCTATCCCACCATCCAGGCTATTCCGGTGCAGATACCCCGGAGCGTTCCACCCATCCCGATCCAGACGCCATCGTATTGCATCCCCAGCATTTCCAGGGCGGCGCGCAGCTCATCCTTAAACTGCCAGCTCTCGCTGCAATCAATCCATCCTGTCAGGTCTGGGGCCGCATCCAGGATGCGGGCATTCTGCACCCGATAGACGCCGTTAGGCAGGTCTACCTGTTCCCAGCACACAAAGCGGCTTGCCTTCTGCGCGAGTGTTTGCAATTCAATCTCCCTGTTTCTACAATCGCAACATCGCGATCGGGGAGTGATTCAACACTCGCAACCCGGAGTCAATACCGAGAGAACCACCATGCCGCCGAAAAGAAAGGTTTCTACCGAAAAAGCCACCAAACGAACTCCACGGAAGCCAAAGCCTGCCGACGACAGCCTGACGCCGAAGCAGATGGCATTCATCGAAGAGCTTTTAGCTGATGAGCAGATGAACGCCACTGCGGCGTATCTGCGCGCGTTCAAATGCTCCCAGAAGTCTGCGGAAGCAAGTGCCAGCCGGTTGTTAAGCCAGGATAAGATTAAGAAAGGCCTTATGGATGCCCGCGAAAGGCTCCAGAGGCGTACAGGGATTACTGCTGACAAGGTTTTACATCAATGGTGGCAGATAGCGACAGCAGACCCTAACGAGATAACGCAGTTAAGGCGTGAATGCTGCCGTCATTGTCATGGGAAAGACTTCGCGTTTCAGTGGAGAAACGAGGGTGAGTTTCAGCGTGCGCTGGCTAAGGCGATTGCCGAGGCTGAGGAAAGCGACCGCGCTCCTAACCTGCCGACGGATGAAGGCGGTTATGGTTATGACCCTGGCGAACCTCCTAACCCTGATTGCCCTGAGTGCGACGGCAACGGGCATGCACGCGTTCACATCAACGACACCCGGCACCTGACAGGTTCAGCCCGCCGTCTCTTTGCCGGTCTTAAGCAGACGCAGAACGGCATCGAGGTGAAGATGCGCGACCAGGACGCGGCATTACAGAATATTGCCCGTCATCTGGGGCTGTTTAACGACAAGCTCCAGCTTCAGGGCGACAAAGAGAACCCGATTTACGCCCTCATATCAGACCTGAAGGCGGCAACCCTCAGGCCGGTAAGCGATGAGGGCGACGATTAATGACCCACCAGCGCGGCAATCATGCTCAGGTTTTTGGTAGCCTCAGGCCACAGGGCTTTGAGGCTGAGTGCCTGCGTCGCAAGAATGACCGCCTTTGGTGGCTGAGTGGTTTCGTACTTCTGGTATGTGCGGCGCGATACGCCAAGTTCTTCGGCGGCTCGCTCCTGTTCCCAGCCCATGCCTGTTCTCCACAGCTTCAGTTCGTAGCCAGTCATACTGATTCATCCTCATTCACATTGATTCATGTCAAAGCGCAGAAACTGCGCACATCTTTGGTGTTTCATCGGGAGTATAACGCAAAACCTGCGCTTGTACGTGAATTCTGGCTCACAGGCCGGGCCATTGGCCTGCGCTTTTTGCGTAGGGGCGCTGTATGGCTGCGAAACTGAAGAGCACCATCCCGCTCGACTTCATCCCCACCAGCGAGGATGAGCTGAGGCAGTGCCTGGCAGACCCTATCTGGCGTCTGTGCTCAGGCTACCTGTATAAAATCATGGTGAAGGGCGAGGAAGGCGAGGAAGACCTTATCAAGCCTTTCAAGCCGAACCGGGCGCAGCGGCGACTGCTGGCTAACCTGCATTACCGCAATATCATCCTCAAAGCGCGCCAGCTGGGTTTCACCACACTTATCGCTATCTACTTCCTGGACTGCGCACTGTTCAGAAAGAACATCCGTGCCGGTATCATCGCTCACGAAGAGGACGCGGCTAAGGCCATCTTCCGTGACAAGGTGAAGTTCGCCTATGAGCGATTGCCACCAGCGCTACGCGAAGCGATGCCCCTGAAGCGTGATAGCGCCGAAGAGCTTGTGTTCGCGAATAACAGCTCTATCCGCGTATCGACATCCATGCGTTCCGGCACGCTACAATACCTGCACGTCTCTGAATTCGGGAAGATATGCGCCAAGCGTCCTGACAGGGCGCGCGAGGTGATTACCGGCTCTATCCCTGCCGTTCCGCTGAGCGGCCAGCTGTTCATCGAGTCAACGGCAGAGGGCAGGGAAGGCGACTTCTTTAAGATGTGCCAGACGGCCGAGAAGAAGCTGATTAGCGGCAAGCGCCTCACACCGAAGGATTACCGGTTCCACTTCTTCCCCTGGTGGGGTGAGATGGGCTACCGCATGGATCCTGATGACGTGGTTATCACGGCGAAGGATAACGAGTATTTCGATGAGATAGAGGCGCAGTGTAATTGCGTCATCGATATCGAGCAGCGCGCCTGGTACGTGGCAACCCGCGAAAGCGACTTCTCAGGCGCTGATGAGAAGATGTGGCAGGAATACCCTTCCACACCTGCTGAAGCCTTCCAACGCTCGACAGAAGGCTGCTATTATTCGGTGCAGATGACGGCGGCGCGCAAACAGAAGCGCATAACGACCGTTCCCTATACGCCTGGATACCCGGTCAATACCTTCTGGGATATCGGAGCAGGTGACGGCACCGCGATATGGCTGCACCAGAAGGTGGGGCAGGAGAACCGGTTCATCGGTTTCATCGAGGGCTGGGGCGAGCCGTACAGCTATTACGTCAGAAAGCTACAGGAAACCGGCTACGTCTGGGGGCGTCATTACCTGCCTCACGACGGCGACCACCAGCGCCAGGGCATGGAACAGAACCTGCGCCCGGTTGAGATGCTGGAGAAGCTGGGCCTGCGTCACGTTGAGCTGGTTCCGCGCGTACCGGAGATACAGCAGGGCATCCAGGCGGTGCGCGATATCCTGGGCTCATGCTGGTTCGATGAGACAGCGTGCAAAGAAGGCATCACGCATCTCGACCTGTACCGCAAAACATGGAGCGAGCGCCTGGGATGCTTCACCGACCAGCCGCTGCATGATGTTCACTCTGAAGGGGCCGACGCATTCAGGCAGTTCGCTCAGGTCTTTTCGAATTCACCCACAGTTACCGCAGGCAGCAGGCCGAAGCGGCGAAACAGATCAGGCATGGTGGCTTAATGACACAATACGCGCTCGACCTTACCCAATATCACCGCCGCTATGAACGTGGCGACATCACTGTTTACCTGACCTGGTTCGGCGGCAAGCACAAGCCGGTGATGGTTCTGGTCAATACCAATCGCCTGGGCGGTGAAAACTGCGTGCCGGTAGTTATCCCGCAGGAGAACGCCTGGATCTGGACGGAAGAGAAGGGAAACCCGAAAGAGGCAGCGCGGTCGGCTTACGTGTTTGCCCATGCCCTGGAGCTTGACCCGCATAACCGTATCACCCTCATCAGGATCGCCAGCACTATCCGCGACCTCATCGATGACCTGGTGATGATGCCACCGAAACCCACAACTGAGGTTGTTGTGGCCGACGCCTTCAGGACTGACCGCAATACAGGGAAGGTTACTCACCAGGAGATAATCGACCGTGTTTGATAACGACATCAAAGACAGCGGCATGGACTTCCAGAAGAGTCGCGTAGACACTTCTGATGCGTGGTCACGCCGGGAAGATACCGAGCCCGACACAGAGCCGAAGAAAAGGCATAAGCTCGACAGTGAGCGGATGATGCGCATTCATGGGCGTCTCCTGTCACGCTACGAAACCGAGCTTGACCGCCAGGCTGAGAACCGGGCGCAGATGGCGACCGATGAAGACTACTATGACAACATCCAGTGGGATGAAGAGGATGCCGCCGTTCTGCGCGAGCGCGGGCAGATGCCACTGGTCTATAACGTCATCAGCTCATCGGTTAACTGGGTAATCGGCACCGAGAAGCGCGGGCGCACTGACTATAAGGTGTTGCCGCGCCGTAAAGACGCCGGGAAGCCAGCAGAGCGCAAATCACAGCTGCTGAAGTACCTGAGCGACGTTAACCGCACGCCGTTCCACCGCTCACGCGCCTTTGAGGATGCCGTGAAGGTCGGCATCGGCTGGGTTGAAGATGGCGTGCAGGACGATGACGACGGCGAGCCGGTATTCACCCGCTATGAGAGCTGGCGAAACATCCTATGGGATAGCGCCTGCACAGAGAAAGACCTGAGCGACTGCCGCTACATCTACCGCGCCAAGTGGGTGGATCTCGATATCGCTGAAGCCATGTTCCCTGACCGCATCGGCCTGTTGCGTGCCTCATGCTCTGACAGCAATCGCTACGGCATCGATGACCAGGGCGACGAAGCGATGGACAGCATGGAGATGGAGAACGAGACGTTCAGCTCCAGTCGGTCACTGGCCGGTGACTCGCGCCGCGACAGGGTGCGCCTCATTGAATGCTGGTTCCGTGAGCCCAAGAAGGTGAAGCGCATCAGTGGCGGTGACTTCTCTGGCGAAGTGGTAGAGGACGAGAAGAACCCCGCGCCGGGCCATCAGGAAGAAATTGCAGCAGGTCGCGCTGTCATCGTGGAAAAGACCATGATGCGCATGCACGTCGCCATCTTCACCGCCCAGGGCGTGCTCTACTACGGCGAAAGCCCGTACCGTCATAACCAGTTCCCGTTCACCCCGTACTGGTGCTATCGCCGTGGCCGCGATGGTCTGCCTTATGGGATGATCCGTGGCATGCGCGATATCCAGCAGGACATCAACAAGCGCGCCTCTAAAGCCCTGCATATCCTCAGCACCAACAAAGTTATTATCGAAGAGGGCGCGGTAGAAGACCTTGAAGAATTCAGGGAAGAGGTAGCAAGACCAGATGCCGTCCTGGTGGTTAAGGCGAATAAGCGCGTCGAATTGAACGCCGAGCGTGAGTTGGCAGGCGCCCACCTCGACCTGATGAGCAGGTCTATCTCGATGATTCAGTCGCAATCAGGCGTTACTGACGAAAACCTGGGGCGCTCGACCAATGCCACCAGCGGCCGGGCCATCACGGCGCGTCAGGAGCAGGGTAGCCTGGCGACTGCTGGCATCTTCGATAACCTGCGCTTTGCCGTTCAGGTGCAGGGTGAAAAGCAGCTCAGCCTCATCGAGCAGTATTTCAGCGAAGAGAAAGAGTTTCGCATCACCAATATGCGCGGCACGCCGGAATACATCACCATTAACGATGGTATGCCAGAGAATGATATAGTTCGCACCAAAGCTGACTTTATTATCTCTGAAGCCGACTGGCGTGCTACTGTACGCCAGGCACAGACCGAAGAGCTTATGGCGCTACTGGGGCAGCTGGCACCGGTCGCGCCTCAGGTGGCTATCGTGATGCTCGACCTCATTGTGGAAGGCATGGACATCGCCAGCCGTGATGAGCTGGTTAAACGTATCCGCCAGGTCACTGGCATGCGTGACCCGGACGCCGAAGAGATGACGCCGGAAGAGCAGGAAGCCGAATTGCAGAAACAGGCAGCGGCTCAGCAGCAGGCGGAATTGCAGCAGCGCGACGCCCTGGCGACCATTGCCGGGAAAGAGGCGAAAGCCCAGCGCGATGTGATGGCGGCACAGAAAGACGGCGCTACCATCCAGAAGCTGACCAACGACGCAGCGCTTCAGGCGGTTCAGGTACAGCTTCAGTCTCTTCAGGCAGCTATCGCAGCGCTCACCACGCCGCAGGCGGTGCCGGTGGCTGATGGCATCATGCACGAAGCAGGTTTCAAATCTCGCACCGAGAATGAGCAGGACAGCGCCGAGCAGGCACGTCTTGAGCAGGCGGCAGCGGAAATGCAGCAACAGCAACAGGAGCAGGCAGCACAGGAACAGGCTCAGCAGCAACAGGGCGACCCGAACCAGGACGCTCAGCAAATTCCCACTCAGCAAGAGGATATGACGAATGGCTAAACACGGCATGACACCCGAAGAACTGGAACTCCTGACCGAAGAAGAGCGCGCAGGTCTGGAAGACGACGAATTGGTGGATGAAGGCGACGAAACCACCGAAGACGATGACACCGGCACTGATGATGCAGATGACGGCAATGACGGCGACGAAGGCGCTGGCGATGCCGATGGCGATGATAACGCCGGTGACGACGATAAGGGTGATGACGACAGCGGCAAGCAGGATGATGCCGGTGACGATGACCAGCCAGGCCGCGATGATGGCGCTGATGACCAGGCGGCGACCACCAGCCAGCCGGTGCCTTTAATCCGTGCTGAGCTTCCAGCTGACTTTGATGACCAGGTGAAGGCCATCACTGACCGCCGGGCGGAAATTCGTACCGAGCGCCGTTCCCTGACGGACAAGTACGAAGATGGCGACCTGACTTCCAAAGAGTATCACGATGCTCTCGATAAGCTGGAAGATGAGCTGAGCGACCTGAACGACAAGCGCTATGAGCTGAAGCGCCTGGAAGAGAAGGTGCAACTGGCCCAGGAAATGAACCGCAACCAGGTGGAAACGCGCTGGTATACGACTGTTGAAACCTTCCTGGGTGAGCACCCTGAAATCACCAAGAACCAGACCCTGGTGACGGTGTATGACCAGATCGTGCAGCGCGTCACAGCCGAAACCATGAAGGCTGGCAAAGAGCCGGGCCTGGCTGACCTTCAGAAAGCCTATAAGCAGTGGGCGGAAGATCTTGGCATCACGCCTCAGAAGCCTGCGAAGGAAGAAGGCAAGCAGCCAGGCAAGCAGGAACAGAAACCCGCGAAGCAGACCCGCAATGTCCCGCCGACCCTGGGTAAGGTTCCGGCCGCTGACACCACCAGCACGGAAGATGGCAAATGGGCATGGCTCGATCGACTGGCTGACAGCAACCCGGAGAAGTATGAAGCCGAGATTGCTAAGCTGAGCGAAGCCGAGTTCGAACAGTATTCAAATAGCTGACAGGAGATTGACCGTGCTTAAACGCGACTTAAAGCCAGGCGAAGA
>Ga0247725_1001428_pt1 | contig 12166 bp, 9 predicted proteins | sample OKSTACKMCFT3sol_FD_183021 | JGI IMG/M metagenome (GOLD analysis project Ga0247725, IMG submission 183021) | Subsurface sediment microbial communities from gas well in Oklahoma, United States - OK STACK MC-FT3-sol | ecosystem: Environmental > Terrestrial > Deep subsurface > Rock core/Sediment... | reverse complement strand
CCGCTTCCTCAAGGAGGACTTCGGCGACGAACTGCCGGAAATCATCCTCGAGCCGGGCCGTTCGCTGATTGCCAACGCCGGTATCCTGGTCAGCGAAGTGGTGCTGGTGGCGCGCAAGTCGCGCACCGCCGTGGAGCGCTGGGTCTACACCGACGTGGGCAAGTTCAGCGGCCTGATCGAAACCATGGACGAGTCCATCAAGTTCCCGATCTGGACCGAGAAGAAGGGCGAGACCGAGGAAGTGGTGATCGCCGGCCCGACCTGCGACAGCGCCGACATCATGTACGAGAACTACAAGTACGGCCTGCCGCTCAACCTGGCCGCCGAGGACCGCCTCTACTGGCTGTCCACCGGCGCCTACACCACCAGCTACAGCGCGGTGGAGTTCAATGGCTTCCCGCCGCTGAAGGCCTTCTACATCTGATCCGCGTTTCTGCGCGAACCTTCCAGAAAACCCCGGCTTGCCGGGGTTTTCTGTTTTTCGCGAGCTGAAACTGGTCGCACTCTCTTTTCGAGAGTGATTATCAAAAAATATCTGAAACATCATTGTTTTTGTAAATGATAAATAATAGCATTTGCGCCGCTTTGAGCATCCAGCCCTCTGTCAGTGCGCACTCGTCCCTAGAAGCGCAGGCGCGACGGAGCTTCCTATCTGCTTCCAGTTGGGGATCCACATGTCCATTCGCAGTCGCAAACACCACAAGGCCTGCCAGCTGGCCGCCCTGATCGCCGCCGCCGTACCGACCCTGGGCGTCGCCCAGAGCGACCAGCGCGAGGTGAGCCTGCCGGCCACCAGTATCAATGGCATGGCCCAGGAGGTTCCCTACAAGGCGACGCGCAGTGCCAACGACAAGATGACGGAAGATCTACTGGATACGCCCAAGACGGTACAGGTGATCAAGAAGGAAGTACTGCGTGAGCAGGGCGCCAGCAGCCTGATGGAGGCGCTGCGCAATACCCCCGGTATCACCATGCAACTGGGCGAGAACGGCAACACTGCCGCCGGTGACACCTTCATGATGCGCGGCTTCTCCACCCAGGCCTCGACTTTCGTCGATGGCATCCGCGACCTCGGTGCGGTCAGCCGCGATGTGTTCAACCTGGAGCAGGTCGAGGTGGTCAAAGGCGCGGCGGGCTCGGACATCGGCCGTGGTGCCTCGTCCGGCTACATCAATCTGGTATCCAAGCTGCCGACCCTGGAAGACAGCATCAGCGGCACCCTGGGCTACGGCACCGCCGATAAAGCGGCCATGACGGCCGACCTCAACCAGACCATCGGCCAGGGTGCGGCCATGCGTCTGAATCTGATGCGTCGCGATGGAGGCGTCGATGGTCGCGACTATGTGGAGAACAGCAGCTATGGCGTGGCGCCTGCGCTTGCCTTTGGCCTAGATGGCGATACCCGTCTGTACGTCTACAGCCAGCATGTGCGTCAGGAGAATGTGCCGGATGGCGGCATCCCCACCATCGGCCTGGAAGGGTTCTACAGCGCCAATGCACGCCTGAATGCGGGCGCCGAGGTCGATGAGGAGAACTTCTACGGCAGCCGCGGCGACTACGAGGATGTCGATGCCGACATGTTCACCCTCAAGCTGGAGCACGACCTGAACGACGTGACCACGCTGCGCAACACCTCGCGCTTCGGCAAGAGCACCATGGATCGCATTCTCACCGGCCCCAGTGGTGCGGCTGGGGCGCTCGCCGCACCGCAAGCCGATCCGGCAACCTGGACCATCGCACGCTCGCGCCAGCTGACGGACCAGGAAAACGAGATCATCGCCAACCAGACCAACCTGAGCACCGAGTTCTACACCTTCGGCCTGCGTAACACGCTGGCCACTGGCCTCGAGTTCATGCGCGAGAGCCAGCGCACCGAGAGTGGTACCACCGATCGCCGCGTTATCGACGGTGTCGATCACCCTGCAGTGGCACTACCGCCTGCCAGCCTGTATGACCCCAATGCCCATGATCCCATGGGCAAGCCCTACAAGACCGGTGCTTACACGGATGGCAGCACCGATACCGCGGCTTTCTACGTATTCGACACTCTGCACCTGACCGAGCAGTGGTCGGTCAATGCCGGTGTGCGTTTCGAGCACTACAAGACCGACAGCAAGGGACTAACCCTGGATCAGGTCTCAGGTGTCAATTACACCCTCAACGCCTTCGATCTGAACGATTCGGGCGACCTCACCAGCTGGAATACCGGCGTCGTATTCAAGCCGGCCGAGAACGGCAGCATCTATCTGGCCTACGCCAACTCCCTGACGCCCCCGGGCAGCGCCAATTTTGCCCTGTCCGAGACGGCCAGCAGCGATAGCCAGCCCAATCTGGATCCGCAGGAGACCGAGCACGTCGAACTGGGCACCAAGTGGGACCTCCTCGATCAGCGTCTCAATCTGACCGCGGCCATCTACCGTACCGAGAACACCAACCAGGTCTCCTACGATGCGCTGTCGGGTACTTATCAGCAGGACGGCAAGATCCGTGTAACCGGCGCCGAGCTGGGTGTGGTCGGGCAGATCACCAACTTCTGGCAGGTCAGCGCCGGTATCGCCAGCATGGATAGCGAGCAGCTGGATCAGGTGAGCCGCAGCAATGCCGGCGTGATCACCGAGAACACGGGCGTACGCTGGTCGCCGGATCTGACCGCCACCCTGTGGACCTCCTATACCCTGGGCGATCTGACCGTCGGTGGTGGCGCTCGCTATGTGTCCGAGCAGGACCGCTTGATTGCCGAGGGTGTCGACCGCGCCACCACCAACATGCCAGAAATCCCTTCCTACTGGGTGGCCGATGCCATGCTGGCGTATCGGCTGAACCAGAACGTCAATCTGCGCCTGAACCTCTACAACCTGTTCGATGAGGAGTACATCGCTACCCTCAACAACAGTGGTGCACGTGCGGTACTGGGTACGCCCCGCTCGGCCATGATGACCACCGAACTGAGCTTTTGAGTCCAACCGAGCCCTTCGAGAAGCCTGCGCAACGCGCGGGCTTCTTGCATTGGCCCAGGAGCCAACGATGTTGCTGCATATTCCCGAAGTGTTGAGCAAGCAGGAGGTCGCCACCCTGCGTGCCGAGCTGGCGGCCCAGGACTGGGTAGACGGAGTCTCTACCTCCGGTGCCCAGGCTGCTGCACTCAAGCGCAACCAGCAGTTTTCTGTGGACTCACCTGCCTTCGCCGAGTTGTCGCGGCGTGTCGCCAGTGCGTTGAGCGGCCATCCCCTGTTCGTCTCGATGGCACTGCCAAGACATATGCTGCCGCCGATGTTCAACTGCTATGCGTCTGGTGGGCACTACGGCAATCATGTGGACAATGCCCTGCAGCGCGACCGTTTCACTGGGCTGCAGGTGCGCACCGATGTCTCCACCACGGTGTTTCTCAGCGAGCCCGAGGAGTACGAAGGCGGCGAGCTGATCATCGAGGACACCTACGGCGAGCACGAGGTCAAGCTGGCGGCGGGCGATGCCATTGTCTATCCCGCGACCAGTCTGCACCGGGTCGAAGCGGTTACCGAGGGTGTGCGCATCGCTGCCTTCCTCTGGGTGCAGAGCTGGGTGCGCAATGCCTGGCAGCGCAAGATGCTGTTCGATCTGGACATGACCATCCTCAAGCTGCGCAATCGTCTGGGCGACAGCGAGGAAGTCCTGAGCCTGACCAGCACCTACCACAACCTGTTGCGCCAGTGGAGCGAGTGAGCATGGTGCGCTTGCCCCCGCTGGCGGCTATTCCGGCCGATCTGGTCTGCGCCGCGGACTATGCACGCCATGCCCGGCAGCATCTGGACGACAACGCCCAGGCCTACCTGGACGGTGGCGCCGCCGATGAACTGACCAGTCAGGCCAACCTGCAGGCCTGGCAGGACTGGGCACTGCTGCCGCGTGTGCTGCGTGACCTGCGCGGCGGCCATACCCGCTGCCATCTGCTGGGTGACGAGCTGGAGCACCCGATCCTGCTGGCGCCCGTGGCGCACCAGAGGCTGTTTCATGACGAGGCCGAGCGGGCCGCGGCCCTGGCGGCAGGGGTCATGGGTGGCGGGGCCGTGCTCAGCTCCTTTGCCTCGACCCGCCTGGAAGACGTAGCCGAGGTGGCCAGCGGGCCGCTGTGGTTTCAGCTCTACTGGCAGGGCGATGGCGACAGCACCCTGGCGCTGGCCGAACGTGCCGCCGCGGCCGGTTACCGCGCCCTGGTCTTGACGGTCGATGCCCCGGTGAGCGGGGTGCGTAACCGCGAGCAGCGGGTGGGTTTCCGCCTGCCTGCCACGCTCGGTACGCCAAACATCGACCGGGTGCCGCGCCTCCCCGATCTGGCGGCCGGTGCCAGCCCTCTGTTCGATGGGCTGATGGAGCTGGCGCCGCGCTGGGAGGACGTCGCCTGGCTGTGTCGGCACAGTCGCCTGCCGGTACTGCTCAAGGGCGTTCTGCATCCCGCCGATGCACAGCTGGCTCTCCAGGCTGGGGCTGCTGGGTTGATCGTTTCCAATCACGGCGGCCGGGTGCTGGACAGCCAGCTGCCGGCCGCGCGCATGCTGCCGCTGATCCGCCAGGCGCTGGGGCCGCAGGCCACGTTGCTGGTCGATGGCGGTATCCGGCGGGGTACCGATGTGCTCAAGGCTCTGGCCCTGGGGGCGGATGCCGTGCTGATCGGTCGCCCCTATGTGCACGCCCTGGCCGTTGCCGGCTCACTGGGGGTGGCGCATCTGCTGCGCTTGCTGCGCGAAGAGCTGGAAGTGGCGATGGCCCTCTGCGGTTGTCGCACGCTGGCCGATATCGATGCGCAGCTGCTGCTGTCGAGGCGGGACGCCTGAAAAGGTAAAGACTGGGTAAACCCGTGATGACGCGAATGCTTCCCATCTAGAATCGCGTCGCGCAGGCTGGTCGATTGTTCAAGGGGTGTGCTGTGTTCAAGAAAGCCTTATTCCAACTGCACTGGTTCTTCGGTATCAGTGCCGGGCTGGTGCTGGCGCTGATGGGCGTAACCGGTGCGCTGTATGCCTTCGAGGGCGAGATCCTGCGCGCTCTCAATCCTCAGGTGCTGCGCGTCGAAGCCCTGGGGCGCCAGGCGCTGCCTCCGGGCGAGCTGGTGGCGCGGGTCGAGGCGGCCACCGGCGAGAAGGTTTCCGGCCTGTGGGTGGATGGGCGTGCCGACAATGCCGCGCGGGTTTTTCTCGCGCCGCCGCCGGGTGAGCGTCGCGGTCCGCTGCAGCTGGTCGACCCCTATACCGGAGAGTTGCTGGGCAAGCCCTCTGGCGAGGGCTTTTTCCGCCTGATGCTGCAGCTGCACCGCTTCCTGGCCATGGGCGACATCGGCAAGCAGATCACCGCCTTCAGCACCCTGGCTCTGATCTTCTTCTGTCTCTCCGGTCTGTACCTGCGCTGGCCGCGCCGGCCCCTCGACTGGCGTGTCTGGCTGACGCTGGAGTGGGCGCGGAAAGGTCGTGCCTTCAACTGGGATCTGCACGCGGTCGCCGGTACCTGGGCGCTGCTGTTCTATCTCTGCGCGGGCCTGACCGGCTTGTACTGGTCCTATGACTGGTACCGCGAAGGAGTCACCCAGCTGCTCAGCGACGGCCCGGGCGAACAGCGGGGTGGCCGGCGCAGCGAGGCTCCCCGCGGGGCGCCACCGGTGATTGACTACGACGCCCTCTGGCAGGGCATTCGCCAGGTCGCCGGCCCCGGTCTGGTGGCCTGGAATCTGCGCCTGCCATCAGTCGCCGGGCAACCGGCAGAGGTCTCTTACCTGCTCAAAGACGCCGAGCATCCACGGGCGATGAACCAACTGCGCCTCGACCCCCGTGACGGCCGCGTATTGCACCACGAGCGCTACGCCGACAAGAGTTTCGCCGCGCAGTTGCTTACCAGTGTCTATGCCCTGCACACCGGTGAATACTTCGGCATCTTCGGGCGCATATTGATGGCCCTGGCGAGTCTGGCCATGCCGCTGTTCGCCATCACCGGCTGGCTGCTCTACCTCGATCGCCGCCGGAAGAAAAAAGCTGTACGGCTGGCGCGCTTGGGCAGCGTCAGCGACGGTGCGGGTGAGCCCTGGCTGATCGGCTTCGCCAGCCAGAGCGGTTTCGCCGAGCAGTTGGCCTGGCAGGCGGCGGGTCAGTTGCAGGCGGCGGGTATGGCTGTCGATGTGCAACCGCTCGGCCGCCTGGATCGCACGCGCCTCGGTGCAACGCGCCGGGCGCTGTTCGTGGTCAGCACCTTCGGCGATGGCGAGGCGCCGGACGGCGCGAGAGTCTTCGAGCGCCAGTTGCTGAGCGGGCGCCTGGAACTGGGGCAGTTGCGCTATGCGGTGCTGGCCCTGGGCGACCGCCAGTATCGGCAGTTCTGCGGCTTTGCCCACCGCCTGCGGGCCTGGCTGGACGAGCAGGGGGCCCGCAGCCTGTTCACTGCGGTGGAGGTCGACAATGGCGATCAGCTCGCCCTGGCCAGCTGGCGTCAGGCACTGGCCGGGCTGACCGGCCGAGCCGGGCCCGCAGCGCAGCAGGCGCGTCCTTACACCGACTGGACCTTGCTCGCCCGCGAGTGCCTCAACCCGGGCAGCCAGGGCGAGTCGACCTGGCTGATACGCCTGGCGCCTGCGGCCGGCTCCGACTGGCTGGCCGGCGACATCCTGGAGGTCTTGCCGGGTAACGATGAACGCGAGAGCCCGCGTGACTACTCCGTTGCCTCCTTACCCAGGGATGGCGTACTGGAGCTGATCGTCCGGCGGCAGCGCCGCGAGGATGGCTCGTTCGGCCTGGCCTCGACCTGGCTCACCGAGCGGGCGCAGCCCGGGCAAGTCCTGCGCGCGCGGCTAAGGCGCAATGCCTGCTTCCACCTGGCCGAGCCGCAGCGCCCGCTGCTGCTGATCGGCAACGGCACTGGCCTGGCCGGTCTGCGTGGGCTGCTCAAGGCCAGTATCTTCGCCGCTCAGGTGCCGCGCTGGCTGCTGTTTGGCGAGCGTAACCGGACCCATGACTTCTACTGCCGGGCCGAACTGGACGCCTGGCTCGCCGGCGGCCAGTTGCAGCGTCTGGATCTGGCTTTCTCGCGCGATCAGGAACAGCGCCTGTATGTGCAGCATCTGCTGCGCGAGCAGGCCGACGAACTGCGACGCTGGGTCGAACGGGGCTGCGCCATCTATGTCTGCGGCAGCCTGCAGGGCATGGCTGCCGGTGTCGATGAGGTGCTGCGCGAGGTACTAGGGACGGCGGCGGTCGACATGCTGCTGAGCGAGGGGCGCTATCGCCGCGATGTCTACTGAGGTGCGGGCGTGACTGGTGTCGGTCGCGCCGCCCCTCTAAGCTTGCCGGCATGAACGATAAGCCCCGTATCCTCCTCAACTGCGACATGGGCGAAAGCTTCGGCGCCTGGCGCATGGGCGACGACGAGCACGCCATGCCGCTGGTCGACCAGGCCAACCTGGCCTGCGGCTTCCACGCCGGCGACCCGCTGATCATGCAGCGCAGCGTGGCGCTGGCGGTGCAGCACGGCGTGAGCATCGGCGCCCACCCGTCCTATCCCGACCTGCAGGGCTTCGGCCGCCGCCATCTGTCCTGTTCCCCGGAAGAGGTCACGGCCCTGGTGCTCTACCAGCTCGGCGCGCTGGACGCCTTCTGCCGCACCGCCGGCACCCGGGTCGCCTACGTCAAACCGCATGGCGCGCTGTACAACGACCTGGTGCGCGACGATGCGCTGCTGGCCGCCGTGCTGGCTGCCTGCGCCGCCTATCGCCCGGGCCTGCCACTGATGGTGCTGGCGCTGGCCGACAACGGCCGCGAGCGGCGCCTGGCCGAGGCCGCCGGCGTGCCGCTGCTGTTCGAGGCCTTTGCCGACCGTGCCTACCTGGCTGACGGCCAGCTGGCGCCGCGGCGCCTGGCCGGTGCCGTGCACCACGAGCCGCAGCGCATCCTCGACCAGGCGCTGGCCATCGCCGCCGGCGAGCCCTTCGCCGATATCGACGGCAAGCTCCTGCGGCTGCGCGCCGACAGCCTCTGTGTGCACGGCGACAACGCCGAGTCGCTGGCCGTGCTGCGCCGCCTGCGGGCCCAGCTGGACGCCCTGTGATCCGGTTTGAACCGGCCGGCGCCGAGGCGCTGCTGCTGGTGCTGGCCGAGCAGCCGACGCCGAGCTGCCGTTACGCATCGCCGCCCTGGCCGCGCGCATCCGCGTCGAGCTCGGCGAACTGCTGACCGACCTGGTACCGGGCTGGACCACCTTGCTGCTGCACTACGACCTGCTGCGCACCGACCACCTGCAACTGGCCGAGCGCCTGGCTCCCCTGCTGCAGGCCTGGCTGGTCGAGCCGGCGCCGGCCTCTGCCGCGCGCCTGCACGAGATCCCGGTGTGGTACGCCGGCGCGGACCTGGCCGAGGTGGCGCGGGCCTGCAAGCTGTCCGTCGACCGGGTGATCGAACTGCACAGCGCCACCGAGTACCGGGTCGGTGCCATCGGCTTCGCCCCGGGTTTCGCCTACCTCGGCGAACTGCACGAGCGCCTCGCCCTGCCACGCCGGGCCGCGCCGCGCACCCTGGTACCGGCCGGCAGCCTGGCCATCGCCGAGCGGCAGACCGCCATCTACCCGCAGGCCTCGCCGGGCGGCTGGCATCTGCTGGGGCTGTGTCCCTGGCGCCTGTTCGATGCGCGGCGCACGCCGCCCTGTCCGCTGGCGCTGGGCGACCGCGTACGCTTCCTGCCGGTCGACGAGGCGACCTATCGCCGCGAGCAGTCGCGATGAGCGGGCTGCGCGTGCTCAGGCCGGGGCCGCTGAGCCTGCTGCAGGATGGCGGCCGCCACGGTTGGCAGCACCTGGGGGTGTCACCCTGTGGCCCACTGGACTGGCAGGCGGCGGCCTGGGCCAACCGCCTGTTGCACAACCCCTGGGGGACGCCGTTGCTGGAGATCGCCCTGGGCGGGCTGGAGCTGCGTGCCGAGGCCGCTGCCTGGCTGGCCTTGACCGGCGCCGAGGCCGCCATCGAGCTCGACGGTGAGCCCCTGCCGAACTGGTCGCGCTTCGCCGTGCGTGCCGGTCAGCACCTGCGCATCGCTTTCGCCCGCGCCGGCCAGCGCCTCTACCTGGCGGCGGCCGGTGGCTTTCGCGGCGAGCCGGTGCTGGGCAGCGTCAGCACACAGGCGCGCGAGGGCCTCGGGGGGCTCGATGGGCTGGGCTCGGCCCTGGCCGAGGGCGACCTGCTGGCCTGTGGCGGCGGGACCTTTGCCCGTGCCGCCAGCGTGCCCTGGCCCTATCGCCCGGACTACCGGGCCGCGCCCCTGCTGCGGGTGATCACCGGCGGTGATGCGGTGGCGTTCAGCGAGCCCGCGCTGGCCACCTTCTTCGAGCAGGTCTGGCAGCTCGCCCCGCAGTCCGACCGCATGGGTGCGCGCCTGCTCGGCGAGCCACTGCGGCCGCCCGCTCGGCAATGGTCGCTGGGCGTGAGTCGCGGCGCGATCCAGGTGCCGCCGGATGGCCAGCCGATCATCCTGCAGGCCGACCGCCAGACCATGGGCGGCTACCCCATCCTCGGCTGGCTGCACCCGCTGGACCAGTGGCGCCTGGCGCAATGCCCGGCGCAGCAATCACTGCGCCTCACCCAGGTCAGCGTGAGCGACGCGCAGGCCGAGCTGCGCCAGTTCTACCGCTTCTTCAGAGGCTGAGTCCCAGAAAAGGCGAAGGCGCCACGGTGGGCGCCTTCTGGCTTTCGAGCTGTGCACACGTCATTGCTTGCTAGCTCCCGACTCCATGCTGGTTGCTCAGGCGATGCTGCTGCCGGTGCGGTCGAAGCCGTCTTCGGCGATGTAGCTGCCGGTACGATCGAAGCCATCGGCGGCGATCTTGTCACCGACGCGCTCGGAACCGTCTTCGGCCACGGCGCTGCCGGTGCGGCTGAAGCCGTCTTCGGCGATGTAGCTGCCGGTGCGATCGAAGCCATCGGCGGCGATCTTGTCACCGACGCGCTCGGAACCGTCTGCGGCCACGGCGCTGCCGGTGCGGCTGAAGCCATCTTCGGCGATGTAGCTGCCGGTACGATCGAAGCCATCGGCGGCGATCTTGTCACCGACGCGTTCGGAACCGTCTTCGGCCACGGCGCTGCCGGTGCGGCTGAAGCCATCTTCGGCGATGTAGCTGCCGGTGCGATCGAAGCCATCGGCGGCGAGGGTCAGGCCGCTGGCGGCGAAGGTGGAGACGAACAGGGCGGTGAGGATTTGCTTTTTCATGGTCTGGTGCTCCGGGTAGGGGGTAAGTTGTCTACGGGGCCTATGTTCCGGGATGCCCTGCGCCGAGAGAACTTGAAGCGGTCGATGCTGCTAATCGATGCGGTTGATGGTGTTGTGGAGGTCTCTATCTCGGCTGTTGCAGGCGATATGGCTGGTCGTGCTCAGGCGCGCGCGGGCGCTATCCCCAGGGCGAATGGGCGCACTGCGAGACATACCGGGGTGGTGGTTCCGGGCGTTCCTGGCCCCAGAAAAGGCGAAGGCGCCACGGTGGGCGCCTTCTGGCTTTCGAGCTGTGCACACATCATTGCTTGCTGGCTCCCGACTCCATGCTGGTTGCTCAGGCGATGCTGCTGCCGGTGCGGTCGAAACCGTCTTCGGCGATGTAGCTGCCGGTGCGATCGAAGCCATCGGCGGCGATCTTGTCACCGACACGCTCGGAGCCGTCTTCGGCCACGGCGCTGCCGGTACGGTCGAAACCATCTTCGGCGATGTAGCTGCCGGTGCGGTCGAAGCCGTCTTCGGCGATCTTGTCACCGACACGCTCGGAGCCGTCTGCGGCCACGGCACTGCCGGTACGGTCGAAACCATCTTCGGCGATGTAGCTGCCGGTACGGTCGAAGCCATCGGCGGCGAAGGTGATGCCGCTGGCGGCAAAGGTGGAGAGGAGAAGGGCGGTGAGGATCTGCTTTTTCATTTTGGGTGGCTCCGTATTTGGGGCTGAATGTTGACTACGGGGCCCATGTTACTCAGGTAAATTCGATTAAAAAGTCGAGGGTGGCAATGATAGATATCGACAGGCTTGATAGTTATTTATCTTTTTGTTTTTAAAGACTTTTATATGAAAAAATGGCTTTCATCGATGATTTTCATGGGTATTCAATGTTGATTTTAATGATCGAATTTATAGATGTTATTGCCTTGCCTCTACTCGCCTGTCTACGCCGTTTGCTATGGAACCTCCGTTGCCGGCCGATAACGCTAAGCTCTTGGCGAGGACTTGAAACTGGGCGTGAAAGAGCCTGAACAATAAGAACGGCCGTGATGTGGGGTTTCGATGATGTTGCGACGGCTGATGGCCTGGCTGGCCATCTGTAGTGCACTGCTCGGTAATGGCCAGGTTTTGGCCGAGCCGGGCGTCGATGCCGGTGAGCTGCGCCTGGGCATGGTCAATGCGCAGAGCGGACCGGCTGCCGGACTGGGGCAGGGCGTCCGCGACGGTGTCCAGGCCTATCTGATTCGCACCAATGCCGCAGGCGGCGTGCATGGGCGTCGCCTGAGTCTGCTGGTCCGCGACGATGGCTACGAGCCCAGGCGCACGGCCGACCTGACCCGGGAGCTGATCGGCTCCGGCAGCGTGTTCGCCCTGCTCGGTTACGTCGGCACTCCGACCTCGCGTGCGGCCATGCCGGCCGTGCTGGAGGCGGGGGTGCCCTACCTGTTCCCCTTTACCGGCGCCGAAGTGCTGCGCCACCCGGTGCACCCCTGGGTATTCAACGTACGCGCCTCCTATTTCGCCGAAACCGAGGTGCTGGCCAACTATATGACCGAGGTGCTGGGCCTGCGCCGCATTGCCTTGCTGATGCAGGACGACTCCTTCGGCGAAACGGCCAAGAGCGGGCTGGCCGGCGCCCTGCACCAGCGTGGCCTGAAAGTCGAGGCCGAGGCACGGATTCTGCGCAACACGCTGGAGGTCGCCGGTGCGGTACGCCAGCTGCGGGAGGTCGATCTCGAGGCGATCTTCTTCGTCGGCACCTACCGGCAGCTGGCGGCCGCCATCCGCGAGGCGCGCGCCGGGGGGATGCAAGCGCGCTTCTTTACCCTGTCCTTTGTCGGTACCGACAACCTCATTGCCGAAGCGGGCCCGCTGGCCGAGGACGTGCTGATCTCCCAGGTGGTGCCCTCGCCCGCGGATGTTTCCTTGCCGCTGGTGCGTGACTACCGGGCAGCCATGGCTGGC
>Ga0247725_1001427_pt1 | contig 12166 bp, 9 predicted proteins | sample OKSTACKMCFT3sol_FD_183021 | JGI IMG/M metagenome (GOLD analysis project Ga0247725, IMG submission 183021) | Subsurface sediment microbial communities from gas well in Oklahoma, United States - OK STACK MC-FT3-sol | ecosystem: Environmental > Terrestrial > Deep subsurface > Rock core/Sediment... | reverse complement strand
TGTCGGCCGGGCGCGGATTGAGGGTGACCTGGCATTCGCCGGCCTTGAGCTTCTGGGCGCGTACGGAGGCGTCGGTGTTGATGGCGAAGATCAGGTTGTCGATCTTCACGTCCTCGGGCTTCCAGTACTCCTTGTTGCCGGTGAAGCGGATCTGCGCGTCCTTCTGGTAGCGCTTGAACACGAACGGGCCGGTGCCGATGGGCTTCTGGTTGAGCAGCTGCGGCGTGCCGGCCTTGAGCAGCTGGTCGGCGTACTCGGCCGAGTGCACGGCGGCGAAGGGCATGGCCAGGTTCTGGATGAAGGCCGCGTCCACCTGGTTGAGGGTGAACTTGACGGTGTGATCGTCCAGCTTCTCGACCTTGGCGATGTTCTTGTCCAGGCCCATGTCGGTGAAGTAGGGGAACTCGCTGGGGTAGGCCTTACGGAACGGGTGGTTCCTGTCGAGCATGCGCTGGAAGGTGAACAGCACGTCGTCGGCGCTGAACTCGCGGCTGGGAGTGAAGTACTCGGTGGTGTGGAACTTCACGCCCGGGCGCAGGTGGAAGGTGTAGGTCAGGCCGTCTTCGGAAACGTCCCAGGACTCGGCCAGCGCCGGCCCGGCGCGGGTGCTGCCGCGCTCGAACTGCACCAGGCGGTTGAAGAGGGTTTCCGCCGTGGCGTCGAAGTCGGTGCCGGTGGTGTATTGGCCGGGGTCGAAGCCGGCGGGGCTGCCTTCAGAACAGAACACCAGGTTGCTGGCGGCGGAGGCGAAGGAAGTGCCGAGGAGCAGGCCGGCAGCGAGCAGGGCCTGGACGAGGGTGTTCTTGGGCATGCGGGACCTCGATTGTTCTTTTTCTGAGGGCGTCACGGGCTCGCGGCCTTATGGACCGGGCACGTGCTCGGTACAACCCGCTGCGTTCCGGTCCCGGGGTCAGGCGGCCGGCCCTGTGCAGCGGTGAGCGCTCTGGCCGGGGCTCCTTGCCCAACGCCAAAGCGTGGCCGAAATTAAGTCATGCTGAAAAAGTGGTCAACAGAAATTAAGCAAGACTTACATTCAGGCGTCACCGAGCGTCGCATCGAGGTAATTGCGAGGGGTCAGGAGGCGTTGCGGTCGTCGAACAGCGGCATGGTGGTGACGGTCAGCACCTCGGCCACGTTCTCGCCGACGTTGGCCAGGCAGTGGGTCTTGCCGGCGTCGAAGTGCACCGAGTCGCCGGCGGCGAGCGGGTACTGGCGACCGTCGATGGTGTAGACGATCTGCCCGGAGAGCACATAGGCGAACTCCGAGCCCTCGTGGGCGATCAGCTCCGACTGGTAGCCCACCGGCATGTTCATCTTCACCGCGTTGAGCAGGTTGCCGGGGAAGGAGGTGGACAGGCGCTCGTAGGCCAGCGGCTGGCCCTCGATGGTGTAGCGCACGCGCTCGTTCTGGTGGGAGTCGGGCTGGGGCTGCGGCGGCTGGTCGAACAGTGCGTTCATCGGCACGCCGAGGGACTTGGCGATGTTGGCCAGGGAGGAGATGGACACGCCCGTCAGGTTGCGTTCGGCCTGGGAGAGGAAGCTGGCGGTGAGCCCCGATTCGGCGGCGACCTGGTTGAGGGTCTTCTTCGCGGCACGCCGGTAGCGGCGCAGGCGTTCTCCGATGCGGTCGACGGACATGGCGGGTGCTCTGGTGACGGGAGACGGGAGACGGCCAGTATACCGAGCGGTGCGGCGGGCGGCAGTCCCGGCGCAAGCGCCCGGGCCACCGGCTTGTGGCCGGCGGTGGGCACGGTACCGCGCAAGGGAAGGGTGGAGCTGTCGGGCGATCGTGTCGCCCGGCCTGCGCAGCATAGTGGCTGAAGCTGTCGGGAAGCTGTCAGCGAAAGGTCGAATGGCGCGCGCGACGTGCATCGGCGGCCATAAAATTAAGTCACACTTAAAAAATCCTTTGACCGCCTCGTTCAGCCTCCCTTAAATTCCGCCGCCGGATTGTCAGACAAGCGAGGACCACGGGATGACCAGGGGTGTAGGCGGCAGCACGCCAGAGGCGGCGCTCGCCCAGTTGCACGACATGACCGCCGGCGCGCGACCCATCGAGGCGGCGGAGTACCACGCACGCATCGCCCGTGCCCAGCGCTTCATGGTCGAGCAGGGCATCGGCGCGTTGTACCTCCATGCCGGGGCCAACCTGCGCTACTTCACCGGCGTGCAGTGGCACCCCAGCGAACGCCTGGTGGGCGCGCTGCTGCCGGCCGTGGGCGAGCTGGAATACCTCGCCCCGGCCTTCGAGGAAGGCACCGTGCGCGGCTTCCAGGTGGTGCCGGGCGCCATCCGCACCTGGCAGGAGCACGAGTCCCCCTACCGCCTGCTGCTGGATCGCCTGGCCGCCCTGGGCCTGGCCGACGACGCCTGCGTGGCGCTGTGCCCGAGCCTGCCGTTCTTCATGTTCGACGGCCTGCGCAATGAGTCGCCGCGCTACCGCTTCATCGACGGCGGCCGCGTCACCCAGCACTGCCGCGCCCGCAAGTCCGCCGCCGAGATCGCCCTGATGCAGCGCGCCAAGGACATGACCCTGGCCGTGCACAAGGCCGCCGCCAGCATCCTCCGCGAGGGCATCACCCCGGCCGAGGTGGAGGCCTTCATTCACCAGGCCCACCGCCGCGTCGGGGCCAGCGGCTCGTACTTCTGCATCGTCCTGTTCGGCGCCGACAGCGCCTTCCCCCACGGCGTGGCCCAGCCCCGGCCATTGCGGGACGGCGACATGGTGCTGATCGACACCGGCTGCCGCCTGCACGGCTACCTCTCGGACATCACCCGCAGCTACGTCTTCGGCACCCCCAGCCTGCGCCAGCGCGCCCTGTGGGACGCCGAGAAGCGCGCCCAGCTGGCCGCCTTCGACGCCGCCCGCCTGGGCGCCCCCTGCGAAGCGGTGGACGCCGCCGCCCGGCGCTCCCTGGAAGCCGACGGCCTCGGCCCGGACTACCAGCTCCCCGGCCTGCCGCACCGCACCGGGCACGGCATCGGCGTGGAGATCCACGAAGGCCCCTACCTGGTACGCGGCGACGCCACACCCCTGGCGCCGGGCATGTGCTTCAGCAACGAACCGATGATCTGCGTGCCCGGCGAGTTCGGCATCCGCCTGGAAGACCACTTCTACATGGCCGAAGACGGCCCGCGCTGGTTCACCCAGCCGAGCCACTCCATCGACGATCCGTTCGGGTTGGCCTGAGCCCGGCAGTGGTATGGCCTCCACCTGGCGGGGGAGGTCGTCGACGCTGCTGTAGCTGAAGCGGACCACCGCGTCTCATCACCCCCTTCCCGGCCACCACTGAGGAAGGGGCCGGCGCGCTTCTGCAGACCGACGTTCGCCGGCGCCTATAATCGCCGGCTTCGAACGTGACCCCGCACAGGACTGCACATGATCCGCCTTGCCCGCCCCGACGAGTACGCCGACCTGGTGGACATCTGGCTGGAGGCCTCCCTCCAGGCCCATGACTTCATCCCCGAAGCCTTCTGGCACAGCCAGCGGGACGCCATGCTCAACCACTACCTGCCCGCCGCGGAAAACTGGGTCGTGGAAGAAAACGGCCAGGTGTGTGGCTTTCTGTCCCTGGTCGAGCACCACCTCGCCGCACTCTTCATCCACCCCGACCACCAGCGCAGCGGACTCGGCCGTCGCCTGCTGGACAGCGCCAAGGCGCGGCATCACTCACTGGAACTGAACGTCTACCGCGCCAACGTCAAGGCGGTGGGTTTCTACCGTTCGGCTGGTTTCGAAGTCGTCGCCGAAGCGCTGGATGCCGCGACGGGGCAGCCGGAGTTGACCTTGCGTTGGTTGGGTGAGTTGGGGACGGGATAAAGATGTATCCATTCGAACTGCAGGTTATTCCCTCCCCTCCAACCTCACCCGCGCAAAGTTGTTCGACCCCAGTGGGTTGAGCTGGTAGCCGCTGATGCCCTTGCGCACGACGGCGAATTGCCGGGGGTGGGCGAGGGGGATCCAGGGGGCCTGCTGGTGGAAGATGCCCAGGGCTTGCCGGTAGAGGGCGGCGCGCTGGGTGTCGTCGCGTTCGGCGCGGGCCTGGCGGATGAGGGCGTCGAAGGTGGGGTCGCACCAGCCGGCGAGGTTTTCGCCGGAGCTGGCGGCGGCGCAGGAGAGGTTGGGGCCGAGGAAGTTGTCCGGGTCGCCGTTGTCGCCGACCCAGCCCATGAACACCAGGTCGTGCTCGCCGTTCTTGGCGCGTTTGATCAGTTCCCCCCATTCGAAGACGCGGATGTCGGCCTGGATGCCGACGGCGGCGAGGTCCGCCTGGAGCATCTGCGCACCGATGCCGGGGTTGGGGTTGGTGGGGCCGCCGCCGGGGCGGGTCCAGATGGAGAGGTGGAAGCCGTCGGCATGCCCGGCCTCGGCCAGCAGCTGGCGGGCGCGCGCGGGGTCGTGGGCCCAGGGTTTCAGGGCGGGGTCGTAGCCGAGCACGCTGGGCGGGTAGGGGGTGGCGGCAAGGGTGGCGTTGCCTTCGCCGAACTGGGCGCGCAGGTAGGCGTCGCGGTCGAAGGCGAGGTTGATGGCCTGGCGTACGCGCACGTCGTCCAGTGGCGGGTGGCGAGTGTTGAGGCCGACGTAGGCGACCAGCAGGGCGTCCATCTCCAGCACGTTCAGCTCCGGCTCCTGGCGCAGTACCGGGATGTCGGTGGGGCGCGGGTAGATGGCCACCTGGCAGTCGTTGGCCTTGAGCTTCTGCACCCGCACGTTGGGATCGGGGGTGATGGCCAGCAGCAGCCTGTCGATGGCCGGGCGGCCGCCCCAGTAGTCGGGGTGGGCGGTGAAGCGCACCTGGGCGTCCTTCTCATAACGCTGGAAGACGAAGGGGCCGGTGCCGATGGGGCGGCTGTTGAGGGCCTCGGGCGTGCCGGCGGCGAGCAGGCGGTCGGCGTATTCGGCGGAGTAGATGGAGGCGAAGCCCATGGCGAGGTCGGCGAGGAAGGGGGCTTCGGGGTGGCGCAGGACGAAGCGGACGCGGTGGTCGTCGAGCTTTTCGATGCGCTCGATCAACTGCCCCAGGGCCATGGATTCGGCATAGGGAAAGCCCCGGGGCGAGCGTTCGTGCCAGGGGTGCCTGGGGTCGAGCTGGCGCTGGAAGCTCCAGAGCACGTCGTCGGCATTGAAGTCGCGGGTGGGGGTGAACCAGGGCGTGGTGTGGAACTTGACGCCCTGGCGCAGGGTGAATTCGTAGCTGAGGCCGTCATCGGAAAGCGTCCAGCGTTCGGCCAGCGCGGGTTCGATGCGGGTGCTGCCAGGAGCGAACTGCACGAGGCGGTCGAAGACGGTTTCGGCGCTGGCGTCGGCGGTGTTGGCGGCGGTGTACTGGACGATGTCGAAGCCTTCCGGGGCGGCTTCGGTGCAGACCACCAGGCTGGGGGCGGCCTGGGTCCAGAGGGGCAGCAGGAGCAGGAAGGGCAGCAGGCGTGGGTGCATCGGGCGTCCTTGGCGTGATGGCCTGCCGCGAATGCGTGCCTGCGGTGGCGGGTGGGGGAGGGCGCCCTGGTGCGGGCGCCTGGTGCCGGGAGGGCGGGGCGTGGTGCCCCGCCTGCCGGGTTACTTGCCGACGCTCACGCCGTAGAACGAGTTGAGGGCGAACGGGCTGATCTTGAAGTCCTGCACGTTCTTGCGCATCGGTTGGTAGACCGTGGAGTGGGCGATCGGGGTGATCGGCACCTGGTCCTTGAGGATGTGCTGGGCCTGCTTGTACAGCTCGGTGCGCTGGGCCTGGTCGGGGTTGGCCTTGGCCTGCTTGACCAGCTTGTCGTAGTCGGTGTTGCACCACTTGGAGAAGTTGTTGCCGTCGATGGCGTCGCAGCCATAGAGGGTGCCGAGCCAGTTGTCCGGGTCGCCGTTGTCGCCGCTCCAGCCGATCAGCATGGCGTCGTGCTCGCCGCCCTTGGCGCGCTTGATGTACTCGCCCCATTCGTAGGTGACGATGCGGGCCTTGATGCCGACCTTGGCCCAGTCGGCCTGGAGCATTTCGGCCATCAGCTTGGCGTTGGGGTTGTAGGGGCGCTGCACGGGCATGGCCCAGAGGGTGATCTCGGTGCCTTCAGCTACGCCGGCGGCCTTGAGCAGCTCCTTGGCCTTGTCGGGGTTGTAGCCGGCGTCCTTGATGGTCTCGTCGTAGGACCACTGGGTCGGCGGCATGCCGTTGACGGCGAGCTGGCCGGCACCCTGGTAGACGGCGTCGATGATGGCCTTCTTGTTCACCGCCATGTCCAGCGCCTGGCGCACTTCGAGCTTGTCGAAGGGCTTGTGGGTGACGTTGTAAGCGATGTAGCCGAGGTTGAAGCCCGGCTGGGACGGCATGTTGAGGTTGGTGTCCTTCTTCAGCGCCTCGAGGTCGGCGGGGCGGGGGAAGAGGGTGATCTGGCACTCGCCGGCCTTGAGCTTCTGCATGCGCACGGAGGCGTCGGTGTTGATGGCGAAGATCAGGTTGTCGATCTTCACGTCCCCGGGCTTCCAGTAGTCCTTGTTGCCGGCGAAGCGGATCTGCGCGTCCTTCTGGTAGCGCTTGAACACGAACGGGCCGGTGCCGATGGGCTTCTGGTTGAGGTCGGCGGCCTTGCCCTGCTTGAGCAGCTGGTCGGCGTACTCGGCGGACTGGATGGAGGCGAAGCTCATGGCGAGGTTCTGGATGAAGGCCGCGTCCACCTGGTTGAGGGTGAACTTGACGGTCATGTCGTCCAGCTTCTCGACCTTGGCGATGTTGGCGTCCATGCCCATGTCGGTGAAGTAGGGGAATTCGGTGGGGTAGGCCTTACGGAACGGGTGGTCCTTGTCGAGCATGCGCTGGAAGGTGAACAGCACGTCGTCGGCGTTGAAGGTGCGGGTGGGCTTGAAGTACTCGGTGGTGTGGAACTTCACGCCCGGGCGCAGGTGGAAGGTGTAGGTGAGGGCGTCGGGGGAGACGTCCCACTTCTCCGCCAGGCCGGGGATGACGGCGGTGCCGCCCCGCTCGAACTGGGTCAGGCGGTTGAAGACGGTCTCGGCGGCGGCGTCGAAGTCGGTGCCGGTGGTGTACTGGCCGGGGTCGAAGCCGGCGGGGCTGCCTTCGGAGCAGAACACCAGGTTCCCGGCGGCGTTGGCCAGCGGTGCGCCGGCGATCAGCCCGGCGGCGAGAAGCGCTTGGATGACGGCGTTTTTACGCATTTTGACCTCATGTCTTGTTGTGTTCTTCATCGTGAGGGGCGCCCTCGTAAGGCGCCTCGCCCGAAACTATGCATGGCACATGCCCGAGGCAAGCCATGGTGGGACATGAGTGTAGAAGCTGTGGCGATGCTGTAAGGCGGTGTCGCAATTCTGCAAGTTCGCGACCGTTCGCAGCCTGGGGCCACCCGTTCGTGCGGGTGGCCCGGGCCCCGTGTCAGGGCATCTGCACCTCGATGACGCCATCGGCGGTGACGTTGACGCGGCTGGTGCCGGCTTCGATCTCCGGTGCCGGGGCGTCTTCGGCCATCATCATGCTGGCCTTGGCGGCGCGCATGGCCATCATCGGGCGCGGCTGGAAGCCGTCGCTGTTGAGGTTGAGGCTCACCAGCTTGTAGCCGGAGCCGCCCAGGGCCTGGGTCGCCAGTTGGGCGCGGGCCTTGAAGGCGTCGACGGCATCCTTCAGCAGGGCGTCTTCGTTCTTCTTGCGGGTGGCGTCGGCGATGCTGAAGTCCATGCCGGCCATCTTCAGGCTGCCCATCAGGTCGGCGCTGAGCTGGGACAGGGCGGCGAAATCGGCGCTTTCCAGGCGCACTTCGGCGCGCTCGCGCCAGCGGGTGATCTTCTGGCCCTTGTCGTCGTAGACCGGGTAGCTGTTGCGGCTGCCGAGGCTGACGGTGATGCCCTTGGTGGCGCGGGCCTTTTCGACGGCAGCGTTGAGGGTGCGGGTGATCTCGGCGGCCAGCTTGGCCGGGTCGCTGTTCTCGGATTCGCTGAACAGGGTGACGTGCATCAGGTCATGGGCCACGTCCTGGCTGACCTCGGCACGCAGGGCCACCTGGTTGTAGCGCGCCTCGTCGGCCATGGCCGGGAGGCTGGCGAAGGCGGCGGTGGCCAGGGCGAGGGCGGCGGAGAGGCGGGTGATGGCTTGCATGTCGGCTCCTTGTGAGAGGCAGTGGGTGTGCGCGCGGTTTGCGGCAGTCAACAGGGTAGACGGGCGTTCCGTGCGGTCCGGGTTAAGACCGCAGGAATTTTTTTCGTTCGATCACGGCTTCCCGTTATCAGCCGCTCTGGCATGCAGGCTGCGCAGTCGCGCTGCCCATGAGCCACCGCCGCGCAACGATGCGGCGAGTTGACGCATATCAGCGGTGCGCCAGGCGCCTTGGTTATACTCCGCCGAATTCTTGGAGTGCCCATGCTCGAACCCTTACACCACCTGTCCGCCAGCCGGCAGAACCTCCTGCGTCTGACCCTCATCCGTGTGCTCGTACTGGCCGCCCAGGCCGGTTCGGTGGGCCTTGCCTACCGCGCGCAATTGCTGGAACTGCCCTGGCTGGAGCTGTCGGTGACCCTGGCGGTGTCGCTGGTGCTCTGTGTGAGCACCACCCTGCGCCTGCGCGGCCCGTGGCCGGTCACCGAGCTGGAGTATTCGGTGCAGCTGGCCTGCGACCTGGTCATCCACAGCGTGCTGCTCTATTACTCGGGCGGCTCCACCAACCCCTTCGTTTCCTATTACCTGGTGCCGCTGACCATCGCTGCCGCCACCTTGCCCTGGGTCTACACCCTGGTGCTGGCGGGGCTGGCGCTGGCGGCGTACACCTTGCTGTTGGTGTGGTTCCACCCGCTGGAGATGCCGGTGGAACAGCGCGAGGCGATGCTGATCTACGGCATGTGGCTGAGCTTTGCCCTGGCGGCGGCGCTGATCACCTTCTTCGCCGCCCGCATGACCGAGGAGCTGCGCCGCCAGGACCAGCTGCGCGCCGTGCGCCGCGAGGAAAGCATGCGCGACCAGCAGCTGCTGGCCGTGGCCACCCAGGCCGCCGGTGCCGCTCACGAGCTGGGCACCCCGCTGGCGACCATGAGCGTGCTGCTCAAGGAGCTGCGCCAGGAGTACGGCGACAAGCCGGCCCTGCAGGACGACCTGGCGCTGCTGCAGGAACAGGTGAAGCTGTGCAAGGAAACCCTGCAGCAGCTGGTGCGCGCTGCCGAGGCGGACCGCCGCCAGGCCGTGGTGGACCAGACCGCCGTGGAGTGGCTGGAGGCGACCCTCAACCGCTGGCACCTGATGCGCCCGGAAGCCACCTACCGCTACCAGTGCCTGGGCGTTGGCCTGGCGCCGCGCCTGCGCCCGCCGGCCGACCTGACCCAGGCCCTGCTGAACCTGCTGAACAACGCTGCCGACGCCTGTCCGGAGAAACTCGACATTCGCCTGGACTGGGACCATCAATGGATGGTGCTGAGCATCCGCGACCAGGGCGCCGGCGTTCCCCTGGCCATCGCCGAGCAACTCGGCCGGCCCTTCTTCACCACCAAGGGCAAGGGATTCGGCCTCGGCCTGTTCCTCAGCCAGGCCAGCGTGACGCGCGCCGGTGGCACGGTGAAGCTGTACAACCACGAAGAGGGCGGTACCCTCACCGAGCTGCGCCTACCCCGCAGCCACGGTGTCGCCTGAGCCCACCACGAGAGGACTCGACATGAGCGAAGAACCCCTGATCGACGGCGAAGAACAGCCCCACCTGCTGCTGGTGGATGACGACGCCACCTTTACCCGCGTCATGGCCCGCGCCATGAGCCGCCGGGGGCTGCGCGTGTCGGTGGCCGGCTCGGCCGACGAGGGCCTGGCCCTGGCCAAGGACGACCTGCCGGACTACGCCGTGCTGGACCTGAAGATGGAAGGCGACTCCGGCCTGGTGCTGCTGCCCAAGCTGCTGGAACTGGACCCGGACATGCGGGTGGTCATCCTCACCGGCTACTCCAGCATCGCCACCGCCGTGGAGGCCATCAAACGCGGCGCCACCAACTACCTGTGCAAGCCGGCCGACGCCGACGACGTGCTGACCGCGCTGCTGTCCCAGCAGGCCGATGTGGAAAGCCTGGTGCCGGAGAACCCCATGTCGGTGGACCGCCTGCAGTGGGAGCACATCCAGCGCGTGCTGGCCGAGCACGATGGCAACATCTCCGCCACCGCCCGTGCCCTGGGCATGCACCGCCGCACCCTGCAGCGCAAGCTGCAGAAGCGCCCGGTCCGTCGCTGAGGCGCACGCGGCGCGCTCCGTAGCCCGGGCTTCAGCCCGGGAGCGGGCGACCAGCCCCGGACTGAAGTCCGGGCTACGCCTACGGCACCGCACCTGCAGGGGCGACTTCAGTCGCCAAGCGGCGCGCAGCGCCGCCGCCCCACAGGCACGGGTTCATCCGCGATCAGGCTTCCCCCCTCAAGCCAAGGGTCGCTCAGGACCCTCCGGTTTTTCTTCCCCTGAAAGCGTCCTGAAAGCCACTGGTGGCCGGGCCTTGGTATTCTTAGCCGCCTAACCAATCCCGCCCAGGCCCGTCATGTTCTCCGTCGTCCAGCAGATCCTCGGCATCACCGCCCCGGTGTTCTCCATGCTGTTCCTTGGCGTGTTACTGCGCCGCCTGGGCTGGATCGACGCTCCCTTCATCGACACCGCCTCCAGCCTGGTCTTCCGCGGCACCATGCCGACCCTGCTGTTCCTCGGCATCATCAAGGCGGACCTGAGCACCGCCCTGCAGCCCGCGCTCATCGCCTACTTCGTCGTGGCCACCCTGGGCTGCTTCGGCCTGGCCTGGCTCTGGGCCCTCTGGCGCTGCCCGGAGGCGGACCGGGGCATCTACACCCAGGGTGCGTTCCGTGGAAACAACGGCATCATCGGCCTCGCCCTGGCCACCAGCATGTACGGCGACTACGGCCTGTCGGTGGGCGGGTTGCTCGGGGGGGTGGTGATCCTCTGCTACAACACCCTGTCGTCCATCGTGCTGACGGTCTACGCACCGGGCATGCGCGCCGATCCCTGGAGCCTGATCAAGGGCGTGTTGAAGAATCCGCTGATCATCGGCGTGCTCGCCGCCATCCCCGTGGCCTACCTGCAACTGCCGCTGCCGGCCTGGCTGATCACCTCCGGCGAGTACTTCGCCCAGATGACCCTGCCGCTGGCGCTGATCTGCATCGGCGGCACCCTGTCGCTGGCGTCCCTGCGCGAGAGCGGCCGCCTGGCCATCAGCTCCAGCCTGATGAAGATGGTCTGGCTGCCGCTGCTGGCCACCGCCGGGGCCTGGGCCCTGGGGTTCCGCCAGGCTGAGCTGGCGATCCTCTTCCTCTACTTCGGCAGCCCCACGGCTGCCGCCAGCTTCGTCATGGCGCGGGCGGTGAACGGCAACCACGCGCTGGCCGCCTCCATCATCGTCATCACCACCCTGGCCGCCGTGGTGACCACCAACATCGGCCTGCTGAGCCTGCAGCTGCTCGGCCTGATCTAGGCCCGGTGCCCCGGCCTGCGGGGCCTTGGGCAAGCTGTATCAAAATGTGAGGCGCTTCCGACTCCTCGGTCCCGCGCGTTGCGTCTTGGCGTGGGGAGGGCTAGCATCGCGGCCTTTGCGCCATTAACGGATTAAACATGCGCGCCGTTTCGCTGCTCAGCCTGCTGCTCCTGGCCCCCCTTGTCTGGGCGGCCGAGCCGTCCGCGACGCTGGAGGGCCCCAGTGCTGGCTGGCGCTACGCCGGCCTGCTCGATCGCAGCGAAAACCCGGCGGTTGCCTACCCGACGCCGCCCATCGACCGGGGCGCACAGCGCAACCGCACCCTCATCGAAGGACGCCTGGCCAACATCGGCCACGTCCGCCCGCAGCACCGCCTGGTGGTCAACGGCAACCCACTGCCGCTCTACACCGATGACGCTGGACGTTTCGTCCGCCCGTACGCGTTCGGTGCCGGCTCCAACAGCGTCGAAGTGGTGTCTGGCGACGGCAAGTCGCTCAAGCGCGTGCAGTTCTACGAAGCCAACACCGGCCGCACCCCGGCGCGCCTGCGCGTGGTGCTCGGCTGGGACGATCCCAAGGCCGAACTCGACCTGCACATCGTCACCCCCGACGGCCAGCACGCCTTCTGGGCCGACCCGGTGATGAGCAACGGCGGCGGCCTGGACACCGACAGCGTCGACGGCCCCGGCCCGGAAATGTTCACCATGGCCGCGCCCCTGCACGGCACCTACCTGGTGT
>Ga0247725_1001426_pt1 | contig 12169 bp, 11 predicted proteins | sample OKSTACKMCFT3sol_FD_183021 | JGI IMG/M metagenome (GOLD analysis project Ga0247725, IMG submission 183021) | Subsurface sediment microbial communities from gas well in Oklahoma, United States - OK STACK MC-FT3-sol | ecosystem: Environmental > Terrestrial > Deep subsurface > Rock core/Sediment... | reverse complement strand
CGAAAGGCCGAGTTTTTTATCTTGCCGTTCCGACGAGAAGAGCGCTTGTATCCAAGGCAAGTGAAACGAAAACCGAGTAAATATGCGTACAAAAAATAATGCCAGTCAGCTTATCTGACTGGCATTACCCCTACATGGGGCTTTTTTTTTCTTGTTTTTTTATGAAAAAGAAAAAAACACACGGAATTTGTGTTTATCATTAAAAATAATTTCACTCGTAACTTTATGAAATATAAGGATAAGTGAAATAATTTGCCGCGAGTTGGAAAAAAATTGCCTTTTTTTATTAAAGTCCTGAAGTTGCTTGCCGATAGCTAGTTAAGCCAAATTGCAGTTTGGCGAGAATTGCGGGGTTCCGCTTAACAAGAAAGGTTGTGTCAAGGGTTTGCAGACCCGTCGCGACTTTAAGGAGTGACTTATGGCTTTAGCAGTAAACACCAACGTATCCGCGTTAAACGCACAGCGTCAGTTATTAACATCTGGCAATGCATTGGATACCTCATACAAACGTTTGTCTTCTGGTTTTCGTATCAATAGCGCTGCTGATGACTCTGCAGGCTTACAGATTAGCAACCGTTTAACTAGTCAAATCAATGGTTTAAACCAAGCTATTAGTAACGCAAATGACGGTATCTCTGTTGCCTCAGTAGCAGAAGGTGCGATGGAAGAAATCACAACTTCTTTGCAACGTATTCGCGTTCTGGCAGTACAGTCACAAAACGGTATCAATAATTCAACAGACCGAGCAGCTTTGCAAAAAGAAGTAACTGCGCTGAAAACTGAGATCAGCCGTATAGCTTCGAATACTCAGTTCGGTAAAATTAATTTATTAGATGGTAAGTTCTCTGCCAATTTCCTGGTTGGTGCCAATTCCAATCAAAATATTACAGTGGCTTTGAAGCTTACTGGTGGTTACGGTACGTCGGGTTTAAGTCTGGCTAAGTTATCGGTATCTTCCGTTGCTAATGCTGGCACTGCTATAACTAATGTTGATGCTGCAATTAAAACTATCGACAGTGCAAGAGCTGATTTGGGTGCGCTGCAAAATAGGTTCCAATCTACAATCCGTAACTTAAGCAACATCGTTGAAAACGTTTCAGCTGCCCGTAGCCAGATCCGCGATACAGATTTTGCCAAGGAAACAGCAGAACTGACACGGGCACAGATATTGCAGCAGGCAAGTACAACTATCCTGTCTCAGGCTAACACCAGACCTCAAACTGCACTATCCTTATTAGGTTAATAGTGGCCTTTTAGGTAAAGAGTAAGCAGCGAAGACTAAAGTCTTCGCTTCGCTTGCCGATACAGAGGTAGAAGCAAATGAGTTCAGTAATTACGGGTAATTTTGGCTATCAGCCAATAGCCCCCAAAGCTGCTGCAAGTAGTGAAGTTGAGCTGAACAAAATGAAAGGTGGTCCCGAATTAGCGACGCCACAATCCAAAGAAAAGACTGAAACTGTGAAAGCAGAGCAAGCTGTGACTACGGACGAATTAGGTGAAGCTGTTGAGAATATTAACCAGTTTGTTAATTCTCAGGGGCGTACTTTAAATTTTTCAGTCGATGAAGAATCTGGTAAACCTGTGGTGAAAGTGATTGACTTTGAAACCAAAGAGGTGATTCGTCAGATCCCGTCTGAAGAAGTGCTGACTATGGCCAAGGCCATCAAAAGATTGCAGGAAGACTTGGGTTCAGCAACAGGTTTGATGTTCGATAAAACTATATAAAGAGAGGATGAATCATGGCGATCCGGTCGTTAGGTGCAGCGTCAGGACTTGATCTTGAAAGTCTAGTTACACAGTTAGTTACGGTGGAACGGAACACTAAAGAAACTCGTCTTGATGCGACAAAAAAGGAGCTGGATTCATCTCTTTCTGGTTTTGGTAAATTAAAATCTGCTTTAACTAAATTTAAAGATACGTTGACTGCATTAGGAGACGATAAGCTCAGGGCCAGGACGACCAGCATCAAACAGCCTACAGATACCAAAACTTATCTGGAGGCCAAATCCAGCGGTACAGCGGCGCCCGGTAGTTTTGATATTAAAGTTAAATCTCTGGCCACAGGTAGTAGGATCGAAAGTGCTAATGAAGCTTATACCAGCCCATCAGCCGTGATTAGTGCTACAGCGGGTAAGCTCACGTTTGAAGCTGACGGTAAAACTTTCGATGTAAACGTCAAAGCTAATATGACTTTGGACGAATTCCGTAAAGCGGTGAACAGCGCCAGTGGTAACTTTGGAGTCAGTGCTAACATTATTAATGCTGGCGAAGGCGTAGGCACTAAATTAGTGCTGACATCATCCATTACAGGTGAAGGTAATGAATTAAAGATCACAAATGATAATGCTGAACTTGACGGTCTTTCGACTCAAGCCTTTGGTAACAGTGATCCTGCCTCCGGTGGCCTCGATGTTGCTATTAAAGCGGCTAATGCTGAAGTTGTGATTGACGGTATCAGTGTATTCAGTGAAAACAACACCTTTACGAATGCGATACAAGATACCGAGTTGACAGTTTTAGCTGTCACACCCGATGCTAACAATGCCACTTTAACCATTGACACTGACAAAAAAGCTGCTGAAGATAAAATCAAAGCTTTTATGAACGCTTACAACAGTTTGCTGAGTGAAGTTGAGACTCTGACTAAAAATCGTACTTTGGGCGACGACGGTAAAACTGTTGTTTCTGAGGGCGGCGCATTAAGTAGTGATCCTATGGTCCGCAGCATTATGAGTCAGGTGACTAAAACCTTAGGTAGTGCATTTTCATCTGGTGGGGCAGAACTAAATAATTTATATGCCTTGGGGATCACATTTAATGACCAGGGCAAATTGGAAATTTCCACCACAAGTTTATATGGCGGGGATTCAGGGCGCCAGCGCTTTGATAATGTGCTGGAAAATAACTACGATAAAATCGCTGACTTATTTGGTGGCGACGACGGCATTTCTGAGAGCCTTGATGAGCTGATTTCCCAATTTACTAATCGAGATGGTCTTTTAGTGAACAAAGAAACTTCACTGAAAGACCAATTGAAAAATAATACTAAAGATCGTGAAGCTTTTGAACGATATATAGTGAGCTACGAAGATACGTTGCGTCAGCGATACGGAGCTTTGGATTCGACGTTAGGTCAATTACAAAGTACTTCCAGTTACCTGGTGCAGCAACTGGCAAACCTGCCAAGATATGGTAGTTAACAGGAGCTTGCTATGAGTTACGGTATTAAAGCCTACAAATCTGTAGGGATCAAAGATGATTTAGCTGTTGCAGATCCGCATAGAGTTATCCAGTTATTAATGCAGGGAGCTCTTGAAAATATGGCCAAAGCCAAAGGAGCAATGGACCGGAAAGATTTTGCAGAGAAATCTCGCACTGTGTCTAAGGCCATGAGTATTATTTCTGCTTTGCAGCACACTCTTGATATGGATGTTGGAGGGGAAGTATCGCAAAACCTATGGTCGTTATATGATTTTATGGTTAATCATCTGATGCAGGCGAGCCGTGAAAGTAGTACGGTAAAGATAGATGATGTGATTGAAATTATGATTAAAATTAAATCTGGCTGGGATGCCATTCCGCTTGAAGACAGGCAAAAAGGCTTCCAATTGTTAGCTGAGCGCCAAAATCAAGCAAAATTGGCATCTGCTTGATGCTTGATTTAGTTACTGCTTTACAGACCAAGCGTCAGGAGATAAATGAGCTGTTGGCGCAGGAAGAATATCCTATAGAAAAGTTTTCAGAGTTGTGGCAAGAGTTTGATCACTCCTTGCTGCGACTCTGCGAAAACCCTCAACAAATTCCTGATTTACAAAGTATATTGGCAGACAACTTGCAGTGGGTTAGTCTTATCACTGAACAAGTATCTTCAGAAAGAAGTGCTGTAGCTGTCAGGATGTTGCAATTACGTAAAGGTAAAAAAGCGCATCAAAGCTATGGAGACAATAATTAAGCAGGTGCCATGTCTTTATGCTGAAATATATCAATTACCAAATTCTCGATAATGTCACCCAGCAAGAAGCTCTTGAAAAACAAGTTTCTGTTCTTATCAATCGCAATATTCGTCAGAATATTGACGCCTTTCGACACCACATCCCTAGCTTGGTTAGTTTGATTGATGAGCACAAAATGCAGCAATATTCGCTGTTTTGCACGAAAGATGCGGAACTAAATATTGTTGATTTTGCTACTGGTCGGGTATTTTACGAAAGTGCTGTGCGGCAGGATGTTATCGCTGAAGTCCAAGATTATTATAAGCAAGCTGCTTATTTTAATCTCAAAGGAGCAAAGGATAATCAAGCATTAAGGCATGAGCCGTTGCCGCAGCAGGTTGATGTGTTATTGGTGTTCGGTTTGGGTCTGGGTTATCACTTGAACGAACTGGTCATGAATACCCATATCCGTTATTTGGTTGTTTATGAGCCCAACGTCGATATTTTATTGTGTTCTGTACAGGCCAATAATTGGAAACAGTTATTGGAAGTTGCCCAAAGCATGGGAACTCATATCTTTTTACAAATAGGCTCTGACGCTTCAGCTGCCCCATCAGAATTAACTGAGCTACTCGGCTTTGATCAAACCCTTGATAAGGTTTTCGTATATCGTCATCAATTTCATCCGATGATGGATGATGTCATCTTCTATTTGCTGCAGCATTCAGGCGATAAAGACGCTTTGACTCAGATAGGCCATCAGTTTACTGAATATAAAGGTGCGATGGACTATGTGCCAGAGAGGGCAACTAATTTATTAGCGCAGTATCAGCCACAGCTCTATAAAACAGAGCGTACACAAGCTTTATATGACGCCAATATGGATGCGTTAAAAAAGTATTACCCTGACGTATATAAATCAATGCAAGGGTATAAAATACAATCCTGGCAATTAGTCAGCGATAGCAATGGCAACCCTAACCTTTATCATCAAAAACGTCATGCGCTGTTCCATCAGGATCTATCTATAGAATCGTCCCATTTAGTTGACTACTTTATCGAACACCCTTTTAAGGATGACGTGGTTCTAAGTCAAAGAACCAGCTATAAGTTTCGAAACTATTTACACTTTTCCAAAATTGCAGAGTTAAAACCTCTGATTGAAAAAATACTGACTCAGCAAAGCAAATTGCCTGAGCAGGTTGAAACACTAATTATTTTTGGTATTGGTTTAGGACAACATATCGAACTGTTGTCGCAACAGCGTCAAATTAAAAATCTATTTCTTTGTGAGCCTAATTTAGACTTTTTTGCAGCCAGTCTTTGGGTTACCGATTGGGCTGCTATTTTTACTCAAGCCGAAACGAATGGTGGACGGATTTATTTGAACCTTGGTGGGGATGGCAGCCATTATTTTTATGATCTTATGGCTCAATTTTATCAGGTTGGAGCCTATGCGATTGCCGACACCTATATGTTGAGCAGTTATTACAATACTGCTATGCAAAAGGCGATTGGCGATTTAAGAGCAGAACTTAAAGTCGTGCTGGCGATGGGTGAGTATTATGATCATGCTCGTTTTGGTATCGCTCACACCTATCATAGCCTGAGTTCAGGACAGCGTTTCCTGAAAAATGCTAACTATGAATATGGCCATCATCAGGCATTGAATCTGCCAGTATTCATAGTAGGTAATGGCCCTAGCCTTGATCAGTGCTTTGATTACCTAAAAGTGTATCGAGACCAGGTTATCATCATCAGTTGCGGTACAGCGTTAAAGGCTTTATTCAATAACGGTATCTGCCCAGATTTTCATGCTGAAATTGAACAGTGTAGGGCGACATACGATTGGATCACACAAATTAAGGATCTGAATTATCTAAGTAAGATCAATCTGCTGAGTGTAAATGGCATTCACCCTGATACCGCAGCTTTGTTTAAAGCGACTTATTTGTGTTTCAAAGACGGCGAAGCGTCCAGTTATATTTTCGACAATGGCCTGAGAAAGCATGGTTTTCAGGTGGCGTCTCTGGCGTACGCCTATCCGACCGTGACCAACTTAGTGATGAACTTTAGTATTAAACTAGGCTGGAAGTGTTTTTACCTATTTGGGGTTGATCTTGGCTTTATTGATATCAACCGCCATCACTCCCAGCACTCAGCTTACTTCAAAGTTGACGGGTCGCAGGCGTACAATTATCAGGCTCACCATGGAGGGGGAGTACCGTCGCCAGGAAACTTCAGGGAGCAAGTCTACACAAAAGCTGAATTTGATGTATCGCGTAAGTTAATAGAACAAGCCATCACAAAAGCTGGAAGAAAAGTTGAGGTTTATAACTGTAGCGACGGTGTGAAAATTAATGGCACTATACCTCTACTGCCAGACAACATTTTGTTGGAACCAATAGCTTTACAGGAAAAGTACCTACAGTTAGAAGAGCTGCTTTCTGACGCATTTTACCCTGCTTTACCCGCTTTATCGGACAAAATCTATGACCAGATGTCTCCTGAACTTTATAAGACCTCAATGGAGCAATGGTTTGATTTGTTAGCTGATGATGCTACTGATATGCAGTCTGCACGTGATTTAATCAGTAAACAGTGGAGTTTTATGCAATCAAGAGCTGCTGCGAAAAAAGACGTTACATTTTTCCTGTTTCATGGCAGTTCCAACTTTATTTCTGCTGTGCTGACTAAAGTTGCAGCTAATATCACCGCTGAAAATAATGGTGCATTGGATACATTTAATCAGATTTTGGCGATCTGGCGGCAATATTTAAAGCAGGGCATGGAGTTGTATCTAGCTAAACCATTAGCTTCTGATCATGTGTCGGTGAATTATCTGTTTTCTCCACCGAAGTCGGTAAGTTCAGCGACCTGATTTAAAGCGAAGTACTAGAAGCGGTAAGTCCGAATATTATTCTAAAGGCTAATTACGAATTTATTGGCAGAGCCAAGCACTGATTCAGTCTCTCGAAGCCAGCTGTATTTTAGAGATAGGGCGTCAATCAATATTGATATGTACGAATGATCTATTTTTAAGCAAAGTAATAATCAGGCCGATATAGATGAAAGTAGGGCAAAGAAGACAATACGCATATGAAAACTATATTAACTTACGGAACATTTGACCTATTTCACGTGGGGCACGTTAACCTGCTGCGGCGCGCTAGAGAGTTAGGTGACAGGTTGATTGTTGCCGTGTCTACGGATGAATTTAATCTTATTGAAAAAAATAAAACAACAATAATACCTTTCGAGCACCGGGTTGCGGTGCTGGAAAGTTGCCGCTACGTTGACCTAGTCATTGCAGAAAACAGCTGGAAGCAAAAAACTGAAGACATACAAAAGTACCAGGTAGATATTTTTGTTATGGGTGATGACTGGCAGGGGAAATTTGATGAATTAAATGAACAGTGTGAAGTTGTATATCTGCCTCGTACCAAACAGATTTCATCAACTGCTATTAAGCAAGCAATGCAACTTTTGCATCAGCTTGATAGGGAGCTCTGTTAACTGTTATTAGCTATTTTATGGAAAATGAAAGAGCGTATTAGCTTGGTTTTCCTTAGGGATTGATTATGGATTTGATGCAGCAGTTGGGCATATCAGAGGGGCAGCGAATATTTATAACGCCTTTCACACCAATGTCTGAGAAATTAGCTAGGGATATACAGAAATGTAATCTCACAATTTGCGGTTTTATTGATAGTAATAAAAAAGCCAGTAACGTCGTTCATCCATCAGTAATCAAGCAACAAGATTATGATCGCATCCTTGTTATCTCACCTAATTATGGGTTGGAAATTTATCAGAGATTATTAAAAGAGGGTGTGGTTAAGCATGCTTTAACTCTGGTTGTTCCTGCTCCGCATTATAGAAAAATATCTTATTCCCGTTTGAAGTTGACTCAACTTTTATCAAAAATAAAACCAGCTAGTCTGGCATGGTTGCAGAATTTTTTTCGAGGCAAGTTACATGATGATAAAACAGTCTTACTATTAGCAAGTGGCTTTGTAGACCTAAATATTAAAGACTTATATGTTGGTTTATGTAATTTATCAGGCGTGAAACCTGTCATCGCTACCGATAATGTAAGGCAGAAATATTTATTGCGCGAAGCTGGATTTAAAGTAGTTGAGCTTTATTCTTGGCAATTTGTCTGGTTGTGCCTTAGGGCAAAAGTGAAGGTATTAGATCATTCACCGATAATTATAGAACAGATTCTTGCACTTAAGTATTCGTTATCGGTGCAAATATGGCATGGTATACCATTGAAAAAAATTGGTCATCTAATCAATTACAAGATGGTGCATTATGATTTAGTCGTTTCAACATCACCCTTTGTAACTCAATATGCATTTGCTAATTTGTTCAGTACCGAACGCTTCATAGAGACAGGTTATCCCAGAAATGATGTACTGAAATACGGGGTAACAGATGAAAGACAGCTAGCTTTAGTTAATCAATCTGTTTACCAGTGGGTAATCCAACGCGGTAAACCCTTGATAGTTTATATGCCTACTTGGCGCGGTGACTCATTCGACTCTAATCCCATTGATTTAGAGGATTTGGAAAAGTTTGCGAATGAAAACGATATTACCATCGTCATTAAGATGCACCCTTTTATCCGGCCAGAAACCTTTTTTGATACGTTAGAGTCAGATGGTTATTTCTTCTCTGCCGACTATAAGAAAAATATCGTGTTTTACCCAAGTACGGATGATATCTATCCATTGCTTCATGTCGCGTCTGTATTGGTCACTGACTATTCGTCTGTCTATTTTGACTATTTACTATTAGATAAACCTATAGTTTTTTTCGTATACGACTTGGAACAATATAAAAATAGACACGGCGATTTTATGTTAGATTTTGAATCGCACACTCCGGGTGATAAATCCTACGATTATATTTGTTTAAAAAAGGACATTCTGAGTAACTTAAAATACGATAACTGGAAAACTGAACGTCAATCTTTACGAGATACTCTATTTAGTCCTTCTGATAAGCCTAGTGCTCAGCTATTGTGTATGGCAGTTTATGAACTTTTGAAAAATAAGAAAATATAATTTAAATATATAATAAGGTTTTATGATGGCTGTTCCTAGAGTAAGTATTATCACCGCAACATTTAATAGTGGTAAGACATTAAAGTCTTGCCTGGATAGTGTTGCATCGCAAAGCTGTTTAAGTTTTATTGAACATATTGTAATAGACGGCAGGTCTCGTGATAACACACTTAGTATTGTCTCAGAGTATTCACATATTTCTAAGGTGATTTCTGAATCAGATAGAGGAATATACCACGCGTTTAACAAGGGGGTAGAGGTTTCAAACGGCGAGATAATATACTTCCTTAATTCCGATGATGAGTTTGCATCTCCAGACATTATTGAAAAAGTATTGAAGGCTATGAAATGTGATGACATGTATTTATGTGGCAGAATTGTAGTGATAGATGATGTTTCTAATGCTCAGATTATAAGTGCCAAATACAGCGAACCTCATTTCAAACCTAAGCATCAGGCATTTTTTGCCAGGCGAGAAGTTTTTGAAAAGATAGGTCCATTTAATGAATGCTTCACTATTGCAGCTGATGGTTACTTTATGCATAAGGCTGTCAGGGATTTTAGTGGGACATTCATTGATGATGTGATCTGTAAATTTAGAAAAGGCGGAATCTCGTCTCTCGATAATAATCTCCACAAATTGACCGAAGAATATAAGTTAATAAATGCTTTGCTGGATATTGGTTCATCAAGAAGAAGTATTGATGAAATTAACGTTAATCTGAAAAGAAAAAATACAGCGCTCGTCACGCTGATAGCGCGAATCAGTAGTGATGGCTTTGAGATGCAACGTTTTAACGAGAAAAGAATAGCAATCTTTGGATTTCGTGACCTTTCAGTAGTAGTAAATAAATTACTAAAATTAAAAAAAATTGATGTTGAGTGCTTTATTGCGACACATCTGCTACCAGACCCCATCGTTGATAGTTTACCGGTTTTAAACTTTGAACAAGCTGCCTCCCTGGGCATCAATTTAGTTATTAATTGTATTGAGGGGGCGCATGAATTAAGCATTAACGAGCTTATAGCAAAAAGCCTACCCACAGCTAATATCATAAGCTGGCGTGATCTTTAAGGAATAGCGTTATGAACCGTAGAGATATTACGAGCGTTATGTGGCAAGACACCTTCTAATTTATATTGGACCACCGTTAAGATAGTTAATAATTTCTATTTTTTGAATTTATCTACCTTTTAAGAATGATGGAGACGGAATTTGATAGCAAATACCCCATTGCTCACCGTGATCACGGTGGCTTATAACGCAGTAGAGTTTATTGAAAGAACCATTTTAAGTGTCATCGCACAGAAAAATGTAAACATAGAATATGTTGTTATAGATGGGGGCAGCTCAGATGGTACCATCGATACGTTAAAAAAATACAGTGAATATATTGCCTTTTACGTTAGTGAGCCTGACTCAGGGATCTACGAAGCGATGAACAAAGGTATAGCTGCAGCCACTGGCAAATGGATGAATTTCATGAATGCTGGAGACACTTTTTTTGACGAAAATACCGTGCACAATGTCTTGCTGCATTCTGGTGGCAACGTAGGCGTTTTATACGGAGATAGGGTAATTGAAAAAACTGATGGTACAGAAGCGTATGAGACCGCAAAAAATTTAGATGAGTTCTACATCGCTATGCCATTTGGACATCAAGCGTGCTTTATCCGATCTGATTTAGCTAAAGCGAGGCCATATGATTTATCATTTAAGCTATCCTCCGATTACGAGCTTTTACTTAATTTATATCATAATAAAGTCGATTTCAGATATATAAAAACACCTGTATGTAGGTTTTTATCTGGCGGATTAAGTCATCAAAGACGATTCCTTTCTCGTTTAGAGGCTGTTCTGGTTGCATCTCGTTTTTTGAATGATAAAGAGCTAATCAAAGATAATGTTTTCTTTAAAGGCCTTGTCAAAGATTATTTCAGACAGAATATGGACGTCTGTTCTCCAGTGATATCCCCATATCTTGGAAAGATATTTTCTCAGATGCATGAAATAAATGAAAAATATAGTAAGGTTGTTATATATGGATATGGCGAAGTTGGATCGTCATTTTTTAAAATACTAGGTGATAATTTTGTTGTAGCTCTCGACACGAACAGCAAATTAATAGACCTCCCGCATGTTATTCATCCTTCAGAGGTAATTGATTACGAGTATGACTGCATTGTCATATCTGTTCTTGGCCGTGAAAGTAAAATTACAGATTATTTGGTTGACGAATTAAAAATTGATAGGAATAAACTTATCAAATTCTCATTGAGTTAATTAATCCTACAAAACTATGAGTAGCATACTATGGATTTTGATTTGTTAGGGTGTGGAGACATAGGAATTATAGATGTCGGCTCAGTTGGAGGGTTGACTGAACCATGGCGTTCTAATTCAGGCGTAATCAAGTTCTTACTTAATTTTGAGCCAAATGATAGCCCCGTTAAGGGGGAACATTTCGTTACCTATAATACAGCTGTCTGGGAAAAAGATTCTATTTTACCTTTTTACATATACAAAGGGTTTAATGCGACAGGTTCTTCGCTATTTAAAGCAGATTTTGAATATGTTAAAAATAACTATGAAGATTTAAAAAATCGTGGACTAAAAAATCTAGCTGAAACTTGGTTTGAACGAGCAGAACTAGTGAAAACTACACAAATATTATGCCGTTCTCTAGATAACATACTTCAAGAAAGTTTTAATGACCAGGTATTTCACTTTATGAAAGTTGATGCTCAGGGCGCAGAATATAATATACTAAAAGGAGCTAGCCAATTTCTATCAAAGAATTGTGTTGGACTGCATTTGGAATTGTTCGTATTACCATTGTACAAGGACATAGTGTTGATGGATGAGGTGATGCTGTTTTTGAATTCATTTGGATTCAGTTTGGTAAAGAAGTTTCCTGCTCATGGTTCATTCGACTCACAACATGATTGTCTTTTTCTTAAGAAAGATGGTGATGCCAATATATTGAGAACGATTAAAAATATATACGGCATCAGCGAATAGAGTTCGAATAATGTTTTAGTGTATCGAGTCATTGCTGCATCAGGGCAAGAGCGTGAGTGCTCATATTTTGTTCGCCCCGAAATAAGTCATCAGAATTTTCTCAAGATAGTCTTCGTGTAAGAGTGCCCTTAATTGTTTTCGTG
>Ga0247725_1001424_pt1 | contig 12173 bp, 11 predicted proteins | sample OKSTACKMCFT3sol_FD_183021 | JGI IMG/M metagenome (GOLD analysis project Ga0247725, IMG submission 183021) | Subsurface sediment microbial communities from gas well in Oklahoma, United States - OK STACK MC-FT3-sol | ecosystem: Environmental > Terrestrial > Deep subsurface > Rock core/Sediment... | reverse complement strand
GGCTACCTCGGCGCGCGCCTGGGCCTGAACCGCACCATGAACCTCGGCCTGGGCCTGCAGGTGCTGGCCCTGCTGATGCTCACGGTGCCGGCCGCCTGGCTGACGGTGCCCTGGGTGATGGGCGCCCAGGCGCTGTCCGGCATCGCCAAGGACCTCAACAAGATGAGCGCCAAGAGCTCGATCAAGCTCTTGGTGCCGGACAGCCAGCAGGGCACGCTCTACAAGTGGGTGGCCATCCTCACCGGCTCGAAGAATGCGCTCAAGGGCGTCGGCTTCTTCCTCGGCGGCGCGCTGCTGGCGCTGCTCGGCTTCACCGGCGCGGTGCTGGCCATGGCCGCCGTGCTGGCGCTGATCTGGCTGGGCAGCCTGGTGCTGCTGAAGAAGGACCTGGGCAAGGCCAAGGCCAAGCCGAAGTTCCGCGACCTGCTGTCCAAGAGCCGGGCGATCAATATCCTGTCGGCCGCCCGCTTGTTTTTGTTCGGCGCGCGCGACGTGTGGTTCGTGGTGGCGCTGCCGGTGTACCTGAGCACGGTGTTCGGCTGGGACTTCTGGATGGTCGGCGGTTTTCTCGCCACCTGGGTCATCGGCTACGGCATGGTGCAGTCCTTCGCCCCGGCCATCACCGGCAAGCGGCGCGGTCTCGTGCCGGATGGCCGCGCGGCCTTCGCCTGGGCCCTGGCCCTGGCCGGGTTGCCGGCGCTGATCGCCCTCGGCCTGACCGCCGGCGGGCCGGCCCAACTGGTGCTGCTGGGCGGGCTGCTGCTGTTCGGCGCGCTGTTCGCGGTGAATTCCTCGCTGCACAGCTACCTGATCGTCAGCTACGCCAAGGAAGACGGGGTGTCGCTGGACGTGGGCTTCTACTACATGTCCAACGCCCTGGGCCGGCTGATCGGCACGCTGCTCTCGGGCTGGGTCTTCCAGGCCCATGGGCTGGTCGCCTGCCTGTGGGTCTCCAGCGCCTTCGTGCTGGCCGCCGCGCTCATCTCCATCGCCTTGCCCAGGCATGGCGACACGGCGCGGCAGGCAGGCTGATCAGTCCGGGGCCCTGGCCAGGAACTGCTCGATCTCGCCTGCCGTGCTGCGGGCCGTGCGGGTCACCCCGATCAGCGTCGCCGAGGCCGAGCCCGTCCACTCGCCATAGCCCACCAGCCACAGCCGGGGCTCGTCGATCGCGCGGGTGCCCTCGACCGCCACCCGGCCTTCCGCGGTAAGCAGCCCGAGGCTGGCCAGATGGCCCAGTGCCGGCTTGAAGCCGGTGCACCAGATCACCGCATCGACGGCGCTGTGCGAGCCATCGGGCCAGATCACGCCATCGCCGGTGAAACGCTCGAAGGGGCGCACGGCATGCAGGACGCCGCGTTCGCGCGCCTCGACCACCGGCGGCACCATCACGACATCGCCCAGGCCACCCACCGGCTGCTCGATGACCCGTCCCTCCATCTGCGCCTTCCAGCGCTCGGTGGCCCGCTCGAACAGCACGCGACCATCCACGTCATCGGGCAGGAACAGCGGTGCGCTGGGCGTCACCCAGGTGACCTCGGCCACCTTGGAAACCTCCGCCAGGATCTGCGCCCCGGAGTTGCCGCCGCCGACCACCAGCACCCGCTTGCCGGAGAAGGGCAGGGCCTCGACGTAATGCGCCGAGTGCAGCTGCTGGCCGCGGAACAGCTCCGTGTCGGGGTACTCGGGGATATAGGGATTGCTCCAGGTGCCCGTGGCGCTGACCACGGCCCTGGCATCCCAGTGCGCCTGCCCGGCATGCACACGCAGCGCCCCCGCGATGCGCTCGACCACGGTGACGCGCCGCGGCCGCTCGATCGGAAACCGGTAACGCTCCTCGTAGCGACGCAGGTAGTCGATCACATGGTCGCGCGTGGGGTAGCCGTCCTGCACCGGCGGCATCATCCAGCCGGCAATCGAACTCCAGGTCGCGGGAGAAAACAGCCGCAGGGAGTTCCAGCCATGCCGCCAGGCCCCGCCGGGCCCGTCTTCGGCGTCGAGGATGAGAAACGACAGCCCGGCCCGCCGCAGGAAATACGCGGTAGCCAGGCCGGCCTGGCCGCCGCCGATAACCAGTACATCCAACAGGGTTTGCGATCGATCCGTCATCCCAGCGCTCCCGGGTAGTTGCAGGAAAGTCTATCGGCTCGGCGGCCGGCGTGCGCGCTCGCGCGCCCGGCAGCCGATGCCCTGTGGCCGCCTGGACCGCCGCACAGCCAGCTGCTTTCCTTGATATGTATCAAGTGCCGCGAGGCGTTTGGCGTTAGTGTCGAACGACTTGGGCGACGGGGCGATCAGATGGGCTGGTTCCGCAATCATCAACGCGCGTTGCTGCGCATGGCCCTGGTGCTGTGGGTGCTCACGCTCGCGGTTGCAGCAGGCCAGGGTTGCCTGTCCTATCCGGAGCATGCCCCGGCGCTTGCCCATGCGCACACCCTGACCAGCCCGCCGGACCCCGCACACCAGCTGCACGCCAGCGGTTGCCTGCAGCTCTGCGCCGATAGCGAGTCGGCGCTCAAGCCGGCCGCAGTTCACCTGGTGGTTGACCAGATCCTCTGGGCCCTGCTGTTCACGCTGCCCGCGCTCGTCCTGCTGGTCGCCATCTCCCCGCGCTTCGCCGCGCGCGCCCTGCACCTGCCCGCGCCGCCCCGGCCGCCGCTGCGCCTGAGTTTCGTCCGCTTCCACGATTGACCCCCCGCCTGCGTCCGCTTTGCGGACGCTCAGTCGCGCCTGCACCTGCAGCTGCGCGCCGATGCATTTCCCCCACAAACACCCGGAGATCGCCATGACCATCACCCTCAGAATCCTCGTCACCGCACTGCTCATCGCCCACCCGCTGCTGGCCCTGGCGGTTGACGAACACCACCCCCAGCCGGCGGCGGTGCAGGCCGCGAGCCAGCCGGCGCCCGCCCGGGCGCAGGAACAGGCCGTGGCCGAACAGATGAAGAAGATGCAGGACATTCACGACAGGATCGCGGCGGCCGCCACGCCGGAGGCGCGCCAGGCGGCCATGCATGAAGGCATGCAGGCCATGAAGGAAGGCCTGGGCATGCTGCAGAGCGGCTGCCCTGGGCAGGCAACGGGCCAGCCCATGATGATGGACCAACGGATGATGCACATGATGATGCAGATGATGGATCAGCAGGCCGCCATGATGGGGGCGGGGGGCAAGATGCAGGGCATGCCCATGCAGCCCCCTGCGCAGTGAATGCCGGGCGAGGCCCGTGCCCCCGTCACATGGGGCAGGGTCTTGCGACTTGTCCTGGAGAATGCTCATGAACGCTTCGAATCCATCCCGCCAGCCGTCCTTCTGGCGCAGCAAGCCGGGTATCGCCCTGGGCATGCTGTTGGTGATCGGCCTGTTCTACCTGGCTCGCGAGCACTACGGTCACCTCAGCCAGCTGCTGCCCTACGCCATTTTGCTGCTCTGCCCGCTGATGCACCTGTTCGGACACAGCCACGGTGGCCACGGCCATCATGCAGAGATGCACGATACCCACAAGGACGCCGGAGGCTGACTCATGCACGAGCACGGACACGCGCACCCCGCAGCCTCGCATGGCGAGGCGAAGGACCCGGTCTGCGGCATGCCGGTCAGGGCCGACAGTCCTCACCAGCTGCAGTTCGCCGGCGCTGACTACCGCTTCTGCAGCGAGAAGTGCCTGGCGAAATTCCGCGCCGCACCGGATCTCTATGTCGCGGCGACGCCGAGCGAGACAGGCATCGCATCGCCTGCAGGCGGAACCTGGTACACCTGCCCCATGCACCCTGAGGTGCGCCAGCCGGGGCCGGGGAACTGCCCGAAGTGCGGCATGACCCTGGAGCCCGAGCTGCCGGAGCTGGAGCAGGAAGAGAATCCAGAACTCAGGGACTTCGCGCGGCGTTTCTGGTGGACCCTGCCGCTGACGATCCTCGTCACGCTGCTGGCCATGGGCGGGCATGCGCTTGAACTGTTCCACGGCGCCACCCAGAACTGGGTCGAGCTGGTGCTCGCCAGCCCGGTCGTGCTCTGGGCCGGCTGGCCGTTCTATGTCCGCGGGGTGCGCTCGGTAGTGCTGCGCAGCCCCAACATGTGGACCCTGATCGGCTTGGGCACGGCCGCCGCCTATCTCTACAGCGTGGCGGCGACGCTGATGCCGGCGGCCTTCCCGCCAGGCTTCCTGGTCGATGGCCGCATCGGTGTCTACTTCGAGGCCGCGGCCGTGATCATCTCGCTCACCCTGCTGGGGCAGATGCTCGAGCTGCGCGCACGCTCGCAGACCTCGGCGGCCATCAAGTCCCTGCTCGGCCTGGCGCCGAGGACAGCGCGACGGATCAACGGCGATGGCGGCGAGGAAGACATCCCCCTGAGTCATGTGCACCCCGGAGACCGGCTGCGCGTGCGTCCCGGCGAGAAGGTGCCGGTCGATGGCCGGGTGCTGCAGGGCGAAAGCGCCGTCGACGAGTCGATGCTCACCGGTGAGCCCATTCCCGTGCTCAAGCACTCCGATGACCCGCTGATCGGCGCCACCCTCAATACCCACGGCAGCCTGGTGATGGAGGCGCAGAAAATCGGCTCGGCGACCGTCCTCGCGCAGATCGTGCAGATGGTCGTGCAGGCGCAGCGCTCGAAGGCGCCGATGCAGCGCCTGGCCGATGTGATCGCCGGATACTTCGTGCTGGTCGTGATTGCCATCGCCCTCCTGACGCTGATCGGCTGGGGCCTCTGGGGGCCGCAGCCCGGCTGGGTGTTCGGCCTGGTCAATGCGGTGGCGGTGCTGATCATCGCCTGTCCCTGCGCGCTGGGGCTGGCGACGCCCATGTCGGTGATGGTCGCCAGCGGCAAGGCGGCCAGCAGCGGGGTGCTGTTCCGCGATGCCGCGGCCATCGAGAACCTGCGGCGGATCGACACCCTGATCGTCGACAAGACCGGCACCCTCACCGAGGGGCGCCCGGCTTTCCAACGGGTCGCGGCGGCCCCCGGTTTCAGCGCCGATGAGGTCTTGCGCCTGGCCGCCAGCCTGGATCAGGGCAGCGAGCATCCGTTGGCGCATGCCATAGTCGAGCAGGCCCAGGCGCGGGGATTGCAGCTCGCCCCGGCGGAGGAGTTCGAGAGCGCCTCGGGCATCGGTGTCCGCGGCCGGGTCGCAGGGCACTCGCTGCTGCTGGGCAACACCGCCCTGCTGGCCGAGGCGGGGGTGTCCTGCGCAGACCTGCTGGCGCAGGCCGAAGCCCTGCGCGAGGAGGGGGCAAGCATCATGTACCTGGCGGTGGATCGCCGCGCGGCCGGTCTGCTGGCCGTGGCCGACCCGATCAAGCCGACTTCCCGGCAGGCCGTGCAGCGCCTGCAGGCCGTTGGCGTGCGGGTGATCATGGCCACCGGCGACGGGCCCACGACGGCCCGCGCGGTGGCGCGCCAGCTGGGGATCGACGAGGTGCATGGCGAGGTCAGGCCGCAGGACAAGGAGCGCCTGGTGGCGGAGCTGCAGCAGGCCGGGCGCCGGGTGGCGATGGCCGGCGACGGCATCAACGATGCGCCTGCCCTGGCGCGCGCCGATGTCGGCATCGCCATGGGCACCGGGACCGATGTGGCGATGAACAGCGCCCAGGTCACCCTGGTCAAGGGCGACCTGCTCGGCATCCTGCGCGCGCGCAGCCTGTCCATGGCCACCGTGCGCAACATGCACCAGAACCTGACCTTCGCCTTTGCCTACAACGCCATGGGCATACCCTTGGCGGCCGGATTGTTCTACCCGCTGACCGGGCACCTGCTGTCGCCGATGGTGGCGGCACTGGCCATGAGCCTGAGTTCGGCCTCGGTCGTCTTCAATGCGCTGCGGTTGCGCAAGGCCTCGCTCGACGGCGGGGCCGCGCCGGCTTGACCTTCCCCTCGTGGCAAGGCCCAGGATGAATTGCGAGGCCGGGCATGGCCCGCTTCGAAAGCATTTCTTGTTCAGGAGTCATCACGATGAAAAGTGTCGAACTGCAAGTTGAAGGCATGACCTGCGGGTCCTGTGTCCGCCATGTGAACGCCGCCCTGGCGCCCGTGGCAGGGGTGGCCGAGGTCGAGGTCGATCTCGCCGCCGGCCGTGTGCGCGTCGCCGGCGACGCCGATCTCCAGGCCCTGCTGGACGTGCTGCAGGACGCCGGTTATCCCGCCAGGCTCGCCGCCGACGGCCAGGCCCCGGCAGCCGCCAAGGCGCATTGCTGCGGCACCTGTCACAGCTGACAAGAGGGGCAGGGAGCCGTTGGTATCAGCCATATGTTGCGATTATCGAACTGCTGGTTCGATAATCGGCCGATCCGGTTCCGGCGAGGCAGTGGCAATGAGTTCCGAAGAGCGTTCCCCCGTCACCGATTCCCCGGCCCAGGCCCTCGAGGCGTTCGCCGGGGACCCCAACTTCATGGCCTCCCTGGCGCGTGGCCTGCTGGTGATCCAGGCCTTCCAGGAGCGCAAGCGCCACCTGACCATCGCCCAGGTCAGCTACCGCACCGGGATTCCCCGGGCGGCGGTGCGGCGCTGCCTGTACACCCTGATGCAGCTGGGCTACGCCACCTGCGAGGGCAGTACCTACAGCCTGCTGCCCAAGGTGCTGACCCTGGGGCATGCCTATCTCTCGTCCACGCCGCTGGCACTGATGGCCCAGCCGCTGCTCGATCGGCTCAGCGAGCAGCTGCACGAGGCCTGCAACCTGTCCACGCTGGAGGGCAGCGAGGTGCTTTATGTGGCGCGTTCGGCCATTCCGCAGCGCCTGATTTCCGTGGACCTCAGCGTCGGCAGCCGGCTGCCGGCCTACTGCACCTCGATGGGCCGCGTGCTGCTGGCGGCCCTGGACGATGCCGCGCTGCGCCACTACCTGGACAGCGCCGACCTGCAGGCCAAGACCAGCCGCACCCTGTACCGCCCGGATGACCTGCTGGCGTGCCTGCAGCAGGTGCGCGAGCAGGGCTGGTGCATCGTCGACCAGGAACTGGAGCCGGGCCTGCGCTCGCTGGCCGTGCCGGTGCGCAATGCCAGTGGGCAGGTGCAGGCGGCACTGAATGTCAGCAGCCATGCCGCCCGCGCTAGCTGCCAGGAGCTGCAGCGCCGGCACCTGCCCGTGCTGCAACAGGCGGCGAGCGAGCTGGGGCAGATGCTCGGCTGAGCGAAAGCGGGCGGTTATCGCGCAGGGCGCTGTCCGGCCAAAGTCGAATTTCCTATGCTGCCGCCTGGCCTATGCTGCCACTACCGTTGATCGGTTGCCGCTGCGTGCCGTGGCCGGCCGTTGTATGAATCAGATGATGAAGAGGGTCTGCCTTGCTCGCGGGGTGTGGCTTGCCATACACCGCACCCTCACCGGCGGTAAGAACTATTACAAGAGTATCCGTGATGGATATCAGCCTGCTTAACGAGAAGAGTCGGATATTCGCCCAGGCCGACCCCTATGCGGTGTCCGACTACGTCAACCAACACGTCGGCGCGCACTGCATCCGCCTGCCGCGCACGGGGCGTCCCGAGGCCAGCCTGAGCCACCGTACCTTCGGCGCGCTGGACCTGTGCCGCATCAGCTATGGCGGCAGCGTACGGGTCACCTCGCCGGCGCTGGAGACCATCTACCACCTGCAGGTACTGCTGCAGGGCCACTGCCTGTGGCGTGGTCATGGCCAGGAGCACTACTTCACCCCCGGCGAGCTGCTGCTGATCAACCCGGACGATCCGGTCGACCTGACCTATTCCGACGATTGCGAGAAGTTCATCGTCAAGCTGCCGGCCAACCTGATCGAGCGCGCCTGCAGCGACAACCACTGGCAGCGCCCGGCCGGCGGCGTGCGTTTCGCCGCGCGCCACCAGCTGCAGCAGCTGGAGGGCTTCACCAGCCTGCTCGGCCTGGTGTGCAGCGAGGCCGAGAGCGACCAGTCGCTGCCGCTGGTGCAGGAGCAGTACACGCGCATCATCGCCAGCAAGCTGCTCGGCCTGCTCAGCAACAACGTCAGCCGCCAGCCGGCGGGCGAGGGCAGCCCCTCGTTCGAGCGCCTGGTGCAGTTCATCGACGACAACCTCAAGCAGGACATCAACCTGGAGCAGCTGGCCCAGCTCGCCCACATGAGCCCGCGCTCGCTCTACGCGCTGTTCGACAAGCACCTGGGCACCACGCCCAAGCACTACATCCGCCAGCGCAAGCTGGAGAAGGTGCATGCCTGCCTGCGCGACCCCTCGGTGAAGGTTCGCAACGTCACCGAGGTGGCGCTGGACTACGGCTTCCTGCACCTCGGACGCTTCTCCGAAAGCTACAAGAGCGCCTTCGGCGAGCTGCCGTCCGACACCCTGCGTCGCCGCGAGTCCTGATCCACCGCGCCGCGCCGGCGTCCTGCCGAGCGCGGCGCCGCCCATCCGCTGGCCATCCCCACGCGCCTGAACGCCGCCCTGCCGCGCTGTGGTTTCCGTGCGCTCGCCATCCATGCCGCAGGCCACGGCTGACGGGGCTTCTACGACCTTGGTCGGTCCTTGCAGAAAACGGATAAAGGTCCTGCACGAAGTGGATATTGTCGGTCTCGTGGCGGCCGTAGCTTTAACCGTGCTGAAACAATAACAACGGAGCCACGGCCATGACCCTGGGACTCGACTACCTCAATAGCCTGCTTGAAGAAGACAAGGACAAGGGCATTTTCCGCTGCAAGCGCGAGATGTTCACCGACCCGCGGTTGTTCGACCTGGAGATGCAGCACATCTTCGAGGGCAACTGGCTGTACCTGGCCCACGAGAGCCAGATCCCCAACGTCAACGACTACTACACCACCTACATGGGGCGCCAGCCGATCTTCATCGCGCGCAACAAGGACGGTGAGCTCAACGCCTTCATCAATGCCTGCAGCCACCGCGGCGCCATGCTGTGCCGCTTCAAGAGCGGCAACAAGGCCAGCTACACCTGCCCGTTCCACGGCTGGACCTTCAACAACAGCGGCAAGCTGCTCAAGGTCAAGGATCCCAAGGACGCCGGCTACCCGGACAGCTTCAACTGCGACGGCTCCCACGACCTGAAGAAGGTCGCCCGCTTCGAGTCCTACCGCGGCTTCCTGTTCGGCAGCCTGCGCGAGGACGTGGCGCCGCTGGAAGAATTCCTCGGCGAGTCGAAGAAGATCATCGACATGGTCTGCGACCAGTCAGCCGAGGGCCTGGAAGTGCTGCGCGGCTCCAGCACCTATGTCTACGAGGGCAACTGGAAGCTGCAAGCCGAGAACGGCGCCGACGGCTACCACGTCACCGCCGTGCACTGGAACTACGCCGCTACCCAGCAGCAGCGCAAGCTCAAAGAGGCCGGCGACGACATCCGCGCCATGAGCGCCGGCGGCTGGGGCAAGAAGGGCGGTGGTTTCTACTCCTTCGAGAACGGCCACCTGCTTCTGTGGACGCGCTGGGACAATCCCGAGGACCGCCCGCTGTTCGCCGCCCGCGAGCGCCTGGCCGCGGAGTTCGGCGAAGCCCGCGCCGACTGGATGATCGGTCATTCGCGCAACCTCTGCCTGTACCCCAACCTGTACCTGATGGACCAGTTCGGCTCGCAGCTGCGCGTGGCCCGCCCGCTGTCGGTCGACCGGACCGAAGTGACCATCTACTGCATCGCGCCCAAGGGCGAGAGTGCCGAGGCCCGTGCTCGCCGCATCCGCCAGTACGAGGACTTCTTCAACGTCTCCGGCATGGCCACCCCCGATGACCTGGAAGAGTTCCGTGCCTGCCAGCAGGGCTTCGCCGGCCGCGCCATGCAGTGGAACGACATGTCCCGTGGCGCCCAGCACTGGGTCGACGGCGCCGACGAGTCGGCCAGGGAGATCGACCTGCATCCGCTGATGAGCGGCGTGCGCACCGAGGACGAGGGCCTGTTCGTGCTGCAGCATCACTACTGGCAGCAGCAGATGATCGAGGCGCTGAAAGAGCAGCAGGAGCAACTGATCCACGTGGAGGGCGCGTGAATGAGCCTGACCTATGACGCCGTGCGCGACTTCCTCTACCGCGAGGCGCGCTACCTGGACGACAAGCAGTGGGACGAGTGGCTGGAGCTGTACGCGCCGGACGCCGAGTTCTGGATGCCGGCCTGGGACGACAGGGACGAGCTGGTGGAAAACCCGCAGACCGAGATCTCGCTGATCTGGTACGGCAACCGTAGCGGCCTGGAGGACCGGGTGTTCCGCATCCGCACCGAGCGCTCCAGTGCCACCATCCCGGACACCCGCACCTCGCACAACATCAACAACATCGAGATCGTCGAGCAGGGCGATGGGCTGACCAAGGTGCGCTTCAACTGGCACACCCTGAGCTTTCGCTACAAGACCGTCGACCACTTCTACGGCACCAGTTTCTACACCCTCGATACCCGCGGCGAGAACCCGCTGATCAAGGCCAAGAAGGTGGTCCTGAAGAACGACTACGTGCGGCAGGTCATCGACGTTTACCACATCTGAATCCGCGGCAGCGTTGCCGGCGGGAGCGCTGCGCTCCCGTCTCGGGCCGCTGCACGCCGAAAAACGCATTGCGAGGTGCGCCATGAGCCACAAGATCGCCCTTAATTTCGAAGATGGGGTTACCCGCTTCATCGACGCCAAGGTCGGCGAAACCGTCGCCGATGCCGCCTATCGCCAGGGCATCAACATTCCCCTGGATTGCCGCGACGGTGCCTGCGGCGCCTGCAAGTGCTTCGCCGAAGCCGGCCAGTACGACCTCGGCGAGGAGTATATCGAGGACGCCCTGAGCCAGGCCGAGGCCGAGCAGGGCTATGTGCTGACCTGCCAGATGCGCGCCGAGAGCGACTGCGTGATCCGCGTGCCGGCCTCCTCGCAAGTGTGCAAGACCCAGCAGGCCAGCTTCGAGGCGGCCATCAGCGCGGTGCGCAAGCTCTCCGACAGCACCATCGCCCTGTCGATCAAGGGGGAGGCCCTGAGCCAGCTGGCCTTCCTGCCGGGGCAGTACGTCAACCTCAAGGTGCCGGGCAGCGAGCAGACCCGCGCCTACTCCTTCAGCAGCCTGCAGAAGGACGGCGAAGTCAGCTTCCTGATCCGCAACGTGCCGGGTGGGCTGATGAGCAGCTTCCTGACCAACCTGGCCAAGGCCGGCGACAGCATCAGCCTGGCCGGTCCGCTGGGCAGCTTCTACCTGCGCGAGATCAAGCGCCCGCTGCTGTTGCTGGCCGGCGGCACGGGCCTCGCGCCCTTCACCGCGATGCTGGAGAAGATCGCCGCCGAGGGCAGCGCGCACCCGCTGCACCTGGTCTACGGCGTGACCCACGACCATGACCTGGTCGAGCTGGACAAGCTGGAAGCCTTCGCCGCGCGCATCCCCGGCTTCACCTTCAGCGCCTGCGTGGCCAGCCCCGAGAGCAGTTACCCGCACAAGGGCTACGTCACCCAGCACATCGAGCCCAAGCACCTCAACGACGGCGAGGTGGACATCTACCTGTGCGGTCCGCCGCCGATGGTCGAGGCGGTCAGCGCCTACATCCGCGAGCAGGGCATCGCCCCGGCCAATTTCTACTACGAGAAGTTCGCCGCGTCGGCGTGAGCGAGTGAGGTGGGCATGATGAACAAGCGTTTCCAAGACAAGGTCGCCGTGGTCACCGGCGCCGCCCAGGGCATCGGCCGCCGCGTCGCCGAACGGCTGCTGGATGAGGGCGCGCAGCTGGTGGCGGTGGACCGCTCCGAGCTGGTCCATGAACTCTCCGAGCAACTGGGCGGCAACGTGCTGACCCTGACCGCCGATCTGGAGCAGGCCGGCGACTGCCAGGGTGTGATGCAGGCGGCCGTGGCGCGCTTCGGCCGCCTCGACATCCTGATCAACAACGTCGGCGGCACCATCTGGGCCAAGCCGTTCGAGCACTACGAAACGGCGCAGATCGAGGCCGAGGTGCGCCGCTCGCTGTTCCCCACCCTGTGGTGCTGCCACGCCGCGCTGCCGCAGATGCTGGCGCAGGGCGCTGGCGCCATCGTCAACGTGTCCTCCATCGCCACCCGCGGGGTCAACCGCGTGCCCTACGGCGCGGCCAAGGGCGGCGTCAACGCGCTGACTGCCTGCCTGGCCTTCGAGACCGCCGAGCGCGGCATCCGGGTCAACGCCACCGCCCCCGGCGGCACCGAGGCGCCGCCGCGGCGCATCCCGCGCAACGCCGCCGAACCGAGCGCCGAGGAGAAGGGCTGGTACCAGCAGATCGTCGACCAGACCGTGCAGA
>Ga0247725_1001420_pt1 | contig 12205 bp, 10 predicted proteins | sample OKSTACKMCFT3sol_FD_183021 | JGI IMG/M metagenome (GOLD analysis project Ga0247725, IMG submission 183021) | Subsurface sediment microbial communities from gas well in Oklahoma, United States - OK STACK MC-FT3-sol | ecosystem: Environmental > Terrestrial > Deep subsurface > Rock core/Sediment... | reverse complement strand
TGCTGTGACGACCATTGAGATTGGCTTCCACCCGCACCGTGGCGGACTGGCCGCAGACTTGGCATTGTTTTCTGGCCATGCTGATGCTCCTGTAAAGATTGATTTGACGAGGCGCCACCGATCACGGCGCCTCGACCTTCACCTGGTTTTTTCGGAGGACGAGCCGATCGGCGTCAGCCGTTGATCGGGATCGAGCGGCCCTGCTTGGGAGCACTGGCCTCGCGCTTTTCCATCGTGATCGTGAGTACGCCGTTCTTGAAAGCGGCCTTGATCGTGTCTTGGTTGGCATCGGTCGGCAGGTTCAGAGCGCGCTGAAAGCTGCCGTAGCAGCGCTCCACCCGGTGGAAACCGCCGTCTTTCGTTTCCTGCTCCTGACGCTTTTCACCGCGCACCAGCAGCACGTCGTTGTCGAGCGTGATCTGGATGTCTTTTTCCTCGACGCCGGGCACTTCCAGGGCGATCTTGTACTGCTTGTCGGTCTCCTGGATGTCCAGCGCCGGCTTCAGCAGGCCCGGCCAGTCCGACGGCCAGCGTGGCATGGCCAGCGCCGGGAAAACGAAGCCTCGAAACGTGTCGTCGAAGAGGCGGTCGATCTCGCGGTGCAATTGCAGGATGGGACTGACGGGCCCACCCGCCACCGGCAGGTCATTGCGCTGCACGGGCAGCGAGGCAGTGCTCTGTTGTTCTTCCTGCTCCTTCTTGAACCAGTTCCAGGGAGCCAACTTCTTGAAATCAATGTCCATGTCATACCTCCAGAAGAAAAATTGAAGACTCTCGCTCGCTCCGTTTGCCTGCGGCGACGGACAGCGCGCCCAGACGACACGGAGTGTTCCGCTGACTTTGGCTGCTCATCTGTGCGTATCACCTCCTTCTTTCTGCCTGCTTGGATCTGATCATTGATCCATCGTTCGATTTCACTTTGACGAAACCGCCACGTCCCGCCGACCTTGAAGACCGGAATCTCCCCGTGCGAGGCGAGCCGGTAAAGCGTCCGCTTGCCGACTTTCAAGTAGGCAGCCAACTCGTCGAGTGTGAAGATCGCCTGCTGGCGCGCTGTCATACCACCCCCACAAGTTCCGTCGTCACGCGGCCTCGCCTGAGGAAGTTCTTGCAAGACTTTGCAAGGTATTGCGCTTACCAGGACAAACTTCAAGAGTCAATGTACAGCGATCTCCCGCCCCATTGATGCAGGTCAACTGCTCAGGCAAGGCGCAGCGGGGCGGCCTGATCAGGCCATGGACAGCGCATGGCTCGTCAGCCTGCGTGTGCCACAGGCGCCTCGATCAAACACCGATCCTCACGTTGTAGCCGAGTGCCCGCAGCCCCTTGCTCGTCTGCATGTTCCTTGGCGGAAACTCGTCTGGGCGCGCCCAGCCGACGATTTCCCCGAGGCTGCTCAGGCCAACGTGCGGAATTGCCCAGTCGTCGCTGCGGATCGCGTTCCAGAGTCGGGCCGAAACACTTCCGTTGCCCCAGACAACGTAGTTCAACAGAACCCGTGTAAACCACGTCAGAGGAAAGGTCATCTCCTCTGCTTGGCAAGAAACCCCGAGCCAGCCCATTCAGCCGCCGTTTTGGCGGCTTTTTTTGAGGGCCAACATCGCCCCACCATCTCGGCTGAGCCGCGAAATGCTGAAAACTAGTCGATAACCAGTGGCTGCTTTTGGCCGATTCTGTTGAAAAAGTCCCGTCGCAATTTTTCCCCATGAAAGAGCGTGAGCGACGTTGAAATCTGGCTTGCTCAGAAGGAAGAGCTGTCTTGGTTTTTACGTAGCAACACCGAAATCGAGTGCTTTCTGAGCTACCAAAACGCAGCTCGCTCAGAAACCGACTTTTTCAACAGAATCGGCCGGAAGTAGACGCTGGTGAAGGGCTACTCCCGGCCAGAAGCGGACTGATTTGCGCTAACTCAGCTGACCTCGTTGCTGGCTTGAGGGTCTCAAGGAACGCAGCGGGCGACTCCGATACGCATACAACAGGCAATGAGTTGACACCCGATGACCCAGTAGATGCATTGCGGTAAGGCCAGAGGTATAGTCATATCCAAGTGACATCATGTGATGAGCCGTAATGGAAGACTTGGCAACGAAAATCATCCCTTTAGTGCAAATGCTCATCCCAGGGTTCATCACAACCCTGATTTTTTACTGGCTGGCCGATGTAAAAAAACCAGGGCAATTCGAGAGAACAGTGCAAGCGCTCATCGGGACCGGTGTTATTACGATGGTCGTGTCGGGAATCGAGTTGGTATTGGGTTACATCGGCAACAACTGGTATTCGCTCGGACCATGGACTCCTCAGATAGAGAGCGCCTGGGGTATGACTTTGGCGGTAGGGCTTGGATTGATGCTCGCTTTTGCCTCGAATCATGACTATCTATATCAGCTTGCCAGACGCTTAACCCTTACCTCTCGCTCATCATATCCAGAATGGATTTATGCGTTCCGTAAGCGTGAAGGGAAGTCAGTTGTGCTAACGCTGCTTGATGGTAGGCGCCTTTTCGGGTACCCCGCTGTTTGGCCGACCGATCCCAAAGACGGCCATTTCCTTATTACATATCCATGCTGGATGGACGAGAACAATGAGTGGGTGGAGATGCCGGGCATTGAGAGTTACTTAATAGCTAATGCTGATGTCTATTTAGTCGAGTTTCTTCCATAAGAGGTGCCACGTGTTGAAAGAGGACAATCAGAGCAGAGATATAGTTGGGCACCGTCCGATAAACGAAGGAGCAAATGTGAACCCTCCTGCACCTTCGAATATTCGTCCAGCCGTTCCGCCACCCGCACCACCTAAAGCCCCGAGCAAATGAGGTTTAGTCATGCATGAGGAAAGAGGCATATCACCACCTCCACGAAGCCCTAGTGGCGGCAGTCGCCCCCAGCAGCCTCCTGTGAATCAACGCCCTGCCACACCACCGAAAGCACCGCCTGCACCACTGCGTGGATAGAGGTAACTGTCGTGAGCGATAAATCAGGAAAGAATGGCGTCCCTACTTACGATGGTGTTAGCCCGGGTAGTAAGGCCATAGGCTCTAAGCCCTCCATACCGCCTTCTGCACCTCCTCCCGCTCCGAAAAGGTGACTGTGAATGTCAGAAAAGTCAGATGGCAAAAGCTCCCATGTCCAAAATGGGGTGAGTAAAGAGACGACGAGCCAAAGGCCGGCAGCGCCGCCGAAGGCTCCGCCTCCACCGCCTAAGAAATGATCATTCTGCTAACGTGTTTGTTTGTCGCGTAGCTTGGTCGTGTGCCCTAGCCAAAGGAGTGTTTTATGGCCGATAAGAAAGTTGTGTTCGTTGCCTTCGCAATCGAGGACGCACGCATCCGCGATATGATCAAGGGACAGTCTTTACATACAGATTCGCCGTTTGAGTACGTTGATATGTCCGTCAAAGAGGCCTATGACGACGAGTGGAAGAAGAAGGTACGGACGCGAATTATTCGGTCTGATGGTGTCTTGGTGATTGTCAGTAAGAACTCTCTCAACTCCAGTGGGCAGAAGTGGGAGATTCAATGCGCTAAGGAGGAGAAGAAGAAGATCCGCGGCATTTGGGCATATAAAGAGGATCGTACCGATCTTGCCGGTGTAAAGACGATGCTTTGGACGTGGGACAACATTGCCGCTTGGATCGACGAACTCTGATGCGTAAAGCACTCGTTGTCGGTATCGACCATTACGCCAGTGTCTCGGCACTTTATGGGTGCGTGAACGACTCATTCGCGGTTAAGGCCATGCTTGATCGCCATGCCGATGGCTCAGTGAACTTCGGTGTGAAGCATTTAACTGCCACCGGACCCAGTGATTCGGTTCCACGAGATGAATTTCGCCAAGCTATCGAAGAGCTCTTCTCGGGCGACGGTGAGATTTCTCTCCTCTACTTTGCTGGGCATGGTCACATTGAGGCAACTGGTGGCTACCTTTGCTCTTCTGATGTGAAAACAGGACATGACGGCGTTTCATTGGCTGAAATCATGACGATGGCCAATCAGTCGAGAGTCCAAAACAGGGTAGTTATTCTCGATAGCTGCCACAGTGGTGTCGCAGGAGGCCGTGCGCTGCAGCAGCATGTGGCGGAGATCAGCGATGGCGTGACAATTCTTACCGCTTCAACGGCGGAACAATACGCAACAGAGGAAAATGGCGCCGGCGTCTTCACCAGTTTGCTAGTCGATGCTCTCGGAGGTGCTGCCGCAAACTTAGTTGGAGATGTGACGCCAGGTGGTGTCTATGCACATGTAGATCAATCGCTTGGACCATGGGCGCAGCGGCCAGTGTTTAAGACTAACGTTAAGCGCTTCGTCTCATTGCGAAAAGTACAGCCCCCTTTAGAACTTGCTGAGCTTCGCCGAATCTCAGAGTTTTTCCCAAACCCCGGCTTCCAGTTCCAACTAGACCCTTCCTACGAGCCAGAGCGGCACAAATCTTGGGAAAATAATCCGGAAGGCATTCCTGCCCCCAATCCTGATCACAATGCGGTTTTCAAAATTCTCCAGAAGTACAACCGTGTTGGACTTGTAGTACCTGAGGGCGCTCCGCATATGTGGCATGCGGCCATGGAGAGTAAATTCATTCGTCTCACCGCCCTCGGCGAACACTATCGCCAGCTAGCAGAAAAAGGGCTCATTTGAGCGGCTATAAAAATCGTGGATAAAACAGTTTTCTGACCGTCCGCTCTTGGCCGGTTAGCGACCATTGCTCTGGCTAGCCATCCTTGTCCTCCCCCATGTGGAGGATTTTCCATGAACATCATCGCTATCTGCAGCCTTCAGCCCTGGAATAAAGGGAAATTGGTCGGGCAGAAAGCCCCGCTCCGACTGAGAGATATCTGGGCCATCCGAATAAGACTTCAAATTGCAGAAAGAACCCGGGATTTGGCCCTCTTCGATCTGGCCATCGACAGCAAGCTTCGGGCCTGCGACTTAACCAAGCTCCGTGTGCGCGTTGTCGCCCATGGCGAGCATGTATCATCACGAGCCATGGTGATGCAGCAGAAACGCACCTGCCAGTGCAGTTCGAGATCACAGAGCAAACACGGTCTGCTCTCGCCGCCTGGATATATCAAGCTCAGCTCCGTAGCGAGGACTGCCTTTTCCGAGCCGGCTGCATACCTCGTATTGGTGCGTTCGATTCAGGCACAATAGAAGCTTCTTTCGACCTGTCGCTTCTAATACCATGTAGCTAATTAATATCTCTTCGCCACACCCCAAAAACTAGGGAAATATCAATGTCAATCATTGCCGAATACAAAGCTCTGGAAGCCCAAATCGCCGAGCAGCAAAAGCGCCTCGAAGCCCTGAAAGGCGACGAGAAACTCAAGCGTGAAATCGAGTTTGAAACCAAACTGCGCTCACTGCTGGCCGACTACAACTACTCCCTGCGCAACGTTATCACCCTCCTCGATCCGAATGCTGCCAAGACCACCGCATCTCCGGTGAAAGGTGCTCGTCGCGAGCGTGCCCTGAAGCGTTACAAGAACCCGAATAACGGTGAAGTTGTAGAAACTAAAGGCGGCAACCACAAGGTACTGAAAGCTTGGAAAGAACAGTACGGCGCCGAGACTGTTGAGAGCTGGTTGCAGTAATAAGCTTAAAGCTGCACGATAGGGCCGCGACTGCGGCCTTGTTGTTTCTGGGTTAGGTCGCAATGGTGTTCATGGATTTGTCCTCCGCTTACGGGAGGACAAGGATGATTAGCCAGGGCATGGGGCGCTAACCGGCCAGAAGCGGGCTCTCTCTTCCTCGCTGTTGATGATGGAATTGGCCTGCATCTTGAAGCCAGACCAATCGCGATCGCGTGCTCCAACTCCTACTCTTTTTAGTCAGCCGCTGCTGGCGCCCGGCCGCAAAGCCAAGCGCTATGACCCATGTCCCTGCGAGTCCGGAAAGAAGTTCAAGAAGTGCCACGGCGCTTGACCAACATCTAGTCTGCCCGACAAGCCGGCATAACTATAACTGTGGTACGGTTCTACTCTGCTGCATAAAGGGTGCGTGGAGCGCTCGCCCCAACTGAGAGGGAGCGCCATCATGCAAGTAGTTGTTTATGGATGACGGATTTACAGTACGTGAAAATTCTCTCATATAACCCAGGCCACGATGGCGCCATTGCACTGCTTCAGGATGGACGTTTAATTATGTCTATCGAGGCCGAGAAAAATTCAAACTATCGATACTCATCACTTGCCATCCCAGATGTTTTGGATGCGATCGGTGAGTTAGAGGACATCCCAGATGTCATTTGTGCTGGTGGGTGGTGGCCTCGCGATCATAATGAGTATTTATATGGCTCGAAAACTAATGTCGGATATCGTGGCGTATCCGATAGCGACGTCATAATAAGCCAAAGACGCTTCCTTAAACGAGACGTGAAGTACTTTTCATCTTCACATGAACGCGCACACTTACTTTGCGCGTTTGGCATGTCGGCTTTCCCAAAAGGAACCCCATGCTATGCATTAGTGTGGGAGGGCGGCATCGGCGCTTTTTACGAGATTGATTCAGAACTGAACATCACACTGATTGCCGACGTTCTAGGTCAGCCGGGTAATCGCTACGGTCTGCTCTATGGCTTAGCCGATCCAACCTTCCCCAAAAATGGAGCGTATCCCCGGAACTCAGATGCGGGGAAACTCATGGCGCTGGCATCATATTCGAATCGCAGCACGCCTTCTGCTGAAGAGAAGAAGTTGCTTAATTTTCTATTAAGTGGCCCGTACCAGACACTCGACTCTTACGAGGATGTTGAAAGCATGCCTCATTTCAATGTGGGCCTGGAAGATCATGAGTTTAGAAATTTTGCGGGCATTTATAGCGATGCGATATTCGATATCTTCTATCGGTTCGCAAAAAGTCACTTGAAGAAGAAGCTTCCACTGATTATTTCCGGTGGGTGCGGATTGAATTGCGACTGGAACACGAAATGGATGGAGGCAGGTCTTTTTTCTGAGATATTCGTGCCTCCGGTTGCCAACGATTCCGGCTCCGCCATAGGCACGGCCGTCGATGCGCAGTTCCGCTTTACCGGCAATCCTAAGATCGAATGGGATGTCTATTCCGGGCTGGCGTTTGGTGCGCTAGGCACATTCAATGCTGAGAGGTATGACGTCCGAGATGTCAATTCCGCTGAGATTGCCGATATGCTGGCGAGCGACCTCATCCTCGGATGGGTAAGCGGCCGATATGAAATCGGCCCACGCGCACTTGGCAACAGGTCTATCTTAGCTGCCCCATTCCGAGATAGTACTCGAATCCGACTGAACGAGATCAAGCAGCGTGAACAGTTCCGTCCAATTGCTCCTGTATGCCTCCAGGATGATGCTGAGAGATTGTTCGGATGTGCACACGAAAGTCCACACATGCTTTTCACTCATCGTGCAACGACAAACGCCCTAGCGGCCGTCACGCATGTGAACGGGACCGCCCGTATCCAGACCGTTACCTCTAACACCAACAAAAGACTTCATGACCTGCTTGTCGCGTTTAAAAGTCGCACTGGGTACGGGGTGTTGTGTAACACGTCTCTGAATTTCAACGGGAAAGGCTTCATCAACAACATTGCTGATCTTGATACCTACAGCGTGGAGCACGGATTGGACGGGTTCGTGGTTGAAGGGCGGGCATATCTGCTAAAAGATTCGCAGCGCTATCAAACATACAAGGCGGCAGCGGACTCTACAGCTTTGGCGACCCGCTAACCGGGCAAAGGCTAGCGGTAGTTGCGCCACGCGTCACTCCGGAAGGGGCATCAGTCGGGTGTCCCAATCCGATGTAAGATCCTTACTGAGTAAGCAAACATTATGGATTTATACCCACTGGGATTCGAGGAGGATGATCGCCTGCGATCCGCCTTCATCCGAAACCTCACGTTGCATCAACTGGACCGCTCGGCAACTTTGAATGTTGCCGGATCGAACCAGGCCTCGAGTATTCCGAAGACACTCGTACAGTACTGGCACGATCCGCATGATGTGCCGGACGACGTTCAAGCCTGTATCAACAGTTGGAAGAGGCTTAGCGCGGAAGGCTTTGCGTTCCGGATGTTTAACGACGTATCCGCTGCCGAGTACATTGCTGAGTGGTATGGAGAGACGGAGCAAGAGGCATTCGCGCTATGTCGACATCCGGCAATGCGTTGCGACTATTTGCGGATGTGCGTCTTGGTTGCAGAAGGTGGACTTTATGTCGATGCAGATGACGTACTGCTTGGAGACAACTGGAGATACCTTTTCCATGACAGCGCACTTAAGGTGCAGCCGCTTTGCTACGACATCCCATCTTGCGGCATGGTGCCAGCGTCAGAGATCTGGCGAAGGGATCTACCGACAGACGAACGCATATTCTATGTCAACAACGACCCAATAGCTGCGCCAGCCCATCACCCCGTACTGAAGCGAGCGCTGTCTCGCTCGACCGAGAAGCTTTTAGGCAAGGGTCGCTTCCCAGAGATCCAAGAGACGACTGGTCCCGGAAATCTCACCGCATCGTTAGCCGCGCACGCACGAGATCTGCTGGTTAGGGGGGCTCCTCTCGACTTTGAGTTGTTACATGATTGGGAGGCCGTTGCGGAAACACGTTGGGAGCTTTCCTACCGCAATGACGCTCGCAACTGGCGCAACATGGACTCCCATTGAGGCTATCTGGAGTAGGAAGTTTCGATGAACCTTAGGGACGCTTCGGGCATATTGCGTGGGATAGCATTTCGGTTGCTACGTGCCATAACGAGCTTTTTTCCGGGAGGGAAAATCTCGGCCTTTGGCACGGGCGAAGGACTGATCAACTCGATTCTAATCGTCAACCTTGACCGGCAACCGCGTAGATGGCGTCGCGTGCTCCGAGAACTCCGGCGGTTCCGCACGGCCGACGGTGTTTCCCTTGCCTCTATAGCTCGACGATTCGCGGCAGTGGACGCTCGCGACGGCCGAGCAGTCGCCGCAACAGCCGATGTCGACTCGACATACCACATTGGTGATCAACTCTACGTCCAGCCCGATGCGAGGCTTGAGGAGTGCTTTCCCGTCAACGAGCCGATAAAAATGACGCGGCAGGAGATAGCTGTAGCGAGATCGCATGTGGAGGTTTGGAAGACCATCGCATGCGGGGCAGACAAATATGTGCTGGTGCTCGAAGACGACGTTTGGTTCAAGACAGGCGCAGCGGCAGCAATCTCCTGCGGCTGGCGTGCCGCCATTCAACACTGTTGTGCAGAAGGAGGTCCGCGTTTGTTGTACCTGTCCTACGAAGATGCTGGGGGTACAGCAGAACGCGTTGACCTCTGCGATGCTCTTTTCCGACCGGTACGTGGACTTTGGTTTCTCTCCGGCTACATCTTGTCGCGAGAGGGGGCGGCGGCACTGCTACGGGCAATGCCCGTGATTGGCCCTGTGGACATGTGGTTAAACTATCGCTTTGGTGAGCTCGGTGCACTCGCTCTTTCCTCGCCGGCGATATTACAGCGACAGGACAGCGGCTCGGACAATTCCTATTCCGTGCTTCCTTACCTAGCGCGAGCGGGGATTATTGATGCAGGCTCGGGCCCTGTGGCCCCCGAACGGGCTGGGGCTTTGTCGGTGTTGGCCTGGACTAACCGCGGCGAGCATGAAGCGCTCGCAATGGCTCTGTCGATGCTGGGGTTGCGAGTGCGGGTGTTCGATGGTGATGAAGAAGCAATTCGACCACGAGACTTGTTGAAGCTATTCGAGATGTTCGACGCCCTCGTTGACGCTCCACTAACGCCAGAGTCTATGGAAGCTGCAACCGCAAGGACTGACATAAGGTTTCTTATGGAAGCGAAGACAGTGTTTCTATCCGAGACACGGCAGCGGGCTCTACCGCCTTCGCGCACCGCTACTCTGTCATATGACCAATCAGACAATGGATTGTGGGAGCCAATCTGCAGCCTTCTCCGCCTCACCGAGCCCGTGCAGTCTTTCCCTGTTGGAACACCACGGTGCCTGAGGATGTTTCGAGACGGTAGAGCAGACGGCACGCCCCGGATTGTTCCGTCGCATCCCCAGCAGATTTCTTTGCTAGATGAGTCACCTTGGGTCCTCCCGGCAAAATATGGGTGGCAGCCGAGAGTATCCTCGAATCGCCCCATACCGCCCGTAGGGGAACTGCTCGTTTTCTCCGAAATGACTACAGCGACCTCGTCTTTTCCCGCGCTCGTCGAGACGTTTCCGGGGAATTTGGTATCGTTCTCGCAGGATGCTCTCGTTCATGATAAAGACGGTACCCATCTCATCGTCAGCAAGGTTACCACTGGAACAAGGCAGTACCGTTCGGGAGCCTTCGCGTCAAAACAACTGTTCGGATACGGTCGCTTTGAAGTTGAGATAAAAGCCGCCAGCGGATCCGGCCTTATTACTGGCTTTTTTCTTCACCGAGATGCACCGAGGCAAGAGATTGATGTAGAACTAGCAGGAGATGATCCTCGAAGCATGCTGGTCAACGTCTACTTCAACCCAGGTGATGATGGCGCAACAATAAACTACGGCTATAGGGGTTCGCCTTGCCGTATCGACCTCGGCTTCGATGCTACTTCGGACTTCCATGTCTACACCGTTGACTGGCAGCCGGACCGTATCACGTGGTCAGTGGACGGCCACGTCGTGCATGAGCGTGTAAGCTGGGACCCCACTCCAATTCCACATCTTCCAATGCGACTCCACGCAAACCTTTGGGCTCCACGCTCCGAAGAGCTCGCTGGACGGCTCGATCCGCATGCCCTGCCAGCGACAGCGAGCTTCAAAAATGTCTCGGTGTGGGCGTGATTCCAGTCGCGGTTACACGGTGCAGTGTGCAATGACCAAACGGCGCAGATGGTTTGCCCTGTCCATGTGAAACAGTCCGCTTTTGGCCGATTCTGTTGAAAAAGTCGGTTTCTGAGCGAGCTGCGCTTCGGTAGCTCAGAAAGCACTCGATTTCGGTGTTGCTACGTAAAAACCAAGACAGCTCTTCCTTCTAAGCAAGCCAGATTTCAACGTCGCTCACGCTCTTTGATGGAGAAAAATTGCGACGGGACTTTTTCAACAGAATCGGCCAAAAGCAGACACTTGTCTGGTGTAGTTTCCGCTCCAAAGCTGACGCTTGAAACCACCTACGACAGCAGGGACGATTCAACCTGCGGGTTAATAGCCCGTCTCTGATCAATCCGCGATGGACCATCAGCTCGGCATATGAGTTCGTTGTCCACAAACTGGGGCCTGCCAAGGTTCCGGCCAAGCCCTTGGTAAATGGCAAGATCTACCCGGTCAGTCGTTTCTAGTGTGCGATCGATACGCTGCTTTCAGGTGCGTACTCCGCGATAGCTGAGGCAAGGTCACAGAGTGAAAGGCGGAGAAAAGAGGCTAGTTAGGGGGCTGTCATAGTCCATGTTGGACCTAGTCGTGAACAGCTGTTTTCGGATAGCGGGCATTTGCGTATATCTATCAGCGCGAACCAGTCCAGTATGGGTTTCACGGTCTGGCACCAAACTCATCGCAAACCAAGTTCCTCAAATCAAACCTGGAGTCGCTAAACCCAAGGCAATCACACGGTGCACCCCGATCCGCCCGCGTGGGCCGCTCATTGGGCGTAATGGGCTCGGCTCGTGACTGCGTGCTGACAATTGTCAGCTTGGCCCCTGATGGGTGATCAGTTGTAACTAACTGAATTTTCAGCTCATTAGGTGATGACACTCCTCGTAAAGAAAGCAAAAACTGGTGCTCATCGAGGAACAGAATGCCGTGATGTGCCAGACTGATCTCGCCGGGTTGCGGGCGGCTGCCGCCACCGACCAGCGCCGGCCCGGAGGCACTGTGATGAGGCTGGCGGAACGGTCGGCGTGGCCAGGCGGTGAGCGGCGCATGGCTGGCTACCGAATGGATAGCCGCCACTTCCAGCGCCTCCTCCTCGGACAGCGGCGGCAGCAGACCGGGCAGGCGGCTGGCCAGCAGGGTCTTGCCGGTGCCCGGAGGCCCGCTGAGCAGCAGGTTGTGGCCGCCGCTGGCGGCGATCAGCAGAGCGCGCTTGGCCGCCAGCTGGCCCTGCACTTCAGCCAGGTCGGGGTAAGCCGCTTCCTGGCGCAGCAGGCCATTGGCCTGATAGGGCGAGAGGGGCGTGTGGCCGTTGAGGTGGGCGGCGATCTGCAGCAGGTGGTCGACCGCCAGCACCTTGAGGCCCGAGGCCAGGCTGGCTTCCTCGGCATTGGCCCGCGGCACCACCAGGGTG
>Ga0247725_1001419_pt1 | contig 12226 bp, 7 predicted proteins | sample OKSTACKMCFT3sol_FD_183021 | JGI IMG/M metagenome (GOLD analysis project Ga0247725, IMG submission 183021) | Subsurface sediment microbial communities from gas well in Oklahoma, United States - OK STACK MC-FT3-sol | ecosystem: Environmental > Terrestrial > Deep subsurface > Rock core/Sediment... | reverse complement strand
GCTTGAGTCCGGTAGAATTCCGAACCCAAGCGCTGGCCGCATAGCGCTACCTGTCCAACTTTCGGGGGTCAGTTCAACGGCGAGTCACTTTTTGTCAAACGCGACAAAAAGTAACCAAAAAACGCTGTGGGTATGACTCACCCACATGCGCTCCATTCATCCGGCCCTCCGCTTCGCTCCGGGTCCCCTCACTCCGGCCTTGCTCCCGGGAGGACCGCGCTGAACGCCCCATCCTGGGGCGCAGCGCTTGACGGGCATCCATGCCCGTCACCTCCCTCCGCAAGGCCTGCGTTCGGCCTCCTGAAGTCGCGAAGTTACGGGCGGCGCCTACACTGCCGCAGCTGTCGCTAGTGAGTTTGAAACTAATCTTGAGATCAAGATCAAGATCAAGATCAAATCTTCATATATTGCATCGCTGTTTTGCAGGGGGCGGCCAGGGTTGCGTGTATCTGCACAGGACCACGAACCATTAATGCAGAATCTGCTTCAAAAACGCCTGCGCCCGCGCCGTCCTGGGCTGCCCGAAGAACACTTCCGGTGAAGAGTCCTCGATGATTTGCCCACCTTCGAGAAACAACACCCGCTCTGCCACCTGTCGTGCAAAGCCCATCTCGTGGGTCACGCAGAGCATGGTCATGCCGGTACCGGCCAATTGCACAAGAACGTCCAAAACTTCGGCCACCATCTCCGGGTCGAGCGCCGAGGTCGGCTCGTCGAACAGCATGATCCTCGGCTTCATGCACAACGCCCGGGCGATCGCCACCCGCTGCTGCTGGCCGCCAGAGAGCTGGCTGGGGTACTTGTTCGCCTGGCTTTCGATACCGACCTTGCTCAGGTACGAGCGCGCCCGTTCCTCGGCGTCCCGCCGCGACAGGCCGCGCACGCTCATCGGTGCCAGCAGGCAATTGTCGAGCACGCTCATGTGCGGGAACAGGTTGAAGTGCTGGAACACCATGCCGATCTCGCTGCGCACCTTGGCGGCCTCGCGGCCAGTGCTGGCAAGGTCGGTGCCGGCCACGCGAATGCTGCCCTGCTGGGCGATCTCCAGGCGGTTGATGCAGCGGATCAACGTCGACTTGCCCGAGCCCGAGGGGCCGCAGAGCACGATCCGTTCGCCCTCGCGTACCGACAGGTCGATATCGTGCAGCACATGGAACGCGCCGTAATGCTTGTTCAGGCCCTCGATACGGATCAGCTCCGGGCGCGGGTCGGGGGCAGGGTGCCGGCTGGCAAGGCTCAAGGGTGCGGTCATCTTGTTGTTCTCCCGCTCAAGGTTCAGGCGAAGCGTGCGGCGCTGTAGGGCGCAGGGTCGGTGAAGGGGCGCTCGCCGGTCATCAGCTCCGCCAGCAGGCGGCCGCTGACCGGGCCCAGCGTCAGGCCATGATGGGCATGGCCGAAGTTGAACCACAGCTGCTTGTGCAGCGGCGCCGGGCCGATCACCGGGCGCATGTCCGGCAGGCACGGGCGGCGGCCCAGCCAGGGCTTGTCGTCCAGGCGCTCGCCCAGGGCCGGGAACAGCTTGCGCGCCAGGGCCTCGCAGCGGCGCAGCTGGATCTCATTGGCCGGGGCATCGCTGGCGGCGAATTCGATGCCGGTAGTCAGGCGCACGCCCCGCGCCATCGGCGCCAGGACATAGCCGCCCTGGGTGTCGCAGATCGAGTGGCCCAGTTCGGCGCCGTCGCGGGTCGCGTAGTGCATGTGGTAGCCGCGCTTGATCCCTAGCGGAAAGCGGTAGCCCAGCCGTTCATAGAGGTCGGCCGACTGCGGGCCGAGGCAGGCCACCACCTCGTCGGCGGTCAGCGTGCCGCGGCGGCTGTCAACCTGCCAGCCACTCTCGACCTGGCGCAGGCTACGCGCATCGCCGTGGAGGAACTGCCCGCCACGCTGGACGAACAGCGCGGCATAGCCACGGGTCAAGCCGCCGGGGTTGCTCACGGTCTTCGGGTCGAGCCAGTGGATGCCACCGATCACCCCACCGTCCAGTTGCTGCTCGCGGGCCTGCAGTTGCTCGCGCTCGAGGATCTCGTAGCGCAGGCCATAGCGGGCCAGGCCTTGAAGGTCGTGCTTGGCCTGGGCGAACAGCGTGGCGTCGCGGTACACCTCGATCCAACCCTTGGCCTGCACCAGCCCTTGCAGGCCGGCGGCCTCGATCAGCGCATCGTGTTCCTCGACGCTGCGCTGCACCAGCGGCAGCATGTCGGCGGCGGCCTTGGCCAGGCGTCCGGGGGCGGACTGGCGCCAGTAGCTGAGCAGCCACGGCGCGGCCTTGGGCAGGTGGGCGAGGCTGTAGCGCACGTCGGGCTGGCGGTTCAGGCCATAGCGCAGCAGGGCGCTGTACTGGCGCGGGAAGGCATAGGGGATCACGCTGGAGCGCTCGATCAGCCCGGCGTTGCCATGGCTGGTGCCGCTGCCTGGCTCGTCGCGGTCGATGAGGATCACCTGGCGTCCGCGGGCCTGCAGGTGCAGGGCGGTGCTGACGCCGACGATGCCGGCGCCCAGGACGATGGTCTGGCAATGCATGGAAGGTTTCCTTCAGTCAGTTCAGGTGGCGGCCCAGGCGGGCTTCCAGGTGTTTCAAGGTGCGCCGGACCGCCTCGACGATCAGCAGGTAGAGCACTGCCGCCCACAGGTAGATCTGGAAGTCGAAGCTGCGCGAGAAGGCCAGCTTGGTCACCCCCATCAAGTCGTAGATCGTCACCAGCGAGGCAATCGCGCTGGCCTTGATCATCATGATCAGCTCGTTGCCCAGCGGGCCGATGGCCACCAGCAGCGACTGCGGCAGGACCACCTTGAAGAAGGTGGTCGAGCGCTTGAGGTTGAGTGCCTTGGCCGCCTCGTACTGACCCGGCGCGACCGCCATCAGACTGGCGCGGAAGATCTCGGCCTGATAGGCCGCCGTGTTGAGGGTGAAGGCGAGCAGGGCGCAATACCAGGCCTCGCGGAAGAACCACCAGAGGCCCATCTCCTGCCAGAAACCCTTGAGCGAACCCAGCCCGTAGTACAGCAGGAACAGCTGGGCCAGCAGCGGTGAACCGCGGAAGAAATACACGTAGCCAGCCGCCAGGCGCCGCAGCACGCAGCTGGGTGACATGCGCGCCAGCGCCAGGAGCATGCCCAGCAGCGCGCCGAGGGTGAACGAAATCGCCACCAGCTTGGCGGTGACCAGCAGGCCATCGACGAAACGCGCGCCGTAACGGTCCAGCAAGTCCGGGTCGAGCACGTAGGCCAGCAGTTGCTCCAGGCTCATGGGCGGGCTCCTTGCAAATGGCGGTTGCTGCGCCGCTCGAGCAGGGCGAAGACCCTGCCCGACAGCGCCGAGAACAGCAGGTAGACCAGGCAGGCGACGCTGTAGAACAGCATCGGCTCCTTGGTCACGCTGACCGCGAGGTTGGTCTGGCGCATCAGGTCGATCAGCGAGATGGTCGAAACCAGCGAGGTGTCCTTGAGCAGGCTCAGCCAGTTGTTCGACAGGCCCGGCAGGGCGATGCGCGTTAGTTGCGGCAGCACCACCTTGAAGAACCCGGTGCGCTTGCCCAGGCCCAGGGCCGAGCAGGCCTCCAGCTGGCCCTTGGGCAGGGTCTTGAAGGCCATCAGCCAGATCTCGCTGGAGAATGCGGCGAACACCAGGCTGAAGGCGGCCATGGCGGCGAGGAAGGTGTTGATCAGCACCTCGCCTTCATAGCCCAGCGCGGCGAGGAGCTTCTGCGCGGCGATCTGGCAGCCGTAGTAGATGATCAGCAGGGTGAGCAGTTCTGGCAGGCCGCGAAACACCGTGGAGAAGAGGGTGGCCCAGGCCCGCGGCAGGCGTTTGCGAGAACGCGCGGCGAGCGCCACCAGCAAGCCCAGTGGCAGGCCGATGGGCAGGCAGGCCAGGGCCAGCGACACGGTCACCAGCGCGCCGGCCAGCAACGCCTGGCCCCAGCCGCCGCTGGCGAAGGAAAGCAGGGAGAGTTGATCGAGCATGGCTAACCCCCAGGAAACAGTTGCCCTGGTGGGAGCGGGCTTGCCCCGCGATGGCGTGGTTCACTGATCAGGCGCCATCGCGCGGCAGGCCGGCCTCCACGAGATTACTGGTAGATGTCGAAGGCGAAGTACTTGCTCGCGATCTTCTGGTAGGTGCCATTGGCCACGATCGCCGCCAGCGCCTCGTTCAGCCGGGTGCGCAGGGCCTGGTCGTCCTTGCGTACGGCAATCGCCGCGTCGGCCTTGGTGCCGTCGACGTCGCCGAGGATCTTGCAGCAGTCCTTGCCATTCTTGTTCAGCCATTCGTGCAGCGGGAACTTGTCGGCGATCACCCCGTCCAGGCGCCCGGCGGCAAGGTCTGCGTTGGCTTCGTCAAGGGTCGGGTACAGCTTCACGTCCGCGCCGGCCTTGCCGTATACATCCTCGGCGTAGATCGCCTGGGTCGAGGCGGATTGCGCGCCGACCGTGTAGCCCTTGAAGTCGGTCTGCGCGTCGCTGATCGGGCTGTCCTTGGCGACGGCCACGGTCAGTGGGGTGCGGTAGTAGTGGTCGGTGAAGGCGATCTTCCGGCGCCGTTCCTCGGTGTCGATCATCGAGGCCACCACCGCGTCGTACTTGCGCGCCATCAGTGCCGGAATGATGCCTTCCCAGTCCTGGGCCACCAGGGTGCACTCGACCTTCATCTGTTCGCACAGGGCATGGGTGATGTCGATGTCGAAGCCGTGCAGCTTGTTGTCGGCGTCGACGTAGTTGAAGGGGGGATATGCGCCTTCAGTGGCAAAGCGCAGGGTCTCGGCACTGGCGTGGCCCGCCAGCAGCAGGGCGCACGCACCCACCACAGCCATGGTTCCTTTCATCTCGCACCTCGGTCATCGCACTCTTGCTATTGTTGTTTGCCCGCCGGCCACGAGGTGTAGCCGACGAACTCGTTATGTAGAGCGGCAGTTGCTTCCAAGCGTTTTTCAACATCCGGTCCGAGCTGCTTGCAGACCTCGTTGACCATCAGGTGCACCCACGACAGCATGGTCGCGGTGGATTCCCAGAACAGGTTGAATTCGGTGGGGATGCGGAACACCTCGTCGGCTTCGGCATCGGCCCAGTCACAGAAAGTGTCGGTGACCAGGGTCACCGGGATGCCCAGCGCACGGGCCTTGTGGCACAGCTGCAGGGCGTGGCGTGAATAACGGCGTGCTTCGAACACCACCAGCGCGCAGTCCTGCGGGCGCCCCAGCAATACCTCGCCGAAATGCCCGGCGCTGCCATCGACCAGTTGCACGCCGTCGCGCAGGTACTGCAACAGGTGGCTCATGCACATGGCCACGCCACGCTCGGTCTGAAAGCCGGCGACGAATATCCGGGGTTTATCGGCCAGGCGGCGGGCGACCTGTTGCCAGGTCTCGCCACGGCTGTACTCGTGCACGCGCACCAGCGCGGCCATTTCCAGCTCCAGGCTGCCTGAGCGCTGGTCGTCCTCGGGTTGCTGGCGAAACGCCTGCAGGCGGTCGCCGGCCAGCCACGGGCCGTCGCCCAGGTCGTTCTGCAGGTCCTGCTTGAGAGCCTTGAGGTGGGCATAGCCCAAGGCGCGGCAGAAGCGGCCGACGCTCGATTCGCTCACGCCCAGCTTGGCGGCGATGCTGGCCGAGGTCTGGAAGGGCAGTTCGTGGAGGTTGGCGAGCATGTAGCTGGCGATCTGGCGGCCCGAGGCGGCAGCGCTGTGCAGGCTGCTTTCCAGGCGTTGCTTGATCGATTGGCTCATGGTCGGTTCCGGTTGATTTCTGGCGTGGAAGCCAAAATGGCTGTTTTCTGTCATCAAGTCAATATTTGACAGATAGCTGTCATTGGCGGGAAAGTCTGTGCAGTTGCGCTGTAGCGATTCCAATTCCAAGAAAGGAGCTCCAGATGTCTTCACCTTCCACCGGCCCTGTCGTGCGCGTGCCTTTTTCCGAACTGCAGGCATTGCTCCAGGCAATCTTCGCGCGGCATGGCTGCAGCGCGGCAGTGGCCGCCGTACTCGCCGACAACTGCGCCAGCGCCCAGCGTGACGGTGCCCACAGCCACGGGGTGTTCCGTATTCCCGGTTATGTCTCGACCCTGGCCAGCGGTTGGGTCGATGGCCGCGCCGAGCCGCAGGTAACCGACCTGGCACCGGCCTATGTGCAGGTCGATGCCAAGGGCGGTTTTGCCCAGCCGGCCCTGGCCGCGGCCCGCGCGCTGTTGGTGGCGAAGGCGCGCACGGCCGGCATCGCGGTGCTGGCGATCCACAATTCGCACCATTTCGCCGCGCTGTGGCCGGATGTCGAGCCATTCGCCGATGAAGGCCTGGTGGCCCTGAGCGTGGTCAACAGCATGACCTGCGTGGTGCCCCACGGTGCGCGCAAGCCGTTGTTCGGCACCAACCCCATCGCCTTCGCCGCGCCTTGTGCGGGGCACGACCCGATCGTCTTCGACATGGCCACCAGTGCCATGGCCCATGGCGACGTGCAGATCGCCGCCCGGGCCGGCGAACAGCTGCCGTCGGGCATGGGCGTGGATGCCGCCGGCCAGCCGACTACTGACCCCAAGGCGATTCTCGAAGGCGGCGCCTTGCTGCCGTTCGGCGGCCACAAAGGCTCGGCGCTGTCGATGATGGTCGAACTGCTGGCGGCGGCGCTGACGGGGGGGCATTTTTCCTGGGAGTTCGACTGGTCCGGGCATCCGGGAGCAAAGACCCCATGGACCGGGCAATTGCTGATCGTGATCGACCCGGCCAAGGCGCAAGGCCAGCGTTTTGCCCAGCGCAGCCGTGAACTGGTGGAGCAGATGCAGGAAGCGGGGCTGACGCGCATGCCGGGAGAACGGCGCTACCGTGAGCGTGAAGTGGCACTGCGCGAAGGCGTGGGATTGTCCGAACGGGAGCTGGCCGAGTTGCAAACACTCGCTGGCTGAACCCAAGTTCCATTGTTCAGGGTACCGGTGCGGACCTGCTTCGCACCGGTGTCCGGCCTTCCACCGCACTCTGCTCACACCGTGAGCGCTGCGCCTCCCTGGTGTTGAGCCCCGCTGCTCCTGCCGTTGTCCCCCCTTCCCATGTCAGCCCGCCCCCCCGCGATCCATTAGCGTTCCGAGCATTTCCGACTGGCAAAAGCAGGATGCTTACCAATGCTCTTCAGCGAACTCATGGCAGCGCTTTCCACCCGTGCGATCCGACTCCAGCGCGAGGAGGCCGACCTGATCGTCGAGGGCGATGACGACACGCTCGATGAGGTGTTGTGGGACGCATTGGCGACGCACAAGCCAGCGCTGCTGGAGATGCTCGCGGGCCTGGAGGATGGCTGGCTGAGCCCGGCGCTGCGCATAACCCCCGACATGCTGCCCCTGGCCGGGCTCGACCAGGCCGCCATCGACCGCATCGTCGCCACGCTGCCTGGGGGCGCGGCGAATCTGCAGGACATCTACCCGCTGGCGCCGCTGCAGGAGGGCATGCTCTACCACCACCTCACGGCCGCCGAGGGCGACCCCTATGTGCTGCAGGCCCAGCTGCGTTTCGCCAGCCCGGCGCACCTGCAGGCGTTCGCCGAGGCGCTCGACTGGGTGATCCAGCGCCATGACATCCTGCGCACGGCACTGGCCTGGGAATACCTGGACCAGCCGTTGCAGGTGGTGTGGCGCAAGGCGCCGCTGGCGTGCGAGGCAGTCGGGAACCTGGACGGTGACGAGCCGCTGGAGCAACTGCGCGCCCGTTTCGACTCGCGTCATTACCGCATGGACCTGGCCCAGGCCCCCTTGCTGCGCCTGGTACATGGCCAGGATCGCGATGGCCGGGTGCTCGGCCTGCTGCTGTTCCACCACACGGTCATGGACCACACCGGCCTGGACATCGTGCGCCGCGAGATCCACGCCTATCTCGCGGGTGACAGCGAGCGTCTGCCAGCCCCGGTGCCGTTCCGTGACCTGCTGGCCAGGAGCCGCCAGGCCCAGGACGAACAGGCCCATGAAGCATTCTTCGGCGCCATGCTGGCCGATATCGATGCGCCGACCCTGGCCTTCGGCGTCCAGGAGGTGGCCGGCCAAGCCATGGAGGAAGCCCGAGTCACTCTGGATCCCGGCCTCAGCCAACGCCTGCGCGCCCAGGCCCGGTCGCTCGGGGTCAGCCCGGCCAGCATCATGCACCTGGGGCTCGCGCGCCTGTTGGGCGCGTGGTCCGGGCGCGGGTCGGTGGTGTTCGGCAGCGTGCTGCTGGGGCGCATGGCGGCGGGCGAGGGCGGCGAACACGCCCTCGGGATGTTCATCAATACCTTGCCGCTGCGGGTCGACCTGCAGCGGCAGGGTGTGCGGGATGCACTGTTGCTGACCCACCGCCAATTGACCGCACTGCTCGGCCACGAACAGGCACCACTGGCCCTGGCCCAGCGTTGCAGCGGTGTGGTGGCGCCGATGCCGTTGTTCAACAGCATGCTCAACTATCGCCATAGCGCGGCAGGTGACGCCGCCGCGGTGATCGCGGTGGCGCCGGGCATCGATGTGGTCGGCACCGAAGAGCGTACCAACTACCCCTTGAACCTGGCGGTCGACGATCTGGGTGACGATCTGCGCCTGACGGTCCAGGTCCTCGCTGAATGGGGCGCCGAGCGACTGTGCGGACAACTGCGACAGGTGTTCGAGGGGCTGGTGGAGGCGCTCGAGCGCGCCCCCGACCTGCCCGTGCTGGCGCTGCCGGTGCTGACGCCCGAGGAGCGCCATCAACTGCTGACCGGCTGCAACACCACGGCCGCCGAACACGATCTCGACCAGCCGCTGCACGCGTTGTTCGAGCGCCAGGCGCTGCTGCATCCACAGGCGGTGGCCATCGAGGCGGAAGGTGGACAGCTGACCTATCGGCAGCTCAACGAACAGGCCAACCGCCTGGCCCACCACCTGATCGCCCTGGGCGTGCGCCCCGACGACCGGGTGGCGATCTGCGTCGAGCGTGGCCCGTCGATGGTGGTCGGCCTGCTGGCTATCCTCAAGGCCGGTGGCGCCTATGTGCCAGTGGACCCGAGCTACCCGGCCGAGCGCATCCGCCACATGCTCGTCGACAGCGCGCCGTTGGCGGTGCTGGTGCACGCGGCCACCCGCGAGGTGCCGGGCCAACTGGCGGTGCCGCGTGTCGACCTCGACCAGGCGGGCTGGGAAAGCCTGCCGGCGACCGACCCACGGGTGGTCGGGTTGACCTCGCGCCACCTCGCCTATGTGATCTACACCTCCGGCTCCACCGGGCTGCCCAAGGGCGTGATGGTCGAGCACCGCAGCGTGGTCAACCTGGTGCACTGGAGCGCCGGGCTGTGCCCCGCGAAGGCGGGCGCCGCGGTGCTGCACAAGACCCCGATCAGTTTCGACGCCTCGGTGTGGGAGCTGTTCTGGCCGCTGGGCAGCGGCCTGCGCCTGGTGCTGGCGCGGCCGGACGGCCAGCGTGACGCGGACTATGTGGCGCGGCGGATCATCGAGTCCAGGGTCAACGTGGTGCAGTTCGTGCCGGCGCTGTTGCAGCAGTTCCTCGAACAGGCGCGCAGCGCACAGTGCGGCAGCCTCACCGACATCGTCTGCGGCGGTGGCGAGCTGACCGAAGCCCTGGTGCGCCAGGTGCGCGAGCGCTTGCCGCAAGTGCGCCTGCACAACGTCTACGGCCCCACCGAAACCACGGTCGATTGCAGCGTCTGCACCCTGGAGCCCGATCAGCCCGTGCCGGACGGCGCGCTGCCGATCGGCCGGCCGATCGACAACACCCGCCTTTACGTACTGGACGGCGCGGACCAGCCGCTGCCGTGGGGCGTGGCCGGGCACCTGCATATCGGCGGCGTGGGGGTAGCGCGTGGCTACCTGGGCCTGGCCGGGCAACAGGCCGAACGCTTCATCGACAGCCCGTTCGTGCGCGGCGAGCGCCTGTACCGCAGCGGTGACCTGGTGCGCCAGCGCGCTGACGGTTCGTTGCAGTTCCTCGGTCGCAACGATCACCAGGTCAAGCTGCGCGGCCTGCGTATCGAACCGGGCGAGATCGAAGCCTGCCTGAGCCGCGTGGACGGCGTGCGCGAGGCGCTGGTGCTGGTCCACGAACACCCGCACAGCGGCCAGCGCCTGGTCGCCTACCACACTGGCCAGGATCACGCCGCGCAGTACCTGCGCGAGCGTCTGCTGGAGCAGTTGCCCGAGTACATGGTGCCGGCACTGTTCATCCACCTCGATGGCATGCCGCTGACGCCCAACGGCAAGGTCGACCGCAAGGCCCTGCCGGCGCCCGAAGCATCGGTGCGCCAGTACCAGGCGCCCCAGGGCCCGATCGAGACCGCCCTGGCGGCGATCTGGGCGGACCTGCTGGGTGTCGGGCCAGTGGGGCGTGACGACAACTTCTTCGAGCTGGGCGGCCACTCGCTGCTGGCGGTGCGCCTGGTGGAACGCATGCGCCAGCAGGCGCTGGCGGCCGATGTGCGGGTGCTGTTCAGCCAGCCCACGCTGGCCGCGCTGGCGGCGTCGGTGGGTGGCCGGGCCGCTGTCGAGGTGCCGGCCAACCGCATTCCGGCAGGTTGCACGCTGATCACCCCGGACATGCTGCCCCTGGCCGATCTCAATCAGGACGCCATCGACACACTGCTGCGGCAGATCCCCGGTGGCGTGGCCAATATCCAGGATATCTACGGCCTGGCGCCGTTGCAGCAGGGCATCCTCTACCATCACCTGGCTAGCGAAGGCGCCGACCCCTATGTGGTGCAGGCGCGTTTCGCCTTTGCCGGGCAGGCCGAGCTGGACGCCTTCGTCGCCGCGCTGAACCAGGTCATTGCGCGTCACGACATCCTGCGCACCAGCCTGCATTGGCAGGGCCTGGACGAGGCAGTGCAGGTGGTCTGGCGCGAGGCGCCGCTGCTGCTGAGCCCGGCGCTCGAAACGCCACGGCTCGACCTCGGCCAGGCGCCCTTGCTGCGCCTGAGCAGCCAGCGGCAGGACGGACGCCTGGAGGCGACCCTGCTGCTGCATCATATTCTTGTCGACCACACCGCCGTGGAGCAGCTGATGCTCGAAGTGGGGGCACTGTTGCAAGGCCCCGCAGAGCTGCCGGCCAGCATCCCGTATCGCAACTACGTGGCCCAGGCACGCCTTGGCGCGGACCCTCAGGCCGACGAGGCACTGTTCCGCGAGCTGCTGGGCGATATCGACGAACCGACCGAAGCGTTCGGCCTGCGCGAGGCGATGGCCGAAGCCCATTCGGTGGGTGAAAGCCGCTGGCCATTGGAGCCGGCGCTGGTCGCACGCCTGCGCGGGCAGGCCAGGGCGCTGGGGGTCAGTGTCGCCAGCCTGGTGCACCAGGCCTGGGGCCAGGTGCTGGCGCAGATGTCCGGCCGTGAGGAGGTGGTGTTCGGCACCGTGCTGCTCGGCCGCCTGCAGGGCGGCGAGGGCGCCGACCGGGCGCTGGGCATGTTCATCAATACCTTGCCACTGCGGGTCAGCGTGGGGGCTGCGGGCGTGGCCGAGGGCGTGCGCCTGACCCACCAGCGCCTGGCGCGCCTGCTGGCCCATGAACAGGCCTCCCTGGCCCTGGCCCAGCGCTGCAGCGGCGTGCCGGCCTCGCAGGCGCTGTTCAGCAGCCTGCTGAACTATCGCCACAGTGCTGGCCAGCCTGCGCAGGGGCCCGTCTGGCAGGGGATTGAACTGTTGACCGCGCAGGAGCGCAGCAACTACCCGCTGGTGGTCAGCGTCGACGACTATGGGGATGATTTCCGGTTGACGGTGCAGGCCGTGGCGTCGGTCGATGGCGAGCGCGTCTGCCGCTTGCTGCAGTGGGCCTTGACGCAGTTGGTCACGGCGCTGGAGCAGGCGCCGCAGGTCGCGCTGCACAGCCTGCATGGGTTGCCCATGGTCGAGCGCGACTGCGTGCTGGGTCGCTTCAATGCCACGGCACGCGACTACCCGCGCGATCTGGCCGCCCACCGCCTGTTCGAAGCCCACGCCGCGAGTACGCCAGAGGCACTCGCGGTGATCCACGGTGAACGCCAGTGGAGCTATGCCCAGCTCGATGACCAGGCCAACCGCCTGGCCGTCTACTTGCTCGAGCAGGGCGTGCGCGCCGGTGATCGCGTGGCCTTGTTGCTGCCACGCTCTTTCGACCTGTTGGCGGCCCAGCTGGCGGTAAGCAAGTGCGCGGCAGTGTTCGTACCGCTTGACGGCAATGCCCCGGTCGAGCGCCAGGCGTTCATGGTCGGTGACAGCGGGGCGGCGTTGCTGCTGACCCATAGCGACCAGCCCGAAGTGGCGGGCC
>Ga0247725_1001417_pt1 | contig 12236 bp, 10 predicted proteins | sample OKSTACKMCFT3sol_FD_183021 | JGI IMG/M metagenome (GOLD analysis project Ga0247725, IMG submission 183021) | Subsurface sediment microbial communities from gas well in Oklahoma, United States - OK STACK MC-FT3-sol | ecosystem: Environmental > Terrestrial > Deep subsurface > Rock core/Sediment... | reverse complement strand
ACTGGCGGCAGCGCGGTTCTCCGAGGACATCAGCGCCAGGTGCAGCATTTCGCGGCGCGTGATTTCACTGCCGATGCGCACGCGGGAGAACACACCCTGCATTTCCTGGGTGTCGCGGATGGTGATCGGCAGCATCTCGTCCAGCGGCAGCTTGGCGTCGAGCACCACCATGGCGGTCATCAGCTTGGTGACCGAGGCGACCGGCAGGCTCAGGTCCGGGTTGCTGGAATAGAGCTCCTGGCCGGTCTTCAGATCGATCAGCAAGGCACTACCGGCGGCCAGCTCCTGCTTCGGCTGGGCAGGCGCGGCCTGGAGGTTCGAAACAACAAGGCTGCCGCACAGCAGCAGGCCCAAAATCGAATGACGGAGTTTCACGGTTCACTTCACCGGTTGGAGTGTGGGGGCCGCTGGCAGGCGATGAAAAACGACCGGCTAGAGCGGCGGCGACCAGTATAAGGATCACGCTTGGCTATTGCAGTATGGCCCGATCAAACGCTCGCTGCTGGCGAATCCAGCTCGGCCTGCAACCAGTCGACGAAACGCGCGGTCAGGCGCTGGCGACGCTTGCGCTCGGGTAGTACCAGGTAATAGCCACGCGCCGAATGCGCCTCGGCCTCACCCAGACGACAGAGCAGCCCCTGAGCCAGAAGTTCATCCACCAGATGGCGCCAGCCGATGGCCACGCCCTGCCCGGCAATCGCCGCCTGGATCAGCAGGGTGTAGTTGTCGAAACGCAACGCGCCGGGTGTCGGCAGGCTGGCGATGCCGAGGGCGCGGAACAATCCCTCCCAGTCGAACCAGCGCGAGCGGTGCTCGGGGCGCAGGTGCAGCTCGCTCAGAACCTCCGTCGGTAGCGGTAGCTGGCGCTCGCCGAGCAGACGCGGGCTGCACACCGGAAACACCTCTTCGCCGAACAGCAGGTACGCTTCGCCATGCTTGAAACGACCGTCGCCAAAACGGATCGCCACGTCGATATCGCTGGGTACCGTGGCCGGGTCGCGCTCGCTGGTGATCAGGCTGACGTCCACCTCGGGGTACAGGCGGTTGAAGCGCTGCAGGCGCGGCATCAACCAGTAGGCGGCGAAGGCGAAGTCGGTGGCCACCTGCAGCACTTCATGCTGCTGGCGCGCGGTGACGGCGACGAGCCCGGCATCGAGGCTGGCCAGCCCTTCCTGCACATGGGCCAACAACAGCTCGCCGGCCTCGGTCAGTACGATGCCGCGATAGACGCGATTGAACAGCCGCGTGGCCAGTTGCTGCTCCAGACGCTTGATCTGCTGGCTGATGGCCGGCTGGCTACTACCCAGCTCGTTGGCGGCGGCGGTGAAACTGAGCTGGCGCGCGGCCGACTCGAACACCCGCAGCGCGTCGAGCGACAACCCATCGATGGCTTTAAACATAAGCTCTGCTTATCCGAGGCATGTTTCACAGCCGGGTTTACCCTGCTGCCGTTCTACCGGAATCATGGAGTCAGCACTGTCGCATAAACCAACAATATGGAATACCCGCCACCATGAAGCGCCCGAACATCCTCTTCATCATGGCCGACCAGATGGCCGCGCCGATCCTGCCGCTGCACGATGCCGCCTCGCCAGTGCAGATGCCCAACCTGATGAAACTGGCCGAGCAGGCCGTGGTGTTCGACTCGGCCTACTGCAACAGCCCGCTCTGCGCGCCGTCGCGCTTCACCCTGGTCAGCGGGCGGCTGCCATCGAAGATCGGCGCCTACGACAATGCCGCCGATTTCCCCGCCGATGTGCCGACCTACGCCCATTACCTGCGCCGCCTCGGCTACCGCACTGCGCTATCGGGCAAGATGCACTTCTGCGGGCCGGACCAGCTGCACGGTTACGAGGAGCGCCTGACCAGCGACATCTATCCGGCCGACTACGGCTGGGCGGTGAACTGGGACGAGCCGGACGTGCGCGCCAGTTGGTACCACAACATGTCCTCGGTGCTGCAGGCCGGCCCCTGCGTACGCAGCAACCAGCTGGATTTCGACGAGGAGGTGGTGTTCAAGGCCCGCCAGTACCTCTACGACCACGTGCGCATGAGTCCGGATCAGCCGTTCTGCCTGACCGTGTCGATGACCCACCCGCATGACCCCTACACCATCGGCCGCGAATACTGGGATCGCTACGAGGGCGTGGACATTCCTCTGCCGCGCCAGCACATCGAGCAGAGCGAGCAGGACCCGCACTCGCAGCGCATCCTCAAGATCATCGACCTGTGGGACAAGCCGCTGCCCGAGGACAAGATTCGCGACGCCCGCCGCGCCTATTTCGGCGCTTGCAGCTACATCGACGACAACATCGGCAAGCTGCTGAAGACCCTGGAAGAGTGCGGTCTGGCCGAGGACACCCTGATCGTCTTCTCCGGCGACCACGGCGACATGCTGGGTGAGCGCGGCCTCTGGTACAAGATGCACTGGTTCGAAATGTCCGCCCGCGTGCCGTTGCTGGTGCATGCACCGCAGCGCTTCACCGCGCATCGGGTCAGTCAGTCGGTCTCCACTCTCGATCTGCTGCCAACGCTGGTGGAACTGGCCGGCGGCCAGGTCGAGCAGGGCCTGGAGCTGGAAGGTCACTCGCTACTGCCGCATCTGCAAGGCAAGGGCGGCCATGATGAAGTGCTCGGCGAATACATGGCCGAAGGCACGCTCAGCCCGCTGATGATGATTCGCCGCGGGCCATGGAAGTTCGTCTATTCCGAGCAGGATCCACTGCTGCTGTTCGATCTGGACAGCGACCCGCTCGAACGTCAGAACCTGGCCGAGTCCAGCGAGCATCGCGGCATCCTTGCCGGTTTCATCGCCGAAGCGCGCGAGCGCTGGGACATCCCGGCCATCCACGCCGCCACTCTCGCCAGCCAGCGCCGCCGCCGTCTGGTGGCCGAGGCGCTGAGCCAAGGCAAGCTGACCAGTTGGGATCACCAGCCCTGGGTCGATGCCAGCCAACAGTACATGCGCAACCATATCGATCTCGACGACCTGGAACGCCGCGCCCGTTTTCCCCAGGTATGAACCTTTTCCAACTGCCGCCCCCAAACCAGAAAAAAAAAGGAGAGACGCCATGAACCGATTCAGTGTGCTGTTACTCGCGGCAGCGCTCAGCAGCGCCGGTGACGTATGGGCCGAGGACGCCGCCTGTGCCACGGTCAAGCTAGGTGACCCGGGCTGGAGCGACATCGCCGTGACCAACGGCATCGCCAGCTTCCTGCTCGACGGCCTGGGCTACAAAGCGGAAAGCCAGACCCTGGCCGTGCCGATCATCTTTGCCGGCCTGCAGAAGGGCCAGGTCGACGTCTTCCTCGGCAACTGGATGCCGGCGCAGCAGAGCAACTACGACAAGTTCGTCGCCAGCGGCGAAGTGGACAAGCTGGCGCAGAACCTCGCAGGCACCGAGTACACCCTGGCGGTCCCGACCTATGCCTATGAGGCCGGGGTGAAGACTTTCGCCGATCTGGACAAGCACGCCGACAAATTCGGCAAGAAACTCTACGGCATCGCCTCCGGCTCGCCGGCCAACGAGTCGATCAAGCAGATGATCGCCGCCGACGAGTTCGGCCTGGGTGACTGGAAGCTGGTGGAGTCCAGCGAACAGGCGATGCTGGTGCAGGTCGGCCGCGCGGTGAAACGCGATCATTTCGTGGTCTTCCTCGGCTGGACCCCGCACCCGATGAACGTGCAGTACGACATGCAGTATCTGAAAGGCGGCGAGAAATATTTCGGCGACAGCGGCGAGGTCAACACCCTGGCGCGCAAGGGCTACGCCGCGCAGTGCCCCAACGTCGGCAAGCTGCTAAGCAACCTGACTTTCACCCAGGAGATGGAGAACAGCATCATGGATCAGGTGCTGAACAAGCAGGCCAGCAACGACGCTGCGATCAAGGCCTGGCTGCAGGCCAACCCGCAGGTGCTCGATGGCTGGCTGCAGGGCGTCACCACCCGCGACGGTGGCGACGGTCTGGCCGCCGTGAAGGCGCGGCTTTGAATTAACCGCGGCAAGTGAGTAGGGTGGAGTCGCCTGCGGCCCACCCTCGACTCAAATCATGCGCCTACCTGACCGACAGACCCTGCTGCCGTTTCTCCGCTGGTTGCCTGGCATCAGCCACAAGACCCTCGGCAACGACCTGCTGGTGGGCCTGACCGGTGCCATCCTGGCCCTGCCGCAGTCGCTGGCCTACGCGCTGATTGCCGGCCTGCCCGCCGAATACGGCCTGTACACCGCCATCGTGCCGGTGATCATCGCCTGTCTGTGGGGCTCGTCCTGGCACCTGATCTGCGGGCCGACCGCCGCCATCTCCATCGTCCTGTTCACCAGCGTCAGCCCCATGGCACGCATCGGCAGCGACGAATTCATCGCCCTGATCCTGCTGCTGACCTTTCTCGCCGGGCTGTTCCAGTGGCTGCTCGGCCTGCTGCGCTTCGGCGCGCTGGTGAACTTCGTCTCGCAGTCGGTGGTGCTCGGCTTCACCCTCGGCGCGGCACTGGTGATCGCCATCGGACAGATGCCCAATCTGCTCGGCGTGGAAGTCGCCAGCCAACCCACAGCCCTGACCAGCCTGCTGCAGATCGGCCAGCACCTGCCCGAGGCGCACTGGCCGAGTCTGGCCCTGGCGGCCTTTACCCTGCTGCTCAGCGTGGCCGTGCGCAAACTCTGGCCGAAGGCGCCCGCACTGCTGATCGGCCTGGTCTGCGGCAGTCTGCTGGCGTGGCTGCTACCGGCACGGTTCACCGCTGATATCGCTATGGTGGCGCCATTCGAAGGTGGTCTGCCGCCTTTGACCCTGCTGAGCTTCGACCTCGACAACGTGCTGCGCCTGCTACCGGCAGCGGTGGCCTGCGGCATGCTCGGGCTGGTCACCAGCCTGTCCATCGCCCGCGCGCTGGCGGTGAAATCGCACCAGTTCCTCGATGCCAACCAGGAAGTACGCGCCCAGGGCCTGTCGAACATGCTCGGGCCGTGGTTTTCCGCGTCGCTGTCGGCCGGCTCCTTCACCCGCTCGGCGCTGAACCTGCAGGCCGGCGCACGCACGCCGCTGGCCGGGGTGTTCTCGGCGCTGCTGGTGGCGCTGTTCGCGGTGTTCGGCGCAGCGCTGCTGACGCATATCCCGCTGCCGGTGATGGCGGCCGGCATCCTGCTGATTTGCTGGGGCCTGGTGGATCTGCCGGCGATCCGTGCACTACGTCGGGTCAGTCGCTCCGAGTTCATGGTGATGCTGCTGACCTTCGCCGCCACCCTGGTGCTGGAGCTGCAGACGGCGATCTACGCCGGCGTGTTGGCCTCGTTGTTCTTCTACCTCAAGCGCACCTCGCAGCCGCGCGTGCGCCTGTGGCAGGACGGCGAAGACGAGGTGCTGCGCATCGAGGGCTCGATCTTCTTCGGCGCCTGCCAGTACATCCAGCAATTGCTGCAGCGCAGCCGCGGGCAGCGCCTGGTGATCGACGCACGGCACATCAACTTCATCGACTACGCCGGCGTGGAGATGCTGCACCAGGAGGCACGCCGCCTGCAGGCACTGAAGCGCAGCCTGGTGCTACGCCAGGCACGACCGTCAGTGGTGGAGGAAATCCTCAAGCTCGAAGGCGCCGAGCGCTGCCCGGTGTTGTTCGAGGATTGAGCAAGACCGCTCGTCCTAACCATCATTCGTCTGCGAGCGTGCTCAGATCCAGCGGGCGCACCTGACCGAGCCATAGCGGCCAGTCGCGGTGGTCGCGCAGCTCGTTGTCAGTGATCGGGTGCACCAGCACGTTGAGGCCATTGCGGTGTTGCATCAGCCAGGGCACCAGCTCACCGAACAGGTCAGGACGAAAGGCCAGCTGACAGCTCCAATCCGGGTGTGGCCCGACTGGACGCTCGTGCATCCGTCCCATCTTCAGAGGAAAAAGCCGCGCGGCTTCTTCGCACAGCGCACGGGCCTGATCGAGGGTGCTGGCGTCGAAGTAAACATGGGCGTGATAGCCCCTGATCCTCGGCAGCGCTTGTTCGTCCATGCCCGTTCAACCCGCCAGTAGTTGACGGCGCAGCTCAGCCAGCACCGGCGCCGTGTCAGGGCGCACGCCACGCCATAGCTCGAACGCCTCGGCCGCCTGCTCGACCAGCATGCCGAGGCCATCCAGGCAGCGCGCCGCGCCCTGCTCGGCTGCCCAGCGGTTGAAGGCGGTCGCCTCACGGCCGTACATCATGTCGTAGCAGACGGTATGACCGGGCTGGATCAGGCTCGGCGCAATCGGCGGCAGCTCACCACCGAGGCTGGCGGAAGTGCCGTTGACGATCAGGTCCACCGGCGCATCGATCCAGTCGAAGCCAGCGGCCACCAGCGGGCCTAGGTCGGCAAATTCACGCACCAGTTGTTCGGCCTTGGCCACGGTACGGTTGGCGATCACCAGCACCGCCGGCTTCTGCGCCAGGAAGGGTTCGAGCACACCGCGCACGGCACCGCCGGCACCGAGCACGAGGATGCGCTTGCCGGCCAAGCTGAAACCGGCGTTGTCCTGCAGGTCACGGGTCAAGCCAGCACCGTCGGTGTTGTCACCCAGCAGGCGACCGTCGGCCAGTTTCTTCAGGGTATTCACCGCGCCGGCTCGACGGGCGCGCTCGGTGAGTTCGTCGGCCAGGCGAAAGGCCTCTTCCTTGAACGGCACGGTGACGTTGCCGCCCAGGCCTTCGGCGAAAAAGGCGCGGGCATCGCCAACGAAGCCATCCAGCGGCGCCAGGCGTGCATCGTAGGTCAACACCTGGCCGGTTTGCTCGGCGAACAGGCGGTGGATCAGCGGCGATTTGCTGTGGCCGATGGGGTTGCCGAAGACGCAGTAGCGGTCCATGGAAAGTCCTGTAACGGTAGAAATCTACGAAACTGACGCCGTCCTGTAGGAGCCCCGCCTCGGGGCGAAGCCTCTGCTTCGCCGCGGTAGCACACGCCGCCGTCATTCGCTGCGGGGCGCAGCTCCTACAAGAGAGAATGGAAGCTAGGCCTGCGCCAGCCAATCACGATCCGTCAGGAAATACTCGGTCAGGCGAGCTTCCTCGCTGCCCGGCTCGGGCTTCCAGTCATAGCCCCAGCGCACATGTGGTGGCAGCGACATGAGGATCGACTCGGTGCGCCCGCCGGACTGCAGGCCGAACAGCGTGCCACGGTCGAACACCAGGTTGAACTCGACGTAGCGGCCACGGCGGAAAGCCTGGAACTCACGCTCGCGCTCGCCGAACGGCATCAGCTTGCGGCGCTGGACAATGGGCAGGTAGGCCTGGATGTAGGCGTCACCGATGGCACGCATGAAGGCGAAGCTGGTGTCGAAGTCCCACTCGTTGAGGTCGTCGAAGAACAACCCGCCAATACCACGCGGCTCACCGCGGTGCTTGAGATGGAAATAGCGGTCGCACCAGGCCTTGAACTTGGGATAGACCTCGGCGCCGAAGGGGGCGCAGGCGTCACGAGCGATCTGGTGCCAGTGTACGCAGTCTTCTTCATTGGCGTAGTAGGGCGTGAGGTCGAAACCACCACCGAACCACCACACCGGCTCCTCGCCTGCCTTCTCGGCACTGAAGAAGCGCACGTTGGCGTGCGAAGTCGGCACGTAGGGGTTTTCCGGATGGATCACCAGCGACACGCCGAGGGCCTGGAAGCCACGGCCGGCCAGCTCGGGGCGATGGGCGCTGGCCGACGGCGGCAGGCTGTCGCCGAACACGTGGGAGAAATTCACCCCGCCTTTTTCGATCAGCGCGCCGTTCTCGATCACCCGCGTGCGCCCACCACCACCGGCCGGACGCTGCCAGGCGTCCTCGGCGAACACGGCCTGGCCGTCCTCGGCTTGCAGGGCAAAGCAGATGCGGTCTTGCAGGTCGAGCAGGTAGGCATTAACGGCCTCGGTACGGTCAGTCACGGCGGCACCTTGAACAGAGAGCAGGTCGAAATCGGCGGGCAGCATAGCATTCACCCAGGCACATCCGCAGTTGACGTCGGTCAATCAGGACGATTGGATAGAGCCTTTCGCCGCATGCAGCGGCTCCAAACCAATAAGGAATCCGAGATGGCCAAGCGTATTCAGTTCAGCCAGCACGGCGGCAGCGAAGTGCTGGAATACCGTGACTACCAGCCGGCAGCGCCGGGCCCACGCGAGGTTCGCGTGGCCAACAAGGCCATCGGCCTGAACTTCATCGACACCTACTTCCGCAGCGGCTTGTACCAGCCGCCCGCGCTGCCTTCGAGCCTGGGCACCGAAGGTGCCGGCGTGGTCGAGGCGATTGGCAGCGAGGTCGAAGGTCTCAAGGTCGGCGATCGCGTCGCCTATGCCACCGGTCCGCTCGGCGCCTATAGCGAGCTGCACGTGCTGCCCGCCGACAACCTGGTACACCTGCCGGACAGCATCAGCTTCGAACAGGCCGCTGCGGTAATGCTCAAGGGCCTGACCGTGCAGTACCTGTTGCGCCAGACCTACGAGCTCAAGGGCGGCGAGACCATCCTCTTCCATGCCGCCGCTGGTGGCGTCGGCTCCTTCGCCTGCCAATGGGCCAAAGCGCTGGGCGTGAATCTGATCGGCACCGTCAGCTCGGCGAAAAAGGCCGCACTCGCCAAGGAACTGGGAGCCTGGGAGACCATCGACTACAGCCATGAGAATGTCGTCCAGCGCGTGCTGGAGTTGACTGACGGCGCCAAGTGCCCGGTTGTATATGACGGCGTCGGCAAGGACACCTGGGAAACCTCGCTGGACTGCGTGGCACCGCGCGGCCTGCTGGTCAGCTTCGGCAACGCATCCGGCGCGGTCACCGGGGTCAACCTGGGTATCCTGGCGCAGAAGGGCTCGCTGTACGTCACCCGGCCGACCCTGGCGAGCTACGCCAATACGCCGCAGAACCTGCAAGCCATGGCCGACGAGCTGTTCGCGATGATCAGCAGCGGAAAACTGCAGGTGGACATCAGTAATCGCTACGCGCTCAAGGACGCTGCTGCCGCGCAGGATGCCCTGAGCTCGCGGCAGACCACTGGCTCCACCATCCTACTGCCGTAGAAACAGACGCGGCTAAAGCCCCTCCCACAGCTGCCACAATCGTGGGAGGGGCTTTAGCCGCGAGCATTGGCCAGTCAGGACGGGCGAATCACATCGCCCGTACGCAGGTCACGAATCAGGCTGGGGTTCTTGCGCCCACCTAGTGCGCCGCCAAGGACCTTGTCCAACTCGCCCGGGAAATATTGCTCGACGCGCAGACGCGAACGCGCTGAAGGGCGCCCCGCCGGGTTGGCCGAGGTGGAGATTAGCGGGCCGGTATAGCGGCACAACGCACGAACCAGCGGATGATCGCTGACGCGCAGGGCCACGGTGTCGTGCTCGCCGGTAACCCACTCGGGCAGACGGTTATGATGCGGCACCAGCCAGGTATTCGGGCCTGGCCAGCTGCCGGCCAGGCGCTCCTGCCAGATCTCTGGCAGATCATCGAGCAGGAAGTCGAACTGTCCGATGTCATCGGCCACCAGAATCAGCCCCTTGTGCATCGGCCGCTCCTTGAGCGCCAGCAGGCGATACACCGCCTCTTCATTCCAGGGATCGCAGCCCAGGCCCCAGACCGCCTCGGTCGGATAGGCAACCACGCCCCCTTCACGCACCACTCGCGCCGTTTGCTGTATCTGCCAGTTGCTGGCCATCGACTGTTCTCCCGCGAAATCAATGGGCGGCAGTCTATCCAAGCCAATGGTTGCCTGCCACGGGCCTTAACAACCTGTTAACGATTGCGCGCCAGCCAACGCCCCGCTTCGTTACACACCAGGCCATCGAGCTCCAACTCGGTCAAAGCTCCCAGCACCTGTGACAGCGGCCAACCGCTGGCCTGCACCAGCGCCTCGGTGCTGTGCGGCGCGGCATGCAGCAAGGCCAGCAATGGGTGCTCGACGCTAGCGAGCGGCACCGATACAGGCTCGGCGGTTGGAGTCTGCCAGCCACGCAAGGCTTCGAGGATATGCTCGATGCTTTCCACCAGGGTGGCGCCATCACGGATCAGCTGATGGCAGCCACGCGCGCCAGGATGATGGATGGAGCCAGGTATGGCGTAGACCTCGCGCCCCTGCTCGGCGGCCAGGCGCGCAGTGATCAGCGAGCCACTGGACGGGCTGGCCTCGACCACCAGTACACCCAGCGACAACCCGCTGATGATCCTGTTGCGCCGCGGGAAATTACTGGCCTGCGGCGGACAGTCCAGCGGCAACTCTGACACCAGCGCGCCACCTTGCTCGATGATCTGCGCCGCCAGCCCCACATGCCGCCGCGGATACAAACACTGCAAGCCGGTGCCCAGCACGGCCACCGTTTTGCCGCCACCCTCCAACGCCCCCTGATGCGCAGCACCATCGATCCCCAACGCCAGACCACTGGTGATGACGAAGCCGACGCCCGCCAGGCTGCGGGCAAAGGCCCGTGCGTTATCCAGGCCGGGCCGCGAGGCACGCCGACTGCCGACCATGGCCAGTTGCGGCGCCTCCAGCACGCTCGGCTCGCCTGCCACGAACAACAGCGGCGGCGCATCCGCCAGCTCGCCGAGCAGAGCCGGATAGGCTGGATCGTCCCACATCACCACATGCTGATCAGGCTCACCCAGCCAGTGCAGGGCAGCCGCCGCTCGCTCGCGGATCTGCGCACTGCGCCGGGGCTCGGCGCAGGCAGCCGGCAGCCCCAACGCACGCCAGGCGCTGGCCGGCGCACTGAGCGCAGCCGAGGCGCTATCGAAAGCGCTCAGGAGTTTGCGAAAGCGTCGCGGCCCCAGCTCCGGCAATAGATGCAGACGCAAGCGGGCTTCGAGCTCGGCAGGAGAAACAGCGGGGGAAAGCGAGGAGGATGCAGGCATGGCGATTCTTCCCTGAAAAGTTGCACCGCCATCCTGGCGGCCTGAAAGCACGAGCCCCGCACTAGCGGGGCTCGATGGGCATTACGGGTTGCGGACCTTGTCCATCACCGCCAGCTGGCGGCTGGCCTGCAGTACCAGGCCGTAGCTGAGCTTGTCATAGCTGCGGAACACCATCAGCAGCCCGGAACGCTCGTCCGGGATCTTCACACTCTCGCCGGTAACGCGGTCGCGCACGGTTTCGCCGGTCTTGTAGATGGCCAGTACGTTGCCGATCTCCAGACCATCGCGAGCACCTTTATTCAGGGTCACCACATCGAACTGGCCGATCTGGGTCACACCACGCGGGACGTCGAGGATCAGACCGTTGATCTCGCTGGCCGGCTCGCTGGGCATGAAGGTGGAGTTGATCGCACGCTCTTCGGTGGGGAACAGGCGGTCACCGATGCGCACCTCCTGAGTCGAACGACTCAGGACGAGGGTACCGATATCACCTTCCTCGGCGACGACTTCGCCGGTGCCGATGTCATCGGCGTTGATACCGAGGAATTCCTTGGTTTCCGGATCCACATAGGTCTTGCCCTGACGGAAGATGCCGTAAATCGGATGCTCTTCGTCGAACTGACCACGGGCGTAGACACGATCGCCAGCGCCGCTGACCACGCGCTCGGCGTTGCCGGCGACGACGTAAGGCTTACCGTTGAATTCTTCCAGCGTGTCGATAATACGGTTGCTCAGCAGGAAGCTGTTGATCGCCTCCAGCGGGATAGTCGGGATCGCTTCGGCCATTGGCGTGCTGCGCACCTGCGGCGACAGCTTGATGGTACCGCGCGACTCACCGCGGTTGAGCATCAGGCGCGGCTGACCATCAACATAAACGAGATTGAGGGTATCGCCGGGATAGATCAGGTGCGGGTTGGCGACCTGTGGGTTGGCGTGCCAGATCTCGGGCCATTTCCACGGCTGGCGCAGGAACTTGCCGGAAATGTCCCAGAGGGTATCGCCCTTGACCACTGTGTAGCGGTTCGGGTGACCGTCCTTGAGTTGCACTTCGGCCTGAGCCAAGCTGGTCAGGGCCAGTCCGCCGGCTGCGAAGAGCAGGGCGAGTAGTGATTTCCTCATACGGTGAATCCCTTTATTATGTGCCTTCACGTGAAGCGCCCTAGCGCCGCGTGCCAAACCCGCTGAATACGCGGCGTGAAGCCGTTTTTCAATGCTGTTCATCATCTTAGCAGCGGATTTTGACTTTATTCCACAAGTGCATCACAAACGCATATGGCGATCCTGAATATCCTTGAATTTCCTGATCCACGCCTGCGTACCATCGCCAAACCGGTGGACGTCGTGGACGACTCCATCCGTCAACTGGTCGACGACATGTTCGAGACCATGTATGACGCTCCT
>Ga0247725_1001416_pt1 | contig 12241 bp, 8 predicted proteins | sample OKSTACKMCFT3sol_FD_183021 | JGI IMG/M metagenome (GOLD analysis project Ga0247725, IMG submission 183021) | Subsurface sediment microbial communities from gas well in Oklahoma, United States - OK STACK MC-FT3-sol | ecosystem: Environmental > Terrestrial > Deep subsurface > Rock core/Sediment... | reverse complement strand
ACCACCGCCGCTGGGGCATCGAAACCGACTTCCGTCGCCTCAAACAAACCCTGACGCTGGACAACTTCAGCGGCCGCAGCGTGACCGCTGTAAAGCAGGACTTTCATGCCGCGCAAGGAACGGGTGGCGGAGAAATTCGACATGACCGTGCGCACCCTGCAACGCCACCTGCAGCAGGCCGGCACCAGCTACCAGCAGATTCTCGACGAGCTGCGCCAGGAGCTGGCCGAGCACTATCTGCTGCGCAGCGACCTGGCGATCCAGGACATCGCCTGCTACCTCGGCTTCACCGAGTCACGCTCGTTCCACCGCAGTTTCAAGAGCTGGACCGGGCAGACGCCGGGCGAGTTTCGCGAGAGCCGGCGCCGGGACAATCCGCTGGGTTAGCGCGAAATTCTGAAACGCCGTGCCAGCCAGTAATCCATGCTCAACCAGCGCCCTGCCCCACTGAAGAACAGCGCCACCAGCATCACCAGGTAGGTGGCGGCGAACTCGATGCCATTGTTCAGCACCACGAACTTGCCGCTGCTGGTCAGCCAGTCGTAATTGCCGTGCTCACGCAGAATCGCCCGCGCCCGTTCGATCTTCTCCGCCGCCGCCAGCACGCGCTCGTTGGCGAAGGGCGCCGAGGGGTCGGCAATCGCCTGCCAGCCATAGGGCCAGTGCACGGCGAAGATCGCCACCAGCATGGTGACGATCAGCGGAATACTGATCCAGCGCACGGCAAATCCGAACAACAGCAGGATGGCGCCGCCGGCCTCGGTCAGTGCCGCCGCCCAGGCCAGCAGTTCGGGGAACGGCAGGCCCAGGCCCCAGTCGGGGTTACCGAACCAGGCGGCGGTGGCGTCGATATCGGCGAGTTTGCGCGTGCCGGCCATCCAGAACACCGGCACCAGGTACAGGCGCAGCAACAGCGGGCCGAGAAAATCCAGGCGCCGGGAAGCCTCCAGCGCGTCCTGGAAGCGATTGAGCAAAGCGATCATGGTGGTCAGTCCTCGGAATGGGGAAACCAGATATCGCGCGCCTGCCAGTCATCCAGCAGCGCGCGGGCATTGTCGAAATAGGCGCGATCCGCGGCCAGGCCATGGGCCGTGGCCAACTCCAGCTGCGCCCGCACAGCTGGCTCGCCGGCCTGCAGCCGCAGCGCCAGCTGATAGGCAAACGGCGCCAGCTGCATGAAGCGCACCCGATCCTGGCTATCGCGCCAGACCAGCAAACAGGTCGGCTCGGCAGGCGGCTGCGTGGGGCAGTGATCGGCACCGATCATCTGCACCGGCCAGCGATATGCCAGCGGCCAGGCCAGTGGCGACCAGCCACGCTCGGGCAACTGCGCATCGCTGACATCCAGCGCCAGCTCGACCCACTCGTAATGCGCCAGCTCCAGCATGAACGCAGGGTCATCAGGCTCGGCGTGATAACCCTGCTGCAGCCAGGCAATGAACTCCTGGCTGATCTCGAGAAAGTACGGCGTGCTCGCCTGATGCTCGGCGAAGAACGCGCGCAGCAACCGCTGCCAGCGCTCCGCCCCGAGAATCCCGCGCAGCACCGGAAAGGCGCCGCCCACCAGGCTGGCGACGTTATTGAAAAACAGCTCCTCGTAGATCGCCATGCGCTCACCGCTGATACCCGGTAACAGCGCCTGCGCTTCGGGCTGGCGAATACGCGCGGCGAAATCGCGCTGCAATTGCACGCCGCTCATGTGCCGTACCTGCTCTGCGGTTGCGCAGCCTGTTGCAGGCTGCGGATATGCGCCAGCTCGGCATACAGCTCGGCCAGCGGCGGGAAGTTGAAGTCGCGTTCCAGCAGCGTCGGGCGTACGCCATGCTGCGCGTAAGCGCTACTCAGCAGTGCCCACACCGGGTCGATCACCGGCGCACCGTGGGTGTCGATCTTCAGGTCTGCCGCCTGATCGTAATGACCGGCGACGTGCAAATAGGCGATGCGCTCACTCGGCATCGCGGCGATATAGGCTTCGGCATCGAAGCCGAAGTTCAGGCTGTTGACGTAGACGTTGTTGACGTCGAGCAGCAGCTGGCAGTCGGCACGCTCCAGCACTGCGCGAACGAAATCCGCCTCATCCAGCTCGCCGGGCAGGCGCGCATAGGCCGACACGTTCTCGATGATCAGCGGCCGCTCCAGCACCTCCTGCACGATGCGCACGCGCTCGGCGATGCGCGCCACCGACTCGTCGGAAAACGGCAGCGGCATCAGGTCATACAGCTGGCCGTCGTCGGCGCAGGCCGAAAGATGTTCGCTGTAGGCCAGCACACCATGCGCGTCGAGAAAACCCTTGATGGCGTGCAGCAGTTCCAGATTCAGCGGCGCAAAGCCGCCGAGGTTGAGGGACAGACCATGGCACAGCAACGGCCGGCGCTCGCTCAGGGCACGCAGTTGCTTGCCCAGGCGGCCACCGACACCGATCCAGTTCTCAGGCGCCACCTCGAGAAAGTCGGCGCCGCTGGCGTCATCACCGATCAGCTCGGCGAGTAGCCCGCGACGCAGGCCGAGGCCGGCACCGGTGAGGTTTGCGAGTCGCATGATCCGTCCTCCCCGTGCCCTTACTCGCTCTTCTCGCCGCCGCACTTGCCTTCGCCGCATTTACCCTCGGCGTCGGCCTTCTTCTCGCCGCCACACTTGCCCTCGCCGCACTTGCCTTCCTTGTCGGCTTTCATCTCGCCACCGCATTTGCCTTCGCCACAGGAACCTTCCTGCGCCTTCTCGGCGGCGGCCAGGCTGTAGCCGCTGGCCAGTTCCTGTGCAGCGAAGGGGTTGCTCGCGGCATGGGCAGTGAACGCCATGGAAGTCAGCAGTGCGGCGCCCAGGGTGGCAGTCAGGGTATTGAGTTGTTTCATGGCATCTCTCCATCGGTTTCGAATGCGGGGCCGGATTGGCGCCGTCGCAGCAATGGACGAGGCAGGGATGCGGGCGTTACAGCGGGAGAAAAAAGTTTTCCGTAGCCAGGATGAAATCCGGGGGCGCTTTGCCCGCTACCAGTCGCGGCTACGACTGCATGGATGCAGGAGGTAGAGCGAAGCAGGATGCCAGAGCCGAAAGTCCCTCCCACAGGCAGAGGAAAAACCACCGCACCGTGGGAGGCGCTTCAGCGGCGAGGCTTTCGATAGCCAGTAGCCCGAACAGTCAGGACAAGCGACATACCAGGCGTAATGCTGGAGCAAAAGAGGAGATCAAGCGAACACACCAACTGCCGAGGCATAGCGGTAAGGCTATGCTTGGGAGGGATTTTTAGTGCGAAGCGAAGCGGGATGGTGCGGACTTAGATGGAAGGCTCTACTATCGGATTAGTATCGTCATTCAATTAATCACTGCTATATGAAACCCTAAGAGCATCTGATTTTGAAAAAGTGAGTTTATGTTTCCTCCCCAAAACCTCTAAAAGAATCGCAGATGATATCGAATAATATATAAGCCAAAACTCATTAAAAGAGAAAATTAAATTGATCAAAATTGATTGGGACATATTTAGAGCAAAGTTTTCAGCAAATCCACAAAATGCTTTTGAATGGATGTGCTACCTCCTCTTTTGCAATGAATTTAGCGTGAAAACTGGAATTTTTCGATATAAAAACCAATCAGCAATAGAAACCAATCCTATTTCCTCAAGTGGAATTAATATTGGTTGGCAAGCTAAATTTTATGACACCGCATTATCTAGCCACAAAAATGACATATTAGATACGCTCACAACGGCGAAACGTGACTACCCCGATTTAAATAGAATAATTTTCTACACAAATTCAGAGTGGGGGCAAAACAAAGGAAAAGAACCACAAGGAAAAGTAGAAGTAGAACAAAAGGCAAAGGCAAACAACTTAGAAATTGAATGGAGATGCTGTAGCTTTTTCGAGTCGCCGTTTGTTGTCGATGACTGTAGCCGGATCACTTCCTACTTCTTCACTCAATCTGATAATTTATTTGGACTTTTAGAGTCGCTTGATTCTCATACAGGCGCAATTCTAGATGATATTGAAACTGCTATAAATTTTGGCGGCGAAGAAATCTCAATAAATCGCTCCAATATAATATCTGAAATTGAAAAGTCAGACACCAGCGCTTTAATTATAAGCGGCGAAGGCGGCACAGGAAAAACAGCCCTAATAAAAAAACTTTATGGTAATAAAGGGGATAATGACGCCTTTTATATCCATAAGGCGACGGAATTTTCCGTTAACAACCTGAATGAGCTCTTGCCAGGTGTTTTCTTTAAAGATTTTATTGGTGCGCATGAAGGAGCCAACAATAAAACAGTTGTCATTGATTCCGCGGAACATTTAATTAGCCTAGAAAACACTGACCCCATTAAAGAGTACCTAACCGGCTTAATCAAGGCCGGATGGAGGGTGTGGTTCACCACGAGAAACACCTATCTAGATGATTTGATTTTTCAACTATATGAACTGTACAAGATTAGATTTAAGCAGATACATCTTGAGAACCTAAATGAAGATGCATTATTCGAACTTGCTAAAAAGCATGACTTTGTCATTCCTTATGATAAAAAACTCAAAGCACTAATATTAACGCCTTTTTATCTCAAAGAGTATTTGAAGCGCCATCAGGACAACAAGGGCGCAAGCTACTTTGAGTTCAAAGAGTCTTTATGGCCAAGAGTCATTGCAAAAAGGTCTCCTCAACGAGAACGTTTTTTTATACACCTTGCTGAAGAAAGAGCTAATTCAGGAAAATTTTTCGTCATTCCAGATACTAGCTACTCAAATGAAACAGCAGAAAAGGCATTGGTTTCCGATGGAATAATTAGTTACGAGTCTACTCGCGGATATTTTATTACTCATGACATATATGAAGAATGGGCGCTCGACAAATTCGTTGAGAGTGTTTTTTTATCCTCAGAAAATGCAGAAATTTTTTTTAACAGGATACAACAACCTTTGCCGATAAGACGCGCTTTCAGGCGGTGGCTATCGGAGAAACTTAGCTCGACCAATGAAGACGTTAGTCATTTCATTGTGGAAACCTTATCGTCTCGCAATGTAACCAACTTATGGAAGGATGAAGTGTTAGTTTCGATGCTTCTATCCGATTATTCTGACTACTTTTTTAAGATCAATAAAGATTTACTATTTAAAGATGAACATAGGCTTCTTAAAAGAATATGCTTATTGGTCCGAATAGGATGCAAAGAGATAGATAATAGTTTCTTTGATAAGCTAGGAGTGAGAACGCCAGATATTCTATCAATGGAATATGTGATAACCAAACCGAAAGGAAACGGGTGGAAATCGCTTATCAAGTTCATAAATGAAAACCTCGAAAAAATAGGCATTAATAATCTAAGTTTTGTATTGCCCGCCCTCTACGACTGGAACAGCCACAACAAGTCTGGCGACGTAACTAAATATGCCAGCCTAATTGCGTTATCGCTTTATAAATCAACAATCGAAAATAACGTCTACATTAGGGATTCTGGTTTTTCTAAGGAGTTAATACTCACCATCCTTTACGGCGCAGGTGAAATTAAAAATGAACTTGAAGCCATCATCGATGAAATTATTCTAAATAACTGGAAGCGACATAACGATCCATATCATCTAATGAGCAAATTCATTTTAACAAAAATGGAGTGCTTTAATGTTGCCATGGAAATTCCGGAAAAAGTGATCGCTCTAGCCGAATGCCTTTGGGTGCATGAATCGCCAGAAAACGACGATTATTTTTATGGATCAAGATTAGAGATAGATCATGAGTTTGGTGTTGAGGATGGACATCAAAATTATTATCCCGCCAGTGCTTATCAAACACCTATATATGCCCTATTGCAAACTAATTTAGAATCAACATTAAACTTCATTATCAATCTAATAAACTATGCTTCAAAAAAATATGCGGAATCAAATCTTGATAAGGGCCAAGTTGAAGTAGCAGCGCTATTACTAGATGATGGAAAAAAAATTGATCTACCTATTTCAGATCGTCTTTGGTGCATGTACCGAGGAACACAGGTAACCTCTAATTTACTTGAATCAATATTAATGTCTCTAGAACGCTTCTTTCTTGAGAGGGGGAAAAATACCAAATCTGAAACACTTGAGTTTTATCTGAATTACATCCTAACAAAATCAGAATCTTCTGCGCTCGTAGCTATTGTTGCAAGCATAGTATGTGCTTTTCACGAGAAAACTTTTAATGTAGCTAAAACTCTATTCAGGACAAAAGAATTTTTCTTCTACGACACATCTAGAATGATTTTGGATCAAACACATAAAACTCAACTTACCTCGCTAAAAACATTCAGCATAAATCGAATGAATGAACTCCATGAGAATGAAAGGATAAGTTCCTGCGATCAAAAACATCGAAAAACCTCACTAGAAAATATAGCACTTCAGTATCAGTTTTTTAGAACCAAAGAAGTTAGCGAAGAAGAGTCTGAGAAAAGACTTCGAGAAATTTGGGATATTTTGGATGTTCACTACAACAATCTACCAGATAAAGAACTAGAAAATCATCACGATAAAACTTGGCGTCTATATTTAGCTCGTATGGACAAAAGGAAAATGTCGCCTGAAACTAAAGATGGTGAAGATGGTATAACAATTGAATTCAATCCGGAAATCGATTCAGAGCTTAGAGAATATAGTGAAAGCTCTCAGCGAGAAGCCAGCAAGTTTCTTACACACTCCAGTTTAAAGATTTGGGCTGATAGCAGGCTCTATAATAGAGATGACTATAAAAAACATGAGCCTTATGAAAAGGAGCCATTGACTGCTTTGAGTGAAGCAAAAGAAATATGGAATCGACTTTCAGAGGGTAATGTAGCGGAGGAATTACTGTTTTATCGAGCTACACCATCGTATGTATGCGCTGTGCTATTGCGGGATTTTAAAGAAAAGCTGGGTAAACCTGAGCTGGAGTTTTGTAAGGAAGTCATATTTGAATACGCAATCATTATTAATGACAATAATTACAGACACCAAATCGGCGATGGTCTTGTACCTGCATTATATATACTACCAAGATTAATAGAGGATTTCCCGGAAGAAAGACTAACTATCAAGCTGATACTAATCAAAGCATTAATGAGGCATGACCCAATAACAATAATGGGAGTGGACAAGATAAGTTCAGTAGCCATTCAAGCTGTTCAGCACTTATGGAAAAATGAACCAGAGTTCATGAACTCACTGTGCATTGGGTACTTAGTAATTTCTCAAAAACACAGGGACGTTCAGAATCGTCTAAGACAACAGGCATATAAACAGCGCAAACATGAAATTGATAACAATGACTTTGAACGGGAGTTATTGAAAGAATTAGGGAGTGTAGTAAAGATCATCGAAGATGAAACCATAACGGAATCTGCAGTAGAGAATATTAAAAGCCTAGATAGCGACATATTGATAACTGCTTTTCAGTTGACGCCATTAGATGACGAACACAAGAAGCCTGTGCCCTTTACTGATGAGATTATTGAGATAATTTCAAAGCACTTACTTTCATGCGATAGAGAAGAGCGTCTTGATTATGCATTCAGGCATGAATTCTCAAAGCACTATGCTCGCTTTATCCTTCATCTAAGTAATGACAAGAAAGATAAATACCTTAAAAATCTCACAGAGAATTTCACCTTGAGTGAAGGCGTGGCAGATTTGTTAAATGATTTTGTTAGCGCTGAAGACTCATTAAATATGCCGGATTCATTTTGGTATATTTGGAACCTATTTAAAGACCATATCGTTGATTCAATAAACAACCAAGGCTGGCAACATGATAAAGAGCGTATAATCGAAACCTTTCTATTCGGAAGGATCCCTTGGAAAGATGAAGCATTAACATGGCATACATTCTCACCGGAGAACTCAGTATTTTTTGATGATTTAAGCCGCAAGATAGGTGGTGAATCATCTTTTATATATAGCATCTGTAAACTCCTATGTGGCATAGGAAGTGACTTTTTAGATGATGGTATTCATTGGATCAGTCATGCAATAAAGACCTTTGATATCGACTTATCACAAGACCGATCAGGAAACACTCTATTTTTTCTGGAAAGGTATATGAGGAGATATCTATTCAAAAATCATGATAAAGTTAGAAGGACACCACATTTACGGGCTCAGTCAATGATTGTTCTTGATTTCCTGGTAGAGCAATATTCAATTACTGGCTACCTCCTAAGAGAAGATGTAGCTTAGCTAAAACACTACAATAGGTAGTTATGAAAAATGGCACAGAGTTATTTGCGGACAGCGCCACTAGCGCTAAAAGTAAATCTGTCCCCTTTCAAGCATTGCTGCTTAGCAGAGTCTGTACGAAAAATCTGTGCAGACCACGTTAGAGACCAAACATGGACAGGCGTCAGTCCTTAAAACACAAAAATGACAATTACAGTCAACATAGAAGATGGTGAATCAATTGAGGTTGCGCTACGCAAGCTCAAGAAAAAGGTAAAGCACGAGACAGATCGGCGCTGGCACAAGCGAAGATTTGGTTATTACGAGAAACCATCCATATTGAAGCGCAAGGCAAAAAAGATGAAAGCGCTTTCAATACAGTCAGGTGGTAGTTTGTGGTTGAAAATTGGCCTTAAGGAACAATTCTCTAAAAGCGGTAGCTCAGCTGCAGGGCGCTAGCAAGTAGCCCGACAACCACCGCAAACGGTGGATGAAAAAAGCATCGGCTACGCGCCCCGATCCACCCTACGCGTGAGGACGCAACCAAGCCGTCCAGCAAGCACACGGCTCACCCCTGATTACGCCGATCCTGCGCCAGGCGCTCGGCCAGGGCATCGAGTTCGGGTAACTCCTCATCCGGCATCTGCCGGATCACGGCCTGGGTCAGTTTCATCTGGCGGATGAAACGCCGGCAGTTGCCGCACATGGCCAAATGCGCACGTACGGCCAGGCGCTGGCGTAGCGTCAGTTGGCCGTCGAGATAATCGCTCGAATGAGCGACCAGTTCCTTGCAGGTCAGCATTGGCCTGTCTCCTCGAAATGTTCCAGGGTGGCGAAGACTTTCAGGCGTGCCCGGTGCAGCAGCACACGGGCATTGGAGAGGGAGATGTCGAGAAGATTACAGATCGCCTCCAACTCCAGCCCCTGACGCTCGCGCAGCACCAGCACGCTGGCCTGCAACTCGGACAGGCTGGCCAGTGTGTGTTCTAGGCACTGGCGCAGTTCGTCCTCGGTGAGCAGGGCTTCGGGGCTGTCCTGGTGCCAGGCATGCGGCGCCAGCAGCCAGTGACCGTCGTCGGCGAAACGCTGGTCGCCGACCGTCCCATGGGGTGCGGGCAGGTCGTCGAGCAGCACCTCGCGGCGGTTGTGCTTGAGACGGGTCTTGGCGGTATTGGCGGTGATGGTCAGCAGCCAGGTCTTGAGACTGGAGCGCCCCTGGAAGCCTCCGAGGCTGCGCACCACGGCGAGCCAGGCATCCTGCACCACCTCATCGGCGTGGCGGCTGCCGACGATGGCGTAAGCCACCGCTCGCATCGCCCCCTGATAGCGAGCTACCAGCTCGCGATAGGCCGTCTGCTCACCGGCAAGCAGACGATCCAACAGTTCGGTATCGGACATAGAACTCCCATGGGTAGGGCCTTGCGCGCACGTTCAGACTCTGCGTACGCGCCAGGCATTCTTACAGAGAGTTCAACGCTTGCGCAAAATTACACTGCCGATCGAATAACCGGCGCCAAAGGAGCTTAGAACACCCAGGCTGCCCGCCGGCAGGTCGTCCTGATGCTTGTGCAGGGCGATCACCGAGCCGGCCGAGCTGGTGTTGGCGTAGGTGTCGAGAATCACCGGCGCCTCATGTGGCTCGGCGTCGCGGCCGAGCAGTTTGCGCGCGATCAGCAGGTTCATGTTGAGGTTGGCCTGGTGCAGCCAGAAGCGCTTGACGTCGCTGACGTTGAGCTGGTTTTCCGCCAGGTGTGCGGCGATCAGCTCGGCGACCATCGGGCAGACGTCCTTGAACACCTTGCGGCCTTCCTGCACGAACAGCTTGTCCCTGGCACCGATACCCTCTTCCGCCGCGCGGTTGAGGAAGCCGAAGTTGTTGCGGATGTTGTTGGAGAACTGGGTAAGCAGCTTGGTACTGACCACGTCGAACTGGTGCAGGGAGGTGGCCAGGTCGGCACGCTCGATGATCACCGCAGTGGCGGCATCACCGAAGATGAAGTGGCTGTCGCGGTCACGGAAGTTGAGGTGACCGGTGCAGATTTCCGGGTTGACCATGAGGATGGCGCGGGCCTGACCGGTCTGGATCGCGGTGGTTGCGGCCTGGATGCCGAAGGTGGCCGAAGAGCAGGCTACGTTCATATCGTAGCCCCAGCCCTGGATGCCCAGCGCAGCCTGCACTTCGATGGCTACCGCCGGGTAAGCGCGCTGCAAGTTCGAGCAGGCGGCGATCACCCCATCGATATCGGCGACGGTCTTGCCGGCGCGCTGCAGAGCTTCCTTGGCGGCGATCACGGCCATTTCGCAGAGGATGCCCCACTCTTCGTTGGAACGCTCAGGGATACGCGGCACCATGCGCAGCGGATCGAGAATGCCTTCCTTGTCGATGACGAAACGGCTCTTGATGCCCGAGGCTTTTTCGATGAAGCCGCTGCTGGACTCGCTCAGCGCCTCCACCTCACCGCGGGCGATGGCCTCGGCATTATCGGCGTTGAACTGCTGCACATAAGCATTGAAGGATGCCACCAGCTCGTCGTTGGAAATGCTGTTGGCCGGGGTATAGAGGCCGGTACCACTGATGACGACGTTATGCACGCTCATTCCTCTTCTCGGCCGCTGGCGGCCTCAGGCAGTAGGCCGGCGACAATGGCGCAGGCCGAAAATCGGGAGACTTGGGCCAAGCTCTTGCGACGGTTGGCTCCGGGCCACTGAGTGTGCCACAGGGCGAGGGGGTTCGTCCTCAGCCCTTGAGAGTGTCTAGGTGGACAGAACATGACCCAATATAGCCGTTTGGTCTAAAGTCTTATCTCGATCCGCGCACCTGGAGCTTGCATGAACCTTTCCCTGCTCAGCCGCTACGCATTCTTCGCCTTCTGCGTGCTGTTCACCCTGGCCAGCGTGCCTTTCCTTGGCCATGAATGGCTGTGGCCGTTCACCCTGCTTAGCGGCGCGCTCAGCCTGATCGGCATCGGCGATCTGCTACAGACGCACCATGCAGTGCGGCGCAACTACCCGATCCTCGGCAACATTCGTTATCTGGTCGAAGGCATTCGCCCGGAAATCCGTCAGTACCTGCTCGAAGGTGACGCCGAACAACTGCCCTTCTCCCGCGCCCAGCGCTCGCTGGTGTATTCCCGCGCCAAGAACGAAGGTGCCGATAAACCCTTCGGTACGCTGAGCGATGTGTACCAGAACGGCTTCGAGTTCATCAGCCACTCGATGCGCCCGGCGCCGCTGAGCGATCCACGCAGCTTTCGCGTGGAGATCGGCGGGCCGCAATGCAGCCAACCGTACTCGGCGTCCCTGTTCAACATCTCGGCAATGAGCTTCGGCTCGCTCAGCGCCAACGCCATTCGCGCGCTCAACGAAGGGGCGAAACTCGGCGAGTTCTACCACGACACCGGCGAGGGCAGCATCAGCCCCTATCATCGCGAGCACGGCGGCGATCTGGTCTGGGAACTGGGCAGCGGCTACTTCGGCTGCCGCGCCTCGGACGGCCGTTTCAACCCCGAGCGATTCGCCACTCAGGCCGCCAGCCCGCAGGTGAAGATGATCGAGATCAAGCTCAGCCAGGGCGCCAAGCCGGGCCACGGCGGCATCCTGCCCAAGCACAAGATCACCGAAGAGATCGCCAACACCCGCGGCATTTCCATGGGCGAGGATTGCGTTTCGCCGTCGCGCCACAGCGCCTTTTCCACGCCGGTCGAGCTGCTGCAGTTCATCGCGCAATTGCGTGAGCTGTCGGGCGGCAAGCCGGTGGGGTTCAAGTTCTGCCTGGGTCACCCCTGGGAGTTCATGGGTATCGTCAAGGCCATGCTGGAGACTGGCATCCTGCCCGACTTCATCGTCGTCGACGGCAAGGAAGGCGGCACCGGCGCGGCGCCGCTGGAGTTCACCGATCACCTCGGTGTGCCGCTGCGCGAAGGGCTGTTGTTTGTTCACAACACCCTGGTCGGCAGCAACCTGCGCGACAAGATCAAGCTTGGCGCCAGCGGCAAGATCGTCAGTGCCTTCGACATCGCCCGCGTGCTGGCTATCGGCGCCGACTGGGCCAACTCGGCGCGCGGCTTCATGTTCGCCATCGGCTGCATTCA
>Ga0247725_1001414_pt1 | contig 12249 bp, 11 predicted proteins | sample OKSTACKMCFT3sol_FD_183021 | JGI IMG/M metagenome (GOLD analysis project Ga0247725, IMG submission 183021) | Subsurface sediment microbial communities from gas well in Oklahoma, United States - OK STACK MC-FT3-sol | ecosystem: Environmental > Terrestrial > Deep subsurface > Rock core/Sediment... | reverse complement strand
CAAGGAGAAATACCTGGTCGGCATCCGCCGCCTGATCGACGAGTGCAGCTTCTCCTACACCCGCCAGGTCGAGATGAAGGGCCTGGGCCATGCCATCCTCAGCGGCCGCCCGCTGATCGGTGACGAGCCGTTCGCCGTGGTGCTGGCCGACGACCTGTGCTTCAACCTCGAAGGCGACGGCGTGCTGCAGCAGATGGTCAAGCTGTACAACCAGTTCCGCTGCTCCATCGTCGCCATCCAGGAAGTGCCGAAGGAAGAGACCTCCAAGTACGGCGTGATCGCCGGCGAGATGATCCGCGACGACATCTACCGGGTGAACAGCATGGTCGAGAAGCCCAAGCCGGAGGACGCCCCGTCCAACCTGGCGATCATCGGCCGCTACATCCTCACCCCGGACATCTTCGAGCTGATCGAGCAGACCCCGCCGGGCAAGGGCGGCGAGATCCAGATCACCGACGCGCTGATGAAGCAGGCCCAGGACGGCTGCGTGATCGCCTACAAGTTCAAGGGCAAGCGCTTCGACTGCGGCGGCGCCGAGGGCTACATCGAGGCGACCAACTTCTGCTACGAGAACCTGTACAAGACCGGTCGGGCCTACTAAGCCTGACCTTCTGCCACGAGGCCACCTGCGGGTGGCCTCGTCGTTTCGGGGCTCTGCCTTCAGGGAATCGGCATTGCCTGCGAACCCGGCCCCAGTGGCTGGCCGTAGCTGAACTCGACGTAGTTGCCGGCCGGGTCGCGCAGGCCGCAGTAGTAGCCGACCGGGTAAGGCTCGTCGCGCGGCGCCCAGATCAGGCAACCGGCCGCGGCGGCGCGGGCGGCGACGGCGTCCACTGCCGCGCGGCTGTCGAGGGCGAAACCGAAGTGGCTGTAGTCGTCGGCGGCCAGGTTGCGGTCGCTGCCGCCGGGCATGATGACGAAGATGAACTCGTGCTCCTTGCCCGGCTCGGCCATCCACACGATGCGCGAGCCCTTGCCGGCGCGCTCGTGGATCACCTGCAGGGCGCAGAAGTCACGGTAGAAGGCGATGCAGGCGTCCAGGTCGGGCACATGCAGGGCGATATGGGTGAGGGTGGGGCGCATGGCGAATCCTCCGCAGTCGCTTTCAGCATACACGTGAGCCTTCTCCGGTATGCTTGCGCAATTGCAAGGAGACCCGTCCATGACCCATGACTTCGACCTGTTCGTGATCGGCGCCGGCTCCGGTGGCGTGCGCGCCGCCCGTTTCGCCGCCGGCTTCGGTGCCCGCGTGGCGGTGGCCGAGAGCCGCTACCTGGGCGGCACCTGCGTCAACGTCGGCTGCGTGCCGAAGAAGCTGCTGGTCTATGGCGCGCACTTCGCCGAGGACTTCGAGCAGGCCGCCGGCTTCGGCTGGAACCTGGGCGAGGCAGACTTCGACTGGCCGACCCTGATCGCCAACAAGAACCGCGAGATCCAGCGCCTCAACGGCATCTACCGCAACCTGCTGGTCGGCAGTGGCGTCAGCCTGCTGGAAGGCCACGCGCGCATCCTCGACCCGCATTGCGTCGAAGTGAACGGCCAGCGCTACAGCGCCAGGCACATCCTCATCGCCACCGGCGGCTGGCCGCAGCTGCCGGACATCCCCGGCAAGGAACTGGCGATCGGCTCCAACGAGGCCTTCCACCTGCAGCAGCTGCCGCGCCGCGTGCTGGTGGTCGGCGGCGGCTACATCGCCGTCGAATTCGCCTCGATCTTCCACGGTCTCGGCGCGCAGACCTCGCAGCTCTATCGCGGCGAGCTGTTCCTGCGCGGTTTCGACGCCGCGGTGCGCCGCCACCTGCGCGAGGAACTGGAGAAGAAGGGCCTCGACCTGCAGTTCAACAGCGATATCGAGCGCATCGAGCGCCAGGCCGACGGCAGCCTGCTGGCCACCCTGCGCGACGGCCGTCGGCTGGAAACCGACTGCGTGTTCTACGCCACCGGCCGCCGCCCCATGCTGGATAACCTGGGCCTGGAAAACACCGGCGTCGAGCTGGACGAGCGCGGCTTCATCCGCGTCGACGAGCAGTACCAGACCGCCGAGCCGTCGATCCTCGCCCTGGGCGACGTGATCGGCCGGGTGCAGCTGACCCCCGTGGCCCTGGCCGAGGGCATGGCCGTGGCGCGCCGACTGTTCCGCCCCGAGGAATACCGCCCGGTGGATTACCGCAACATTCCCACCGCCGTGTTCAGCCTGCCGAACATCGCCACCGTCGGCCTCACCGAGGAACAGGCGCGGGCCGAGGGCCATGCGGTGAAAGTCTTCGAGAGCCGCTTCCGGCCGATGAAGCTGACCCTCACCGAATGCCAGGAGCGCACCCTGATGAAGCTGGTGGTGGATGCCGACACCGACCGCGTACTGGGCTGCCACATGGTTGGCCCCGAGGCCGGCGAGATCATCCAGGGCCTGGCGGTGGCGATCAAGGCCGGCGCCACCAAGCGCGTGTTCGACGACACCCTGGGCATCCACCCGACGGCAGCCGAGGAGTTCGTCACCCTGCGCACGCCGGTGGAGGCCTGATGCCGGCACGGCGGGCCTTGAGGTAAACTCCGCGGCCCGCCACCGTCCGTGAACTCCGCCATGCAGCAGCTTTTCTACCTCTCCGACCTGTTCGGTGTCGCCGTCTTCGCCATCACCGGCGCTCTGATGGCCGGGCGCAAGTCCATGGACCTGTTCGGCGTGCTGGTCATCGCCATCATCACCGCCCTTGGCGGCGGCACCCTGCGCGACCTGATCCTCGACAACCATCCGGTCAGCTGGATCCGCAACGACACCTACATCCTCATCGCCTCCATCGCCGCGGTCGGCACCGTGCTCTGGGTGCGCCTGACCCAGCCGATACACGAGCGCGGCCTGCTGATCGCCGACGCCTTCGGCCTGGCCGTATTCACCGTGATCGGCACCGAAGTGGCGCTGCAGCACAACGTGCCCTACAGCACCGCGGTGATCATGGGCGTGATGACCGGCGTGGCCGGCGGGGTGATGCGTGACGTGATCTGCAACGAGATCCCGCTGATCTTCCAGAAGGAAATCTACGCCACCGCCTGTATCCTCGGCTCGCTGGTATTCATCGGCCTGCGCGAGCTGGATACCCCGCACTGGCTGGACACCGGCATCGCCATGCTGGTGGTGCTGCTGACCCGCCTGGCGGCGATCCGCTGGCACCTGTCGCTGCCGCGTTTCCATTTGCTGGACCGCGACTGAGCAATTTTCCCGGCTTTCACCCAGACTATTCGGCAACTGCGAGGCGAGGTGGCCAATGGAACCGATGCTGGATGAGCGCGGCAAGCTGCCGCCACTGGAACAACTGATCGCCTGCCACGAGTGCGACCTTCTGATGCTCCATCCGCACCTGGACGAGGAGCAGAAGGCCTGCTGCCCGCGCTGTGGCTACGAGATGCTGGTACGCCGCGCGCACATGCGCCGGCGCGCCCTGGCCCTGGTGCTGACCGCGCTGATCCTGTTCGTGCCGGCCAACTTCCTGCCCATCATGAGCCTCAACCTGCTCGGCCAGAACGCCGTGGACACGGTGTGGAGCGCGGTCGTCGGCATGTATCACACGGATATGCAGGGCGTTGCCGTGGTGGTGTTCCTGTGCAGCATGCTGATCCCGCTGCTAAAGCTGCTGTGCCAGCTGTTCGTCCTGCTCAGCCTGCCCAGGCCCGCCTGGCGGCCCTATGCCATCGGCTACTATCGCCTCTATCACCATCTGCGCGAGTGGGGGATGCTGGAGGTCTACCTGTTCGGCATCATCGTCTCCATCGTCAAGCTGATCGACATGGCCGAGCTGCACCTGGGCATCGGCCTGGCCTGCTTCATCGCCCTGATGCTGGCGCAGATCTGGCTGGAGGTGACCATGTCGCCGCACCAGGTGTGGGAAGCCCTAGACGGCGCGGAGGATGAACATGCGCGCGCTTGATGCCGGCATCATCGTCTGCGACGAATGCCACAAGCTGGAATACCTGCGTGAAGGCGAGGAGCAGCACTGCGGCCGTTGCGGCGCCCGCCTGCACGCCCGCCGGCCCAACAGCATCGCGCGCACCTGGGCGCTGCTGATCACCGCCGCCATCCTCTACATCCCGGCCAACCTGCTGCCGATCATGACCGTCAGCTTCCTCGGCAAGGGAATGCCCTCGACCATCATGGGCGGCGTCATCGAGCTGATCCAGGCCGACATGCTGCCGATCGCCCTGGTGGTGTTCGTCGCCAGTATCCTGGTGCCCACCTTCAAGCTGGTCGGCATCGCCCTGCTGCTTTACTCGGTGCAGCGCCACCAGCCGATGTCGGCGCGCCAGCGCATCCTCATGTACCGTTTCATCGAATGGATCGGGCGCTGGTCGATGCTCGACATCTTCGTCATCGCCATCCTGGTGGCGCTGGTCAACTTCGGCAACCTGGCGACCATCTCCGCCGATCTCGGCGCCGCCGCCTTCGCTACCGTGGTGATCCTGACCATGCTGGCGGCGGTAACCTTCGACCCGCGCCTGATCTGGGACAACACCGACACCGAGCAGGAAGAGGCCGCCAGCCCGCAGACCAGCCAGGGCTGAGCGCCGGCGCGGGCCCCCTCAGTCGGGGCGCTGCGCCTTCTTCCAGTCGTCGGTCAGCAGGCCGGCGAAGCCCCAGTCCTCCTCGGCGATTTCCTGAATCACCACATGGGTGTGTTCGGGCTTCTTGCCCAGGACGCGCACCAGCGAATCGGTGATGTCCTTGACCAGCTGCGCCTTCTGCTCGCGGCTGGCGCCTCGGGTGATCTGCACATTGACGTAGGGCATGGGAATGGCTCCGGGGGGCGAGGAGGGTGGCGTGACCACCCTGTTTCATAGCGGCGTGGGCCCAGCCGAGAGCCACTGCCGAATCGATTCCGGGTCTGCGGGAGCATTGAGCTCGCGCTTCTTTCCTGCGAAGGACTGGTAGAGCGCCTGATGCCGACGCAGCCCGTACTCATCGTCGCGAGTTGCGTAGGTCCGAACCCAGGCGATCAGGTTGTCCAGGTTGGCATCCTGCTCCTGGCGCGTGGAGAATTTCTCGGGCTCCCAAGGCCGGGCACGGCAATGTGCGATGCAGGTATCGATGCCCGGATTGAGAAAGATCAGTGCCTCGCACTCATTCACTACGGCCGCGATGATGTCCGCATAGCAGCCCTCGATGATCCAGCTGCTATGCGCGGCGATAAACTCCCGCACCTCGGCAATGCTGTCTTCCAGCGAGCGCCGCTGCGCCCCCTCGAGAAAGGCCACTTGATCCAGGGACAGCCGCGCGGCCGGACTATGGACCTGTAAATGATGGGCCAGGGTGCTTTTTCCGGCACCGGCGTTACCCAGGAGAATGACTTTCATGGTTCGATCTCGCTGCTTTGGATCAGTCGTGCAGTTCCGCTAGATCGCGGTACAGCTCCAGCGCCTGGGGGTTGGCCAGGGCGTCGGTGTTCTTCACCGGTTGGCCATGCACCACGTTGCGCACCGCCAGCTCGACGATCTTGCCGCTGATGGTACGCGGGATGTCGGCCACGGCGACGATCTTGGCCGGCACATGGCGCGGGGTGGTGTTGGCGCGGATCACCTGGCAGATGCGCTGCTTGAGCTCGTCGCTCAGCGTCACACCTTCACGCAGGCGCACGAACAGCACCACGCGCACGTCGCCGTCCCAGTCCTGGCCGATGGCGATGGATTCCAGCACTTCTTCGACCTTTTCCACCTGGCGGTAGATCTCGGCGGTGCCGATGCGCACGCCGCCGGGGTTGAGCACGGCGTCGGAGCGGCCGTGGATCACCAGGCCGCCGTGTTCGGTCTGCTCGGCATAGTCGCCGTGGGCCCACACGCCAGGGAAGGTCTCGAAGTAGGCGGCGTGGAACTTGGCGCCGCCTTCGTCGTTCCAGAAGCCCACCGGCATGGAGGGAAAGTGGCGGGCGCAGACCAGCTCGCCTTTCTCGCCGATGACCGGCTGGCCGGCCTCGTTCCACACCTGTACGTCCATCCCCAGGCCCTTGCACTGCAGCTCGCCGCGCCAGACCGGCAGGGTCGGGTTGCCGAGGGCGAAGCAGGAGACGATGTCGGTGCCGCCGGAGATGGAGGACAGGCAGAGGTCCGCCTTGATGTCACGGTAGACGTATTCGAAGCTCTCGTGGGCCAGCGGCGAGCCGGTCGAGAGGATGGCCTTCAGCCGGCTCAGTTCGTGCGTTGCGCGCGGCTTGGCGCCGACCTTTTCCAGGGCGGCTATGAACTTGGCGCTGGTGCCGAAGAGGGAGATGCTCTCGGCGTCGATCAGGTCGATCAGGCGCTCGGCCGTGGGATGGAACGGCGAGCCGTCGAACAGCACCAGGGTGGCGCCCAAGGCTAACCCTGAGACCAGCCAGTTCCACATCATCCAGCCGCAGGTGGTGTAGTAGAACAGGGTGTCGTCGGCCGTCAGGTCCGTATGCAGGCCCAGTTCCTTGACGTGCTGCAGCAGGGTGCCGCCGACGCCGTGGACGATGCACTTGGGCACGCCCGTGGTGCCGCTGGAGTAGAGGATGTACAGCGGTTGTTCGAAGGGCACAGGGGTGAAGCCGGGCTCGCCGCCGGCCTGGTAGAAGTCCTGCCACAGGCTGACGCGGGCGGCGGTGCGGAAGTCGCTCGCCTGGGCTTCGGAGCGGGAGTAGGGCACCACCACCAGTTGCTGCAGCGAGGGAAGGCGTTCGAGGATTTCGTTGAGCTTGGTGGTCAGGTCGAGGTTCTTGCCGGCGTAGCGGTAGCCGGCGGCGGCGATCAGCACCTTGGGTTCGATCTGGCCGAAGCGGTCGATCACGCCTTGGGTGCCGAAGTCCGGCGAACAGCTCGACCAGGTGGCGCCCAGGCTGGCGGTGGCGAGCATGCCGACCACCGTCTGCCAGGTGTTGGGCATAAAGGCGGCGACGCGATCGCCAACCCCGACGCCGGCCGCCTGCAGGCTGCGCTGCAGGCCGGCGGCATGGGCGGCCAGCTCAGCGTAGGAGAGTTGCTCGCGCGAGCCGTCCTCGCCGATGGCGACCAGCGCCGGGTGGTCATCGCGGCGCCGCAGCAGGTGCTCGGCGAAGTTCAGGGTGGCACCAGGGAACCAGTGGGCGCTGGGCATGGCCGCACCCTCGCGCAGCAGCGCCTCGGGCTGGCGGGTGAAGCACACCTCGAAGAAGTCGACGATGGCCTGCCAGAACGCTTCGCGCTTATCCACGCTCCAGGCATGCAGGGCCGGGTAGTCGGCCAGCTGCAGCCCGTGGCGCTGGTTGATGAAGCGGCGGAACGCGTCCATGCGGGTGGCGGCGATGCGTTCGGCAGAAGGTGTCCAGAGCGGTTGTTGCATCTCGATTCCTCGGTGGTTCTTGTCGCGCACAGCCTAAAGAGTTGATCGCTGCCCGCTACAGGCTGTGCCGCGGGGCTGCGCGATCCCCCGCAATGCCTCCGTGGCATGGCTGCTACGGGGCGGTGCTTGCGGCATTCGGCCTGCGTTGCGGGCTTTACAGCCTGTCAGGAAAAGCTGACAGGGCCTCGGGCCGATTGTTCGTTCAGCGCTGTTGCTGGGCCAGCCTGGCCTTGGCCACGCGCGAGCCGTTGTCACGGCCGAGCACCTGGCAGATGCGTGCGCCGGCGTCGATCAGCTTGTCCAGGTCGATGCCGGTGTGGATGCCCAGGCCCTGCAACAGGTAGAGCACATCCTCGGTGGCGACGTTGCCGGTGGCACCCTTGGCGTAGGGGCAGCCGCCCAGGCCGGCGACCGAGCTGTCGAATACGGCGATGCCTTCCAAGAGGCTGGCGTAGATATTGGCCAGCGCCTGGCCGTAGGTATCGTGGAAGTGCCCGGCCAGCTTGTCGCGCGGGATGTCGCGGCCGACCACCTCGAATAGCGTGCGGGTCTTGCCGGCGGTGCCGGAGCCGATGGTGTCGCCCAGCGAGACTTCGTAACAGCCCATGGCCAGCAGTTCGCGCGCCACGGCGGCGACCTGCGCCGGCGCCACGTCGCCCTCGTAGGGGCAGCCGAGCACGCAGGAGACATAGCCGCGCACCGTGATGCCGTGGGACTTGGCCGCTTCCATCACCGGCACGAAGCGCTCCAGGCTCTCGGCGATGGAGCAATTGATGTTCTTCTGCGAGAAGGCTTCGCTGGCGGCGGCGAATACCGCGACTTCCTTCACGCCCGCCTCGACCGCGGCCTCGAAGCCCTTGAGGTTGGGGGTAAGGGCGCCGTAGACCACCCCGGGCTTCTGCTGGATGCCGGCGAACACCTCGGCGCTGCCAGCCATCTGTGGTACCCACTTGGGCGAGACGAAGCTGCCCACCTCGATATAGCTCAGGCCGGCGGCGCTCAGGTCGTCGGTCAGGCGCACCTTGTCGGCCACGTTGATCGGCTGTTTTTCGTTCTGCAGGCCGTCGCGCGGGCCGACTTCGACCAGGCGGACGTGTTGCGGCAGGTTCATCTGTTCTCTCTCGCTTCGTGGGTGGCCCTCAGGCCTCTTCCAGCTCTACCAGGGCAGCACCTTCGCCGACCATGTCGCCTTCGGTGCAGTACAGTGCCTTGACCGTGCCGGCGTGGGGCGCGCGGATGCTGTGCTCCATCTTCATGGCTTCCAGCACCACCAGGGCGGTGCCGGCTTCCACGGCCTGGCCGGGCGTGACCAGCACGCGCACGATACTGCCGTTCATCGGTGCCGTCAGCCCGCCTTGGTGGGCGTGGCTGGCCTCGACCTCGGCAATCGGGTCGACCTTGCGCACTTCGTGCAGGCGGCCCTGCCATTCCAGATAGAGTGCGTCGCCCTGGCGGATGGCGCGATGGGCACGGCGCAGGCCGTCCTGCTCGAGCCACAGTTGCTCGCCCAGCAGCTGCGATCGCGGCGCGCCGCGCAGGTGCACGGTGTGGCGCTGCTCGCCGCAGACGAGTTGCACATCGGTTTCCGCCGCCAGGCCGGAACGCCAGCCGCTGCTGGCAGCCCAGGGTGAGTGATAGTCCTCGTGGCTGCGCCGCGGCGCCTGGCTCTGCAGCCAGGCCTCGGCGGCCAGTTGCCAGAACTCGCCCGGCAGCTCGGTCACGGCCGGCAGCAATTGTTCCTGATGACGGGCGATAAAGCCGGTATCCAGCTCGGCACTGGCGAAGGCCGGATGGGCCAGCACGCGACGCAGGAAGGGCAGGTTGCTGGCGAAGCCGCCCACGACGGTCTCCTCCAGCATGGCCAGCAGGCGCTGACGGGCCTGCTCGCGGTCCTCGCCCCAGGCGATCAGCTTGGCCAGCATGGGGTCGTAGAAGGGCGACACCGTGTCGCCCTCGACCACGCCGCTGTCCACCCGGCGGCCCTCGCCGGCGGCCGGTTCGCGATACAGCTTGAGGTCGCCGGAGGCGGGCAGGAAGTCGTTGTCGGTGTCCTCGGCATAGAGGCGCACCTCGATGGCGTGGCCAATCAAAGGCACCTGCTCCTGGGTAATCGGCAGCGCCTCGCCACGGGCGACGCGGATCTGCCAGGCCACCAGGTCGAGGCCGGTGATGGCTTCGGTGACCGGGTGTTCCACCTGCAGGCGGGTGTTCATTTCCATAAAGAAGAACTGGCCGCGGGCATCCAGCAGGAATTCCACGGTGCCGGCGCCGACATAGCCGATGGCCTGGGCGGCCTTGACCGCCGCTTCGCCCATGGCGCGGCGCAGCTCGGGCGACAGACCCGGGGCCGGGGCTTCCTCGACCACCTTCTGGTGACGGCGCTGGATCGAGCAGTCGCGCTCGTTGAGGTACAGGCAGTTGCCGTGGCTGTCGGCGAATACCTGGATCTCCACGTGGCGAGGCTGCAGCACGTATTTCTCTACCAGCATGCGCGAGTCGCCGAACGCCGACTGGGCCTCGCGCTGGGCGGAGGCCAGGGTCTCGGCCAATTCGCTCTCGCGCTCGACCACCTTCATGCCCTTGCCACCGCCACCGGCGGCGGCCTTGAGCAGCACCGGGTAGCCGATCATTTCGGCGGCGGCGCGGAAGGTCTCGAAGTCCTGATGCTCGCCGTGGTAGCCGGGCACCAGCGGCACGCCGGCCTTTTCCATCAGCGCCTTGGCCGCGGACTTGCTGCCCATGGCGTCGATGGCCGACGCCGGCGGGCCGAGGAACACCAGGCCGGCGGCCTCGATGGCGCCTGCGAAGCCGGCGTTCTCGGAGAGGAAACCGTAGCCCGGGTGGATGGCCTGGGCGCCGCTGGCCTTGGCCGCGGCGATGATCTTGTCCACCAGCAGGTAGCTGTCGGCCGGTTTGGCGCCGCCGAGGTTCACCGCCAGGTCGGCCTCGCGCACATGGCGCGCGTTGGCGTCGATGGCGCTGTGCACGGCCACGGTCTTCAGCCCCAGGGCCTTGGCGGTGCGCATCACACGGCAGGCGATCTCGCCGCGGTTGGCCACCAGCAGGGTGTCGATGTGCGTGCGGCTCATGCTTGCGGCTCCAGCCAGGCGGGCGTGCGTTTTTCCAGGAAGGCGTTGAGCCCTTCCTGGCCTTCGGGGCTGACGCGGATACGGGCGATGGCGTTCTCGGTGTAGCGGCGCAGGGCCGGGGAGAGCACGCCGCTGGCCACTTCGCGCAGCAGGTCCTTGCTGGCCTGCATGGCCTGCGGGCTGTTGAGCAGCAGGTTGCTGACCCAGCTCTCGACCTGGGCGTCCAGCTCGGCGGCGGGGTAGGCCTCGGCCAGCAGGCCCAGCTCGCGGGCGCGTTGGCCGGTGAAGCGCTCGGCGGTCAGCGCATAGCGGCGCGCGGTACGCTCGCCCAGGGCCTGGACCACGAAGGGACTGATCACCGCCGGGGCCAGGCCGATGCGCACTTCGGACAGCGAGAACAGCGCGTCGTCCGCACCGATAGCCATATCGCAGCAGCTCACCAGGCCCACCGCACCGCCGAAGGCCGCGCCCTGGACCACGGCCAGGGTCGGAATCTTCAGGGCGTTGAGGTTGTACATCAGCTCGGCCAGCTCGCGGGCGTCATTCAGATTGGCGTTGTAATCGAGCTTGGCCGAGGCCTGCATCCAGGCCAGGTCGGCGCCGGCGGAGAAGTGTTTGCCGCGCCCGCGCAGCAGCAGGAAGCGCAGGGTCTTGTCGGCGGCGATCAAGTCGAGGGCGAGGATCAGCTCGCGGATCATCTCGGCATTGAAGGCGTTGTTCTTGTCCGGGCGGTTCAGCCACAGGGTGGCGAAGCCGCGCGGGTCTTTTTCCAGCTGTACGGTAGTGAAGTCAGTCATGGCTTACATCCGGAACACGCCGAACTGGGTCGGCTCGATGGGCGCATTGAGGCTGGCGGACAGGGCCAGGCCGAGCACGTCGCGGGTCTGCGCCGGGTCGATCACGCCGTCGTCCCACAGGCGGGCACTGGAGTAGTAGGCGTGGGCCTGCTGCTCGTACTGGGCGACGATGGGCTGCTTGATGCGCGCCTCTTCCTCGTCGCTGAACGGATGGCCGGCGCGGACGGCCTGCTCGCGCTTGACCTGCACCAGCACGCCGGCGGCCTGCTCGGCGCCCATCACGCCGATCCGCGCGTTGGGCCACATCCACAGGAAGCGTGGGTCGTAGGCACGGCCGCACATGCCGTAGTTGCCGGCGCCGAAGCTGCCACCGATGATCACGGTGAACTTCGGCACCTTGGCGCAGGCCACGGCGGTGACCAGCTTGGCGCCGTGCTTGGCGATGCCGCCTTCCTCGTACTTCTTGCCGACCATAAAGCCGGTGATGTTTTGCAGGAACAGCAGCGGGATGCCGCGCTGGCAGGCCAGTTCGATGAAGTGCGCGCCTTTCTGCGCGGCTTCCGCGAACAGGATGCCGTTATTCGCCAGGATGGCCACCGGGTAGCCGTGGATATGGGCGAAGCCGCACACCAGGGTGGTGCCGAACAGTGCCTTGAACTCATCGAATTCGCTGCCGTCGACGATGCGCGCGATCACCTCGCGCACATCGAAGGGCTGCTTGGCGTCTGCCGGGATCACCCCGTACAGCTCCTCGCTGCCATGCAGCGGGGCGATGGGCGCGCGCACCTGCAGCTGGCCGAGCTTGCGCCAGTTGAGGTTGGCGATGCAGCGGCGGGCCAGGGACAGGGCGTGTTCGTCGTTCTCCGCGTAGTGGTCGGCCACGCCGGAGGTCCTGCAGTGCACGTCGGCGCCGCCGAGTTCCTCGGCGGTCACCACTTCGCCGGTGGCGGCCTTCACCAGGGGCGGGCCGGCCAGGAAGATGGTGGCCTGGTTGCGCACCATGATGGTCTCGTCGCTCATCGCCGGCACATAGGCGCCGCCGGCG
>Ga0247725_1001413_pt1 | contig 12251 bp, 5 predicted proteins | sample OKSTACKMCFT3sol_FD_183021 | JGI IMG/M metagenome (GOLD analysis project Ga0247725, IMG submission 183021) | Subsurface sediment microbial communities from gas well in Oklahoma, United States - OK STACK MC-FT3-sol | ecosystem: Environmental > Terrestrial > Deep subsurface > Rock core/Sediment... | reverse complement strand
CCAGGAACAGGGCCTCACGGTCCTCGATCAGGGGCATGATCGAGACGGCCAGCGGATGGTCGTCGGCCAGGCGTCCGGCGGCGATGTCGCCGATGATGCCGACCGCCCGCAGGGTGTGCTCGTCCACCGTGTACGAGTGGTACATGTTGAACTGCATCTGGGCGACGACGCGGCCGAACTCCGGGATGAAGCGGCCCAGCACGCCGGCGTCGTTCATCAGGGTCAGGGTGCGATAGCTGCGCTTGCCCCGCGCCAACAGGTCCATGAACGCCCGACAGGCCTCGGGGTCGCGGCGGACCTTCGAGGTGATCAGATGCAGGCCGCGGGTCACCGCCGTGAAGGCGTCGGGGTGCAGGTCCAGGTCGCGCTCGTCGGCGATCTTGAACAGCCGGATCAGGTTGACAGGATCGGCCTCGAAAATCTCGGGCCCTTCGATGTTCAGGCGACCGTTGTCCTCGAAGAAGCCCTTGACCTCCAGCGCCTTCCGCTTGGGCTTGCCGCCCGGCAGGAACCGCGAAATGCCCTTGGGCTCGTGCTTGAAGTGCTCGGCCTCCAGCTTGGCCGAGAAGGCGCGGGTCAGGGCCCCGACCTCCTTGGCGATCAGGAAGTAGCGGCGCATGAACCGCTCGACCGCCGGGGCGTCGCCCCGGTCGCCATAGCCCATGCGGCGGGCGATCTCGGGCTGCAGGTCGAAGGTCAGCCGCTCCTCGGGCCGGCCGGTGGTGAAGTGCAGGTGAGCCCGCACCGCGTGCAGGAAGTCGAAGGCGCGGATGAAGGCCTTGGTCTCGCGGGTCGAGAACACCTCCAGCTTGAAGACGTCCTCGGGGCGGTCGACCGGGTGCAGGTACTCGGCGATCCACATCAGGGTGTGGAGGTCGCGAAGACCGCCCTTCCCTTCCTTGACGTTGGGCTCGACCATGTAGCGGCTGGCGCCGGCGCGGGCCTGGCGATCGTCGCGCTCCTTCAGCTTGGCGGCGACGAACTGGGCGCCGGTGCCCTTCATCACCTCGTCGCGGAAACGGCGCTTGAGGTCCTCGGCCAGGCGCTCGTCGCCGGTCAGGCGGCGGGCCTCCAGGATCGAGGTGCGGATCGTGAAGTCTTCCTTCGACAGCCGCACGCACTCCTCGATCGTCCGCGAGGCGTGGCCGACCTTGAAGCCCAGGTCCCACAGCGCATACAGCATGTACTCGATCACGCTCTCGGCGTGCGGCGTCTGCTTGTAGGGCCGCAGGAAGAGGAGATCGATGTCCGAGAACGGCGCCAGGGTGCCCCGGCCGTAACCGCCGACCGCCATCAGGCACAGGCGTTCGCCCTCCGTGGGGTTGCGGGCCCGGAAGATGTGCACTGTGGTGAAGTCGTAAAGGGCGGTGATCACCTCATCGGTGACGCCCGAGATCAGCCGCGCGGTCTCGACGCCGCTGGCCCCGTTTTCAAGCCGCTCCTTGGCGATCATCCGGCCGCGAAACAGCGCCTGCTTGAGGATCTCGATAGCCCGCGACCGCTGCTCGGCCTCGTTGCCGATCGAGTCGAGGGCGGCGGCCGAGAGACGCGCGCGAAGGGCGTGACCGTCGACGACGTGTTCCAGGCGGGTGGGGCGAAGGCGACGGGGCATGAGGCTTATATGGTTACGCGCTAGGTCTTGAGCAGACCCTTAAGACGATAGAGCGCCTCCAAGGCCTCGCGCGGGCTCATGCCGTCAACGTCGAGATCCTCCAGCGTGGTCTCGACCGCGCTGGGCGCCGCCTTGGCGGGCGCCCCCATGGACGTCGAGGCGACGGCCTGGCTCATGGCGAACAGCGGCAGGTCGTCCAGCTTGGCCGGCGACTGGTCCTTGGTCTCCAGGCGATCCAGCACCTCGCGGGCGCGGGCCACGACCGGCATCGGCACGCCGGCCAGCTTGGCGACCTGCACGCCGTAAGAGCGGTCGGCGGGGCCCGACACCGCCTCGTGCAGGAAGACGAGGTCGCCGTTCCACTCCTTGGCGCGCAGGGAGAGGTTCGAGACGAAGCTCATCCGCTCCTCCAGCGTCGCCAACTCGTGATAGTGCGTGGCGAACAGGGCCCGGCAGCGGTTGACGTCGTGCAGGGCCTCGGCGCAGGCCCAGGCGATGGCCAGACCGTCATAGGTCGCCGTGCCACGGCCGATCTCGTCCAGGATCACCAGGCTGCGCGGTCCGGCCTGGGTCAGGATGGCGGCGGTCTCGACCATCTCCATCATGAAGGTCGAGCGGCCGCGCGCGAGGTCGTCGCCGGCTCCGACGCGCGAGAAGAGGCGGTCGACCACGCCCAGCCGGAAGCTGGCGGCCGGCACGTAGCAGCCGGACTGGGCGAGAATGGCGAGCAAGGCGTTCTGGCGCAGGAAAGTCGACTTACCGGCCATGTTCGGACCGGTGACGATCGACAGGCGCGGTCCGCCCTCCCCCGAGGCGTCCAGACAGCAGTCGTTGGGCGTGTAGGGTTCGCCCGCCCGCTTCACGGCCGCCTCGACCACCGGGTGGCGGGCCCCCTTGGCGTCGAAGGCGTAGGATTTGTCGACGATCGGCCGCACGGCGCCGGCGTCCTCGGCCCATTCGGCGAGGGCCGAGGCGACGTCGATCCGGGCCAGGGCCTCGGCGGCGATCTGGATGGCGTCGGCCAGCAGGCGGGCTTGCTCGCGCCAGTCCTCGAAGGCGGCGACCTCCATGGCCAGCGCCCGCTCGGCGGCCTGGGCGATGCGGGCGTCCAGATCGGCCAGCTCCACCGTGGTGAAGCGCACCTGGTTGGCCAGGGTCTGGCGGTGGATGAAGGTCGCGTTCAGCGGCGGCTGGAACAGCGGGTCGGCCTTGCCGGCGGTGGCCTCGACGAAATAGCCGAGCACGCCGTTGTGGCGGATCTTCAGCGGCACGCCGCTCTCGGCGGTCAGCTGAGCCTCCATGGCGACGATGACCTTGCGGCTGTCGTCGCGCAGGGTGCGCGCCTGGTCGAGCTCGGGCCGGACGCCCGCCGCCACGAAGCCGCCGTCGCGCGCCAGGGCCGGCAGGTCGGGGCCGAGGCCCTGCTCCAGCGTGTTCAGGAACTGCGACAGGCCCTCGTGCAGCGACGGCGTCAGGGCCTTGAAGGCGTGCTCCAGCTCGAACGGCGGCGGCGACAGCGGGTCGGGCGAGCCGCCCGCCATGCCGGCCAGACGCTCACCGACCTTCAGGGTGTCGCGGATGCAGCCGAGATCCCGGGGGCCGCCGCGGCCCAGCGCCAGGCGCGACAGGGCGCGCGCCATGTCGCCGGCGCCCTTCAGAACCTCGCGCAGGCGCTGGCGCAGCTGGCGATGCTCGACGAACCATTCGACGGCGTCCAGGCGCTGGTCGATCGCGGCGGGATCCAGCAGCGGCCGGGCCAGGCGCGAGGCCAGCATCCGCGCGCCGCCGGCGGTCACCGTCCGGTCGATGGCGGCCAGCAGCGAGCCGTTGCGGTCGCCGGTCTGGGTGCGGTCGATCTCGAGGCTGCCGCGCGTGGCCGGGTCGATGGCCATGACGTCCGCATCGGCGGCCCGCCGGGGCGCGCGCAGGGCCGGCAGCTTGCCGGCCTGGGTCATCTCCAGGTGGGCGGCGATCAGGCCCAGGGCCCCGATCTCGGCCGGCGACAGGCCGCCAAAGCCGTCCAGGGTCTCGACGCCATAGAGCCGCTTCACGCGGGTCTCGGACGCCTGCGGCTCGGACAGGGCCGAGGGCATCGGCTGCACCAGGCCGCCGCAGATCTTCAGGGTCTGGGACAGGCTGTCGTCGGACAGCAGGCGGTCGGCGACCAGGGTCTCGGACGGGGCCAGGGCCGCCAGGATCGGCGCCACGGCCTCCTTGGCCAGGGCGAAGACCTCGACCTCGCCGGTCGACAGCTCGACCGAGGCGACGGCCGCCTGGCCCGCCCGGATGGCGACGGCGGCGAGACGATTGGCGCCCCGGGCGTCCAGCAGGCCGTCCTCGGTCAGGGTGCCCGGCGTCACCACGCGGACGATGTCGCGGCGGACGACGGACTTGGAGCCGCGCTTCTTGGCCTCGGCGGGGTCTTCCATCTGCTCGCAGACGGCGACCTTGAAGCCCAGGCGGATCAGCTTCGAGAGATAGGCCTCGGCCGCGTGCTGCGGCACGCCCGCCATCGGGATCGGCTGGCCGTTGTGCGTACCCCGGAACGTCTGGCTGATGCCCAGCGCCGCGGCGGCCTTGTAGGCGTCGTCGAAGAACAGCTCGTAGAAGTCGCCCATGCGAAAGAAGATCAGCGCATCGGGCTGGCGCGCCTTCATCTCGAAGAACTGGGCCATCACCGGCGTCGCGCCGGTGGGGTCGAGCGTGGCGGCAGAGGGCGTCGTGTGGGCGTTCATCGTCCCGGAAACTACAGAGCGTCGCGACTCCCGTTAAGGGGCGGCGTTAAGGTTTTCCGGGGACAGAGGGCCCAAAGTTCGGGGATGGCGACGGGGAGGTGTTAGTTCCCCGTGACCTCTTCCCAGAAGCGCTTAGCCTTGCCGACGAAGTTGGCGGACTTGGGGTTCTGCTTCTCGCCGCACAGGCCGGCCAGCTCCTTGAGCAGCTCCTTCTGGCGGGCGGAGAGGTGGGTCGGGGTCTCGACGAACAGCTCGACCACCAGATCGCCGCGCTGACGGCTGCGCAGGGAGGGCATGCCCCGTCCCTTGAGGCGGACGGTCTTGCCGGTCTGGGCGCCTTCGGGCACCTGGACCTTGATCTTGCAATTGCCGTCGCAGTTCTCGCCGCCCAGCAGGCACGGGGCGTCGATCTCACCGCCCAGGGCCGCGGTCGTCATCGGCACCGGCACGGTGCAGAGCAGATCGAGGCCGTCGCGCTCGAACAGCTCGTGCGGGGTCACAGACAGGAAGATGTAGAGGTCGCCGCGCGGACCGCCGCGCGCGCCCGCGTCGCCCTCGCCCGCCAGGCGGATCCGGGCGCCGTCGTCGACGCCGGCCGGGATGCGGACGGAGAGAATGCGCTCGCGCCGCACCTGGCCGTGGCCGTTGCAGCTGGTGCACGGGTCCAGCACGAGACGACCCGAGCCGCCGCAGCGCGGGCAGCCGCGCTCGACCGCGAAGAAGCCTTGGGTGGCGCGGACCCGGCCGGCGCCGCCGCAGGCGCCGCAGACCGTGGGGCTGGTGCCCGGCTTGGCGCCCGAACCCTCGCAGGTCTCGCAGGTCATGGCGGCCGGAACGGTGATCTCGACCTCGGCGCCCGCATAGGCCTGCTCGAGGGAGATCTCCAGGTCGTAGCGCAGGTCCTGGCCGCGCTGGGGACCGTTCGACTGGCGACGGCCGCCGCCGAACATCTCCCCAAAGACGTCGCCGAACACGTCGTTGAAGATGTCGCTGGCGTCGAAGCCCTGGCCGCCGAACCCGCCCGGCCCGCCTTGCGGACCGTTGACGCCGGCATGGCCGAAGCGGTCATAGGCCGCGCGCTTCTGGGGGTCCGAGAGGACCGAATAGGCTTCGTTGATTTCCTTGAACCGCCCGGCCGCGTTCTCGCAGCCGCCGTTGCGGTCGGGGTGGTGTTCCATCGCCAGCTTGCGGAACGCGGACTTCAGACCAGCCTCGTCGATGGTCCGGGTCACGCCGAGAATTTCGTAATAGTCGCGCATTGTCAGCGTCTGGCGCCCAAAAGGCCCACGAAAGTGGCGTTGATAGAGGAAGAGGTGGGATGACCCAGGACCCGGCGCAAGGCGCTCTCAGGTCCCGAGACGGAAGGTCGCGGCCGCGGAACGATCGTTAGGCGAATGTTCCGCGGCGCGCGCATGGCGGTGCTTAAGCCGCCGGCTTGTTGTCGTCGACTTCTTCGAACTCGGCGTCGACCACGCCATCGTCCTGGCCTTGAGCGTCACCGCCCTCGGCCGAGCCTTGCTGAGCGGCGTACATGGCTTCGCCCAGCTTCATCGAGGCCTGGATCAGCGCCTGGGTCTTGGCCTGGATGGCCTCGACGTCCTCGCCTTCCAGCGCCGACTTCAGGTCGGCCAGGCCGGTCTCGATCGCGGTCTTCTCGGCCGCGCCGACCTTGTCGCCGTGCTCGGCCAGGGCCTTCTCGGTCGAGTGCACGATGGCCTCGCCCTGGTTCTTGGCCTCGACCAGCTTCTTCTTGTTCTCGTCCGCGGCCTTGTTGGCCTCGGCTTCCTTGACCATGCGCTCGATATCCGCGTCCGAGAGGCCGCCATTGGCCTGGATGCGGATCGAGTGTTCCTTGTTGGTCGCCTTGTCCTTGGCGTGGACCTGGACGATGCCGTTGGCGTCGATGTCGAAGGTGACCTCGATCTGCGGCACGCCGCGCGGCGCCGGCGGGATGCCGACCAGGTCGAACTGACCCAGGATCTTGTTGTCGGCGGCCATCGGACGCTCGCCTTGGAAGACCCGGATCGTCACGGCCGACTGGTTGTCGTCGGCGGTCGAGAAGGTCTGCGAGCGCTTGGTCGGGATCGTGGTGTTGCGTTCGATCAGCGGGGTGAACACGCCGCCCAGGGTCTCGATGCCCAGGGTCAGAGGGGTCACGTCGAGCAGCAGCACGTCCTTGACGTCGCCTTGCAGCACGCCGGCCTGGACGGCCGCGCCCAGCGCCACGACTTCATCGGGGTTCACGCCCTTGTGGGGTTCGCGACCGAAGAAGTCCTGCACCGCCTGCTGGACCTTGGGCATGCGGCTCATGCCGCCGACCAGGATCACTTCGTCGATGTCGCTCTTCTTCAGGCCGGCGTCCTTCAGGGCCTGTTCGCACGGACCGATGGTGCGGGCGATCAGGTCGTCGACCAGGGCTTCCAGCTTCGCGCGCGACAGCTTGATGTTCAGGTGCAGCGGGCCCGACGCGTTCATGCTGATGAACGGCAGGTTCACTTCGTACTGAGCCGTGCTCGACAGTTCCTTTTTGGCCTTTTCGGCCTCTTCACGAAGGCGCTGCAGGGCCAGCTTGTCCTTGCGCAGGTCGACGCCCTGCTCCTTCTTGAACTCGTCGGCCAGGTAGTCGACGATCCGCAGGTCGAAGTCCTCGCCGCCCAGGAAGGTGTCGCCGTTGGTCGACTTCACCTCGAAGACGCCGTCGCCGATTTCCAGGATCGACACGTCGAACGTGCCGCCGCCCAGGTCGTAGACGGCGATCTTCTTGTTGTTGTCCTTGTCCAGGCCATAGGCCAGGGCCGCGGCGGTCGGCTCGTTGATGATCCGCAGGACTTCCAGGCCGGCGATCTTGCCGGCGTCCTTGGTCGCCTGACGCTGGGCGTCGTTGAAATAGGCCGGAACCGTGATGACCGCCTTGGTCACCGGCTCGCCGAGATGGGCCTCGGCGGCTTCCTTCATCTTCTGCAGAATGAAGGCCGAGACTTCCTGCGGGCTGTAGTCCTTGCCGTGCGCCCGGACCCAGGCGTCGCCGGTCGGGCCCTTGACGATCTCGTAGGGCACCATGCCCTTGTCCTTCTCGACCACCGGGTCGCTGGCGGTGCGGCCGATCAGGCGCTTGATCGCGAACAGCGTGTTGGTCGGGTTGGTCACGGCCTGGCGCTTGGCGGGCTGGCCGATCAGGCGCTCGCCGTCTTCCAGGAAGGCCACAACCGACGGCGTGGTCCGAGCGCCCTCGGCGTTCTCGATCACCTTGGGGGTCTTGCCGTCCATGATGGCGACGCACGAGTTCGTGGTGCCAAGGTCGATGCCGATAATCTTGCTCATCTTCGTACCTGTCGCTCCTTTAGGCGGACGGCGGTGACAAGGGCCTTCTCAGAAGCGCCCCGGTTTTTCTCGTACCGTCCCCGTGGTTCGCACTCTCTCGGGTTTACGTTCCACATCCTGCCCGACCGACGAAAGTCGAACGGGCAAAATGCGTTGTGCGAAGTTGACGAGCCCGTCAACCCCGCTTCGAAGCCGGATATGGGGGATAGCCAGCGGGGTGCAAGACCATAACCCCATGGCGCGAGGGGGAATCTCGCTTCTTGCGACAGAAAAATGGCCGCGCCCAAAAGGCGCGGCCGCTGAAAGTCTTGAACTTTTAGGCGTTTGTAGCGCTAGCCCGCCTTGGCGACCCACGCGGTGATGGCCGGCAGGCGATCCTGGCGGATCTTGGCGCGGTTCAGCACCGAGGCGGCCGCCTTTTCGGCTTCCTTGCGCGAGCCCTCGGCCAGATTGGCCGCGGCGTAGGCCTTGATCTTGTCGGCCATGGCCGGGTTCGACGAGCCGGAGCCCAGGCCCGGGATGAACCGGGTGCGCGAGCTGGAGTCGACCTTGGCGTTGACGGCGTCCTTGTTGGCCACGGCCCAGTCGAAGGTCATGTCCGGGAACTCGCCGGCCACGCGCGAGATCATGTTGCTGGACAGGGTTTCGCCGGGCTCGGACGTCAGGGCCAGCTCCAGAGCCTTCTTGGCCAGAGCCTCGTCCTCGGTGGAGGCCAGCAGCATGTAGAGCTGCGACTTGACCAGCGGGGTCTTCTCGGCCTGAGCCTGGGCGCGGATGGCGTCCCAGGTCGCCGCGTCGGCCTGCCTGGCCACCACGTTCAGGATCGTCTTGCGCAGCGGACCGGGGATGGCGCTGGGGTCGGTCTTGTCGGCGTTGAAGCGACGGATGGCCTCGGCCGCCACCTCGGCGTCGCCCAGCCCGCCCAGGGTCCCGATCAGGTTGGCGCGCAGGATGGCGACGTTGTCCGGCTCGCCGGCCTTGGCGGTCCAGCCGACCGCGGTCAGCAGCGGCCGCAGCTTGGCGATCGCCAGCTTGCGGAACGCGGCGCGCTCGGCGGGCATGCCTTCGTAGTAGGCGTCGATCGTCGAATAGACGCCGGCGATCTTGGACAGCACCTGCGGATCGGCGTTGGCCGGCGTGGCCTTGGCCAGGTCGAGGAAGTCGGTGGCGGGCTGATAGCCGGCCAGGCCCATCGACCAGGCGTCGCTCATCACGCCCAACTGGTCGATCGACGGCAGCTTCGCGAAGTTGGCGACAATGCCCGCGAAGCGCTCGGGGCCGTACTGAACGCGGAAGTAGCCATTCTGGCCGGCGTTGACGACGACCGGGCCGCAGCCCTGGACCGTCACCGAGCCCTTGCCGCCGGTCACCAGGGTCTTGGCCTCGCCGCCGCCCCCCTTTTCATCTCCGAGCGCCTTGACCGTCACCGGCGTGCGCCAGGTGAGCGGCTTCTTGTTCGGCATGTCCTTGCTGAACTCGCCCTGGGTCAGGGCCAGGGTGGTCTTGCCGGCCGCGCAGGTCGCGCTGTCGACGGTGATCAGCGGCACGCCGGGCTGCAGGGTGAAGTCGTGGGCGATGGCCTTGATCGGCTTCTTGGCCGCCGTCTCGACCGCCTGCCACAGGTCGTCGCTGACCGTGTTGCCGTGCGCGTGCTGCTTCATGTAGGCGCGCACGCCGTCGCGCCAGGCGTCATGGCCGACATAGCTTTCCAGCATGCGGATGACGGCCTCGCCCTTCTGGTAGGTGATGGCGTCGAAGGCCTGGCTGGCCTGCTCGACCGTCTCCACGTGCTGGACGACCGGGTGGGTCGTCGACAGGGCGTCCAGGCCCATGGCGTATTCACGGCCAGCGACGGCGACGAGCGCCGAATTCCACTCGGGGTGGAAGTGCTCGGTGGCCCGGCCCTCCATCCACGAGGCGAAGCCTTCGTTCAGCCACAGGTCGTCCCACCAGGCCATGGTGACCAGGTCGCCAAACCACTGGTGGGCCATCTCGTGGGCGACGGTCGTGAAGACGTTCTGCTTGTCCCGCTCGGTCGAGATCTTCGGGTCCAGCAGCATCGCGTATTCGAAGTAGAAGATCGCGCCCCAGTTCTCCATCGCGCTGAAGAACTGGCTCTGGCCGGGGGCCGCGATGTTGTCCATCACCGGCAGCGGATAGGGCGTGCCGAAATAGTCGTTGTACCAGGGGAGGATTTCGGCGGCCGACTTCAGGGCGAACTCGGCTTTCGGGGTGTCGCCCTTCTTGGTCACGACGCCGACATCGACGCCGGCCGCCTTGACCGAGGCGCGGTCGAACTCGCCCAGGCCGAAGAACAGCAGGTAGGTCGACATCTTCGGCGAGGTCGCGAACTTCACCACCGTCTTGCCGCCGCCGATGTCCTTGGACGCGGCGATCGGCATGTTGGAGAGCGCCATCTGGCCGGTCGGGACCGTCGCCTCGACGCTGTAGGTGGCCTTGTAGAACGGCTCGTCCCACGACGGGATGAAGCGGCGAGCGTCGGAGTTCTCGAACTGGGTGTAGAGCGCCCGCTTCTTGCCGGTCTCAGTCTCGTAGTCGAGGGCGAACAGGCCGGCGGCCTGGGTGTAGATCTTGCCGGCGTAGTCGATCGACAGCACGTACTTGCCCTTGGCCAACGGCTTGGCGAACGTGAAGCTGGCCGTCTGGGCCTCGTCGTCGACCTTGACCTTGGCCGAACCGAAGCCGGCGATCTCGACCTTGTCGAAGGTCAGGTCGGCGGCCTGGAGGGTCACGGTGCTGGTCGGCTCGACCACCTCGATCGAAATCTTCACCCGCGCCTTGAAGCTCAGCTTGTCGGCGTCGGGGGTGAAGGCCAGATCATAGTGCGAGGGCCGCACGTTGCGCGGCAGCTGGGTAGTGACGGTGGCGAAGGTCGCGCCCTTCGAACCAGCGGTCGCGACCGGGGCGGCGGCGGAAACGCCTCCCGCGGCCAAAAGGATCACGGCCGCGGCCGTAGAGGACAAGAGACGACGCATGTTGGCTTCCAGATTGGAAATTTCATCCGGCCCCCTCAGCCGGCGGCGCGAACCAACACCTTCCGCCCCTGCGTCGCGCGTTAATAATCCGTAATGTTGCAGCCGCTGTCCGTCACGCCCGGGTTCGACCTCTGGCCAGGCTTCCTGGACCTCGAAACCCAGAAGGCGTTGGTCGCGACCATCCTGGAGGCCGCCCAGACGGCGCCGTTCGCCCAGTACGAGACGCCGCAGGGCAAGGCGATGAGCGCGGCCATGACGGCGTTCGGGCCTCTGGGCTGGGTCAGCGACCGGACCGGCTATCGCTACGCCGACCGTCATCCGGGAACGGATCAGCCTTGGCCGGCGATGCCCGACGCGCTGCGCGATCTGTGGGCGCGGCTGGGCGATGCGCAAACGCCCGCGGACTCGTGCCTGGTCAATCTCTATCGCGGCGACGCCCGAATGGGCCTGCACCAGGACCGCGACGAGGCTGACCCGCGCTTTCCGGTGCTGTCGATCTCGTTGGGCGACACGGCGGTGTTTCGGATCGGCGGAACCAGCCGCAAGGACCCGACCCGGAGCCTGCGCTTGAGCTCTGGCGACGTCTGCCGGCTTTCCGGCCCCGCGCGCCTGGCCTTTCACGGCGTCGACCGCATCCTGCCCGGCTCGTCCAGTCTGGTTCCCGGCGGCGGCCGGATCAACCTGACCCTGAGGCGGGCGCGCTGATCCCAGCAAAAAGGCCGCCCCTCGCGGAGCGGCCCTCTGGATGTCGTTGCCGGAAACCGCGATCCCGGCGTCGCCCGGATCAGCCGCGCAGCTTGCGCGTGATCGTCTCCAGGTCTTGGTTCAGGGCGCTGTCCTCGGCGCGCAGGGCCTCGATGCGGCGCACGGCGTGCAGCACGGTGGTGTGGTCGCGACCGCCAAAGCGACGGCCGATGTCCGGCAGCGAGCGGGTGGTCAGCTGCTTGGCCAGCCACATGGCGGCCTGGCGCGGACGGGCCACGGCGCGGTTGCGGCGCTCGCTGAGCAGGTCGGCCTGCTTCATGCCGTAGTGCTCGGCGGTGGCCTTCTGGATGTCGTCGATGGTGATGCGCTTTTCGCCCGACCGCAGGTGCGGACGCAGGATCGCCTGGACCTCGTCGAGGGTCATGCGCGACAGCCCTTCGCCGGCGCGGGCCGACAGGGTGTTCAGGGCGCCCTCCAGCTCACGGACGCTGTCGGTGAAGCGGTCGGCCAGGAACTGCAGCACGTCCGGACGCATGGTCGGCTCGAAACCGTGGGCGGCCGACAGGGTCTGGATCTTGCGCTCCAGGATCCCCAAGCGCAGCGAACGGTCGGCCGGCTCGAGGCCGCAGACCAGGCCCGCCGACAGGTGCGAGCGCAGGTGGGCGTCCATCTCGGTCATGGCCGACGGCGGACGGTCGGCCGAGAACACGACGCGGCGGCCTTCCTCGACCAGGGCGGTCAGGGTGTGGAACAGCTCTTCCTGAGTCGACTGCTTGCCGGCGATGAAGTGGACGTCGTCGATGATCAGCAGGTCGGCGGCGCGCAGCTCTTCCTTGAAGGCCGCGGTCTGGCGATCCATCACGGCGCGCACGAAGGTCGACA
>Ga0247725_1001411_pt1 | contig 12263 bp, 9 predicted proteins | sample OKSTACKMCFT3sol_FD_183021 | JGI IMG/M metagenome (GOLD analysis project Ga0247725, IMG submission 183021) | Subsurface sediment microbial communities from gas well in Oklahoma, United States - OK STACK MC-FT3-sol | ecosystem: Environmental > Terrestrial > Deep subsurface > Rock core/Sediment... | reverse complement strand
CTGATCTCCGCCCATGGCAAGACTATCGTGGTATTCGGCACCCGCTGATAACCCAATCCAGCCAAACAAAGTCCGCAACCTGCGGGCTTTGTTTTTTCTCGGCACCGCTCAGCGTCTCACCTCTGTGCTGGTCACAACCAGCACAGGCTATCCTGCAGGTGTCACTAGATACCGATTTTTGCCATGTCGACATCAGCCCCGCTGTTACCGGCCCCAAAGATTAACTAGATTAATGAGATACGCCTTAAGGATTACTCTCATGAATATCAGTCACTATGATCTTAATCTGTTGGTCTATCTGGATGTGCTGCTACGCGAACAATCCGTCACCCGAGCCGCCGCCCAGTTGGGGCTGACACAACCGGCCATGAGCAACGGTCTGAAACGTTTACGGGAGATGTTCCAAGACCCATTGCTGGTACGAACACAAAATGGCATGCAACCCACACCCCGAGCTCGGGCTCTGCAGCCGGTTGTCCGCCAACTGGTCTTGCAACTGGAGGCTACCCTGTCCCCAGTCAGTGCTTTTGTGCCGGAGCAGAGCCAACGCCGCTTTCGGATCATGGCCAGCGACTATGCCGCGTCGACCCTACTGCCAACTCTGCTGCGGCAACTGGGGGACCAGGCTCCCGGCATCAGTCTGGATATCATGACGCCCAGCGATGTGACCTTTCATGAATTGGAGGAGGGGCGCGTCGATCTGGCGCTGAACATCTTTGCCGAGCTCCCGGACTCTTTTCATCAGAAACGCATCTGGCGCGATGAGTTCCTCTGCCTGCTGGCGAGCGACCATCCGGCACTCCAGCAGTGGGATCCGGCACACTATCTGGCGGCAGAACATGTCTGGGTCAGCAAGACCGGATACGGAGTTGGCGTCGGCATAGGGCTCAACGAATTGCAAAAGCTCGGCTGGGTCGATCAGGCACTAGCAGGCCAAGGGCTGAGCCGGCATATTCGGGTCTTCACCCGAAACTATCATGTGGCTATCGATCTGGCGCTGGAAAGTGGTTTGATCGCCACCATCCCGGCTCGAGCTGCAGCGCTGGCACTCAAGCGGCAACAGGCACAATTGCGGCAACCGCCACTGCCCATCCCGCCTATCGAATTGATGATGGTGTGGAGCCCGCTGCTACATCATGACGTGGCCCATATCTGGTTACGCCAAGCCATCATGGAAGCCGGAAACCGCATCATGCCACCCGCTCTCACAGCCACCGCGAATGACGTTGAGTCATGACGAAGCTGCGACAGCGCTAAGGCAATTGGTCGAGTAATGATGACAAGTCATGCAACGTCTGCGATTCACTGCTAGGCAATAGCGCCCGGCGACGTAGCCAACGCGCCTGCAAACCACAGGCCTGGGCACCGTGAAAATCTGGCACCCGAGTATCCCCCACCATCAGGGTGGCGGCATTGGGCGTCGCCAGCCCATCGCACGCCCAGCGGTAAAACTGCGGGTGTGGTTTAGGGTGACCCTGCTCGAACGACCAGGCATAGAGATCCAGCTCGAAAGGCAGCAATTGCTGGAGCGGCAAGGCGTAGGGTTGCGCTAAATTGGCGATAACTCCGAGACGATAGCCTCTGGCCTTCAGGGTCGATAGCACCTCGACTACTTCCGGGAACAAACGGATGCTCGCCAACTCCATTGCCAGATCCTGCTCCAGCCGATTCAATTCGGCTTCGGAAACCTGCGCCACGGCCCGATAAGCCGCCTGACGCAAGGTCAAGGGTTGGGTCATGACTGCCTTGGTAAATAACACCCGATTGGTCACACGACGGGATAATTGCTGATAGGGACGTCGCGGATCGGCGATCTGGCACAGAGTGCCATAGGCATCAAACAACACGGCTCGCACAGGGGTACAGGGCATTTCGACCTCCACTGCCGCAATAGCTGCAGGCCATCGAGCATAGAGCGATCACTCGACCCCACGCAAGACTTCCAACTGCTGGATCGAATGAACTGCCTGCCCTGTCACAGATGACAGAGCAGGCAGAGAGTCACCACCGCTCAAACCGCCGAACCGGATCGAATGAACGAGTCTGATCGAATTGGCGAACCTAGTCGAATTGGCGGATAAGCACCGAGGTGTCGCAACGACTGAATCCGCGCGCCATCAATGCCTGATACTGGGCATCCACATCCCGGGTCATGGGCAGAGTCAGTCCCAGGCGTTCGGCCTCTTGCAAACAAAAGCCCAAATCTTTGTGCATCCATTCGATGGCAAAACCAAAATCGAACTCACCCGCTGCCATAGTGGTCGCCCGATTGTCCAGTTGCCAGGATTGAGCGGCCCCGCCACCTAACACGCCGGCCACGGTCTGAATATCCAGGCCACTGGCTTTGGCCAGAGTAAAACCTTCGGCCAAGCCTTGGAGAATACCGGCAATACAGATCTGATTGACCATTTTGCAGCGCTGGCCGGCACCATGAGGTCCGACCCGGGTGATGCGCTGCCCATAACAATCCAGAACCACACGAGCCTGCTCCACATCCGCCTCTTCGCCGCCGATCATGATGCTAAGAGTCCCTTTTTGGGCCCCGGCCTGCCCACCGGAAACCGGAGCATCGAGAAAATGCATGCCCTGCCCGGCACAGCGCAGGGCCAGTTCTTCGGCCAGCAGCGCCGAGGTAGTGGTGTGATCCACCAGCAAGCTCCCGGCAGCCATCCCCGCCAGAATACCCTGCTCGCCATACACCACGGCGCGAACATCCTCGTCGTTCCCGACACAGAGCAGTACTAACTCTGCCGTTGCCGCAGCTTCGGCTGGGGTCAGAGCCAAGCTGCCACCATATTCCGCAACCCAGCTTTGCGCCCGAGCTGTGGTGCGGTTGTAGACACACACCTCATGACCCAAGCGTTGCAGATGCCCTGCCATCGGATATCCCATAACGCCTAAACCGATAAATGCTACTTTCATCGTCGAACTCCCATGATGGATAGGGCAGGATGTTCTGCCTGACAGTGACACCACCTTACGACCCGGTGGTAATGGGCTCAAGACAAGGGGCGGCAGATCGCGCACAATATGAGTCATACAAAATAAGGAATTGTATGACCAACTGGTTGCCTGCTGATCTGCCCCGTCCCGGTTACGGTCAATTAGTCGCCCGACTGCAAGCCGACATCCACACCGGACTCTTACGCCCGGGACAACGCTTGCCCCCGATCCGCCAACTGGCACAGCAGCTCGGGATTAATCCCACGACAGTAGCGCGGGCCTACCGCCAGGCCGAGCAGCAGGGACTCGTCCACAGTCGTGTGGGTCAAGGCTCCTTTGTCAGTGGTCAGTTGGCGTTGGAGCAGGTGATCCGCAGTCCAGGCCCCGAGATCCCGCTCAATCTAAGCATCATCCAGCCGTTGCTGGCGCTGGCCGAGCCCGCTTTGCAACGCATGCTACCGTTATTGACCGGACAGCTAAGTGCCCAGCAACTAGGCTATCCGGCCCAAGCGCTGTTACCTCACCAGCATAATGCCGCTCTGGAGTGGTTACGCTGGTTGGGGATCCCGCTGGCCGCAGGACACCAACTCTTGCCAGTACACGGCGCGCAGCAGGGATTGCAGGCGTTATTGCTGGCCTTGAGTGAACCGGGAGAAACCGTAGGTGCCGAGAGTCTCTGCTATCCGGGACTGATCGCCCTGTGTCAGAGTCTGGGCCGCCCCCTGCAGGGGCTGGCCATGGACGAACAGGGCTTACTGCCCGAGGCGGTGGCGGAGTATTGCGCCCAGATGCCGTTGCGGCTGCTGTTTGTGACTGCCAGCCAGCAGAATCCCACCACGGCTATCATGCCGTTGCGACGTCGACAGGAGCTCATCGCCGTGGCGCGCCGCCATCGCCTAACCCTGATCGACGATGATATCTATGGCTTTACCGTCCGCGGCCAACTGCCCTCGTTATACCAACTCGGCCCGGATTGTACCCTGTCGCTGACCAGCCTCTCCAAGTGTCTGCTGCCCGGTCTGCGCACCGGGTTTCTGTGCCTGCCGCCTACAGCTGCGGAAGCCTTGCAGCGCGTGATCCGAACCCAGATCTGGATGCCCTCGCCATTAGGGCTAGAACTAAGCTGTCAGCTGATCCACAGTGGTGATGCCGAGCAAATTTGCCTGGCCCAATTACAGGAGGCACAGGCGCGTCAGCAACTGGCCTATCACCAGCTGGGTAGCCGCTATCAGCACCAACTGCGTGGGTTACATGGCTGGTTGCAGCTGCCCGTCGGCATCAGCGCCGAACACTTCAGCCAGCAAGCCGAACAAGCCGGAGTGCTGGTTTCATCCGCCAGCTACTTCACCACCCGGGGTCAGGTCACACCCGCCTCCGTGCGGCTGGGATTAATGGCCACCGCCACTCGGGAAGAACTCAGCCGGGCTTTTGCCATCCTCGCCCAGTTGCTGGCCGACGCCACCCATGAAGCAGGATCCCAGCAACGATAAAGCCGAACCAGGGGGTTCGGCTTTATCTCATGCAGGCGTCGGTCGCCTAGCTGGCAGCTTGCGCGCGACAGCGCTGATCGTCGATCAGGCGGCAACAACCGCCGCAACGGCAGCTGCAAAACGTTGCATGCCCAGATCGAACTCCTCGCGACTGAGGTTCAGTGCTGGTGCAAAGCGCACCACATTAGCCCCCGCCACTAACACCAGCACACCCTGCTCGATCCCGGCATCCACAAACGCCTTGGCCTTGCCCTGATACTCAGACGTCAGGACAGCACCCAGCAGTAAGCCTTGACCGCGAACCTCGCTGAAACAGTGATACTGAGCATTGATGACGGCCAGAGCCTCACGGAACCAGCCCTCGCGCTCCGTCACTCCGGCCAGCAGTGCCGGATCATTGATCAGATCGAAGGCGGTCTCGGCCACCGCACAGGCCAGCGGGTTCCCCCCAAAGGTGGTGCCGTGTACGCCGGGCTTGAAGACCTGGGCAATGGCCTCACGAGTCAGCATGGCGCCAATCGGGAAGCCGCCACCCAACGCCTTGGCCGTGGTCAGAATATCGGGCTCGACACCCAACTGCATATAGGCAAACAAGCTGCCGGTCCGCCCCATGCCGGTTTGCACCTCATCAAAAATCAGCAAGGCCTGGTGAGCATCACACAGCTCGCGCACCGCCTTGGCAAATTCCAGATCGGCCGGCAAAACCCCACCCTCACCCTGCAACGGCTCCATGACCACAGCGCAAGTGCGCTCGGAGATCACCGCTTGCAGTGCGGCCAAATCGTTATAGGCCACATGCTGGATTTGCCCCGGCTTGGGGCCAAAACCATCGGAGTAGCTGGCTTGGCCACCCACACTGACGGTAAAGAAGGTCCGGCCATGAAAGCCCTGAAAGAAGGCGATGATCTGATCCTTCTGTGTCCCATGCTGCTCATGGGCATAGCGACGAGCTAGCTTGAAGGCCGCTTCGTTGGCTTCGGCGCCGGAATTACAGAAGAAGGCACGATCGGCAAAGGTGGCATCCACCATCTTGCGGGCTAGCCGTAATAGTGGCTCATTGGTCATCCAGTTGCTGACATGCCAAAGTTTCTGCCCCTGCTCAGTCAGCGTCTTGACCAGCGCCGGATGACAGTGCCCCAGAGCATTGACCGCAATGCCACCAGCCAGATCGATATATTCGCGATCCTGCTGATCCCACAACCGGGAGCCCAGGCCCCGAACTGGGATAAATTGTGCGGGAGCATAGGTCGGCACTACCACCTCATCGAACCAAGCCCGAGTTACCTGTTCCATTTGCTATTCCTTCCTGCAGCGATCTCAAATGTGAGAAAATAATCAGTGTTTTTGCATAATACATCACTTTTTCCCGATTGCATCAGGGGCAGCGTAAAAAAATTGCGTAGCGCAACCAATTCAAGGTCGGAGCCCTGTTTTGCTGCGCGAATCGATGAGCATCATGGGCTGGGCCATAAAAAAAAGACCGCGAGCGGTATCACCACTCATGGTCTTGCTATGAACGCGAATCCAGCGAGTGACTCGCAGTGATCAAGCGGTGGGCCCGACTAGGCTTGGTTCACCAAGCGCCAGTTCAAGGGCTGCCCAGCCCAGTAAGGGACCAACACCCGACCGCCCAACAGATGCAAGCGCTCGGGAACCTGCCAGGACTCCTTCTTCAAGGTCACAGTGCCCTGGTTGCGCGGCAGGCCATAGAAGTCGGCACCAAAGTGGCTGGCGAAGGCTTCGAGCTTATCCAATGCTCCCAGTTGATCGAAGATCTCGGCATACAGCTCCAGCGCCGCTGGCGCACTGTAGCAACCGGCGCAGCCGCAGGGACTCTCTTTACGCTCCTGCAGATGGGGCGCTGAGTCAGTACCGAGGAAAAACTTCGGACTGCCGCTGATAGCGACCTGCTGCAGCGCTTCTTGATGACGTCGACGCTTGAGCACCGGCAGACAGAAATTATGCGGGCGGATACCGCCAACCAGCAGATGATTTCGATTCATCAACAGATGCTGGGGAGTCAGTGTCGCCGCCACCTTGTCGGAGCAAGCCAGCACAAACTCCGCCGCCTGGGCGGTCGTGATATGTTCCAAAACCACCTTGAGTTGCGGAAACCGATTCACCAGTCCCTGCAAGTGACGTTCGATAAACACCCGCTCCCGATCGAAGATATCCACGTTTTCGTCGGTTACTTCGCCATGGATCAACAGCGGCATACCCAGCTCGGCCAGGGTATCAAATACCGGCTCCAAGCGATCCAGACTGGTCACCGCCAGATCAGAGTGGGTGGTGGCCCCGGCCGGATAGAGCTTCACGGCGGTCACGCCGCTGCTGTGGGCGGTACGGATCATCTCCGGAGTGGTCAAATCGGTCAGGTAGAGAGTCATCAAGGGAGTAAAGGTGCTGCCCTTGGGACGGGCCGCCTCGATCCGCTGCCGGTATGCCAAGGCCGCCGCTGCATCCAGTACCGGTGGCACCAGATTCGGCATCACCACAGCCCGGGAAAAAGCACGCGCCGTGGCGGGAACCGTTTCATTGAGCATGGCGCCGTCCCGCAGGTGCAGATGCCAATCATCGGGCGTGGTCAATTGTAATTCAGTCATGAGTCCTCCTGCCGGGAACGCCCCATGCGCCCCCGAACAACGTCAGCATAGCTGCCCAACCGGGCTGGCGAAGAAGATCCGAACGCGTGATGCTGCTCGCGTCATCCCCTATCATCGCAACGCCACAAAATTGGCCAGTAGTTCCATTCCCTGTTCGCTGAGAATGCTCTCGGGGTGGAATTGCACCCCGACAATGGGGAGCTGGCGATGCCGCACCCCCATGATTTCCGACACCTGGATTTGCTCGTCACACAAACTCCAGGCCGTCACCTCCAGGTCCGCCGGCAAGGTTGCCGCCTCGACAATCAACGAATGATATCGGGTCACTGTGAGTGGATTGCGCAAGCCGCTGAATACGCCCTGATCATCGTGTCGGATCTGCGAGGTCTTGCCATGCATGACCTTAGCCGCACGCACGACCCGCCCCCCGAACGCCTGAGCCAGAGCCTGATGGCCAAGACAAACTCCCAACATCGGCAACTGACCGGCAAAATGACGAATCGCCGCCAGTGAGATACCCGCCTCATCGGGGGTACAGGGTCCAGGGGAGATCACCAACCGTTCCGGCGCCAGTGCCGCTATCTCATCCAGGGTGATGGCATCATTGCGCCGGACTACGACCGTCTGCCCCAGCGCGCCAAAATATTGCACCAGGTTATAGGTAAAGGAATCGTAGTTATCAATCAGCAGTATCATCGGCTGCCACTTCTCCGTACGAAGGATATCGGACCGCCAGACGGCCCTTCTTCAACCGCGCCAGTGTACCTGAAGCACGTGCAGACTCGAACCCCAGGCGTAACGGAACACTGAACGGAATATGAATTCAACGACAAAAGCCGGAGGCAAGGATTGCACCGCCACCCATTACCCCCTATAACACGGCCATCACCAACGCTGTTCTCACCAAGAGTTAAACCATGTTCTTCCAAATCGTACTTATCTCTCTGTTGGCCCTGCTGCCCATGGTCAACCCGCCGACCACGGCAACCCTGTTGCTGGGCCTGAGCAAAGGCATGTCCCGGGAGCATGTGCGCCGTCAGGTCAACATGGCGGCGCTGTATCTGTTCAGCACCCTCTGCGTCAGTTTTTTTATCGGCTCCTCGATTCTGGATCTGTTCGGCATCTCGATCCCGGGGCTGCGATTGGCGGGAGGACTCATCATTGGCTTCATCGGCTTTCGCATGCTGTTTCCTACCCCTGGCGCCGAGCAGACGGTGGATCCGAACCAGAATATCGCCTTCGTCCCGCTGACCATGCCGAGTCTGTGCGGCCCAGGGACCATGGCACTGGTGATCAGTGGCGCAGCGCAGATTGCCGAATTGCCAGCTGAATACTCCCGCCTGACCATCTACAGTGCCATGGTGGTTTCGTTCTTGCTGATGACGCTGCTGAGCTGGGTTGTATTGAAGCTGGCCGATCCGGTGTGCAAATTACTCGGTGCCACCGGTATCGATGCCATGACACGGATCATGGGCTTTTTGCTGATCTGCATGGGGGCACAATTTTGCATCAACGGTATCAAGGAAGTGGCGCAGGATCCGGTATTTCACGGTGTAGTTCAGCAGCAGCCGATCGGTTCACTCGAGGAAAAGGCGCAACGGATGCGGGCAGAATCATCGTTGTTACAAGACCAAGATCCCCAGCAATAGGCCATCCGCGGCGCAGGCTGTGGAGTATGTCGCGCCCATGCTCTGGCGCTATGCGGCGCCGGGATGGGCCCGCATCCAGAGCAAACACCCAAGCCATGTCGCCGCCCCATCGCGACGACACTGCCATCTTATGGATTCGCGGATGAATTAGCATTATCCGCAGCAGGATCCGGACTGGATCCGCCTAACGAACTCCTCTGTCATCCCGAGTCGTTCGCTCCGCCGCCAGGGCTTGCTCCAACAGTTGGCTCTGTAATTCGGGGGCCTGGGTATGTCGCGCCAATAGACGATAGAAAGCCGGAACCAGCACCAGCGTCACACAGGTGGCCAGTAACATGCCAAAAAACACCACAGTCCCTACCGCCACCCGGCTTTCGTAACCCGCACCACGGGAGAGCATCAAGGGGATCGCCGCTATGATCGCTGTTGCCGAGGTCATCAGGATGGGGCGCAATCGCCGCACGGCTGCATCGAGGATCGCCGAAACAAAATCCTGTCCTCGGCTGCGCAACTGATTGGCAAATTCGACAATCAGGATACCGTTCTTGGTCACCATACCAATCAACAACAACATACCAATCTGACTGTACAGGTTCAGGCTCAGACCCAGTAGCCACAGACCCAACAGGCCACCGAGGATCCCGAGCGGCACGGTGAACATCACCACCAGCGGATTCAGGAAACTTTCGAACTGGGCCGCCATCACCAGAAAAGCCACCAGCAGCGCCAGCGCAAATACTGCCAACACATCGCCTTGTGAATCCCGGTAATCCTTCGACTCACCGGCATAATCCACGGTAATACCAGCCGGGAGGTGTTCCACCGCCCACTGATCCAACCAAGCCAGTGCCATACCCTGGGTCTGATCGACAGGCAGATAGGCGCTCAGGGTAATCGCTTTTTGCCGCTGATAGTGGCCCAGTCGTTGTGCCGAAGCGATCACCTCGACTTGAGCCAGGGTAGAGAGGGTCACCATCTCCCCCTTGGCGGATCGCAGGTAAAGATGACTGAGATCGTTGCCGTTGATAAAACGCTGTGGATCGGCTCGCACGTAAACATCGTACTCTTCCCCCTTCTCGATGAAGGTGGTCTTGCTAGTACCGCCCAGCAGGGTTTGCAGAGCCTGACCTATATCCTGCAGCGGAATGCCCAACTCGGCGGCCCGCTCCCGTTCGACCCGCACCCGCAACTCGGGAGTCTGCTCGGTATAGTCCAGATCCGGGTTTTCCAGTACCGAGCTCTGCGCCACCGCTTGCTTGAGTTGTAGCGCCCACTGGTTCAGCTCGGCGTAATCACTGCCCTGCAGCACAAACTGCACCGGCGCCTGGGAGCGGCCACGAAATCCGGGCTGAAACGGCCGCAGGGAAATATCTGGGATACCCTGTAACAAGCGCGGCAAGCGCGCCAAAAACTGTTGGGCGGTCTGCTGGCGTTCCGCCCAGTCGGTGAGCTGCACCGTCACCATGCCGGTCTGATCCCCGCCCCGGCCAAACGCTGGGGTACTGAAACTGATGGCACTGACCACCCCTTGTCCGACCAAGGGCAACAGCCGCTGTTCAACCAGCTGCATATTCTTCTTCATCCGCTCGATACTGGTGCCCTCGGCCCCTCGCACCATGACGTAGATGACACCGCGATCCTCGACCGGTGCCAGATTGGTTGGCACCCGCATATAGAGCGCTGCAATGGCGATCAGCACCAGCAGCATCACCAGTGGGGCAATCCAGGGGCGCTCGAGTAACCAGGCCAATCCGCGCCGGTAACTGTGCTCCAAGCGGGCCATACCCGCTTCCAGCCTCCGGGTCAGGGCATTGCTCTGATCATGCGTCTTCAACAGCCGTGCCGCCATGGCCGGTGACAGCGTCAATGCCACCAGCGCTGAAAAGAACACCGCCAGCGCCAGAAAGACCGCAAACTCAGTGAACAGACGCCCCATCATGCCCTGCATAAAGGCAATCGGCAGAAACACCATGATCAGCACCGCCGTGGTCGCCACCACCGCGAACCCGACCTCCCGGGTACCATGCCAGGCTGCCAGCAGGGGCGAGCGCCCTTGCTGCAAATGATGATGAATATTCTCCACCACCACGATGGCATCATCGACCACCAGACCAATCGCCAGAATTAGCGCCAGTAGGGTGATGAGGTTGATTGAGAAGCCGAAATACCAGGCACCGATACAGGCCGCGACTAGCGAGACCGGGACTGTCACCGCCGGGATCAAGGTGGCGCGCCACTGGCCGATAAACAGATACAGCACCGCCACCACCAGAGCTGCGGCAATAGCCAACGTTAGATAGACCTCATCGATGGCCTGACGAATAAATAGGGTGCTGTTGTAATCCACCACCAGCTCGGCACCTGCCGGAAGAAAGCGCTGCAACCGCTCAACTTCCCGCACCACGCCATTGGCCATATCCAACGGATTGGCGGTCGACTGGGGAATGATGCCGATACCGACACTGACCTGGCCATTGCGTTGATAGGCACTGGCCTCATTCTTCGCTCCCTCTTCGATCTCGGCCACATCCCCCAGATAGAGGATTTTCCCCGAAGCCTGGGTCAGCAACGGCAAACGGCGAAAGCTGGCGGCATCCTGAAACTGACGCTCCAGCTGGACCGGAAAGACCATGCTGGCATTGCGGATCTCCCCGCCCGGCAACTCGATATTCTCCCGGGCCAGTGCATTGAGCACATCGTTGACGGCGACCCCGAGACCACTCATCTGGGCAGTATTCAGGCGGATGTACATCACCTTTTCCAGGTCCCCGGATAAATTCACCGAGCTGACACCATTGACCAGACTCAAGGACTTGATGAGGCTACGGTTGGCGTAATCCGTCAATGCAACCCGATCCATCTGCTGGCTGGAAAAGTTCAACCAGATGGAGACCTCGCCCTCGCCGTTATCCCGCGAGACCACGGGCTCATCGATATCATCCGGCAATTGACGCCGGGCTCGGGACACTCCATCCCGGATATCCGACAAGGCTTCGAGCATGTTCCAGCCTTGCTGGAACTCAACCGTGATGCTGCTGCGTCCCTTGCGGCTGGTGGAGATGATGTTGCGGATACCGCTAATGCCGGAGAGCTGATCCTCCAGCGGCTTGCTGACCTGGTTTTCGATGATATCCGGCGCCGCCCCTTCATAGGTGGTAACAATACTCACCGATGGGCTCTGCACATCCGGCATCTCACGGACCGCCAAGCGCGAGAAAGCAACCAAGCCGAAGATCAGCAATAACAAACTCATCACCAGAGCCAGAACGGGTCGGCGGATCGAGACATCCGAGAGGATCATGGCTGCACCTCAGCCGGCGTACCGGCGGCAGTCGCCTCGACATCGGAGATGACCTTGACCTGTTGTCCCGATTTGAGCGCCACCAGGCCTTCAACCACCAGACGATCCCCGGCTTTCAGGCCGGAGAGAACGCTGACCTGACTGTCAGCCGATTCACCCAAGACTACCGCTTGCCGCTTCACCCGGCTCTCCGGGCCAAGCAGATAGACGAATCGATCACTGCCTTGAAACTCCACCGCTTGCATCGGAATGAGAGGAAGAGGCTCACTGGCAAATG
>Ga0247725_1001410_pt1 | contig 12267 bp, 11 predicted proteins | sample OKSTACKMCFT3sol_FD_183021 | JGI IMG/M metagenome (GOLD analysis project Ga0247725, IMG submission 183021) | Subsurface sediment microbial communities from gas well in Oklahoma, United States - OK STACK MC-FT3-sol | ecosystem: Environmental > Terrestrial > Deep subsurface > Rock core/Sediment... | reverse complement strand
GGGCGATCAGGTGTTCGGGAAGGTCGAAATGGAAATCGGCAACGCGCATGGTGGGTCGTCTCACAGGGGCGCGAATAGTAGCGGAATTACGCAAATCTGACCACGCAGGCGGATTGACCGCCCCAGGCGCCCTCCCTATACTGCGCCGCCATCGTGCCTCGGTGGCGGAATGGTAGACGCGGCGGATTCAAAATCCGTTTCTGGCGACAGAGTGAGAGTTCGAGTCTCTCCCGGGGCACCACGATCCTTAGGTCGCAAGACCACCTCCCCTCGTATCAATTCGTCCTTGTCTGCGCTGTTCAGCGTTTCCAGAACGACATGTCGTCGCTTGCGCACATGCCGCGTCGAAACTCGCCCGCACGGGGGATTGGCAGCCCCGGACAGTTAGCGTAGAGTGTCACGCACTGTGTTTGCATGGGTCGCTGTTGAATCGTGACCTGATGCAGTAGATCCGACAGATCCGCTACATCCCGCTCGACTTCTCTTACTCTTTGCAACCAGTTCCTAGCCCTCGGCCCAATGTCGGGCAGAGGCTGAAAATCAACTCCAGTTCCAAGGAAATTGAGACATGTCGAATCGTCAAACCGGCACCGTTAAGTGGTTCAACGACGAGAAGGGCTTTGGCTTCATCACCCCCGAGAGCGGTCCGGATCTGTTCGTACACTTCCGCGCCATCGAAGGCAGCGGCTTCCGCAGCCTGAAGGAAGGCCAGAAGGTTACCTTCGAAGCCGTCCAAGGCCAGAAAGGCATGCAAGCTGACAAAGTCCAAGTCCTGGCCTAAGTCGCTGCAAGAGAACCCCTGATGTTTCATCAGGGGTTTTTTATGCCCGCGTTTCAGTGCCTGCCCTTAGAATGCGGCGTCTTCACACGTCACAAGGGCCCTCCATGCCGAAACACATCCTGCGCCCGGAAGGCGAGTTCCCCACAGCCGGGGCCGTTCGCCGCTTCGCCGCCATCTTCTATGACTTCCTCCTCAGCGTCGCCCTGCTGATGGTGGTCACCCTCTTCTACCAGCAGGTCATCCTGCGCTCGATCTACGGCGGCGAGCGCCTGCGGGAAATGGCCGAGCAGGGCCTGCTGGCCCACGATCCGGTCCTGTCCACCGTGCTGCTCTTCAGCTTGTTCGCCTTCTTCGCCAAGTTCTGGACCCACAACGGCCAGACCCTCGGCATGCAGGTGTGGGGTGTGCGTATCCAGAATCGCGACGGCTCGGCGGTCAGCCTGTGGCAGGCCCTGCTGCGCTTCGTGGTCGCCATGGGCTCCTGGCTCTGCTTCGGCCTCGGCTTCCTGTGGATGCTCTGGGACAAGGACAAACGTACCTGGCACGACCGCTACTCGGAGAGCATCGTGGTGCAACTTCCCAAGAGCGCTCACAAGAAATAGCGAACACGAAAAAGCCGGCTCGAAGCCGGCTTTTTCATGAGCGATCTGATCAGCCAGCCCGGCGCAACAGCCAGACACCTGCCAACGCACAGATACCCGCAGGGATCAGCACCGCCAGGAACGGCGGGAAGCCGAACACCAGGCTCGACGGTCCCAGCAGGTCCTGGCTGATACGCACCACGAAACCGATGACCACGCCGGTGAAGATGCGCTGCCCCAGGGTCACCGAACGCAGCGGCCCGAAGATGAACGAAATCGCCATCAGCACCAGCGCCCCCGTCACCAATGGCTGCAGCAGCTTGGTCCAGAAGGCCAGCCAGTAGCGACTGTTGTTCAGGCCCTGCTCCGCCAGGTAGTGCACATAGCTCCACAAGCCACTGATGGACAACGCCTCGGGCTCCATCACCACCGTACTGAGCAGTTGCGGGTTGAGCTGGATGTCCCAGCGCTCGCTGCCTGCCTCTACCACCTCGGTGTGGTCGCCACGGAAGTGCGTGGTGGTCACCTCCTCCAACTGCCAGTGATCGCCCTGGTACAACGCACGCCGGGCGAAGCTGGCGGCCTGCATGTGCCGCTCGCCGTCGAATTCATAGCGGGTCACGCCATAGAGCACGCCATTGGGTTGCACGGCGTTGATGTGCACGAACTCATTGCCCTGGCGGTGCCACAGGCCGCGCTTGGAGGTCTGGGCCTCGCCGCCGCCCTGCGCCAGGGCGCGGTTGGCCTGGGCCAGGTTCTCGCTCCAGGGCGCCACGTACTCGCCCAGCAGGATGCCCGCCAGCATCAGCACCAGCAGCGGCTTCATCACCGCCCAGACGATACGGCCGATGGAAACACCGGCCGCCCGCATGATGGTCAGCTCACTGCTGCTGGCCAGGGTGCCGAGGCCGATCAGGCTGCCGATCAGCGCCGCCATGGGCAGCATCTCGTAGGCGCGACGCGGCGCGGTGAGCAGCACGTAGCAGATGGCGTCCATCAGGGTGTAGCTGCCCTCGATGTCGCCCAACTCATCGATGAAGGCGAACAGCAGCGCCAGGCTGACGATCACACCCAGCACCGCCAGGATGCCGAAGAACACGCTGGTACCGATGTACCTGTCCAGCTTAGCCATGGGCCACCTCACGAGCGGAACGACGGGCAGCCCACTTCAGGCGGAGCGGTTCCCAGTAGAGCAACAGCAGCCCCACGCTCAGGAAGATGCCATGCACCCACCACAAGCCGAGGGCCATCGGGATCTTGCCCTTGTCGAGCTGGCCACGGGCGGCGATCAGCATCGACAGGTAAGCCATATAAAGAAGGATCGCCGGCAGCAGCTTGAGGAAGCGCCCCTGCCGCGGATTCACCCGCGACAGCGGCACCGCCAGCAGGGTCACCACGAACACCAGCACCGGGATGGACAGGCGCCACTGCAGCTCGGCCTGGTAGCGCGGGTTGTCGCTGCCCAGCAGGTCGCGGGTCGGGATCGCCTCGCGCTCGCCGATCTCGGCACTGATCTCCGGCTTCGGCAGGAGGATGCCGTAGGTCCCGTACTTGATGGCACGGTAGTCGGCCTTGCCTGGATTACCGTCGTAGCGGTAGCCGTTCTCCAGGATCAGGTAGCGGCTGCCGTCCTCGTGGATGACCTGGCGCCCGCTCTCGGCCACCAGCACCCCGATGCCCTGCTCCTTGTTGTCCTGGGACAGGCGCTTCTCGGAGATGAACACCCCGCCCAGCTCGCCACGGTCCGCCGACAGGCTCTCGGTGTAGGTCACCCGGTTGCCATTCTTCAGGGTCTGGAAGCGCCCCGGTACCAGCGTGTCGAACTCGGTCAGCGCGTCCTGCTGGTTGAGGATGCGGCCCACCGCCGTCACGCCCTGGGGCGCCAGGCCCAGGCTCAGCCAGGCCACCATCAGCGCGACCAGCGTCGCCGGCGCCAGGCTGTACGCCATCAGGCGCTGCTGGCTCATGCCGGTGGCGGAAAGCACCGTCATCTCGCTGTCCAGGTACAGCCGACCGTAGGCCAGCAGGAAGCCGAGGAACAGGCCAAGCGGCAGGATCAGCTGGAGGAAGCCCGGTATGCGGTAGCCCATGATCAGGAACAGCACGCCAGGATCCAGGGCACCCTGCGCCGCCTGGGCCAGGTACTTGATGAATCGACCGCTCATGATGATCACCAGCAACACGGCGCTCACCGCACTGAGGGTCACCAGGACTTCGCGGGACAGGTAACGGAAGACGATCAAACCAGACACTCCAGGGTTGTCAGGCTCAGGCGGCTACGCTCAAACTAGCCGCTTTGTGGCCGGCACGCCCGAACGGGCACGCCACGGAAAATGGCCGGCATTATACCCTGCAATCCCGACTCTTTGTCTTGGGGACATCACATGGAATTCCTCGTCAAAAGCGCACGCCCGGAAACCCTGAAGACCGCCACCCTGGTGGTCGCCGTCGGCGAAGGCCGCAAGCTCGGCACCGCTGCCGGCGCGCTGGACACCGCCACCGGCGGCGCCATCGCCGCCCTGCTCAAGCGCGGCGACCTGGCCGGCAAGGTCGGCCAGACCCTGCTGCTGCACAGCCTGCCCAACCTGAAGGCCGACCGCGTGCTGCTGGTCGGCGTCGGCAAGGAGCGCGAGCTGACCGACCGTCAGTTCCGCAAGGTGGCCGCGGCCGTCGGCGGCGTGCTCAAGGGCCTGGGCGGCAGCGATGCCGTGCTCACCCTCGGTGAACTCAAGGTCAAGGGCCGCGACGCCTACGGCAAGGCCCGCCTGCTGGTGGAGACCCTGGCCGACGGCAGCTACCGCTTCGACCGCTTCAAGAGCACCAAGGCCGATGCCCCGGCCCTGAAGAAGATCACCCTGCTGGCCGAGAAGGCCGAGCAAGCCGACGTCGAGCGCGGCAGCCTGCATGCCCGCGCCATCGCCACCGGCATGGCCTACACCCGCGACCTGGGCAACCTGCCGCCGAACCTCTGCCACCCCAGCTTCCTCGCCGAAGAAGCCAAGGCCCTGGCCAAGGCCCACAAGAACCTCAAGGTCGAGGTGCTGGACGAGAAGAAGCTCAAGGAGCTCGGCGCCGGCGCCTTCCTTGCCGTCGCCCAGGGCAGCGAGCAGCCGCCGCGGATGATCGTGCTCAACTACCAGGGCGGCAAGAAGGACGACAAACCCTTCGCCCTGGTCGGCAAGGGCATCACCTTCGACACCGGCGGCATCAGCATCAAGCCCGCCGCCGGCATGGACGAGATGAAGTACGACATGTGCGGCGCCGCCAGCGTCCTCGGCACCTTCCGTGCCGTACTGGAGCTGCAGCTGCCGATCAACCTCGTCGGCCTGCTGGCCTGCGCCGAGAACATGCCCAGCGGTGGTGCCACCCGCCCCGGTGACATCGTCACCACCATGAGCGGCCAGACCGTCGAGATCCTCAACACCGACGCCGAAGGCCGCCTGGTGCTGTGCGACACCCTCACCTACGCCGAGCGCTTCAAGCCCCAGGCCGTGATCGACATCGCCACCCTCACCGGAGCCTGCATCGTCGCCCTGGGCGCCAACACCTCCGGCCTGATGGGCAACAACGACGCACTGGTGAAGCAGATCCTCAAGGCCGGCGAGTACGCCGACGACCGCGCCTGGCAGCTGCCGCTGTTCGAGGAATACCAGGAGCAGCTCGACAGCCCCTTCGCCGACATCGCCAACATCGGCGGCCCCAAGGCCGGCACCATCACCGCCGGCTGCTTCCTGTCGCGCTTCGCCAAGAAGTTCCACTGGGCCCACCTGGACATCGCCGGCACCGCCTGGGTCAGCGGCGGCAAGGACAAGGGCGCCACCGGCCGCCCGGTCCCGCTGCTCACCCAGTACCTGCTCGACCGTCTCTGATCCACTGCGACACCTCCCGGCGCCCCAGGCGCCGGGCCTCTTTCCAGGAACACCGAAATGACCCGCGTCGAGTTCTACGTCCTGTCCACCAGTACCCCGGCAGACCGCCTGCGCGCCGCCTGCCAGCTGGCCGGCAAGGCCTGGCGCCACGGCATGCCGGTGTTCGTCCGCTGCGCAGACGACGCCCAAGGCCAAGCCCTGGACGAACTGCTCTGGCAGTTCCGTGCCGAGACCTTCATCCCCCACGCCCAGCACGGGGAAGACCCGCACGCCCCGGTGGTCATCGGCCGGGACCAGCAGCCCGACGCCAGCCAGGGCCTGCTGATCAACCTCGACCCGACCCTCTCGCCCCACCTCGGCCACTTCAGCCGGGTCATCGAGATCGTCAACCAGGAGCCGGACCTGCTTGCCGCCTGCCGGGAGAATTTCCGCACCTACCGGCAGCGGGGCTATGATCCCAAACGAGTCGAACTCTGAGCCGCACCATGGACAACCCCAGCCAGCCTCCCCGCCCGGCCCACCTGCTGGACGACCTCGAGTCCATCCGCGCCCTGCTCGATGAACACACCAGCAGCGAGCCGCCCCTGCTCACCGAATCGGTGGACCCTGCCAGCATCCCCCTGCTGTCCGAGATCGTCGAACCGCCGCCGTTCAGCCTCAGCCCCGCACCCGCGCCCCAGGCCGCCCAGCCGGCGACGCCCGCTGCTCCGCGCCCGGCGCCCGCGCCGACGCCCACGCCCGTGAAGGCCGCCGCCCCCGTACCGCCCGTCACCCCGGCGCCTGCAGCGCCCAGTGCCGCCCAGCCCTCCGTGCGCGCCGGCGTCGAAGCCGCCACGCAAACCCAGCTCGATCGCCTGGACGGCGAGCTGCGCGCCGCCGCCCAACTGATCCTGCAGGACGTCATCGACGACTTCGTCCCGCAGATCGAAGCCGAGCTCAAGCGCCGCCTCAACGCCCGCCTCGCCCGCCTGCTTCCCCAACTGCCGCGACGCAGCTGACCGCCTGCTTAGCGGCCTTTGGCCGCCTGGGTTTTGCCCGTTATACTCGGCGGCTTTCCGATCAGTTGCCGACACGGTCCCGCCGCACACATGGACAAGACCTACCAGCCCCACGCCATCGAAACTTCCTGGTACCAGACCTGGGAGAAGAACAACTACTTCGCCCCGCAAGGTTCCGGCGAGCCCTACACCATCATGATCCCGCCGCCGAACGTCACCGGCAGCCTGCACATGGGCCACGGCTTCAACAACGCGATCATGGATGCGCTGATCCGCTTCCGCCGCATGCAGGGCCGCAACACCCTGTGGCAGCCCGGCACCGACCACGCCGGTATCGCCACCCAGATGGTGGTGGAGCGCCAACTGGCCGCCCAGGGCATCAGCCGCCATGACCTCGGCCGCGAGCAGTTCCTCGACAAGGTCTGGGAGTGGAAGGAACAGTCCGGCGGCACCATCACCCGCCAGATCCGCCGCCTCGGCTCCTCCGTCGACTGGTCGCGCGAGCGCTTCACCATGGACGACGGCCTCTCCGAAGCGGTCAAGGAAGCCTTCGTGCGCCTGCACGAAGACGGCCTGATCTACCGCGGCAAGCGCCTGGTCAACTGGGACACCAAGTTCCACACCGCCATCTCCGACCTCGAAGTGGAGAACCACGACGAGAAAGGCCACCTGTGGAACCTGCGCTACCCCCTGGCCGACGGCAAGAAGACCGCCGAAGGCAACGGCTACCTGATCGTCGCCACCACCCGCCCGGAAACCATGCTGGGTGACAGCGCCGTCGCCGTGCACCCGGAAGACGAACGCTACAAGGCCCTGATCGGCAGCTTCGTCGAACTGCCCCTGGTCGGCCGCCGCATCCCCATCGTCGCCGACGAGTACTGCGACCCCGAGTTCGGCACCGGCTGCGTCAAGATCACCCCCGCCCACGACTTCAACGACTACGAAGTCGGCAAGCGCCACGACCTGCCGCTGATCAACATCTTCGACAAGAACGCCGCCGTGCTCGCCACCGCCCAGGTGTTCAACCTAGACGGCAGCGTCAACGACAGCCTCGACGCCACCCTCCCGGCCCAGTTCGCCGGCCTCGACCGCTTCGAAGCACGCAAGCAGATCGTCGCCGCCTTCGAACAGCTCGGCCTGCTGGAGAAGATCGAAGACCACGCCCTCAAGGTGCCCAAGGGCGACCGTTCCGGCACCGTCATCGAACCCTGGCTGACCGACCAGTGGTACGTCTCCACCAAGCCCCTGGCCGAACCGGCCATCGCCGCCGTGGAAGATGGCCGCATCCAGTTCGTGCCCAAGCAGTACGAGAACATGTACTTCTCCTGGATGCGTGACATCCAGGACTGGTGCATCAGCCGCCAGCTCTGGTGGGGCCACCGCATCCCCGCCTGGTACGACGAAGCCGGCAACGTCTACGTCGGCCGCGACGAGGCCGAAGTCCGCGCCAAGCACAACCTCGGCGACCAGCCGCTGCGCCAGGACGAAGACGTCCTCGACACCTGGTTCAGCTCCGGCCTGTGGACCTTCTCCACCCTCGGCTGGCCGGAACAGACCGAGTTCCTCAAGACCTTCCACCCCACCGACGTCCTGGTCACCGGCTTCGACATCATCTTCTTCTGGGTCGCCCGCATGATCATGCTGACCATGCACCTGGTGAAGAACGAGGACGGCACCCCGCAGGTTCCGTTCAAGACCGTCTACGTCCACGGCCTGGTGCGCGACGGCCAGGGCCAGAAGATGTCCAAGTCCAAGGGCAACGTCCTCGACCCGCTGGACATCGTCGACGGCATCACCCTCGACGCCCTGCTGGAGAAGCGCACCAGCGGCATGATGCAGCCCAAGCTCGCCGAGAAGATCGCCAAGCAGACCCGCATCGAATTCCCCGACGGCATCAACAGCTTCGGCACCGACGCCCTGCGCTTCACCTTCTGCTCGCTGGCCTCCACCGGCCGCGACATCAAGTTCGACATGGGCCGCGTCGAGGGCTACCGCAACTTCTGCAACAAGCTGTGGAACGCCGCCAACTTCGTCATCGAGAACACCGACGGCCAGGACACCGGCGTCAACGGCGAAGCCGTCGACCTCTCCTCCGTCGACCGCTGGATCATCAGCCAGCTGCAGCGCACCGAAGCCGAAGTCACCCGCCAGCTCGACGCCTTCCGCTTCGACCTGGCCGCCCAGGCCCTCTACGAGTTCGTCTGGGACGAGTACTGCGCCTGGTACCTCGAACTGGTCAAACCCGTGCTCTGGGACGAGAACGCCCCCATCGAGCGCCAGCGCGGCACCCGCCGCACCCTGGTGCGCGTGCTGGAGGTCATCCTGCGCCTGGCCCACCCGTTCATGCCCTTCATCACCGAAGAGATCTGGCAGCGCATCAAGGGCCAGGCCGGCGTCAGCGGCGACACCCTCATGCTGCAACCCTGGCCGGTGGCCAACGAAAGCCGCATCGACGCCGCTGCCGAAGGCGACATCGAATGGGTCAAGACCCTGATGCTCGGCGTGCGCCAGATCCGTGGCGAGATGAAGATCTCCATGGCCAAGCGCATCGACATCATCGTCGCCAACACCAATGCCGAAGACCTGCGCCGCCTGGCCGACTTCGAGCCCCTGCTGAACAAGCTGGCCAAGCTCGAATCCGTCCGCGTCCTGGCCAGCGGCGAAGAAGCCCCCATGTCCGCCACCGCCCTGGTGGGCGACATGCAGGTGCTGGTGCCCATGGCCGGCCTGATCGACAAGGACGCCGAACTGGCGCGCCTGGACAAGGAAATCCAGCGCCTGGACGGCGAGGTCAAGCGCGTCGGCGGCAAGCTCGCCAACGAAGGCTTCGTCGCCAAGGCCCCGGCCGAGGTGCTCGAGAAGGAGCGCGCCAAGCTGGCCGAGGCCGAACAGGCCCTGGCCAACCTCACCGAGCAGCGCGGGCGCATCGCCAGCCTGTGATGCACAAGAGCCCGCCCATCGACAGATCGGCGGGCTTTTTACTCCCTGCGATCCCGTTCACCGCTGAAAGGATGTCCCCATGTACGCGCTGATGGCCCTGCTGTTCATCGCCGGTTACCTGTGCATCGCCCTGGAACACCCGCTCAAGGTGGACAAGGCCGCCTCGGCCCTGATCACCGCCGTCCTCTGCTGGACCGTCCTGGTCCTCGGCGTCGACAGCATCGCCCCCGGCCTGGCCCAGGGTGAGCACGGCGTCAGCGGCGAACTGCGCCACCACCTGGGGGAAATCTCCGAGATCCTGTTCTTCCTGCTCGGCGCCATGACCATCGTCGAACTGGTCGATGCCCACGAAGGCTTCAAGGTCATCACCGACCGCATCCAGACCCACAAGCGCGTCACCCTGCTCTGGCTGATCGGCTTCATCACCTTCTTCCTCTCCGCCGTGCTGGACAACCTCACCACCACCATCGTCATGGTGTCCCTGCTGCGCAAACTGATCCGCCACCAGCACGAGCGCTGGTTCTACGCCGGCATCGTGGTGATCGCCGCCAACGCCGGCGGCGCCTGGTCCCCCATCGGCGACGTCACCACCACCATGCTCTGGATCGGCCACCAGATCAGCGCCAGCGGCATCATCAGCAGCCTGTTCATCCCCAGCCTGGTGTGCCTGCTGGTCCCCCTCGTCATCCTCAGCTTCATCCTGCGGGGCGAATTCCAGCGTCCCGACGACGAAGCCGACGCGGCCGAGCACGACCCCACCACCCCTTTCGAGCGCAACCTGGTGTTCGTCCTCGGCCTCGGCGCCCTGCTCTTCGTCCCGGTGTTCAAGGGCATCACCCACCTGCCGCCCTACATGGGCATCCTCCTCGGCCTCGGCGTCCTCTGGGTCGTCACCGAATGGCTGCACCGCGGCAAGCACGACGAAGACAAGCACCCGCTCTCGGTGATCGGCGTCCTGCGGCGCATCGACACCCCCAGCATCCTGTTCTTCCTCGGCATCCTCCTGGCCGTCTCCAGCCTCGCCACCGCCGGCCACCTCACCCAGGTCGCCGCCGCCCTCAAGGACAGCCTCGGCAACGTCTACGCCATCAACATCGCCATCGGCCTGCTGTCCTCCGTGGTCGACAACGTGCCCCTGGTGGCCGGCGCCATGAAGATGTACCCGCTGGCCACCCCCGAGGCCGTCGCCGCAGCCGGCGACCAGGCCGGCTGGCTCGGCCACTTCGTCGTCGACGGCACCTTCTGGGAACTCCTCGCCTTCTGCGCCGGCACCGGCGGCAGCTGCCTCATCATCGGCTCCGCCGCCGGCGTCGCCGCCATGGGCATGGAGCGCATCGACTTCCTCTGGTACCTCAAGCGCATCAGCCTCCTGGCCCTGCTCGGCTACCTCGCCGGCGCCGCCACCTACATCGGCCTCGCCCAGCTCTGAAGGGAACGACACGGATGTCCAGCCCGATCCAGCTGCAATTCGAATCCACCCTGCCCATCACGGCAGAGACCGCCTGGCGCTGGATCACCGACGTCGACCTGCTGCGCGCAGAAATGCGCCCCTGGCTGCGCATGAGCGTCCCACCCGGCGTCCGCTCCCTCGACGACCTCACCCTCGTACCGGGACGCCCCCTGTTCACCAGCCGCCTCTGGCTGCTCGGCTGCCTGCCCATGGGCCACTCCCACCTCACGCTGGAATCCCTCGAACCCGGCCACGGCTTCGTCGAAGCCTCCCCCATGACCGGCATGCGCCTGTGGCGCCACGAACGCACGCTGCACGCCGTCGAAGGCGGCGTGCGGCTCTGCGACCGGTTGACCTTCGAGCCCTACCTGGCCGCTACGCTGGTTCGCACCCTCACCCGTTTCTTCTTCAATCAACGCCACCGGGTACTCCGGCACCGAGCCACCGCCACGGATTAGCGCCCCAGCCCCGCCCTCGCCTGCCTCGACAAGGACCTGCCATGGAAACCAGCAAGACCCGCACCAGCTTCTACCGCCGCCTCTACGTCGCCTGGCTGATCGACAGCGGCACCGCCACCAGCGTCCCCGCGCTGATGGAGGCCACAGGCATGCCCCGCCGCACCGCCCAGGACACCCTCGCCGCCCTCGCCGAACTGGACATCGACTGCCGCTTCGACCAGGCCGAAGGCGAGCGCAACAACAGCGGCCACTACCGCATCCACGACTGGGGCCCCATCGACCCGGCCTGGATCGATGCCAACCTGAGCCCGATCAAGGCGGTGCTCGGCTATCCCTGACAAGCTGCCGCCGCGTCAGAAACAGGAAGCCCCGCGTGAACAACGACCTGCTGATGGTCCTCGGCCTGCTGGCCGGCGCCGTCACCCTCTTCGCCCTCAACCGCCCGCGCATGGACGTGGTCGCCCTGCTGGTGCTCGTCGCCCTGCCCCTCACCGGCGTGCTCGACACCAGCGAAGCCCTTTCCGGCTTCAGCGACCCCAACGTGGTGCTGATCGCCGCCCTGTTCATCATCGGCGACGGCCTGGTGCGCACCGGCATCGCCTACCGCCTGGGCGACTGGCTGGTGGCCAGGGCAGGCAGCAGCGAAACGCGCCTGCTGGTCCTGCTGATGCTGGCCGCTGCCGGGCTCGGCTCGGTGATGAGTTCCACCGGCGTGGTGGCCATCTTCATCCCGGTTGCCCTCGGCGTCGCCTCGCGCCTGCGCATTCCGCCGGGCCGGCTGATGATGCCGCTGGCCTTCGCCGGGCTCATCAGCGGCATGCTCACCCTGGTGGCCACCGCCCCCAACCTGGTGGTCCACGCCGAGCTCAAGCGCGCCGGCCTGGAGGGCTTCGGCTTCTTCAGCATGACCCCGGTGGGGCTCGCCGTGCTGGTCCTCGGCATCGGCTACATGCTGCTGGTACGCCGCTGGCTCACCCCGCGGGGCGATGACGGCCACGCCAATGCCCCACGCCTGACCCTCGCCGACCTCGCCCGCGCCTACCGCCTGGACGAACGCGAGCGGCGCCTGCGGGTGCGCGCCGACTCGCCCCTGGCCTGCCAGGCCCTCAACGAACTGGAGCTGCGCAGCCAGTACGGCATCAACGTCATCGCCGTGGAACGCCAGCGGCGCTTCCGCACCCTGCTGCTGA
>Ga0247725_1001409_pt1 | contig 12282 bp, 13 predicted proteins | sample OKSTACKMCFT3sol_FD_183021 | JGI IMG/M metagenome (GOLD analysis project Ga0247725, IMG submission 183021) | Subsurface sediment microbial communities from gas well in Oklahoma, United States - OK STACK MC-FT3-sol | ecosystem: Environmental > Terrestrial > Deep subsurface > Rock core/Sediment... | reverse complement strand
CAGCACAATGGCGGCCATGCCCACCAGGCTCAGACCGCTCATGGCGTTGCCGAGGAACAGGTAGTCCATTGCCGCCGTCACCCCCGGCACCAGGTAGAACAGGCTGGTGACGTTGACCAGGTTGCCGGCGCGGATCAGCCGGTACAGCAGCAGCTGCGCCACCACCGAGATGACGAGGCCCAGCCACAGCAGCGGCACCAGGAAATCCAGCGACCAGTCCACCGTGAAGCGCTGGAACGGCAGGAACAGCCCGCACAGCAGCAGGCTGACCCCGTACTGCAGCGGCAGTGCCTGCAGCGGCGACTGGCTCAGGCCTTTCTGGGCGATGGCGCCGAGGGTCATGCACAGCAGCGCGCCGAGGGCGTAGCCGGTGCCGGCCACGGAGAAGCGCGCCAGGCCGATGCTCTGCCACACCACCAGCACCAGGCCGAGCAGGGCCAGCGCCAGGCCGGCCAGGCGCAGGGCGGCGAAGCGTCGTTCCAGCAACATCAGGGTGAGGATCGGCTGCACGCCGAGCAGGGTCGCCAGCACCCCGGGGGTGATGCCCTGGTCCAGCGCCAGCAGGTAGCAGATCGAGTAGCCGCCGACCATCAGCAGGCCGGTGCCGGCCGTGCGCAGGCGCTGGCCGCGCGCCGGCAGCCAGCTGCGGGCGAGGGCGCCGACCAGCAGCAGGACGCCGAGGGCGAGGATGAAGCGCAGGGTCAGGAAGGCGAAGGCCGAGGCGTGGTCCAGGCCCAGGCGGGAGAAGATCGCGCCGCTGCTCCAGAGCAGGACGAACAGCGTGGTGGAGGCGCAGGCGCCCCAGAAGGTCTTGTCGAAACGCATGAAGAATCACCTGTCGAAGATGGCAACAGGCTCCGTCGCCTGAGCAGGCGCAGAGAGGACGGAACCGTGAAGGCTGGAGTGATCGGCCGTGGGCGGCGAACCGCGCGGCGGCAGACGATCAGGCGCGCGGCGGCGGTGGTGGCGTGCCGGCGCGCAGGGCGACAGGTGGTGGCGCGCACGGGCGCTCGCCGCGGGCGGCGGCGAGGGCGGGGAGGTCGAGGTGCGCGTGGTGGTGCATGGGGGATTTCCTCAATGGCCTGCCGACACTAAACCCGGCTGGCCATTCGGTCAACTCCGTCAGTCCGCCTCGGCCTGGCCCAGCTCGGCCAGGGCCTCGGGCTGGTTCTTGAAGGCGCGGGCGAAGGTGTCGCGGTTCCTGGCCATGAAGATGCCCAGCTCTTCCACCTGCTCCTCGTTGAGCGAGGGCACCGCCTGGTGCAGGGCGGCGGACAGCGCCTCGGCCAGCTCCAGCATCTTGTCGTAACGATCGGCTTCGGCTTTATCCATGAACAGGCGCTCCGGATCGCGACTGCTGCGGTACACCACTTCGACGGCCATTCATCACCTCATTCCCGTAGTCAGATAGTTGTTCTGTATGCATATACAGTATTTGATCCGCCATGCCCCGCGCAAGCCCCGCAGGCACCGACCCCATCCTGCATAGCTCCTGCCGGGCGGGTGGTCCAGGCCGGAGGTACGCTTGCCGCGCCGAGGTGCCGTCATGGCCGAGCGCAGGTTTCTCGGATGAGCGCGGTGGACGCTCCCGTGGCACCACCCCCGGCGGCAGGGTAGGGTCGGGCCGCTGGCGGGGCGGGTTGCCCGTGGGCGGATTGTGGAATCACTTTCCACTGCAAATATTTCTCAATACTATATGACGCTGTTCATTTCCCTGGCCGCACCGCCGCCACCATGAGTCGACCGTGAGCAAGCATTCCCCCCTGTCTCGCTGGAGCATCGCCGCGCGCGTGCTGGCCGCCCTGGTCGGCGGCTATGCCCTGGCCTACGGCTGCACCGCCTTCCTGTCCGTCTACCTGCCGCTGGCGCGTCCCGACCGGGTGACCTTCGCCAGCCTGCTGAGCTTCGCCATCTGGACGGCGGCGGTGATCTACGTGTTCGCCGCGCGCAGGGCCCGCCATGTCTGGCTATGGCTGGTCGGCCTGACGCTGCTGCTGTGCCTGGCGGCCTTCCTGCCCACACAGTTCGGAGTACGCCCATGAGCCTGAGACAATCCATGGCCGGCCTGCACACCTGGGGAGGGCTGTTGCCCAGCTGGCTGCTCTACGTGATCATCCTGGCCGGTACCATCGCCTGCTTCGACAAGGAGCTGGACCGCTGGATGCGCCCCGCGCTGCATGCGGGCGAACAGGCGTCGATGGGGGCCGACCAGGTTCGCGACTGGCTGCAGCGCAACGTCAAGGACGAACTGCATGCCTTCTGGATGCATCCCCCGACCGAGCGCGAGCCCTACTGGCGACTGGGTTGGGAGGTGGACAAGACGCAACGGGTGCAGAGCATCGCCTTCGACCCGGCCAGCGGGCAGCCGATGGCGGAGACGGTCGGCGGCGACTTTTTCTTCGTCCTCCACTACGCCCTGCACGCCGGCCAGGCCGGTATCTACATCGTCGGCCTGGCCGGCATGTTCATGCTGGTGGCGCTGGTCTCCGGGGTGATCATCCATCGCCGCATCTTCAAGGACTTCTTCACCCTGCGCCCGCGTGCCAATGGCCAGCGCGCCTGGCTGGACGCGCACAACCTGTTCGGCGTGGTCGGCTTCCCTTTCCACCTGGTGCTGGCCTACACCGGCGTGGCGATCTTCGTCTCCAGCTACATGCCGGCGGGCCTGCAGGTGGCCTACCAGAACGACGTGGAGCACTTCTTCAGCGAAGTGATGGGGGCCTACCACCGCGAGGAACTGCACCGGCCGGCCGCCCCGCCGGTATCGCTGGACGCCCTGGTGGCCGAGTCCCGGCAGCGCTGGGGTGGCGGCGAGCCCGGCTGGATCAGCGTGCATCATCCCGGCGACGCCTCGGCGGTGGTGGATATCCGCCGTTTCGGTACCTCGCGCATCGCCCAGCCCAAGGAAACCCTGACCTATGACGCCGCCAGCGGCGAGCTGCTGCACCGGCAGCAGGCGCCGGCCGGCTACAGCACCTACAGCTGGCTGGCCGGGCTGCACATGGCCCAGTTCGGCGGCAGCCTGGTGCGCGCCCTGTACCTGCTGCTCGGCCTGGCCGGCTGCGCCCTGCTGGTCGGCGGTATCCAGGTCTGGCTGCGCAAGCGCGAGGCCCGTGGTGGCGCCGGCATCGGGGTGGTGCGCGCGCTCAACGGCGCGGTGTTCGCCGGCCTGCCACTGGCCAGCCTGGCGCTGCTGTGGGGCAATCGGCTGATTCCCGCGGGGCTGGCCGAGCGGGCCAGTGCCGAGGCCTGGGTCTTCGTCGGCAGCTGGCTGCTGGTGGCGCTGTGGGCGGTGCTGGCGCGCCGCCAGCCGCGTCGCCTGCTTAGCCAGCAGCTCGCCCTGGGCGCGGTACTGGCCAGCGGCCTGCCGCTGCTCAACGGACTGACCAGCGCGCAGGGGCATCTGTTGGCGAGCCTGCCGCGTGGCGACTGGGCGCTGGCCGGCGTCGACCTGTTCCTGCTGGCCGGCGGCCTGCTCTGCGCCCTGTGCGCCTGGCATCTGGCGAAGCCGCAGGCCGTTGCACCGGCACGCGGTCGGCGGGTGCTGGCCGAGGAGGTCGCCTGATGCTGCTCGCCTTCGCCCTCAGTTACTTGGCCATGACCGCCCTGTGCCTGGCCATGCCGCGCCATCACAAGCTGCTGCTCGGCGGCGAGCCACGCCCGACTCGGCGCCGTGGCCTGCGCGCGCTCGCCGTGCTGGGCCTGGGCTTCGGCCTGGCGCTGTGCGGGCTATTGCATGGCGGCGAGATCGGCGCCGTGCTCTGGTTGTGCCAGCTGATGCTTGCCGGTTTGCTGCTGGTGGCCGTGCTGGCCTGGCGCGAGCGCTGGGTGCTGCCGGTGGCGGTGCTGCTGCCGGCGCTCGGCGTGGCGGCGCTGCTGTTCTGATCAGCGCGCCGCGCGCAGCAGTCCCGGGGCGCCGCCGAAGGCCTGGCGGAAGCGGTTGCTGAAGTGGCTGGCGCTGGCGAAGCCGCAGGCCAGGGCGATCTCGCCCAGCGGCAGGCGGCCATGCAGCAGCAGGTCACGCGCGCGCAACAGGCGCCGCTGCAGCACGTAGCGATGCGGCGGCAGGCCGAAGCTTTCGCGGAACATGCGCGCGAAGTGGTACTCGGACAGCGCCGCCTGCTGCGCCAGCTCGCCGAGAGTCAGCGGCTCGCCCAGGTGCTGCTCGATGTAGTCCACCAGGCGCCGGCGCAGGTGCGGCGCCAGCCCTCCCTTGAGCCTCAGGCCCTGGCGCAGGCCGACCTGGGTCAGCAGCACGTGGTTGATCATCTCGTGGGCCAGGCTGCTGGCCAGCAGGCGTTCGCCCGGCTCGCACCAGTCCAGGCGCACCAGCTGGCGGAATTGCGCGGCCAGGCGCGGGTCCTCGAGGAAGGTGCTCTCGCGCAGCTGCAACTCGCGCGGCTCGCGGTCGAGCAGGGCGACGGCGCTGGCGGCGAAGCGCTGCGGGCTGACGTAGAGGTGGGCCAGGCGGATGTCGCCGTTGATCACCCAGGACGACTCGTGGCCGGCCGGCAGCACGCACAGCTTGTCCGGCGCGCCCTTGGTGCCGGGCCGCTCGCGGCGGAAGGTGCCGGTGCCGCCGGCCAGGTAGCAGGACAGGGTGTGGTGGCCGGGGCCCTGGTAGTCGCGCGCATCGTGGTGGTTGCTCCACAGCGCCGCGGCCAGCTCGTCGCCCAGCTCGGCACCGTGCAGCAGGCGCGCGTGGGGCGAGCTGCTGAGGGACTGGAAGACCTGATTCTGTTCGAGTGCGGCCATGTCGCGACACCTGGCGGGGGTGACTGCCATCCTACTCCGCGCTGGGCGCCGTGCCAGCGACAGGCGACGGATAAGCGCAAGTTTGTGCAAGCGTGGCGGGCCGGGCCGGGGGAGACTGGCTCGGTCCTGCGGAGCCTTGCCATGAACCTGTCGCTGTACCTGCTCACCGTGCTGATCTGGGGCACCACCTGGATCGCCCTCAAGCTGCAACTGGGCGTGGTGGCCATCCCGGCCTCGATCGCCTACCGCTTCGCCCTGGCGGCGCTGGTGCTGTTCGCCATCCTCCTGCTCAGCCGCCGTCTGCAGCCCCTCGACCGGCGCGCCCAGCTGATCTGCCTGGCCCAGGGACTGTGCCTGTTCTGCCTCAACTTCATGTGTTTCTACACGGCCAGCCAGTGGATCCCCAGCGGCCTGGTGGCGGTGATCTTCTCCACCGCCACCCTGTGGAACGCGCTCAACGCCCGGCTCTTCATGGGCCGGCGGATCGCCGCCAACGTGCTGGCCGGCGGCGCCCTCGGCCTGGGCGGGCTGGCCCTGCTGTTCTGGCCGGAACTGGCGCACCACCAGGCCAGCCGCGAGACGCTGCTCGGCATCGGCCTGGCCGTGCTCGGCACCCTGTGCTTCTCGGCCGGCAACCTGCTCTCCAGCCTGCAGCAGCAGGCCGGGCTCAAGCCGCTGACCACCAACGCCTGGGGCATGCTCTACGGCGCCCTGCTGCTGAGCGGCTACTGCCTGGTCAGCGGCACTCCGTTCGCCTTCGAGGCGAACAGCCGCTACATCGGCTCGCTGCTGTACCTGGCGATACCTGGCTCGGTGATCGGCTTCACCGCCTACCTGACCCTGGTCGGACGCCTGGGGCCGGAGCGCGCGGCCTACTGCACCGTGCTGTTCCCGGTGGTGGCGCTGAACATCTCGGTGTTCGTCGAGGGTTACCAGTGGACGCTGCCGGCGCTGCTCGGCCTGGTGCTGGTGATGGCCGGCAACGTGCTGGTGTTCCGCCAGCCCCGCCCGGCCGCCCCGCAGGCGCAGCGGGCCTAGCCCGCCAGGCGTACCCGCTCTTCCAGGCGCAGTGCCCCCTGCGGCTCGGCGGCGGCATAGCTGAGCAGCTGCAGCTCGCGCACCGGCAGCCGCAGCGGCGGGCAGTCGCGCAGGGCGGCGGCGCGCCGGCGCCAGTCCGCGGCGCTGGCGGCCCGGCGATACGGGCCGACGGTCAGGTGCGGCACATAGGGCGCCTGGCGTACTTCGGGCGAGAGCCGGGCGAGCGCTTCGCGCAGGCACTCGAGCCGGCCGCTGTCGTGTACCGCCAGGAAGGCGGCGCTGGCGAAGCTGTCCAGGCCGCCGATGTGCAGTTCGAAGGGCGCCACGCCCAGCGCCGCGAGGGCCCGGTGCTGGGCCTGCAGCAGGGCCGCGGCGATGTCGTCGTCGTGCCGCGGCGTGGGCGTGGCGAAGCCGCAGACGAACAGGGTGACATGCGCCTGGCGCGCGCCCGGTGGATGCAGCCAGTCGCCCAGCAGTGCTCGCGCCGCCTGCAGGCGCTGCAGCACGGCCGGGCAGTCCGCCGGGATCGCCCACAGCCAGTAGCGCTCGCGGCCGAGGTGCCATTCGGGATGGTCGCGCAGGGCGTAGGGTTGGGTGGCCGCGGGGGCGTCTCGCCGGTCCAGCAGGCGCATGCCTCAGCCGCGCCGACCGAGGTGCAGCACCAGCGCCAGGATCAGCGGGTAGCTCAGGTAGTGCAGGACGAACAGCAGCTGGCCCATGTGGCCCGGCTCGTCCTTCAGCCACATCAGGCCCCAGATCAGCAGGTACAGCAGGCCGAGCGCCAGGCCGTACAGTGCCACCAGTGCCCAGCGCTGGCCCGCGGCGGGCGGATGGCCCTCCAGGCGGGTGAAGCACCAGCGCAGGCCGAAGGCGACCAGGCTGGCGGCGATCAGGGTGGCGGGCAGGCCGCCGATCTTCAGCGGCACGCGCAGCAGCAGGTTGCAGGCGAAGGCCGCGGCCACCGCGCCGAGCACGTAGTAATGGAGCGCGAAGCGCGCAGTCATGGCCGCTCAGTCCAGCTGGCGGTCGAGGCCGAAGCGCTTCATCAGCACCGCGTCCAGCAGCCGGGTGGGAATCCAGCGGGCCAGCAGCGGCATGCTACGGCAGCCGTTGCCGATGCGCAGCAGGGCCGGGCGGCGCGGTCTGGCCACGGCGGCCAGGAGGCTGGCGGCGAACGCCTGCGCCGGGGTGGGGCGATCCTGCGAGGCCCTGGCCCGGGCACGAATGCCCTCGCGCAGCGGCCACCAGGGTGAGTCCTCGCGGATCAGCTGTTCGGCCTGGGCGCTGGCGCTGGCGCCGAAGCTGGAGGCGATCGCCCCTGGCTGCACTTCCATCACCTGCACGGCGAAGGGCGCCAGCTCCAGGCGCAGGGCGTCGGACAGGGCGTGCACCGCCGCCTTGGAGGCGCAGTAGGCGCCGGCGAAGGGGGTGACCAGCACGCCGGAGACGCTGCCGATGTTGACCACCAGGCCACGGCTGGCGCGCAGCAGCGGGAAGCAGGCGCGGGTCAGCTCGACCAGGCTGAACACGTTGGTTTCGAACTGCTGGCGCATGGCCGCGGCGCCGCCGTCCAGCAGCGGGCCCATGGCACCGTAGCCGGCGTTGTTGACCAGCACGTCGAGGCGCCCGGCCTCGGCACGCAGGCGCTCGCCGGCGCGGGCGATGTCTTCGGCGTCGTTGACGTCGAGCTTCACCGCGGTGAAGCCGGCGGCATTCAGCGCCTCGAGGTCGACGCCCTTGCGCGCGGCGGCGAACACCCGGTAGCCGGCGCCCTTGAAGGCATCGGCCAGGGCGCGGCCGATGCCGCTGGAGCAACCGGTGATCAGGACTACGGGCTGGGTCATGGGGCTTTCCTTGTCTTGGCTGCAGCGATCATAGCCGCCAGGCGCGCCGACGTAATGGCTTTGCCGGCCAGATCAGTCCTCTGCATGATCGCGCAGGAACACCAGGCTGTCCGGCTTGGACTGCTCGGCGCTGTAGCGGTAGCCCTGGTAGTCGAAGGCCTTGAGCTGCTCCGGATCGCGGATGCGCTGCTTGATCACGTAGCGCGCCATCAGGCCGCGGGCCTTCTTGGCGTAGAAGCTGATGATCTTGTACTGGCCGTTCTTCAGGTCCTTGAACTCGGTGTCGATGACCCGTGCCTTCAGTGCCTTGCGCTTGACCGCGCCGAAGTACTCGTTGGAGGCCAGGTTGAGCAGAATGTCGTCGCCCTGTTCGGCCAAGGCCTCGTTGAGCCAGGCGCTGATGCGCTCGCCCCAGAAGTCGTAGAGGTTGGCGCCGCGGGCGTTGGCCAGCCTGGTACCCATCTCCAGGCGATAGGGCTGCATCAGGTCCAGCGGGCGCAGCACGCCGTACAGGCCGGAAAGCATGCGCAGGTGGCCTTGGGCGAAGTCGAAGTCGGCCTCGGAAAAATCCTCGGCGGCCAGACCGGTGTAGACGTCACCCTTGAACGCCAGCAGCGCCTGCTTGGCGTTGGCCGGGGTGAAGTCCGGGTGCCAGCTGCCGTAGCGCGCCACGTTGAGCGCGGCCAGCTTGTCCGACAGGTGCATCAGCTCGCCGACCTGCTGCGGGCTCATCTGGCGCAGCTGGCCGATCAGCTCCTGGGCATGGTCCAGGTGCTGCGGCTGGGTGAAGCGCGCGGTGGCCGGCGGGGTGTCATAATCCAGGGTCTTGGCGGGGGAAATCACCAACAGCATCGAATCGTCTCCAGAAAGCGTGGCGCGATTCTAGGCCGGATGGCGAACCCGGCTCCAGCTATCGGAGCGATTGATCACAGACGGCGACGATCGGTGCGGCTATAGTTCGCCGCGCGCGTCGCTGGCGCGCCACCCATACATCACTCTGACAAGGAGGTCGCAGTGAGAATCCTCGCGCGCGCCGTTGCCCCCCTGCTGTTCGCATGCACCATGCTCTCGGCCCAGGCCGAACAACTCTCCATCGATGTGCTGAGTGCCGTGGTCAAGGACCAGCGCATCGCCGACGCCGAAGTACTGGTGCAGAAGAACGGTGCGCAGACCGCCGTGGGCCGCACCGACGGCAATGGCCGGGTCAATCTCGGCACCGGCTTCGCCGACGACGGCGCCAGCCTGCTGATCATCAAGAAGCCCGGCTACTCCAACCTGGTGGCCAAGTGTCCGTGCCAGGGCATGACCTATGCCATCAGCCCGGTCATGGAGAGTCTCGACGGTCTGCGCGTGGTGCTGAGCTGGGGCGCCACGCCGAGCGACCTGGATTCCCATATCGCCTATCCCGACAACCATATCTACTTCGACACCAAGCAGGGTGACGAGGCTCATCTCGACGTCGACGACACCGACAGCTACGGGCCGGAGACCATCACCCTGCGCAAGAAGCGCTTCGGCGAGACCTACGTCTATGCCGTGCGCGACTTCAGCAACAATTCCGCCCCGGCATCCTCGGCCCTGAGCCACAGCCAGGCCAAGGTGTTCGTTTATATCGGCCAGTCGTTGGTGCGTACCTACTACGTGCCGAGGGATCAGGTGGGCAACCTGTGGACGGTGTTCCGCATCACCGGCAGTGGCGAGATCCAGGACATCAACCGCCTGGAAAACACTGTGGCGGAAAGTGGCACCATCGGTGGCCTGCTGCGTCCCCTGCAGGACGACACGCAGGCTATCGCCAGCCTGCCGGTCGTGCCCCAGGCCCAGGGCGATGCCAAAGCGCTCAACCAGCAGGGCGAGGCGGCCTACCACGCCGGCCAGCTGGACCAGGCCAGCGACCTCTACCGCCAGGCCATCGAGATCGACGGCAACTACGGCCAGGCCTACAGCAACCTGGGCCTGGCCTACCAGAAGGCCGGGCGCACCGCGGAGGCCATCTGGGCCAACCGCAAGGCCATCGCCCTGGCCCATGGCGGCAGCGCCGCCACCGTGCGTGCCAGCTCCTACTACAACATCGCGCGCATCTACGAGAGCGCCCGCCAGTACGGCGACGCCCTGCGTCACTACCAGCTGGCCAGGGAGCAGAAGGCCAATCCGGTGTACGACAAGGCCATCCAGCGGGTGCAGGCGCTGTAAACGCGTCTGCCGTGGTCGACGCGCTCCTTCGGGGGCGCGTTTTCATTCAAGGAAAGAAAAAGATGCTGATCCGTTATCTGCCGCTGGCACTGGCCCTGTTCGCCGGCGCCATTCAGGCGGCCGGTCCCGCCAGTTTCGCCACCCTGGACCGCGCCACCTGGCCGGAGCCATTGCACAGCCAGACCGCCTTCGACACCGCCTCGCGGGCGGAGATACTCACTTTCGCCCAGGCCCTGCAAGCCAGCGAGGGGCTGGATGAGGCTACCTGGATGCAGCGCCTCGGCCTCAAGTCGGTCGACCGGCAGTCCATCCCCCGGGTGCGCGAGCGCTTCTGGCAGCGCCTGCTGGAGAACTATCGCCTGGCCAGTCGCGCCTGCGCGCCGGCCGCCGACTTCTGCCCGTCGGTGGCCGCCCTGGCCGGGCTGCAGGAACAGGCCCGCCAACTGGTGGTGGCCCCCGACTCGCGCTACTTCGCCTGGGCCGAGGCCAGTCGCCGCTTCCACCTCAACTACCTGAACGAGCAGATGCGCCTGGCCGCGCTGTTCCCGCGCATCAGCAGCGAGATCGAGCTGTTCTCCGCCCAGGAGCGCAATGGCGACGAGTTGGCCGACATGCAGTTCCTGCTGACCTTCGACGACGGTCCCAGTGTGCAGGACGGCAGCAGTGACAGGCTTGCGGACTGGCTGCGCCAGCAGCGGCTCAGCGCCACCTTCTACGTGCTCGGCGGCAACCTGCAGCAGCGCCTGCAGAAGACCTCCGCCGAGGCCGTGCGCCAGCTCTATGCCGGGCAGTGCGTGGCCTCGCATGGCTGGGCGCACAAGTCCCACGCCAGCTGGAGCGACTGGCAGAACTCGGTGATCCGCACCCGTGAACTGCTGCAACAGAGCGTGCCGGAGCTTTACGTGCCGCTGTTCCGCCCACCCTACGGCCAGCGTCGCGCGGACAGCCAGGCCTTCTTCGCCGGCCAGGGCCTGCAGGTGGCGCTGTGGCAGATCGACTCGCAGGACTGGAGCGGGCAAGTCGGTGCCGAGGCGGCCGGGCATCGGGTGCTGACCCTGATGCTGCTGTGGCGGCGCGGCGTGCTGCTGTTCCACGACATCCAGCGCAAGGCCGAGGGCGGCCTGCCCTGGCTGCTGCACGCCACCGCCGGCGTACCACTGCAATGGCAGGATTGCCGCAGTTATCGCTAGGCCGGGCTTGACCTTCTCCGCATGGCAAGGTGCAAGCTGTGAGGCCTGTCCCCGGGAGAGCCTGCCATGAGCGAATGCAATCACCAGCGCTGGCGCAGCGAGCATCGTTACCGGCCGCTGGCCAGCGGCGCCGAGCGCCAGGCCTGGCTGGTCACCGCGCTGACCGGCGCAACCATGCTGGTGGAGGTGTTCGCCGGCTACTGGTTCAACTCCATGGCGCTGCTCGCCGATGGCTGGCACATGGCCTCGCATACCCTGGCCATCGGCCTGAGTGCGCTGGCCTACCTGCTGGCGCGGCGCTATGCCGACGATCCGCGCTTCGCCTTCGGTACCTGGAAGATCGAGGTGCTGGCCGGCTTCGCCAGCGCGGTGCTGCTGGTCGCGGTGGTGGCGAGCATGCTGTTCGAGTCGCTGTGGCGTCTGTGGTCGCCGCAGGCCATCGCCTTCGACCAGGCGCTGGCGGTGGCCGTGCTGGGGCTGCTGGTGAACCTGCTGTCGGCCTGGCTGCTGCACGATGGCCACGGCCATGCTCATCACGATCACGATCACGATCACGATCACGCGCATGGCCATGGCGAGGATCTCAACCGCAAGGCGGCCTTCCTGCACGTGCTGACCGATGCGCTGACCTCGCTGGCGGCCATCGTCGCGTTGCTCGGCGGCAAGCTGCTGGGTTGGCACTGGCTGGACCCGCTGATAGGCGTGCTCGGGGCGCTGGTGATCGGCCTGTGGGTCAAGGGCCTGCTGCTGCAGACCGGCAAGGTGCTGCTCGACCGGGAAATGGACAGTCCGCTGGTGCAGCAGCTGCGCGGCCATCTGGAGCGCCTCGACGATACCGAGGTGGCCGATCTGCACCTGTGGCGCGTGGGCAGCGCGCAGTACGCCTGCATCATCCACCTGGTGACCCATGGCGGGGCCAGCGCGGATCACTACAAGGCGCAGCTGGCGGGTTTTCCGCAGCTGGTTCACGTGACGGTGGAGGTCAATCGCTGTGGCGCCGAAGGGTAGGGCGCCGGGGGCAGGACTTCCGACTTTAACGGTGCTGCCCGGCCTCGCCAAGCGTTATTCGTCGCACCGATAAAAAAGCCTGGAGGCACAGAAAAAGTTCTTTTTTCTGTCATCCGGATTGGGGTATTTAGAAAGCAGACCGCCGAACCCTGCAGCACAGGTGGCGGCCCTCGGCCATCACCTTTGCTCGCGCGATCCCGCTCCGTTCGGGAGGTGGGCGGTCCTCCCGGCGGAGTCCCTGCGGCTCCGTCGTC
>Ga0247725_1001408_pt1 | contig 12284 bp, 12 predicted proteins | sample OKSTACKMCFT3sol_FD_183021 | JGI IMG/M metagenome (GOLD analysis project Ga0247725, IMG submission 183021) | Subsurface sediment microbial communities from gas well in Oklahoma, United States - OK STACK MC-FT3-sol | ecosystem: Environmental > Terrestrial > Deep subsurface > Rock core/Sediment... | reverse complement strand
CGCTCTGCCTTGGTAACCACCGCATGTGCCCTTACCGTCCCGAGATCCACGAACCGTACAACGTTGTCGGCGAGGATGACCTCTGAGGGGAAGGTGACATCGCTTCGCAAGGTGGATCCGGAGTGGGTCGTGGCGTTGATCTGGTGGTAGTAAGCCGGGAGTGTAAGGCGTTGTTGGGTTGCAATCAGAGCGACTGCTGCGCGTCGCACACCTTCCTTATAGCCTCGGGAACAATCTTCGGCTTGGGCATGCCGGAAGTGAGGGATAACCTTCAATCCCCCGTTGGCGGCAACCAACGGTTTCCGGCATCCAGGACAGATACAGTTGCATGCGAGCCCGTTTGCAACCTCGAAGGCACGCAGCAGAACATCGTCACGTTCACCGAAGGGGATCTTGGTTCCTTGCATGGTACTTACCTATCTGTATGCAGCCCGCGTAGCCAGTTGATACCATGCACTAACTGTTGGGGTCATTACAAATGCCCACTAACAGTTCAGAGTAGTGCGCAGTACGAGCCTGTTACTGTAATGCCCTGATGTGACTCACTCCATGTTACTATCAGGTTGATTTGTATAGACTCAATACCCTGTTAGCGATGGGCCACAACGTTGCCGTTTCGGTGCTCTTCTATGCATCGCCCATCCACCTGTTTCGTTGTCTGTGCCCATCGGGTGCAGCCATTGTCGGAGTAGTTCATGCTAGACCCCCAGACCCTTTCCACCGCCCTGCTGGCCGCCGTTCCCGAGGATGGTAGCAGCATCGGCAACCAAGCCTTACAGGACCAACTCAAGACACAGTTCGCCGGGCTAACCGAGGCACAGTTTATGGCGGCCCGTGATGCACTGATCGAGGCGGGGCAACTGCGCAAGGGGCGGGGGCGCGGCGGCTCTGTGCTGCGTGCGGATGGCGTGGGTTTGAATACCGAGAACAAGGCGCCCGAGACCAAACCCGCAGCGCAACCTGCGGCCAAGGGGAAGCGGGGCAAGCAGGCGCAGGAGGCTGCCCCGGCAGAGACCGGCATCGACGCCATCAAGCGCACCCTCTGGGCCTCCGCCGACAAGCTGCGCGCCAACATGGACGCCGCCGAGTACAAGCACATCGTGCTGGGGCTCATCTTTATCAAGTACGTCTCCGACACCTTCCAGGCGCGCCGCAAAGAGCTGGAGCGCCGCTTCACCGACGAGAGCGACGACTACTACCTGCACGACGCCGATGACGAGTTCCTGGCCGAGGAGCTGGAGGAGCGCGACTACTACCGCGAGGTCAATGTGTTCTGGGTGCCGGAAGGGGCGCGCTGGGAGGTGCTGCGGGCCAATGCCAAGCAGGCCGACATCGGCAAGCGCATCGACGACGCCCTGGTGTTGATCGAGCAGGAGAACCCGCGCCTCAAGGGCATCCTCGACAAGCGCTTCGCCCGCGCTCAGTTGCCCGATGGCAAACTCGGCGAGCTGGTGGACCTGGTCTCCACCATCGGCTTTGGCAGCGAACCGGGCGCGGCCCGCGACGTGCTGGGTCAGGTGTATGAATACTTCCTCGGCGAGTTCGCCAACGCCGAGGGCAAGAAGGGCGGCCAGTTCTACACCCCCGCCAGCATCGTGCAGACCCTGGTGGCGGTGCTCGCCCCGCACCACGGCCAGGTGTACGACCCCTGCTGCGGCTCGGGCGGCATGTTTGTGCAGAGCGAGCGGTTTATCGAGTCTCACGGCGGCAAGCTGGGGGATGTCTCCATCTACGGACAGGAGTCCAACCCCACCACCTGGCGGCTGGCGGCCATGAACCTGGCTATTCGCGGCATGGACTACAACCTCGGCAAGGAGCCCGGCGACACCTTTACCCGCAACCAGCACCCGGATCTTCGCGCCGACTTCGTGCTGGCCAACCCGCCGTTCAACATCAGCGACTGGTGGCACGGCAGTCTCGATAACGACCCGCGCTGGGTCTATGGCACCCCGCCCGCAGGCAACGCCAACTACGCCTGGTTGCAGCACATGCTCTACCACCTCAAGCCCGCTGGCCGCGCCGGTATCGTGCTGGCCAACGGCTCCATGAGTTCGAGCCAGAGCGGCGAGGGGGAGATCCGCCGCGCCATGGTGGAGGCAGACGTGGTGGAGTGCATGGTGGCCCTGCCGGGCCAGCTGTTCTTCAACACCCAGATCCCCGCCTGCCTCTGGTTCCTCGCCAAGAACAAGACCCGCCGCCTCGGCGAGGTGCTGTTTATCGATGCCCGCAAGCTCGGCACCATGGTCAGCCGGGTGCAGTGCGAGCTGGACGCCGCCGCCATCGCCAAGATTGCCGACACCTTCCATGCCTGGAAGGCAGACGGCGAGACCGAGCAGTCCTATGAAGACGTGCCCGGCTTCTGCCGCAGCGTACCGCTTAGCGAAATCGCCGAGCACGGCCATGTGCTGACCCCCGGCCGCTATGTGGGTGCCGAGGAGGTGGAGGAAGACGATGAAGCCTTCGCCGACAAGATGCAGAGGCTCACCGAGAAGCTGGGCGAGCAGATGAGCAAGGGCGCCGAGTTGGATCAGCTGATCCGCCAGAAGTTGAAGGGGCTGGGATATGAGTTCTGAGTGTTTAACTGCGCAGCAGGTAGTAGTGCAGTTGCCACCGCTCCGTTGTGCAAACCCTGCACGCCTCGATAAGGAAACGAAACAATGTTGTATTTGAACGTGGATCATCTGCGCCGCTGCATACTGACCTTGTCGTCTTCGTTGGCGCTCTATGACAAAGCCGAGGCGGGCAGCATCGATCAGGAAGTGTTTCGCAATGCCATCGTCAAAGGCTACGAACTGACACAGGAAACCGCCTTCAAGTTACTGAAAAAAGCGCTGAAAGCCTTCGGCCACGGCGGTAAAAAACTCGAAACCACGCCGGTGAAAGACATCCTGCGTCTGGCCGCCGTGCACGGGCTGCTCACGCTGGATGAGGTCGAACGCTGGTTCCGTTATCGCGACAACCGCAACAACACTGCGCACGATTATGGCGAGCAGTTCGCCACCGAAACGTTGGTATTGATCCCCGCCTTTGTGCAAGACATCACCACGCTGGCCGATACGCTGGAGCGCAAGCTGGGCAAAGAGGCAGCGGAGGCGCACGATGGCGACGCATGAAATAGCCGGGCTGGCGCTGCCTGAAAAATACCTGTCGCAAGTGCTGGCGATTTTGCACACCCACCTGCCACACGCCGAGGTCTGGGCGTATGGCTCGCGGGTCAATGGCGATCATTACGACGCCAGCGACCTCGATCTGGTCGTGCGTCAGCCCGATGATCTGTCGCGCCGTCAGTCAAATCTGTGGGAGGTAAGCGACGCCTTTGTCGAGAGCAATCTGCCCATCATCGTGCAACTGGTCGATTGGGCGGGCATTCCCGACTCATTTCGCAGCGAGATCGCCGCCCGCTATGTGGTGGTGCAAACGCCAGAAACCGGGAGGGTTGGGGGATGAGTTCTGAGTGGCAAGAAGGAAAACTTGGTGACTTTATAGAGCTGAAACGTGGATACGATTTGCCTCAGGCAAAACGTATTGCTGGGAGATTCCCTCTCGTTTCTTCATCAGGTATTACGGATAGTCATAATGAGCCAATGGCAAAAGGGCCGGGAGTTGTAACAGGTCGATATGGAACGATTGGGCAAGTTTTCTACATTGAAGATGACTTCTGGCCTTTGAATACCACGCTGTACGTTCGAGATTTCAAAAGCAATGATCCGAAATTCATTAGCTATTTACTTCGTACAGTCGATTTTTTTGCGTACTCAGACAAGGCAGCCGTCCCCGGAGTGAACCGCAATCACCTGCATGAAGCCATGGTCCGGCTTCCGGGCCTTGATACGCAAAAACACATTGCAAATGTACTCGCTACCCTCGACGACCGCATCGCCCTGCTGCGCGAGACCAATGCCACGCTGGAGGCCATCGCCCAGGCGCTGTTTAAGTCGTGGTTTGTCGACTTCGACCCGGTCCATGCCCGCGCGCGCGGCGAAGAACCTGCCGGTCTCTCCCCCGAGGTCGCCGCCCTGTTCCCCGACAGCTTTGAAGAGTCCGAGCTTGGCATGGTGCCGAAGGGGTGGGACTGTGGCAATTTGGGTGATGTGTTGAAAATTGCGTACGGAAAAAATCTGCCTACGGCAAAGCTGTTGGAGTCAGGGTTTCCTGTTTTTGGGGGCAACGGACGAATTGGTTTTTATTCCCAGTATTTATACGAGCAGCGGCAGGTGCTTGTCGCCTGCCGTGGGGCTGCGTCTGGTAAGATCAATCAATCAGCGCCTAAGTCATATGTAACAAATAATTCGCTGGTTTTGGAGTCAAATGAACGAGTTCCGTTTGGGTACTTAAAGGGGTTCATGTCCCTTTCTGACTTATCGGCATATGTCACTGGTTCAGCACAACCACAAGTGACTATTGATAACTTGAAAGGGTTCAAAATCATGATCCCAAGCCAATCAGTAACTAAAGCGTTTGAAAGTTTGTCTTCCGAGCTAGAAGAACGAACTCAACAAAACAATGATCAAGCCCAAACCCTCGCCACCCTGCGCGACACCCTGCTGCCCCGCCTGATCTCCGGCCAACTGCGTCTGCCGGAGGCGCTGGCTCACTTGGGAGATACACTGGCATGAGTAAGGATCTGACTACATCATCGGTTGCGCGCAGCAACGTTCTCAATAACCGCTACGCACTGAGTAAGCTGGAAGAGCATCTGGCGTTGGGGGGAGTGTGCACAGAGGGCGAGGCGATCTTTTTTAAGTCACACGTTGCTGAACTCTTGGACATCGACGAGCGCACCATTGACCGCTACCTCTCGAGCCACGAAGCAGAACTCAAACAGAGCGGCTATCGAATCCTCAAGGGAAAATCATTAAAAAACCTGAAGTTAGCTCAAGTCGACGACATTAGTGTCGCCGACTTGATTGGTGCCAAGGTGCCCACACTGGGAGTGTTTTCATTCAGAGCGGTACTTAATATTGCCATGCTGGTGACCGAAAGCGAAAAAGCCAAGGCCATCCGCAGCCGGATGCTAGATATCGTGCTCGATGTCGTAGCCGAGCGTACGGGCGGACATACCCGGTTCATCAACCAGCGAGACCAGGACTATCTTCCATCCGCGTTCATGGAAGACAGCTACCGTAAGCAATTTACTAATGCGTTACGCGACCATGTAGACATGGGTAATCACAAGTATGCTGTGTTCACGGACAAGATATACCAGGCGGTTTTCTGCGAAAACGCGCGTGAGTACAAGCAAGTGCTGCGCCTGGCCGATAGCGATAGCACACGCGACACTATGTATGCCGAAGTGTTGAAAACCTTGGCCAGCTTTGAAAGTGGGCTGGCAGCCAGTATTCAACAGCAGGCCCAACAATTGGGGCGCAAGCTTAAATCATCTGAAGTCGACCAGATACTCGCCGAAGCAGCGGCTAGTCCCTACCTCAAACCCTTGATAGAGGATGCTCGTACCCGCATGGCCAGCCGTGACTTGGGCTTTCGTGAGGCGTTGCACCAGAAACTAGAAGCCTATGTTCAGGCAGTCCCCGAGGCCGATTTCGAGCGCTTCCTTGGCGAGCGTACTCAGGCACTTGAAGAACGCTTGTCAGACCCGAAGTTACTAGCTGTTCTCAAGCGGCTGAAAGACCGTTGAAGCCATGACTGAGTTGACACTGTACTTTGATGCCCAGCATGCCTTGGGCGTACATGACTGGATCATTGAAAACTCTGGCGGTTTGGCAGGGGTGAAGGATTTGGGGCAACTGGAAAGCGTCCTGCAGCACATTCAGAACGACGACTATTACCCCTCGTTTGACACCAAGCTGACGCATTTGATTTTTGGCATCAACAAGTTCCACGCGTTTAACGATGGCAATAAACGCTCTAGTCTGACCTTGGGCGCTTATTTCTTAACCCTGAATGGATATGACTATTGCGTTCCACAGTTCGTGATCCAGATGGAAAACATCGTGGTAGCCTTGGCTGAGGGCACAATTGACAAAGACTTGCTACAGCGGGTGGTTCTTTCTCTGATTGAAGACGACGATTTCCCGGATGACCTGAAACTCGATTTACTTGAGGCCATGGGGCACGGTCAATTTGAGGGTGATCTCAACGAGAAATGAGCCAATGCAGCGTGAAGCCGAAGCTATCTACAGCAAGGATCTGGTCGAGCTTATCTTCATGCAGCCCTACACCAAGATCGCGTTTCTGGTCGATGCAGGTATCGCCAAACGCCAGACGGCATCCCGCTATTTGCAGACACTGACAACCATGGGCATCTTGCGTGAAGAGCAGGTTGGCCGTGAGAAGTACTACATCAACGATGCGCTGTTTGCTGAGCTGACGCGCTAACGGATAGGGTGATGGGATCGACAGATGACTTTTATGTGTCGATTTCTTTGGTTTTTTTAAACATGTTTTCTGAATGTGTCGATCCCATCGACAGATGGTGAGGACGTGTCGATATTGCGTCGATTTTTACACCAATCAGTTCGGCGCCCACACAGGTGGATGGCGCTGCGAGTATGGCAGCCTCTGAACAAGGATCCTTATGTTGTTATTTCACTGCTCCCAGGCTGCGGTCGATGGGCTCCGCATCACCCGCAAGGGCAAGCAAGAGAGCTGGATTACCCAGACGCCCTTGCCCGCCGCCATGGCGGAGCCTGCCATTCCTCATTGGCACTGGCATCTGCATCAGGTCACCATCTCACGCCAGCGCGTGTGGGTGGCCATGGAGCAGCAAACCCGCTTCGCCATGGTGTTGTGGGGGTTTAAGAAAGGCGAGGGAGAAGCGCTGCTGCACTGCTTCTATGAGCGGCTGGCGAACCATTTGATATGGACTCTGACCTATCTGGAGCTGCTTGACGACCAACAGGCTGAGCAGCTTCTTCCCCCATTGCTCGCCCAACTGAGCCCATTTCACTTTGTGGCCGGATCTGATCGCAGCGTGCAGGCCCATATCACCGACGTGGTGCAACTATGTCGCCTCGCCGTTAGTGAGCAGGGTTGCCTGCCCGATAACCAGGAGCAGGCGGCGGGCTTCGACATGCAGTTGAACCAGACGCCGCGCTCGGTGCGTGGCGGCCCGTACATCTTTCCCGATGAACAGCTCTTGTGTCTGCTGCTTGAGCGGTTGGATGGGTATCACAAGGTCACTGCCGATGCGGTGAAATCCGCCTTTAAGGCTGCCCGTCGTGCCTATTTCGATGTGCCACCGATAGCGTAATAACCATGTCACGAGCCCTCCATCGCCAGTTCAACGCAGGGTGTAGAGGCAAGGAACGATAGCGAATGACCGAAGACCAATTAGAACAAGAGGTGATGGGGTGGCTGGCCGAGGTGGGTTATCGCACCGTCTGCGGCTACGACGTGGCCCCAGATTCGGAAAGCCCCTGGCGTAGCGACTTTCGCCAGGTGGTGCTGGAAGATGTGCTGCGCGAGGCTGTGCAACGGCTTAATCCCAAGGTGCCAGCGCAGGCGCGCGAGGACGCGGTGCGTCAGGTGCTCAATCTCGACACCCCGGCTCAGCTGCTGGCTAACCGCCTGTTCCATCGCCTGCTGGTGAACGGGGTGAAGGTCGAGTACCAGCGGGGCGGGGAGACGGTGGGCGACTATGTGCGGCTCGCCGATTTTGCCAATCCCACGGCCAATGTGTGGCTCGCCATCAACCAGTTTTCTATCAAGGGGCCCCACCATACCCGCCGCCCCGACATCATTTTGTTCCTCAACGGCCTGCCGCTGGTGGTGCTGGAGCTCAAGAACCCCGCCGATGAGCAGGCCGACATCTGGAAGGCGTTCGAGCAGTTGCAGACCTACAAGGCGCAGATCCCGGACCTGTTCCAGTACAACGAGATCCTGGTCATCTCCGATGGCAGCGAGGCGCGCATGGGGTCGCTGTCGGCCAATGCGGAGCGCTTTATGCAGTGGCGTACGGTGGATGGGGTCACCCTCGATCCTTTCGGCCCATTCGGTGAGCTGGAGACGCTGGTGCGCGGCATTCTGCCCCCGGCCCTGCTGCTCGACTATCTGCGCTTCTTCGTGTTGTTCGAGGAGGACGGCGCCCTGGTCAAGAAGATCGCCGGTTATCACCAGTACCACGCCGTGCGTTCGGCTATCACTCAGGTGGTGCAGGCGTCGCGCCCCGAGGGCTCCCGCAAGGGAGGCGTGGTGTGGCACACCCAAGGCAGCGGCAAGAGCATCACCATGACCTGCTTCGCGGCGCGGGTCATGCAGGAGACGGCGATGGATAACCCGACCATCGTCGTCATCACTGACCGCAACGACCTGGATGGCCAGTTGTTTGGCGTCTTTTCGCTGTCACAGGATCTGCTGCGCGAGGAGCCGGTGCAGGTCGGCACGCGCGGGGATCTGCGCGCCAAGCTGGGCAACCGCCCCTCCGGCGGCATTGTCTTCACCACCATTCAGAAGTTCATGCCGGGGGAGGACGAGGATCTGTTCCCGGTGCTGTCCGAGCGCCACAACATAGTCGTGATCGCCGACGAGGCGCACCGTACCCAGTACGGCTTTGGCGCTACCCTCAAGGTGGTCCAGGCGGGCGTGGCGGAAGGGGCGGCACGCTATCAGGTGGGCTATGCCCAGCACCTGCGCGATGCCCTGCCCAATGCCACCTTCGTGGCCTTTACCGGTACGCCGGTCTCCGGCGAAGATCGCGACACCCGCGCGGTGTTTGGCGACTACATCCACGTCTACGACATGCAGCAGGCCAAGGAGGACGGGGCGACGGTCGCCATCTATTACGAGTCGCGGCTGGTCAAGCTCTCCCTCAAGCAGGAGGAGCTGCCCCACATCGACGATGAGGTGGAGGAGCTGGCCGAAGACGAGGAAGAGAGTGAGCAGGCCAAGCTCAAGTCGCGCTGGGCGGCGTTGGAGAAGGTGGTGGGCAGCACGCCCCGCATCAGACAGGTGGCCGCCGATCTGGTCGCTCACTTCGAGGAGCGCAGCCAGGCGCAGGACGGCAAGGGGATGATGGTGGCGATGAGCCGCGAGATCTGCGTCCATCTCTATGATGCCATCGTGGCGCTGCGCCCTGACTGGCATGACCCCGACCCCGAGAAGGGGGCCATCAAGATCGTGATGACCGGCAGCGCCTCGGACAAACAGCTGCTGCGCCCTCATCTCTATCCGGGCAAGGTCAAGAAGCGGCTAGAGGCGCGCTTCAAGGATCCGGCCGACCCGCTCAAGCTGGTGATCGTGCGCGACATGTGGCTGACCGGCTTCGATGCCCCCTGCATGCACACCCTCTACGTCGATAAACCGATGAAGGGCCACAACCTGATGCAGGCGATTGCGCGGGTCAACCGGGTGTTTCGTGATAAGCAGGGCGGGCTGGTGGTGGACTACATCGGTATCGCCAACGAGCTCAAGGCGGCCATCAAGGAGTACACCAGCAGCAAGGGACGCGGGCGGCCAACGGTGGATGCCCACGAAGCCTACGCGGTGCTGGAGGAGAAGCTCGATGTGCTGCGGGCCCTGCTGCACGGTTTCGATTACGGCGACTACCTGACCGGCGGCCACAAGCTGTTGGCCGGGGCGGCCAACCATGTGCTGGGGCTGGAGGATGGCAAGAAGCGCTTCGCCGACAACGCCCTGGCCATGAGCAAGGCGTTCAGTCTCTGTTGCACGCTGGATGAGGCCAGAGCGGTGCGCGATGAGGTGGCCTTCTTGCAGGCGGTCAAGGTGCTGCTGACCAAGAAAGAGATCTCGGCCAAGAAGAAGAGCGACGAGGAGCGGGATCTGGCCATCCGGCAGATCATCGGCAACGCCGTGGTGTCGGGCGAGGTGGTGGATGTGTTCCAGGCGGTGGGGCTCGACAAGCCCAACATCGGGCTGCTCGATGACGACTTCCTCGCCGAGGTGCGCAATCTGCCGGAACGCAACCTGGCGGTGGAGCTGCTGGAACGGTTGCTGGAAGGGGAGATCAAGGCCAAGTTCGCCACCAATCTGGCCCAGGAGAAGAAGTTCTCCGAGATGTTGACCAAGGTGATCCAGCGTTATCAGAACCGCTCCATTGAGACTGCCCAGGTCATCGAAGAGCTGATCGAGATGGCCAAGAAGTTCGCCAGCGCCAGTGGGCGCGGGCAGCAGCTCGGCCTCAACGATGATGAGCTGGCCTTCTACGATGCGCTGGCCAACAACGAGGCGTCGGTCAGGGCGCTTGGGGATGAGATCCTGGCCAAGATTGCCCACGAGCTGACGGCCAGTCTGCGCAGCAGCGTGACGGTGGACTGGAATAACCGGGAGAGCGTACGGGCCAAGCTGAGGCTGTTGGTCAGGCGTATTCTGCGCAAGTACAAGTATCCGCCCGACAGCCAGGAGGAGGCCACCCAACTGGTGCTGGCCCAAGCCGAGGCGCTGTGTGAGGCGTGGGTCTGAAGAAAAAGAATGGCTATAGGCGGTGGCCAGCCTTCGCACATCATTGATGTGGCAGGGCTTTGATAAGCTGATCATCAGTGGTGAAGACGCACAAGTTGCTCGAACGGTTTTTAGCAAAAAAAACGGCCCATTTGGAAATGTTATGCAGTTCAAGGATGACCCTCTCATATGAATACTCTGCACGCAGAATCGGCCCAGACACCACATAGCGATGCGTTACCAGCCGGTTTGCCTTCGTTGCTACAACGTTGTGATAACCAGCTCATGGGCTTGTGTCAGCGGTTGTGCCATTGGTTTGGGCAGCTTCTGTTGTTGAGCCTTGGAGGTGGCTATGTTTGGACGGTCTTTGCGGCCATCTTCGAATATGGAGAGGGAGTGGCTGATATGGACATGGTTGAAAAGGGAACGTTGCTGCTACTGATTTTTCTGCTTTGGCGCTATTGGCGGTACTGCCAGTATTGCTTAACGCCCTATTGGCAAAGGCTGTTGCGACCATTGCAATATTGGGGGTGGGTATTCGTGATCGAACTTGCAACTGTAGGCATCATATTTGTTGCTGATGCAACGTTGCTTGTAGGCGATGTAAGGGAGTATCACGACGATGCAGTCTATGAACACTTAGACTGTTTGTTATTTCTGATGGCACTCTATCTGGCAGCTCCTCGCTTTCAACACTTTCGTTCTACCTCCACTGTTGAGCAACCACGATGATGCTACGTTATGTTCCAATATTACTCATTCTGGTGTTACCCAAGTTGGTGATGGCTGAGACTAATCGAACAGCTTTGATTGAAGGTTGCTTCGAAGCTATTCAGCTATATGAGAACAATCAGCAGTACACGTTCAAAGCCGCCTTGATGACGTCACTGTCTGAAGCATTAAGGGCTGGCTATTGCAAGGGCGTGATCGATGAATATGACCGGAATCATGATTGCGAGGGGGATTGGTTAAAGCGGGCGCGATACGTTGCAGGTTACAAAGATGAGAAGAGCTTGCCTCCATCCACGGAGTCACTGTTACGAGGTGCTTGTCAATCATGAGCCCATACACCTTGGCAGGTGCAGTCAGAGACCTGTTTGGACTAAAGTTGGGAGACTTCCCCAAGCTTAAAGATCAGTTGAACAGCTTGGTTCGCAATGGATTGATTCATGTTGATGCCGAGCGTATATCCCATCGAAACCGCAGAAGTCTACCAGAGTGCGAGCTAACAACTTTGTTTAATGCAACGTTGTTGCTAGCGATTTTCCCTGATCCAGCCATGGTTAAATCGATCTTTGTTAATGCAGAGGCACGGAGAAAAGCAGCAACATTTGCTGACCTAATCGTGATGAATCGACAATCGTTGTTGGAGCTTGTCCATTTGAACGTGAATGCAGCAACATTCGTCAATGTGCTTGCGACACCTGATATAGACCTCCGAAAAAACAAATTGGATAACCCATTTGAGGTGTTACCACAGGCCTTATTGGAGGGGAATGTGGAGCTATTGAGCTGTAACGTTGCTCGTAGTGCCAGCCTTTCTCGGTCAGACCTCATGCTACGTAGCTACTTGGATGGCGAGTTGGATGTTGCAGCACGGCATGCACGTCACATCATCTTGGCTGCTGAAAAAGAACCAAGTGAACTGGTTAAACTTGCTCTGCATATCGATGCGGAATATGGCGTCGCAAAAGAATTCTCAGAAACTGTCGATTTTTTATTTGGGAGGGCTTTTTAGTGCTTTGCACTGATTGATGATGAGTCTTGTCAGTACAACGTTGCACTGACGACCATCAACGTTCAAGGAGTCTCCTTATGTCAAAGCAAGCCCCCATCAAACCTGCTGATAACAACTCCAACATGCAGAATCCGAATCGTGGCACTCCTGGTACTAATCGTCAGTACGATCAAAACCAAGGTAACCGTGG
>Ga0247725_1001407_pt1 | contig 12289 bp, 12 predicted proteins | sample OKSTACKMCFT3sol_FD_183021 | JGI IMG/M metagenome (GOLD analysis project Ga0247725, IMG submission 183021) | Subsurface sediment microbial communities from gas well in Oklahoma, United States - OK STACK MC-FT3-sol | ecosystem: Environmental > Terrestrial > Deep subsurface > Rock core/Sediment... | reverse complement strand
CCTTCGAGGGTAGCTTCGCGGTCGGCGAGCTTGCGCGGATCAACGTGAGGTGGAATCGGCCCATTCAACATAGGCGCAGCATTCTAGGGATGCACCCTGCCCGTGTCAAAGGAAATTCGGCCTGTCTTCAAGCAGTGGCGATCAGTAGAATTCTTCGCCCACCTATATAAAGGAAGAGAACATGCCCGCGCTGCTGCTCGCCTCCAGCTCACCCTATCGCCGCGAGCTGCTCGACCGCCTGCAACTACCCTTTACCTGGCAGTCACCCAGCATCGATGAAAGCCGCCGCGAAGGCGAAGCCGCCATCGACCTGGTCAAACGCCTGGCCGAAGAAAAAGCCCGCGCCCTCGCCGCAAGCCATCCCGACCACCTGATCATCGGCTCGGATCAGGTCGCCGTACTCGGCGACGGACAAATACTCGGCAAACCCCACGACCTGCCAAGAGCCCAGCAACAACTGCGCGCCGCCAGCGGCAGCAGTGTCACCTTCCTGACCGGCCTGGCACTCCTCAACTCGACCACCGGCAAATGCCAGGTCGACTGCGTGCCCTTCACCGTGCACTTCCGCCCACTGAGCGACGAGCAGATCCTGCGCTATCTGCAACGCGAGCAGCCGTTCGACTGCGCCGGCAGCTTCAAGTCCGAAGGACTGGGTATCAGCCTGTTCCGCAGCACCGAAGGCGAGGACGCCACCAGCCTGGTCGGCCTGCCGCTGATTCGCCTGGTGGACATGCTGCTGAACGAGGGAGTCGAGATACCCTAGGACGGGCGAAACCCGCCGACCGAGATCGGCGGGTTGCACCCGCCCTACCAAACTGCTGCCTGCAGCCGCCCTTATTGCAGCGTCGGCCCCTGGAAGCCCATCCACAACGCGATACGATCGGCCACGCTGCTACCCAGGCGCTTGGCGAAGCGGTCGAACGGCGTGTCACGCTGGGTGAAATCGACCATTTCCTTCTCGCCGATCACTTCACGCGCCACGTAGCTGGCGCTGCCCAGCGCATCGACCAATCCAAGTTGCAGCGCCTGCTCGCCGGACCAGACCAGCCCCGAGAACAACTCGGGATGCTCGTCTGCCTTGAGACGATCACCACGCCCCTTCTTCACACTGTCGATGAACTGGCGATGAGTGGTATCCAGCACGGTTTTCCAGAAGCGGGTTTCCTCTTCCTTCTGCGGCTGGAACGGATCGAGGAATGCCTTGTGCTCACCCGAGGTGTAGACGCGACGCTCGACGCCAAGCTTCTCCATGGTTTCGACGAAGCCGAAGCTGGCCGCCGTGACACCGATGGAGCCGACCAGACTGGCCTTGTCGGCATAGATCTCGTCAGCCGCACTGGCGATGTAATAGGCCCCGGACGCGCCCAGGTCACTGATCACCGCGTAGACCTTGATCTGCGGGTACTCGCCGCGCAAACGACGAATCTCGTCGTAGATATAGCCGGACTGCACCGGGCTGCCGCCCGGGCTGTTGATGCGCAGGATCACGCCTCTGGTGTTGGCATCTTCGAACGCCGCACGCAGGCTACCCACCACCTTGTCGGCGCTGGCTTCCTCGCGATCGGCGATCATGCCGCGAATCTCGATCAGGGCCGTATGAGCGGTGCCGGTCGAGGCCGATTTCAGATCGAGCGCCGGCAACACCAGCGCCAATACCCCGAACAGATAGAGGAAGGTCAGCAGCTTGAAAAAAATGCCCCAGCGGCGCGAACGGCGCTGCTCCTGAACACTGGAAAGCAGCGCCTTCTCCAGCAGCTTCCAGCTCTTGGCATCCTCAACCTCGGACTTCGCCGATGACTTCCACTCATCCGACATCTTCACTCACCTCTGCAGGACGCTGCGCGCGACGACCATCCAGCCATGCACGCAACTCATTGAATTCATTGATTGCCAGACGCGGCGAACACTCGCGCAATAGCGACAGCGGCTGCGCGCCGAAACCCACCGCTACCGCATCCATCCCGGCGTTGCGTGCCATCAGCAGGTCGAAGGTCGAATCCCCCACCATCAACGCGCGCTCAGGCTGCACACGGCAATGCGCCAGAATCTCGTGCAGCATCAGCGGGTCCGGCTTGCTCGCCGTCTCGTCAGCGCAACGAGTGATATCGAAGTAATCCAGCCACCCCTTGTCAGCCAGCACCCGATGCAATCCCTTGCGCCCCTTGCCGGTCGCCACCGCCAATTGATAGCCCTGCTCGCGAAAGGCTTCGAGCGACTCGCGCACACCTTCGAAAAGCGGCGACGGCTCGGTCTCCAGCGCAAGGTACTGCTCGCTGTAGGCGCGCCGAATGGTTTCGATGCGCAGCGGCTCGTCGAGTTCCGGATAGAGCGTGCGAATCGCCACCCCCAGCTCCAATCCGATGATGCCGCGCACCGCGACATCCGTGCAGCGCGGCACGCCCGCCACATCGGCCGCGCGATGCATGGCCTCGACGATACGGCCGATGGAATCCACCAGCGTGCCATCCCAATCGAAGATCAGCAGTTGATAGTCAGGCACTCAGCCGCTCCAGGGTCTTGGCCCACATATCATCCACCGGCGCCTCGAGCTTCAGCACACCGCCCTCAGGCAGCGGCACATGCAATTCGTAGGCATGCAGGAACAGGCGCTTGCCACCTAGCTCGCGAATCTCGCGGGTGAAGTCGTCGTCGCCGTATTTGGAGTCGCCAGCAATGGAGTGCCCGGCATGCTTGGCGTGCACGCGAATCTGATGAGTGCGGCCGGTCACCGGCTTGGCCTCGACCAGCGTGGCGAAATCGCCGAAACGGCGTAGCACGCGGAACAGCGTCAGCGCCTCCTTGCCCTCGCCATCGACCTCGACCATGCGCTCGCCGGAGCGCAGGTTGCTCTTCTGCAGCGGCGCATTGACCTGCTTCCTGGCGGTCGCCCAGTGGCCGCGCACCAGCGCCATGTAGCGCTTGTCCACGCCATCGCCACGCAGTTGCTCATGCAGATGGCGCAGCATGCTGCGCTTCTTGGCAATCATCAAAAGACCGGACGTATCGCGATCCAGGCGGTGTACCAGCTCCAGATCCTTGGCATCGGGACGCAACTGACGGAAGACCTCGATCACCCCGTAATTCAGGCCGCTGCCGCCATGCACGGCGATGCCGGCGGGCTTGTTCAGCACGATCAGTGCCTTGTCTTCGTAGACGATGGCCGCCTCGAGCCGCTCGAGCAGCCCCTGGGCGACCGGCTCGGGCTCGTCGCGCTCGGCCAGGCGCAGCGGCGGCACGCGCACGATGTCGCCGGCCTGCAGCTTGTACTCGGGCTTGATCCGACCTTTGTTCACCCGCACTTCGCCCTTGCGCAGAATGCGGTAAATCAAGGTCTTGGGCACGCCCTTGAGCTGTGTCCTGAGGAAATTGTCGATGCGTTGGCCGGCGAAATCCGGTGCAACCTCGATCAGCTGGACGCCGGAGGTTGGAGAGGCGGGAGTAGTCATCGCGCAATCATAACAATTTTTTATGGAATTGAAGCACTTAATCATTACTGCTATAGTCGCGAACGCCGCCAAAAGCGGCCTGGCTTGTGGATGATCGCCTAACTTGCCATCCCCTGCCCGCGCAAACCTTTTTGGACGTGAGGCCGTCCGACGGATTCTTCGGCTTGGAAAGCCGCAAAAGGCCACGAAGATTTCGGAAATAAAGCCTTGAGTATGATGCGCGATTCGCCCACTGGGCGGTCGCGGTAACTGACAACCGCTGCGGAATCCGCGCGCGGCACCCGATTTTCAGCGATACGTGTAGGGTGGAGATGTACAACTGTCGGACTGCGTAGCTTATCGCTTGATCAAAGACGCCTCATCTCGTCCGCTACCGCCAGTTGATTCCTCTTCCTGACTGAGTGCTTTCTGTCACAACAGCAAGCAGGAGACGTCCGTCGCGACCGCAGCCTCTGATGGCAGGCCGTCGCTCGACAGTGGAACGATTTACGACCGTTTCTGACGCGCCTGACACCGACCCTGAGAGTCGTGTGTGCCTAACGTGGCTTCCGCTAGCCCGGAACCCATTGGTACCACATGAAAAGAATGCTAATTAACGCGACTCAGCCTGAAGAGTTGCGTGTTGCCCTGGTAGATGGCCAAAAACTCTACGATCTGGACATCGAGTCCGGCGCCCGCGAACAGAAGAAGGCCAACATCTACAAAGGCCGCATCACCCGCGTAGAACCCAGCCTCGAAGCCGCCTTCGTCGACTTCGGCTCCGAACGCCACGGCTTCCTCCCCCTCAAAGAAATCTCCCGCGAATACTTCTCCAAGGCCCCCGAAGGCGGCCGCATCAACATCAAGGACGTGCTCAAGGAAGGCCAGGAAGTCATCGTCCAGGTCGAGAAGGAAGAGCGCGGCAACAAGGGCGCGGCCCTGACCACCTTCATCAGCCTGGCCGGTCGTTACCTGGTGCTGATGCCGAACAACCCGCGTGCCGGTGGCATCTCCCGCCGCATCGAAGGCGAAGAGCGCAACGAACTGCGCGAGGCGCTGAACGGCCTCAACGCTCCGGCCGACATGGGCCTGATCGTGCGCACCGCAGGCCTGGGCCGCTCCAGCGAAGAAATGCAGTGGGACCTCGACTACCTGCTGCAACTGTGGAGCGCGATCAAGGAAGCCTCCACCAGCCGCCCTGCCCCCTTCCTGATCTACCAGGAATCCAACGTCATCATCCGCGCCATCCGCGACTATCTGCGCCAGGACATCGGTGAAGTGCTGGTCGACAGCGTCGAAGCCCAGGAAGAAGCCCTGAGCTTCATCCAGCAGGTGATGCCGCAGTACGCCAGCAAGATCAAGCTGTACGAAGACAGCGTGCCGCTGTTCAACCGTTTCCAGATCGAAAGCCAGATCGAAACCGCCTTCCAGCGTGAAGTGAAGCTGCCGTCCGGCGGCTCCATCGTCATCGACCCGACCGAAGCCCTGGTTTCCATCGACATCAACTCGGCGCGCGCCACCAAGGGCAGCGACATCGAGGAAACCGCGCTGCAGACCAACCTGGAAGCGGCCGAGGAAATCGCCCGCCAGCTGCGCCTGCGTGACATCGGCGGCCTGATCGTCATCGACTTCATCGACATGACCCCGGCCAAGAACCAGCGCGCAGTCGAAGAGAAGGTGCGTGAAGCCCTGGAAGCCGACCGCGCCCGCGTTCAGGTCGGTCGTATCTCGCGCTTCGGCCTGCTGGAAATGTCCCGTCAGCGCCTGCGTCCGTCCCTGGGCGAGACCAGCGGCATCGTCTGCCCGCGCTGCAACGGCCAAGGCATCATCCGCGACGTGGAATCCCTGTCGCTGGCCATCCTGCGCCTGATCGAAGAAGAAGCACTGAAGGACCGCACCGCCGAAGTCCGCGCCCAGGTGCCTATCCCGGTCGCCGCGTTCCTGCTCAACGAGAAGCGCAACTCGATCACCAAGATCGAACTGCGTACCCGTGCGCGCATCGTGATCCTGCCCAACGATCACCTGGAAACCCCGCATTTCGAAGTGCAGCGTCTGCGTGACGACAGCCCGGAAGCGCTGAGCGGCCAGACCAGCTACGAAATCGCCGCCACCGCGGAAAACGAGGAAGCTGCCGCTCACCCAACCGCAGCGACCCGCACCCTGGTTCGCCAGGAGGCCGCGATCAAGGCCACGCCGCGCAGCAGCGCTCCGGTTGCCGCCGAGCCGCAACCGGCTCCGCTGACTCCGACCAAATCGCCAGAGCCGAGCCTGTTCAAGGGCCTGGTGAAGTCCCTGGTCAGCCTCTTCGCCGGCAAGGAAGAAGAAGCCCAGCCTGCGGTCACCGAGAAGAAGAACAACGAGCGTCCGCCGCGCGAGGAGCGCCGCAACGGTCGTCAGCAGAGCCGTAACCGTGGCGGTCGCCGCGATGAAGAGCGCAAGCCCCGCGAAGAACGCGCCCCGCGTGAAGAGCGTCAGGCCCGTGAACCGCGTGAAGAGCGCCAACCTCGCGAAGAGCGTGCTCCGCGTGAAGAGCGCGCCCCACGCGAGCCGCGCGAAGGCCAGGAAAACCGCCGCGAGCGCAAGCCGCGCGAAGAGCGTGCCCCGCGTGAAGAGCGCGTACGTGAACTGCGCGAGCCGCTGGACACTGCTGGCAACGAGCAACGCGAAGAGCGTACCGAGCGTCAGCCGCGTGCCGAGCGCCAGGAACGTCAGCGCCCGCCGCGCGAAGAGCGCCAGCCGCGTGCCGAGCAGGCCGAGGCCCTGCAGGACGAAGCGCTGCCGAACGAAGAGCAGCTGCAGGATGACGAGCAGGACAACAATGACGGTGAGCGCCCGCGCCGCCGCTCCCGTGGTCAGCGTCGTCGCAGCAATCGCCGTGAGCGTCAGCGTGATGCCGACGGCAACCTGATCGAAAGCGCCGAGAACAGCGAAGCTGCCGGTAACGACGCTCAGGCCGTCACCCCCGCTGCCGTGGCTACTGCCGCCGCTGTAGTTGCCGAAAGCGTCGACAGCAGTGAGAACGTCGCCAGCGAAGCACCGGCTGTCGAAGCGCCGGCCGCACAGGCTGAAGCGCCCACCGCCCAGCCGGTCGAGGTGCAAGCCGAGGCTGCCGTGACTGAAGTGGTCGAAGCTGCTCCTGTCGAGGCTGAACCTGTCGCCGTCAGCGAAGCACCTGCTGCCGTCGAAGTGCCGGCCACCGAGCCCGTCGTGCAAGCCGAGCCGGTTGTGGAGGTTGCCCAGGAGCCTGCTCCGGCACCGGTCGAGCAAGCACCTGCAGCCGCAGCGCTTCCGGCCAATGCCACCGGCCGTGCACCGAACGACCCGCGTGAAGTGCGTCGTCGTCAGCGTGAAGCCGAGCGCCTGGCGCGCGAGGCAGCCGAAGCGGCAGCCGCAGCTCCGACCGTTGAAGCTGCTCCGGCTGTCGAAGCCGCTCCCGCCGTGGAAGCAAGCGCCCCGGTAGAAGCCGAAACCGTCGTGGTAGAAACCGCACCTGCAGCCGAGCCGGTCACTGAAGCGCAAGTTGCTCCCGTCACCAGCGAGCACGAGCAGGATGCGAGCGAAGCGGTGGAGCCTGCGCAACCTGAAGCTGAGCCGCAAGACGACAAGGAAGAGGTCAAACCTCAGGTTTGATCCTTCTGCGGTCACGAAAAAGGGGATGCCTAGGCATCCCCTTTTTCATATCCGCTGCAAACAGACCGGATGCAATCCGGAAACGGCAGTCGCCGGATCACGGCCGGCCCACAGCTCAAAGCACGTTGGGTTCGATTTCCAGCGCTACGCCAAAACGCTGCAGGATATCGCCCTGGATACGCTGCGCCAGTTGCAGCAGTTGCGCACCTGTGGCGCTGCCGTAGTTGACCAGCACCAGCGCCTGCAGACGATGCACGCCGGCATCACCCTCACGCGCGCCCTTCCACCCTGCCCGCTCGATCAGCCAGCCGGCGGCCAGCTTGACCAGACCATCGCCCGCCGGATAGCTGACCAGGTCGGCGTGCTCGGCACGGATGCGCTCGGCCAGTTCGAAGGACACCACCGGGTTCTTGAAGAAGCTGCCGGCATTGCCCAGTTCGGCGGGATCGGGCAGCTTTTCGCTGCGAATGGTGCAGATGGCCTGGCTGACGTCGCTGGCAGTCGGCGCCTCCACGCCCATCTCGGCAAGACGCTGGCGCACCGGGCCGTAGTCCAGGCGCAGCGAAGCCAGGCGGCTCAAGCGAAAGCGCACGCGCAGGATCAGCCAGCGCCCGGCTTCGCGCTTGAACAGGCTGTCGCGATAGGCGAAGGCGCATTCCTCCAGCGCAAAATCGCGCAGCTCGCCGGTATGCCGGTCCAGCGCGGTGAGGCCGGCGAACAGATCCTTGATCTCCACACCGTAGGCGCCGATGTTCTGCATCGGCGCGGCGCCGACGGTGCCGGGAATCAGGCTGAGGTTTTCCAGGCCGTTCAGGCCCTGTGCCAGGCTCCACTGCACGAACGGATGCCAGGGCTCGCCGGCTTCGGCCTCCACCAGCACCTGCTCGCCATCGTCCTCGAGGATGCGAATGCCGCGACTGGCCATGCGCAGCACCAGCGCCTCGACATCGCGAGTCAGCAGCAGGTTGCTGCCACCGCCGATCACCAGCAGCGGCAAGCCCTGCTGCTCGGCCAGGCTCAGCGCCTCGCGCACTTCGTCATCATTGCGGGCTTCAGCGAAGCAGCGTGCGTGTACATCGACGCCAAAGCTGTTGAAGGCCTTGAGCGAAACGTCGCTCTGCAGATTCAGGCTCACAGGCGCCCCTTGATTTCGTTCAGCAGCGCATCGCTGGCCTGCTCGATCAGGTCCAGTACCTGCTCGAAGCCCTCGTCGCCGCCGTAGTACGGGTCGGGCACCTCATCCAGCGCCAGTTCATAGCGACGCAAGTACAGATCGAGATCGGCGCGGGCTTCGGCCGGACGCAGCGCCTGGAGATTGCGCAGATTGCTCTGATCCATGGCCAGGATCAGGTCGAAGCGTTGGAAGTCGGCGGCCTCGACCTGACGCGCCCGTTGTGCGGACAGATCATAGCCACGGCGTAGCGCCGCCTGGCGCGTACGACTGTCCGGCGCCTTGCCGACGTGCCAGTCGCCGGTGCCGGCGGAATCCACCTGCACGCGATCCTCCAGCCCTGCCGCACGCAGCTTGTGACGGAAAACGCCTTCAGCCGTGGGCGAACGGCAGATGTTGCCGAGACAAACGAACAGGACCTTCATCAGGCCCCCAGCAGGTGGCGCACCCGCTCCAGGTCTTCGGCGGTATCGACACCGGCAGCCGGTGCTTCGAGGGCATCGGCGACATGGATACGCACACCGTTGTACAGCGCGCGCAGCTGCTCCAGGCACTCGGTGTCTTCCAGCCAGCACGGGCCCCAGGCGACGAAGTCATGCAGGAAGCCCGCGCGGTAGGCATAGATGCCGATATGACGGCGATAAGGCACGCCGGCCGGCAGCACGTCGCGGCTCTTGGCAAAGGCATCGCGCGCCCAGGCCAGCGGCGCGCGACTGAAGGTCAGGGCCAGGCCATTCTTGTCGGCGACCACCTTGACCACATTGGGGTTGAACAGCGCGGTGACGTCTTCGATGGGCTCGGCCAGGGTGGCGATACCGGCCTGCGGGTTGGCCGCCAGGTTGGCCGCCACCTGATCGATGATCACAGGCGGAATAAGCGGCTCGTCACCCTGCACGTTGACCACGATGGCATCGGCCGGCAGGCCGAGCTGGGTAGCCACTTCGGCCAGACGGTCGGTGCCGGAGTTGTGATCCTCGCGGGTCAGCAGCACCTCGGCGCCGAAAGCCTTACAGGCCTCCTTGATGCGCGCATCGTCGGTAGCGACCACCACACGGCTGGCCGAGCTCTTCCTGGCCTGCTCCCAGACGTGCTGCACCATGGGCTTGCCGGCGATGTCCTGCAGCGGCTTGCCGGGCAGACGGGTGGAGGCGTAACGGGCGGGAATGACGACGGTGAAGGCTGCGCTCATTTACTTGTCCAGACGCTCGTCGGTATTGAGGGTGCGTGCTTCGCTCTCCAGCATCACCGGGATGCCGTCGCGAATCGGGTAGGCCACGCCGGCACCCTTGCTGATCAGTTCGGTCTTGTCTTCGGAGAGCTGCAGCGGGCCCTTGCAGATCGGGCAGGCGAGAATGTCGAGCAGTTTAAGGTCCATGGTGGAATCCTTGCTGGGGTCATCAGGACCTCGGTATGAGGCGAGCCAGCTCCTTGTCCAGCCAGTCGACGAAAGCCGGCGTGGGCACGGCGTCGACGGCCAGGTACCACCAGTCGGCGGCGGCGAAGGCCCGGCATTTCACCGCATCCTTTTCCGTCATCAGCAGCGGCAGCGGCGGCTCGAAGCTGAGCTGGGCGGCATCGTACTGCGCATGGTCGGCAAAGGGGTGCGGAACCGGGCGCCAGTTTAGCGCTTCGAGGGTATTGAAGAAACGCTGCGGGTTGCCGATGCCGGCCACCGCATGCACGGCCTGGCCGGGCGGGAAGTGCTCGAGGCCGACACGTTCGCCACTGGCCAGGTTGACCAGTGCGGCCGGCTGCAGGCGAAAGGCGTAACCCTCGGCACTATCGGTGTCGGCGCCGTTGAACAGCACGGCGTCCACCTCAGCCAGACGCTCGGCCGGCTCGCGCAGCGGCCCGGCCGGCAGGCAGCGGCGATTGCCCAGGCCGCGGGCGGCATCGATCAGCACCAGCTCCAGATCGCGCGCCAGACGGTAGTGCTGCAGACCATCGTCGCAGAGGATCAGGTCCAGCGGTTCTTCGGCCAGCAGAGCACGCACGGCGCGGCTGCGGTCCGGGTCGATCATCAGGGGCACGCCGCTGCGCTGGACGATCAGCAGCGGCTCGTCACCGGCCTGTGCGGCCGGTTGATCGGCACGCACGCGCCACGGCAGGCTCGGCGGCGTGGCGCCATAGCCGCGGCTAACCACGCCGACCCTGAGGCCTCGGGCGCGGCAGTGCTGGATCAGAAAGAGGATCAGCGGCGTCTTGCCAGTGCCGCCGACGGTGATGTTGCCCACCACCAGCACCGGCACCGGCGCACGGTAGATGTCGCCCTCGCCGGCGAGAAAGCGCTTGCGCTTGCCCTGCACCACGCGGCGGTACAGCCACTCCAGCGGGCGCAGCAGCGCCAGCGCCGGGTGGCCGCGATACCAGGCCTCGAGCAGGCGATCGGCGGCGCTCACTTAGGGAGTTTCCTGTGCTTCCACCGTGGTGATGCGCAGGTGCGAGAAGCCCAGCTTGCCGGCGGCGTCCATGGCGGTGATCACCGCCTGGTGCGGCGTCTTGCCGTCGGCGCTGATGATCAGCGGCAGGCTGTTGTCGCCGTCGGACTCCTTCTGCAGGGCAGCCATGAGGTTGCTCAGGTTGCTCTCCAGCAGCGCCTTGCCGTTGACCGAAAACGCGCCGTCGGCACCGATCAGCACCTCCACCTGCTTGAGCTCGGTCTGCTCCGGCGGCGTGCCGCTGGCCGCCTCGGGCAGGTCGACCTTGAGCTGGGTCTCGCGAGTGAAGGTGGTGGTGACCACGAAGAACAGCAGCAGGATGAATACCACGTCGATCAACGAGGCCAGGTTGATCTCGACGTTCTCCCGCGGTTTGCGCCGGAATTTCACGCCTTGCCCTCGCCCAGGTCGACGTCGCGATCACCCTGGACCATTTCCACCAGCTTGATCGCTTCCTGTTCCATGCCCACCACCAGCTCGTCGACGCGGCGCTGCAGGTAACGATGGAAGAACAGCGCAGGGATCGCCACCATCAGGCCGGCCGCGGTGGTGATCAGAGCCTTGGAGATACCGCCGGCGAGCATCGGCGCGTTGGCCATGCCCGAGCCCATGAAGGAGCTGAAGATCTCGATCATGCCCAGCACGGTGCCGAGCAGACCGAGCAGCGGCGCGATGCCGGCGATGGTGCCGAGGGCATTGAGGTAGCGCTCCAAATCATGGATGACGCGCGCGGCGGCCTCCTCGATGCACTCCTTCATGATCTCGCGACCATGCTTGGAGTTGGCCAGGCCGGCGGCGAGAATCTGCCCCAGCGGCGAATCCTCGCGCAGCTCCTTGAGCTTCTGATTGTTGAGTTTCTTGTCCTTGATCCAGCGCCACACCTGGGCCAGCAGGTTGGCCGGGGTGACGCGGGCGGGCCGCAGGGTCCAGAGGCGCTCGGCGACGATGCCGGCAGCAGCGATGGAACAGAGAATGATCGGCAGCATCATCCAGCCGCCAGCTTTGACCAGTTCCCACACGGTAGAGAATCCCCCTCGAAAAAGTGGCGCCACTCTAGCATAGGGTTTAAAGGGTCTGTGGGCGTTTCGTCACAGCCGCGACGGTGCCTGTTTTGCTGCAGGGCTAGGCGCGAGGAGTGTGGTTTGGTCATTCCAAACGAGCGACGAGCAACGACGCACTGCAGCAAAACAGGCCCGTCCCTACGGGTTGCGCGGCAAATAGCGCCATGCGTTGTTGCAGGACTAGGCAAGGGGACACCATTACCTGCGTCCTGCGCCTAGCCTGGCGCCATTTGGCGCAGCAACGCGACTTGTGACGAAACACCCACAGACCCTTCCCGCCGACCGCCGCCGTTCTCATTTTTCCCGCCAGAAACGTGGCTCGCGTCGCAACGCCCGCGCTGCGGCATGCTCGCCCAGGCGCAGATGCAGTGCGCCGTCGAGCGCGGTGTCATGTACCTCGACACCTGCGGCCCGATAACGCTCCAGCACCTGCGGGTGCGGATGGCCAAAGGCGTTGTGGCGACTGCGGGTGATCAGAACATGTTGCGCCTCGACCGCATCGATAAAGGCCTGGCTGGACGAAGTGCGACTGCCGTGATGCGGCGCCAGCAACCAATGCGAGGC
>Ga0247725_1001406_pt1 | contig 12290 bp, 8 predicted proteins | sample OKSTACKMCFT3sol_FD_183021 | JGI IMG/M metagenome (GOLD analysis project Ga0247725, IMG submission 183021) | Subsurface sediment microbial communities from gas well in Oklahoma, United States - OK STACK MC-FT3-sol | ecosystem: Environmental > Terrestrial > Deep subsurface > Rock core/Sediment... | reverse complement strand
TTGCTGGAATTAGCGAAGGAAACATGCACCAGCAGTAGGTGAAGCATCAACCAGATAATCCGATGAGATGCCGGTCTGTCTCACTCTCATGCAAAGGTAAGATCAACCATTTAATCCGCTTACCCAATTTAGTATTATGCATTCCAAGTGCCCGTTCCAATTATCTTAGAGTTTATGAAGCGTTATGACGACAAAGAAAAAAGGACGTCCAAAAGCGAGTGATGCGGGAGTGTTTGAAGAAAAGCTCTTAGCCTGTGCCACAGACCTGTTCATGAGACAGGGCTACGGTGGAACTTCGATTAGTCAGATCCTGAGTGTATCAGATTGCGGTAAATCTGCTTTTTACCTGAGGTTTGGTGACAAAGAAAGTTTATTTTCTGCTGTGGTTCAACGATCAATTCGGACAATCTTCATTGAGTTAGGTGAGCTCCCCACATGCGATAGCCTTAACGATTGTCTTCAAGAGGTTGGCGAGAGACTTGCTGCAGGTATGCTCGCAGACCGGTGTATCGCGTTTATCAGAATTACTGCGGCTGAAGCTCTTAAATTTCCGCTGTTGGCTCAAAAGGCCTACCAATCGAGCCTCGCTGGTTCGGTAGATTACGTGGAGTTAGCACTCAAAACTTTCTTAGAAAGCCACAATGATGAACGTCTCAGAGAAATTGCAATAAGGTTTTGTGAGTTAGTAATTCAACCTTTATGCTTTCAAGCCGCTTTTGGCTGTATCCCTGAAAACCCAAAAGAGTATATCCGGGACCATGTGTCAGATGTAATTATTCTCCTAAATGCAAAAGGTCTGACAAATTGTCTCTGAAGTTGAATTGACAAAATCTGCAACTAACGACAAAATGGACTGGATGGTCCATTTATTCGGAGGCTTTGTGAACAAGTTGAATCAACAAGGGTTGGCATCAAGTAATGAAATTGCTCAAATTTATGAAATACTGAGTCAAACCTACCCTACATTCGCGAACACAGATGATCCTTGGATGACCAACGGCCTCTCAAGTACCCCATTTAAGAGCTTAGTTTCTGTGTGCCTGTCAACTATGACCATCACAAAGCGGGTGGTAAATGCCTGTGTTCCCTTATATCAGAGGGTTTCGAATTTCGAAGAACTGCTAGCGCTCGATGATGAAGAATTAAGGCAAATCATAAAGCCTGTAGCTCATTACAACAGAAAAACAGTGAATCTAAAGTTGATGGCTCGACAGATCATTGAGCTTCACAATGGTAACATCCCGGAAACTAGAGAAGAGTTGATGAAGCTTCAGGGTGTGGGCCGTAAGGTCACGGATATTATGCTTAATTTTGTATTCTCTAAAGACACGATAGCCGTCGATACCCATGTACTTAGGGTGTTGAACCGTTTAAAAATAATTGCGACTGATTCGGCCGAAGATGCGGCGGTAAAGATTAATCTTATCACGCCAACATTTTACAAAAAACATGCGCATGAATGGCTAATACAGCACGGAATGAAAGTCTGTACGGCCAGAAAGCCAAAATGTTCTGAGTGTTGTGTTAATCAATTTTGCAGTCAGTTCGATTCTTAAGCTTAAGCCACGGTTTTTCAAAGCAGCAGCCAGCACTTTGCTGGCTGCTGACGACTAGAAAAATCAACGGTAGATTATTTTTTGACCAGCGTCTTGCCAATTTCCCGCTGTATACTTTCTCTGCACTTGTCTAGCGCTACACGGATCGACTCAGCGTTTATTCTTCCTCTTGTAGACGGTGCAACCACGGCAATGGAATAGTTTCCAAGATAAGTATCAAGTGGAACTGCAAAGGTACACAGTCCTTCAATGAACTCATCAAAATCTGAAGCGAACTCACTTACTCTAATCTCTTGTAATTGAGTTAATAATGAGCGCTTATCCAGAGAGAATTTAGTGTGCTTCTCTAAAACGTCAGGCAGTGTTTTAGATAATGCCTCAGTTATTAAACAGCATCAAATGCCAAATCGTTCATTAAATAGACAAATATCTGATAAATTTGGTAATTGTCGAAAATTCATCTCGAATTCATTCTATTCAGATATAATTTGTTACATTTTCAATCGTACAGAGACTGCGATGTTCAACAAAAAAATCAAACAGGAAAACGAAAGGCTGAGTACAGCTTTGTCAGAGGCTACCTCGGTGATTGCCGCAATCAGAGGCAGTGTTGCATTTATACAATTCTCCCCTGATGGTCATATTCAGGATGCAAACGATTTATTTCTGCACACTGTTGGGTATTCACTATCGGAAATTGTTGGCAAGCATCATTCAATTTTTTGTGATCCCAAATATTCCGCAAGCTATGAGTACAAGAACTTTTGGTCTGAGCTTGCCTCAGGCAGAGCGAAGCATGGCTCATTCAACAGAAAAACAAAGCTTGGAAAATCTATCTGGTTAGAGGCGACTTATTTTCCCGTTCATAGTGGCACAGGGAAAGTATCAAGCGTGATCAAAATTGCCTCAGACGTAACTGAGCAGACATTAAAGTTAACGGACCAAAACGCGATATATCACGCCCTAGATAAAGCTATGGCTATTATTGAATTCACTCCTGGTGGTGAAATCGTTAATGCAAATAAAAACTTCCTTCAAGCTATGGGATATCAACTGTCGGAGATCGTAGGCAGACACCATAAGATGTTTTGTGATGACAGTTTTTATAGAGAAAATCCAGAGTTCTGGAAAGACCTGGCTGTGGGTAAACTCAGCTCTGGTAAGTTTAAGCGATATGATGCCAGAGGTAATGATATATGGTTAGAGGCGAGTTATAACCCTGTAAAAGATAATGACGGCAAAGTCATCAAAGTTATCAAATTTGCGACTGCAATTACAGATCGTGTTATGCAGGCAATGAGGGCAAAACAAGCTGCCCAGGTTGCTCACGAAACAGCGCTTCAAACCTTTAATATCGCTGAACAAGGGAAGAGTCATATTGAATCCTCTTTAGATTTAGCAAGCGAGATATCCGAAACAGTTTTAACTACTAATCAAGTTATTCAACGATTAAGTGACCAAGCAAAAGAAATCTCTAGTATGGTCAATATCATTCGTAGCGTAGCAGAGCAGACCAACTTGCTTGCTCTAAATGCAGCTATCGAAGCAGCTCGTGCTGGCGAGGCTGGACGTGGATTTGCTGTTGTCGCAGATGAAGTCCGATCGCTGGCTTCAAGAACAAGCTCAGCGACTGATGAGATATCAAGTGTTGTTGCAAGAAATCTGGAAGTAACTAGTCAGGTTATGCAAGCCATTAATTCTATCGATGGGCTCAGCGGTCAAAATGGTGAGAAAATTGCTCTCCTTTCCAGCATAATTTTGGATATAGAAAAAGGTGCACAAGAGGTTGTACAGTCTGTGTCTGCGATCTATTGAGTAAGTAAAGTGTAGTGCCACACTGAAATTGGCCCCCTGATTAGAGGATACGCTCTGGGTTCACGAAAAATCGAATGTCCGCAAATAAGGCAAAGTCGACATTCGTTTTTTTGAACCCAGGATTTTTCTTCATAACCTCAGTCAACTATTCACACCAATTCTCTCGAATCACCGTAGTAAACCACCACCAAAAAACAAAACAATTTCAGTGCGTGATTAGTACATACAGCTGAGTCGGGTTCCCCGTACCGTGTGAATTTTGCCGATACGTGGAATGGAGTCACATACGAAAATCTCTTATTATCAGGGTTGTATAACGCTCCGGTTTTATCGGTGATGATGAGTTGGCGCTGGTCTAACATTTTAGAAAAATCAAACAAAAATTTGTTTAGATCAGTCGTAGTTTTCAGGCTGACACGGCTGTGTGTAGCGTTGCTGCTCAGCAAAACCTGTTTGGCAACATGTGTTAATTTTTGTCCGAGCTGGTGCTGGTGCATTCGTTCAGTGAGCTGCACAAATATTGCCCGGTCAGCCCTGTCGCGCAGCGGGGCTGGCATAAATGCTGGTGCGCGTTGCAGCGGAATGATCCTGGAATTTCCATTACGGCTTTTTAATTCAGCCAGCGCCTGTGCTCGTTGGTGCCATTGGCTGATTTTGCTCTCTGGCAATAAAAAATACTCTGCAACATCTTGGGAGTTGTGGCCTGATTCGAGAGCTCGCAATGCTTGGTGGCAAATTTCCATATCCTCGACTGTAGTGGTCGGCAACCAAGTTTCCGGCCGATAAACTGCTACTGTGGTCTGTTCCCGCGCCAGCTTTTTACTAAGTAATTCTGGGATTGCTGAGAGGGTAAACTGGCGTTTTAATGACGATATTTGGCGCCCGGAAGCGTTTGTGAGTGTCTGCAGCGTTATTGGATTAACATCAGTTTGATGATTTTGCAGCGCCAGTCCAGTCAGTAGCGGTGCGATATGGACGTATGACCGAGCTGTCATTTTTATGTCACCGTGGCCTGCGATTGTCACCAGGTTTTCAAAGGAGTTTTTTGACAACATTTCTGCTAATTCAGCGGTCACTTTCGCGGTGTATGGCACTAATTTGGAGCGTAGTGCTGCTGGTAGTTTCTCCAGTAGTTGGTTGTGACTGATTAGCATCAGTCTGCTGATCGCCGTATGGCGAAAATGGTGAAACGTCCATTTAGTGGCAGGAGAGAGTTCCCGGAGCATTGCAGATACCCAACTCGCCAGTTGATTGCCATCTAATTGCTCTGTTGGCGAGCCATCATAATGGAACAATAAAAATTCAGAATGGCCTGCGGCCGTGGCCCGACGCCTTGCGAGCTGGGATAAAAACATATCCAGTTCGTGGTCTAACAACAGTTGCATCGGGAGTAGCCTGCGGCTATTTGGGCTTTTGTCGTTTCCGTATCGGTTGCTATGAATGAGCACTGTTGGCTGCTCAGCGGTACTGCAATCTCTGAGCTGGATTTTTAACACCTCGCTGATCCGCAGGCCCAGTCGGAATGCCATGATGCACGCTAATATTAGTTGTTGTGCCATGCCGGGATTGGGCTCGGTGCGCCAGATTAAATTGCACAGTCGAATGAACAGCGACTCGTCTATAAAACCTGTCCGGACACGCTCAACAGGAGCCGATTTGGCATCAGGCCATTGAACAGTTGTGACAGAGTGAGTAGCGATTAAAAAATTATGGAATGAAACCAGCCTATCTCTGCGGTAAATCACGGCCTGAATTTTTTCAGGTTGCTCCAGTAAGCGCTGGTAAATTTCAGTCCAGGATTCCGATGAAAAATCCTGCCAATCCATCCCATGCAGAGCGTTCAACAACGATTTTGCGAATGCGTTGTAATACCGCAATAGGCTACTAATTTTTATATGTTTTTCAGATAGTTGTTGCACACCCCACAGGGCCAAGTCGCGCAAAAGGAGGCCTGGTGCTGTTTCTGCCAGTTTTTTCAGTTCGCGGATCGAGTATGACATGCTGGATTTCAGCTCTCCAGCGGGAGGCTTGAGGGCATTTAAGAGCTGTTTATAGCTATGATGGTTATCCTGCGAATAGAAAAACTGCTCTGCTGTTCTTGGACCTCGCGGAGGCAGGCTTTGCGCCTGCCGAGTGCTTAACGGGTTGAATAGGTGTTTGAATTGCTGGTGATTTAGGCAGGCATTCGGATAACTTCCATTGAGTGTATTGCGTAATAACTCTGTGAGACCCGCACAATCTGGAACAGCGTGAATAGCTGCAGCTAAAATTTTTTGTTTTCTTTTAGGAAGTGTAATACCCAGTTGCTCTGCCAGATCATGCACTAGACTCAATGCCGATTCTGCTGTCGGTATAGCGCACTGCTCAAATAGTCTTGACTGGAACCAATAACGCCACAGCAACAAAGTGAATGGGTGAAAAAATAGTTGATGCTGGTAGCCGGTAGGAGCGTTTATTAATCGTTGAGGATGCTCAAATTCCAGCTGCAACCAGGCTATGTTCTCAACCAGATGCAGTGCCGAGCTGTCGTGTAATTGCGATACAACAGCACCTAACATCTGCATTGAATTCAGACCACTATGCACAATAATCGAGCTCAGCAATACCCGCAAAAAGTCGCTGGCGGTGGTCTGCGGCTCAATAGGGTAATTCAACAATGCATCACTGAATTGCCTCAGGTTATTTTGCAGGATAAAAAATTCTTCTTGTCGACGTTGCGGCCTGCTTTTCCATTTCTCATTTCGTTTGAATTTACTAAATTCTGCAGTATTGAGTGCGAGTTGACGTAAAAAATTTCGCACCTTCGATTTGTTCGAATTGGCAATAGTGGATTTATTCACCGTGGTTTTTAGCCATTTTCGCAAATCGGCATAACTACAATTTTGCGGCAATTCAGCGAGTTTTGGCATCAATTGCTCTGCAAGTGTTCTGCAACGAGCCCAATGATTTTTGATTCTGTTTTGGCGATACAAACTACCCATTACAATTCACCGTTTTGATCTTGAGGCTCAGCAGTAGGCCATTGAGCTGTTTTGCTATCAGCGCAGCGCCACTGCCATCTGCTGCTAACGATTTTTCGCTATGGCCGAAAAAATAATCAAAATTTGTTTGGGAAATATCGCCCTGTTGGATCAGCGACCGGAAATGTGTCGCCAGATAATGCCGGTACCAATTGGGAGGGAGTTTCGTAAACAGTTGCAGTTTTTCGTAATAGTTTTTTTCGTAATGATTGTTCAGGGCCTCAATAATATTGGCTAGCAACGCATGCATTTTGGACGGCGTGACCGGAATTACTGCGGTTCTCTCCTCGAAAAAGAACAGATCGCCCAGGTTTTGTAGTGCAGATTTTGCAGCATTTTTTAAATGTTGAGGGCTGGCATAACGCTCTGCTGTTTGTTTGAGGTGGCTGATATAGGCCGTTAACTGTTTCTGAGCCAATTCTGGCAACACTATAATTCGCGGCTCACATGCTAAATTTTTATCATTGACCCTGCAGGTTTTCAGGTTGTGGTCAAAATGGTTGAGCCTCTCAAATGGCGATTGAATTGGCCTGTGACAGGTGGACAACTGCAGTATTAACAGTGTGTGTAGTGCTATCCTGTTGTGCCGCGACAAGCTTTTTTGATTGGATTTTTTATACAGAAATTTAAATAAATCTGTCAGCAACGCCGATACTTCAGGCACACGGGTTGACCCCAACCAGCCCTGCGGAACCTCACAATCGGGCAACAGGAACTTGGACGCGGTGACGGTTTGAATATGTTGTAAGTAGCTGTCTTTAGCCAGTTGTAGTTGTCCAGACTCTAAATAAACATAGTTATTCAATACATCTTTTTTTGCGCTGCGTCCTGCCAGATGAGAACTCAGAACTACATCCGACTCCACGCGTTTAAAATAACTTGATTGATAGCGTGCTAATACAGCTTGGGACAGCCGCAGGCCATTCGCCTGATTAAACTCGCTGAGTAGCTCTCGAGTTTTTTGTTCATAAATTAAATCGGGATTTACGGTGCAGGGCCAACTGTATTTAATCTGAACTTCAAAATCGTCATTGAGGCAGCCCTGGGTATCATTAACCCCTTGAGGCAGCTCCAATTGGTAATGAACAGAAATACCATCGTCACGAAATTTGATCACCCCGTTTTGCACCAAATTTTGAATAGGAGTTTGATCATCCTGCGGCCGCGATGGCAGTAACACGCCAGCTAATAACAATGCGAACAAATAAGCCGCGTTTGACTGTTCACTAGGAGATGCCGACACAAGTTTTTTTTCTAAAAAGTGCGTGAGAAGCTTCAGACTGCCATCGTTTAAATCATTACCCTGAGCCGGCATAGTGGTCGGCGCACGTCTTATTGATGGAGCCGAAATTTTTGTTTCTATAGAGCCAGTAGGATAGGGGGCAACAGACGCAAATTTTTGCCTGATTTTTGTGATAGCAGGGCGCTGTGCTCGCAGATATTCAGCTGCTTTTCGCAACTCGATTTCGAGTTGGGACTGAGCTGGTGCTGTTGAACTCAATAGAGTGTGCAGCCAGGCGTCTAATTGTGGATCCGTCAGGTCAGCACCAGGCTGTGGGAACCCAGAACTATGTTTACCCCTACCAACCATTCGAAGTGCATGCGCGCAGCTTTTAGCTATTGAAGGTGTGTCGCCGGGTTCATAACCCCGCCAGTCAAAAACCAGCTGTAACAACAATCTCAGTGCAGCTCTTATCACTGGTTGCATTTCTGGGTAGGGAAACACTAGTGCCGCCAGCAGCTGATAATTTGAAATTTGATGTCTGGTTTTCAGTGCCGCCCAGAGCGCCTGTGGTGTAGACCACTCAGCACAGCTAATCTGACATTGGCTCAGCTCTAACAGTTCGTCACGACGCTCAGGTAACAATTGCTGTGCAACCTGCACAACCAATTGCAGCACAGGTTGACCGTCAAAAAATTTCAGTTCATTAGGTAGCTGTTCAAAATTGTTCATTTTGCGGCCCCCTGTTGTCTGATTTTATGTGGGGAATTCCCTGACCGACTCAGACAATTGCGGTAATGTCTATGATTTTTCAGCGACCTGGATTGATCAGACAACCCTAGCTTTTCACATAGAGTGCCGACAGTAACGTAGCCAGTGACCGGTAAGCCTAACATTAATCTAAATGCTGCGAGCAGTGCCTGATTGCGTATTATTGGTAACTGTCCCCTGCGGTTTTTCAGGAACAATCGATCCAGCAGATCAACACGTTGAATTGGAGAAATAGCAGAGCAGATAGTCAGTAAATCATTTAATAAAAATGTAAGCGCTGCACTGTGTCCAGAAAACGCTCGGGCGCATTGCTCCGCGGTTTCAGGCCTCAGATCCACACTATCGTGCAATTGAAAAAATGTGCCCAGAGGCATCAGATAATAATGCCGGTCTTGGTTTTTTATAACCCGCAGGTCACAAAACTCAAGGGAGGTGATTGTTTGAGCGGAACAACACAATTCAAGTTGTTCATTTATTAAAGCTACTGTCAGTTCAGCAAATTCTGGTAGCCATTCAAATTGTTGTATAGGGTCTTGCATAAAATGTTCTCTCGATTTCCGCGGATACTATGCGAGAGAAATGTTTCATGCAAGTATTATTTGTAATTTATTAAATAAATAAATGTAAAATAAATGTTTATATTAATTTGTTTTTTGTTTGTCAAATGATATGGTTTTTGTCGCTAATCTTAATATGAACACTTTAACCGGCTATTAAAAAAGATAGATTTCTCCAGTGCTTTTATGTAGTGAAAGAGCTAGACGCAATCCGGGGCTGTATTTTTATATTCAGAAATATGACTTCTAAAGCTGCAGGTAGTGCTATTTAATCCTGCAATCGTTTTAGTTGTTGTAAGGTATTACCAAAAATCGCAGTTTGGATCACCTGCGGTATTAGTGCATGCATACGTTGCTGAAGCCGGGCAATGGCGCTTGGCATGGTTTTGGCAAAGTCATCCATGATCTGCTGCATCCGTTCTGCATCAAAACCTGTGGCCTTGGCTGTATTGATGAAATGGCGGGGTTGGATTAAGTCTAGTTTGTATTTTTTACCTTTACTGGCGGTCAGGCCCATCGCCAAACTTAGCTTGCGAATATCTAAGCCTTTTCCTCCTAGTAGCGGGTAAGCCGATAGAATGTCGTAAAAAGGTGTTAAACGATAGGTACCGCCTGCTTCAATATAGATAGAGAAATTTTTGGCATGACCATCTGTTGCACCAATCAACCACTGAAATACCAAAAAGCGCATAAAAGTGTCTCTGTCGGCCAGTGCATTACTTGATCCCATTAACAGCTTCATTATGTCTCTGATGCCTGGGCCACCGTCTTTTTCATATTTCAGTGCTGGTGAAATGCCATGTGCCTGACACATATCTTCCTGCGGCAGCCGAATCAGCCAGCTGCGTGCAGCATTCCAACGTCTGTCAAAACGGTTCACTGCTAAGGCTTTGACATCATCCAATTGGACAATCTCAACTGCTGGCACCTCAAAACCACATTCACGGGCTAATTCAATGCAGATCCACTCATTTTCGACACTGTCCGATAAATCCAGTGTGGCAGCGGGACCTTTAATCTCACCTATAGGTAGTTTCAGAATATGAGTAGTCGGAGTCATACCCTTGGGGATGCACCATTTCCCTTGATAGTGTAACAGCGCTGTTTTCTCCTGTGCCCCGGCAACAGAAATACGAAAATCATCTGCATCATCCAGCATGCCCAGAGGTTTTTCAGATTGATAGCCAAGTAGCAGCGCTTGTAGTCTGGCTTCTGTAAGGGGTTCGAACTGCAGTTCAGGTTTCTCTGCTATTGCTATGGGCGGTAGCGGTTCAGTTAATAAAGTAATTGCACCCACACTGTCTCTACCAATATGACTTAATAAGTCAAAGGGACGGTTTGAGCGTGCGGTAAATCGCTGCATGATACGCTGGCGAATTAATGGCGAATCCGGTAGTAAATTATCAAAAAAGTTAAACACCTTTTCTGAACTGATTTTTCCTTTTTGTAACGGCAGGGACAGTGACAGTGGCCTGGATTTTTTGTCCATAAGCCATGACGTGGCGTAGCTAAGTTGATGAGCGCCGTTAGGTTGCTGGATTAACTCTCCGACATAAGTTTGGTTCATGTAGAGCGATAAAGACGGCATTTACCAGTTCTCATCATCAGGATCGGACGCTAATTTCTGTGGTTGCTCAAGTAGCTCCATATAGAGGTGCAGCCCTTGCAGAATTTTAAACAAGGTCTGTAATTGACAGCAGTCTGGATCGTTTTCAAAATTCGACAAGGTCGATTGCTTGATCCCTACTTTTTTGGCAATGTCGGCCTGCGACCAGTTATTGCTAGTCCGAATTAACTTAATTTTATTGGCCAACTGTTGGGGGCTATAAATCATAACACTGCTCATTTTTATCCTTTGCAGAGGATAGATTATGAATTATCCCTTGTAAAGGATAATGAGTTTTTATCCCCTACAGGGGTATATTAATTAGTTTCTTTGCATCGTCTTTGCTCTTCCGGTTTTTGTTGTGGCTGGAGTTGAATACAGCTGTGTCTGAATTTCAAAATACAGAGTGCGTCGGCTCAGGTTTTACATCTTTGAAATACTGCAAGGTCTTAATTTTCAGACTGTCCGGCAATACATTTTTGCAAAAAATCGGTGGTAGATTAATCAACTACCTGATGGGCGATTCGTCGGCCCATACTTTTGAGTGCTGCGACTAATTAACACGACTCAAAAACTAGATTTTATTGATGCAATTATTGATGCATTAACTGGTGCATGTTTGTGCTACACTTTCACAAGTTGATGTAAAATCTGGTTTTTAAATCATATGTCCAATTCAGTTATTGATGCAATTAGTGATTTTTTGCGGCGTAATCCGGCAAGGTCAACCGAGATAGCCAGCTTTTGTGGCTGTGACCGTTCCACTGTGACCCGCCAACTGAAGTTACTCGAAGCAAAGCTGGTGACAACAGGGCGTGCGCGTTCAACACGCTATCACCTACGTCGGGGCGTGGACTCCGGAACTGCTCTTTATCGTGTATCTGTAGATGGTAAAGCGGAGCATTTCGGAACTTTGATCGCTGTCATGCCTCATGGCTATGTGGTGAAAAGACCAAGCGATGCTGATTATATTTATTACGATGATTTACCCTGGTGGTTGCAAGATTTACGACCACAAGGTTTTCTCGGCAGAAACCTGGCTAAAGCTTTGTATCACAGAGGTATCGTTAGCACTGAAGATATCGATTACTGGAATGATCAGGATGTTTTTCGTGCTCTGTTGCATGCAAAAGGTGATTCACCAGGACATTTGTTGGTTGGCGAATCAAGTTATCAGCAATGGTTACAACATGAACTTGTGGCTGTTTCAGTGGCTGACTTTTCCCGAATTGCAGCGGAAGCAATGGCTGGAGAAGTTGTTGGCTCTTCAGCCGGTGGCGAACAACCTAAGTTTTGTGCTTTTGTCGAGGGCAAACACCGGTTAGTCAAATTCACTGAACCTGCGGTCAACGCCAATAGTCAGCGCTGGGCTGATTTGTTACAGGCTGAGCATAGTGCTTTGAATACTCTGGCTAATCATGGAATTGCAGCAGCCCAATCAAACATTGTGATGCAAGAGCAACGTACTTTTTTAAGTTGTGAGCGATTTGACAGAGTGGGGACACTTGGCCGCAAAGGTTTAGTTTCGTTGCGCATGGCTGAGATGGAGTTTGTAGGCAAACCAGCAGAATGGCCAGTGATTGCAAAACATCTTCTGCAGGACAAACTTATTAGTGCTGAGGATGCGGATACTATCGCTGTTATTTGGTGTTTTGGCCGTTTGATAGCAAATACAGATATGCACGGGGGAAACCTGTCGTTTTATTATGCTGGGGAGGGTGAACTTACTTTAGCCCCAGTATA
>Ga0247725_1001404_pt1 | contig 12315 bp, 8 predicted proteins | sample OKSTACKMCFT3sol_FD_183021 | JGI IMG/M metagenome (GOLD analysis project Ga0247725, IMG submission 183021) | Subsurface sediment microbial communities from gas well in Oklahoma, United States - OK STACK MC-FT3-sol | ecosystem: Environmental > Terrestrial > Deep subsurface > Rock core/Sediment... | reverse complement strand
ATGGCGTCGCCCTGGTTGAACAGGCACAGCGTCCAGTGGCTGCCCTCGCGCTCGGCGGCGAAGCGGATGAGGCCGCCGGGGGGCGTGAAGTCCAGGGCGTTGTCCAGCAGGTTGGCCAGGGCCTGGCGCAGCAGGAAGCGCTCCCCCTTCACCTCCACGTCGTCGCCGATGGCGTCTTCGACGCGCAGGCCGGCCGATTCGATGCGCGCCGCCTGGGCCTGCACCAGCTCATCCACCATCGGCGCCACCGGCACGCTGACGCGCTCTTCCAGGCCCTGGCGCTGCTCGACCTGGGCCAGGTACAGCAGCCGCTCGATCAGTTGCTGCAGGCGCGCGCCCTCGCCGGCGATGTTGGCGACGAAGCGCTGCCGCTGTTCGGCGGGCATGTCGCCCTCCAGCAGTTCGGCGGCACCCCGGATGGCTGCCAGGGGGCTCTTCAGTTCATGGGTCAGGGTGTGCACGTAGCGCTCGACGTAGGCCTTGCCCTCCAGCTCGGTGCGCATGCGCTCCACGGCAAGGGCCAGCTGGGTCAGTTCGCCGCCGCTGAGGCTGGGCAGTTCGGCCCGTTGCCCTTCGCTGACGGCCTGGGCATAGCGGGTCAGGCGCCGCAGGGAGCCGCTGAGCCACCAGGAGAGCAGGCCGCCGATCAGCAGCCCGAGGATGATGAGGCCGGCGCCGAGCCAGGCCAGGCGCACCTGGGAGCGGTAGATGTAGGGCTGCAGCGAGCGGTTGGGCTTGGCCACCGAGACCACGCCTATGATCTTCCCGTCGGCACGGATCGGCGCCGCCACGTACATCACCGAGGAGTCGGGGTCGGCCGGGTCTTCACGGGTGGAACGGGCGCCGTACTGGCCGCGCAGGGTCAGCAGGACGTCGTTCCAGCCGGAGTAGTCCTGGCCCACGGCCTGGCCGGTGGAGTCCAGCAGCACGCGGCCGGTGCCGTCGGTGACGTAGATGCGGTGGTTGACCTCGGTCTTGCGCACGCCCCAGATCTCGGCGCCGGGCTGGCGCTTGCCGTAGGCCTTGAGCAGCTCGGGCAGGTTGCTCTGGGTGAGGGTGCCGTCGCGCACCGGGTCGCGGAGGATCTCGGCCAGCAGGTTGGCGGTGTCCACCAGGGTCTCTTCGGTGGACTGGCGCACGCCGGGGCGGATCTCGTCCATCACCGTGCTCAGCACGAAGTAGCCGGCCAGGCCGACGAAGAGGAAGTACACCAGGAAGATGCGGACGCCAAGCGGCATGGCGGGGCTCCGGTCAGGCGCGGGGGTCGTAGCTGTAGCCGAGCCCGCGGTGGGTCTGGATCGGCTCGGCATCGGCGACCTGGCGCAGCTTGGCGCGCAGGCTCTTGATGTGGCTGTCGATGCTGCGCTCGTAGCCGGCGTCGCTGGCCACGCCGAGGGCGTCGAGCAGCTGCTCGCGGCTGAACACCCGCTCCGGCTGGCCGAGCAGGTGCTGCAGCAGGCGGAATTCGTGGCGGGTCAGGGCCAGCAACTGGCCGTGGTAGTGGATGCGGAAGCGCTCCAGATCCACCTGGAAGGGGCCGTCGCCGGCCGGGGATGCGGGGGCGGTCGGGGCCGGCTCGCGGGGGGCCATGCGCTTGAGGATGGCGCGGACCCGGGCGGCCACTTCGCGGGGGCTGAAGGGCTTGACCACGTAGTCGTCGGCGCCGATCTCCAGGCCCACCACGCGGTCGATCTCGGCATCGCGGGCGGTGAGGAAGATCACCGGCACTTCGGAGAAGCGCCGCAGCCGGCGGCAGGCCTCGAAGCCGCTGATGTCGGGCAGGCCGACGTCGAGGATGACCAGGTCGAAGGGCTCGTGGGCCAGGCGCTCCAGGGCCTCGCCCGCCAGGCTGAGCCAGGTGACGGTGAAGCCTTCGGATTGCAGGGCGTAGACGAGGGTGTCGGCGATGGCGGCTTCGTCTTCGACGATGAGGATGCTGGGCATGGCGTCCGTGCGGGGCGGCGGTAAAGCCGGCAGGGTGCCGTCGGGCCCGGGCGGCGTCAATCCCGCCCGGGCCGACGGTTCAGCACTGCGGCTTGCCGGCGGTGTACTTGCGGCCGGGGTAGACGGCGGCGCGGAATTCGCGCAGCGCCTTGGCGCCGATCAGCAGCGGGTAGTTGAAGCTGCTGCGGTCGGTGAGGTTGACCTCGACGGTGCGCTTGGTGTCGCCCAGGCACATTTCCAGTTCGATGACCGGGCGCTTGGACGGGTCGGCCTTCTCGCGCTCGTCGTCCTCTTCGTCACCGGTCTCCTCGGCGCGGGTCTTGATCTTGCTGATGCGCGCCAGGCGGTGTTCGTAGAGGGTGTCGTCGGCGTCCTTGGTGGCCAGGCGGAAGCGCACCCACTCCTCGCCGTCGCGCTTGAAGCGTTCGATGTCCTTGGCCGAGAGGGAGGCGGTGAGGGCGCCGGTGTCCATCTTGGCTTTGAGGGTCTGGCCGATCTCGGGCAGGCGGATGTACTCGTAGCGGCCGTAGAGGTCAGGCTCCTCGGCGGCGAAAACCGGCAGGGCGAGCAGGGTCAGCAGGGCGAGCAAGGGTTTCAAGTCGGTCTCCTCGGCGTGGGCGCGGTGGGCGGTTCTGTCGACGGGGCACGTGCGCCGGCAGGTTCTGGGACCGGCACGACGGGCCTTTGGTTCGGCGGTGCCGCGCAGTCTACCCGCCCACCTTCTTCAGGCGCACCCCGCCCCAGAGTTCCTCGAGGTTGCGGAAGCCCCAGTCCTCGGGGGATTCGCGGGCGACGATGCGGTCGCGGCCCTGCATGGTGGCGAGGTCGATCACCTCCTGGGGGATCGGCACCTTGGAGCGGGCGGAGAAGAACACCCGCACTTTGGGCATCAGCAGGGAACCGCTGCCCTGCTCCAGCACCACACCGAGGCGCCCGCTCTCCAGGCGCACCAGGGAGCCGGTGGGGTAGATGCCGACGCATTTGACGAAGGCCTGGAAGACCTTGGGGTCGAAGTGGCCCTTGGTCCACTCGGCCATCTTGTGCAGGGATTCGGCCGGGTCCCAGCCCTTCTTGTAGGGGCGGTCGGAGGTGATGGCGTCGTACACGTCGCACACCGCGCCCATCCGCGCCAGCAGGCTGATCTGCTCGCCGGCCAGGTGATGGGGGTAGCCGCTGCCGTCGAACTTCTCATGGTGGTGCAGGCACACGTCCAGCACCAGCGCGCTGACCTGATGGCTCTCCAGCAGGATGCGCGCGCCGGCCATGGGGTGGCCGCGCATGGTGGCGAACTCGCTGTCGGTGAGCTTGCCGGGCTTGTTCAGCACGGCGTTGGGCACGGCCATCTTGCCGATGTCGTGGAGCAGCCCGGCGAGCCCGGCCTCGCGCACCTGGGGCTCGGGCAGGCCGAGCTGGCGGGCCAGGGCGATCATCAGGGCGCAGACGGCCACCGAGTGCATGTAGGTGTATTCGTCGGAGTTCTTCAGCCGCGCGAGGCTGATGAGGGCGTTGGGGTGGCGCAGCACCGAGGCGGAGATTTCCTCCACCAGCCCATCGGCCTGGCTCAGCTCCACCACCTGGCCGAGCCGGGCGTCCTTGAACATGTCCATGACGGCGGCGCGGGAGCGCTCGCACAGCGCCACGGCCCGGGCCACCTCGTCTTCCAGGGTGGCAGGGCGCACGGCGGCGCTGTCGGGGTGGTTGGCGGCCAGCAGCTGGGCGTCGGCCTCTTCGTTGGCCTGCTCGGCCGTGACCTGGGCAGCGGCCTGGTCGGGGGCGAGGTCGATGCCCCTGGAGGTGTCGATCCAGACTTCAGTGACGGCGCTGTCGAGGATTCGCGCCAGGTCCTTCTGGGACTTCAGCAGGAAGCTGCTCTTCCAGAAGGGGTGGTCCATCCATGAGCCGCAGAGTTCCTGAACGTACATGCCCGGACGCAGGTCCGACACAGCGATCTTCTTCAACACGATGGGCACCGATGGAAACACACGGGAAAACAGGAACGACGGCGATGATGCCTGATGGTCAATGGCCGGAACAGCCGCTTCGCCTGACTTTAGCTGAGGAAGGGGATGAGTGTCTTGGCAGCCGTTCACGCCTGCGTATCATGGCAACGCCACCCACAGGCCAAGGAGCCATGGACCCATGAGGGCGCTGCTGACCGGTATCACCACCATCCTCCTCGTGCTGATCAACACCCTGGCCCTGATCGGCCCGATGTTGCTGATCGCCCTGCTCAAGCTGGTGCTCCCCGGCCAGGCCCTCAAGGACGCCTGCTCCCGCGCGGTGATGGGCATCGCCGAGGCCTGGGCGGAGAACTGCAAGCGCATCTTCGCCCTGCTCACCCCCACCCGCTGGGACATTCGTGGCGGCGACGGCCTGCGCAACGACACCTCCTACCTGGTGGTGTCCAACCACCAGTCCTGGGTGGACATCCCCGCGCTGGTGCAGGCCTTCAACCGCAAGGCGCCCTACTTCAAGTTCTTCCTCAAGCAGGAGCTGATCTGGGTGCCCTTCATCGGCCTGGCGTTCTGGGCGCTGGACTACCCCTTCATGAAGCGCTACTCCAAGGCCTTCCTGGCGAAGCACCCGGAGATGAAGGGCAAGGACCTGGAGATCACCAAGGCCGCCTGCGAGAAGTTCAAGCGCCTGCCGGTCACCGTGGTGAACTACCTGGAAGGCACCCGCTTCACCCCCGCCAAGCAGGCCCAGCAGGGCTCTCCTTACCGCTACCTGCTCAAGCCCAAGGCGGGCGGCGTGGCCTTCGTGCTGGCAACCCTGGGTGAGCAGCTGGATGCGATCCTCGACGTCACGCTGATCTACCCCGGCCAGCAGGTGCCGGGCTTCTGGGCCCTGGTGTCGGGCCAGGTGCCGTGGGTGATCGTCGACATCCAGACCCGCGACCTCGATCCGTCCCTCTGGCAGGGCGACTACGAGAACGACCCGGTGTTCCGTCAGCACCTGCAGGGCTGGGTGACCCGCCTGTGGTCCGAGAAGGACGCCCGCATCCACCAGTTGCGCAGCGAACTGCACGGCTGACCCTCGCGGCCGGGCGCCCGCCCGGCCCGCCCCGCTGCGCTTTCCGACGAAGCGTCGCAGCCCCCGTACCACCCGGCCTGAAGCCTTGTCTGAAATGGCTGTAGAGCGCGCCGCCATTGGCGTTGACGCGCTTTAGCGTGTTTATATTGAACGCCCGATCAATTTAAAAGGAACCCCATCCCCGCTCCCGCACTCTCACCCGAATGCCCGAATCCGCGTTAAAGGAGATGCCGCTTGCCGACACCCTCGACCACCCACGCAGGGGGAACCCTGTGAACACCTCGACCCAAGCTTCCACCCCGTCCCTGCGCATGAACGCCCCGGTGCTGATCGGCTCGGCGGCCTTCGTCCTCATCTTCGGCCTGGCCGCCACCCTGTTCGCCGAACAGGCCGGTGAATGGCTCGCCCGCGCCCAGGCCTGGGCCTCCGGCAGCGTCGGCTGGTACTACCTGCTGGCGATGACGCTGTACCTGGTCTTCGTGGTGGTCACCGCGCTGTCCGGCTATGGCCGGATCAAGCTCGGTGCCGACCACGACGAGCCCGAGTTCAGCTACCTGTCCTGGGCCGGCATGCTGTTCGCCGCCGGCATCAGCATCACCCTGTTCTTCTTCTGCGTGTCGGAGCCGCTGACCCACTTCGCCCAACCGCCCAAGGGCGAGTCCGGTGGCAGCGAAGCCGCGCGCCAGGCCATGCAGTTGCTGTTCCTGCACTGGGGCCTGCACGGCTGGGGCGTGTTCGCCCTGGTGGCCATGGCCCTGGCCTACTTCGCCTACCGCCACAACCTGCCGCTGGCGTTGCGTTCGGCGCTGTACCCGCTGATCGGCAAGCGCATCAACGGCCCCATCGGCTACACCGTGGACGCCTTCGGCATCATCGCCACGGTGTTCGGCCTGGGTGCCGACATGGGCTTCGGCGTGCTGCACCTCAATGCCGGCCTGGACTATCTGTTCGGCATCCCCCACGACCAGTGGGTGCAGGTGGCGCTGATCGTGCTGATGATGGGCGCCGCCGTGATCGTCGCCGTCAGCGGCGTGGAGAAGGGCGTGCGGGTGATGTCCGACGTCAACATGCTGCTGGCCTGCTCGCTGCTGCTGTTCGTGCTCTTCGCCGGGCCCACCCAGCACCTGCTGAACATGCTGGTGCAGAACCTGGGCGACTACCTGGGCGCGCTGCCGACCAAGAGCTTCGACCTCTACGCCTACGACGGCGGCACCCGCTGGCTGGGCGACTGGACGGTGTTCTACTGGGCCTGGTGGATCGCCTGGGCGCCCTTCGTCGGGCTGTTCATCGCGCGGATTTCCCGCGGCCGGACGATCCGCGAATTCGTCTTCGGCGTGCTGTTCATTCCCCTGGGCTTCACCCTGGCGTGGATGTCGATCTTCGGCAACAGCGCCCTGGAGCAGGCCTTCAGCGGCGCCAGCGACCTGGCCACGGTGGCGGTGAACGAACCGTCCATGGCCATCTACCACCTGCTGGAAAGCTACCCCTGGAGCCGCGCGGTGATCGCCGTGACGGTGTTCATCAGCTTCGTGTTCTTCGTCACCTCCGCCGACTCGGGCACCGTGGTGCTCTCCACCCTCTCCTCCCGGGGTGGCGCGGTGGACGAGGACGGCCCGCGCTGGCTGCGGGTGTTCTGGGGCGCACTGACCGCACTGATCACCATCGGCCTGCTGTTCGCCGGCAGCATCGACGCGCTGAAGTCGGCGGTGGTGCTCACCTCCCTGCCCTTCTCGCTGATCCTGCTGCTGATGATGTGGGGGCTGCACAAGGCCTTCTACCTGGAGTCCCAGCGCCAGCGCGCCCGCCTGCATGCGCCCTCGCCGGTGGACCAGCGCTCGCCCCGGCGCCGCAGCGGCTGGCGCCAGCGCCTGGCCCAGGCGGTGCACTTCCCCTCGCGGGACGAGGTGTACCGCTTCATGGAGGAACAGGTGCGACCGGCCATGGAGGCCCTCGCCGAGCAGTTCCGCACCCGTGGCCTGACGGTGGAAACCCACATGGACCCGGCCGGCGCCAGCCTGAGCCTGGAGGTGGGCCATGGCGAGGAACACCCGTTCCTCTACCGGGTGGTGATGCGCGGCTACTTCACGCCCTCCTTCGCCGTCGCCGGGCTGGACGCGCGCAACCGACAGAACCGCCGCTACTACCGCGCCGAGGTGCACCTGGCCGAGGGCAGCCAGGACTACGACCTGGTGGGCTACAGCCGCCAGCAGGTGATCGACGACATGCTCGACCAGTACGAGCGGCACCTGCAGTTCCTGCACCTGGTGCGTTGACCACAGCCCCGGGCGAACGCCCGGGCGCCCTCCTGTCAGCCGCCCATAAAAAAGAGGAGCCGTCATGGCTCCTCGAAGGACAGGTACTGCGCCGGTAGAACGCAGCACCAGGGGTTGCGGCTCAGGCCTCAGGCGGCGCTGAAGGTCTTGTGCGGGTCGATGACGAATTTCTTCGGCACGCCGGCATCGAACTCGCCGTAGCCACGGGGCGCGTCATCCAGGCTGATGACCTGCACGCCCACCACTTCGGCGATGTTGATGCGGTCCCACATGATGGCCTGCATGAGCTGGCGGTTGTATTTCATCACCGGGGTCTGGCCGGTGTGGAAGCTGTGGGATTTGGCCCAGCCGAGGCCGAAACGGATGCTCAGGCTGCCGATCTTGGCGGCGGCGTCCACGGCGCCCGGGTCTTCGGTGACGTAGAGGCCGGGGATGCCGATCTTGCCGGCCACGCGGGTGACCTGCATCAGCGAGTTGAGCACGGTGGCCGGGGCTTCGTGCTGGGCACCGGCATGGCCGTGGCCACGGGCTTCGAAGCCCACGGCGTCGACGGCGCAATCCACTTCCGGCTCGCCCAGCAGGTCGGCGATCTGCTCGTGCAGCGGGGTGTCCTTGGACAGGTCGGCGATCTCGAAACCGACGGCCTTGGCGTGGGCCAGGCGCACCGGGTTGACGTCGCCGACGATGACCACGGCCGCGCCCAGCAGGCGGGCGGAGGCGGCAGCGGCGAGGCCTACCGGGCCGGCACCGGCCACGTAGACGGTGGAGCCCGGGCCGACGCCAGCAGTGACGGCGCCGTGGTAGCCGGTGGGCAGGATGTCGGAGAGGCAGGTCAGGTCGCGGATCTTCTCCATCGCCTTGTCGCGCTCGGGCAGCTTCAGCAGGTTGAAGTCGGCGTAGGGCACCAGCACGTACTCGGCCTGGCCACCGGTCCAGTCGCCCATGTCGACGTAGCCGTAGGCGCCGCCGGCGCGGGCCGGGTTGACGGTCAGGCAGACGCCGGTGTGCATCTCCTTGCAGGAGCGGCAACGGCCGCAGGCGACGTTGAAGGGCACGGACACCAGGTCACCGATCTTCAGGTTCTCGACGTCGCTGCCCTTCTCCACCACCTCGCCGGTGATTTCGTGGCCGAGCACCAGGCCGACCTGGGCGGTGGTACGGCCGCGCACCATGTGCTGGTCCGAGCCGCAGATGTTGGTTGAGACGACTTTCAGGATCACGCCGTGCTCGATCTTCCTGCCACGGGGGTCCTGCATCTTCGGGTAGTCGATCTTCTGCACTTCGACCTTGCCCGCTCCGAGATAAACGACACCACGATTACCAGACATGCATGAATCTCCTTTGTTGTTGTGGATACAAAGGCGCGGCCTGGGCCACGCGGCCTTGTACTGGAGCTTGTGTCTGTTGCCGGAGCCGCCGGGTGGAACTGGCAGGGCGGCTGCCGAAATCTGTAGCCGGACGCACGTCCGGGGTCTGGCACGCGCCCGGGCCGAGGCCCGGGCCACACCTGCTGGTTCAGAGCACCACGGTGCGGTTGGCGTTGAGGAACACGCGGCGCTCGATGTGGTAGCCCACCGCCTTGGCCAGGGTCAGGCATTCGATGTCACGCCCCTTGGCCACCAGGTCCTCGGGGTAGTGGGCGTGGTCCACCGGTTCGACGCCCTGGGTGATGATCGGGCCTTCGTCCAGGTCGTTGTTGATGTAGTGGGCCGTGGCGCCCACCAGCTTGACCCCCTTCTGGTAGGCCTGGTGGTAGGGCTTGGCGCCCTTGAAACCGGGCAGCAGGGAGTGGTGGATGTTGATGGCCCAGCCATCCAGGCGCCGGCACAGCTCGGGCGACAGCACCTGCATGTAGCGGGCGAGCACCACCAGCTCGGCACCGGTGTCCTCGATCACCTGCAGCACGCGCCGCTCCTGGGCGGGCTTGTCGTTGGGGTCGAGGGGGAAGTGGTGGTAGGGGATGCCGTGCCAGCGGGCCAGCGGCTCCAGGTCGGGGTGGTTGGACACCACGGCCATCACGTCCATCGCCAGTTGGCCGATGCGCTGGCGGTAGAGCAGGTCATGCAGGCAGTGGTCGGCCTTGGAGACCATGATCACCACCTTGGCCCGGTAGCCCGGCGGGGTCAGTTCCACCTGCATGTCGAAGGGTGCCACGCGGGCGGCCAGGCCGGCACGGAAGGCGGCCTCGTCGAAGCCGTCGGGCTGGCGGAACTCGACGCGGATGAAGAAGCGCGCGGACAACCGGTCATCGAACGAATGGTGCTCGGTGACGTAGCAGCGCTGCTCGAACAGGTAGCCGGTCACCGCGTCCACCGTGCCGAGCACGCTGGGGCAGTGGGCGGTGAGGATCCAGGTATCGGGGGTGCGGCTCATGTCGGGGCCTCGGTAATCCGTGCTGTCAGGGGGCGCAGGGGGGAGAACGCTTCACCCCTCCACCTGCGCTGGCCTGCGGGTGGGCGGCAACGGCGCCGTCCACCCTCCATCTCACGCCTTGATCGCCAGCCCGTACTCGGCGCTGGCGTCCTGCAGCCAGAGCCAGAGGTAGTCGGAGAAGCTGCGGCGCACCACCAGTTCCCAGGTGTCCTCGCCGGTGTGGCGGATCACCGCCGTGGCCTTGGCGAAGTGGGTGCCCACCGCCTTGCCCACCGGGAAGTTGCTCGGGTGCACGTCGTAGGAGGTGGACTTCATCAGCAGCTCGCGCACCTTCGGCCCGCTCAACTCCAGCAGGGTCTGGCCGCCGCTGACGTTGACCACGGCGATGTGCTGGCCGTCCAGCGCCTCGCGCAGGCGTTGCTCGGTGGCGAACTCCTGGCCACCGGGGACGATCAGCAGCCACTCGTCCGGGCCCAGCCACTGCAGTGAGGTGTCGCCGTTGGCCACCAGGGTCAGCGCCACCGGCAGCTCCAAGCCCAGGGCCTTGTGCACGCCGCCGGCGAAGGCCGGGTCGCTGGCTTCGCCACGGATCACCAGGTGACCCAGCAGCTTCTTCTCGCGCAGCACGACACCGGCGCTGGCCTTGCCCTTGCGCGCCAGCTCGTCGAGGCCGGCGTGGTGCAGGGGCGACTCGCCCTGGATGTTGCCCGGGCGTTGTTCGTAGACGTTGACGTTAGACATTCTGGCGATCCCCTTTCGGGTCATAGAACACGGAGCTGCAGATTTCGGCTTCGATCACGCTGCCATCGGCCAGGGGGGCGAAGACCCGCTCGCCCATGCGCTTGAGGCCGCCCTTGACCACGGCCAGGGCGAAGGCATGGCCGAGGCTGGCGCTCATGTAGCTGGAGGTGACGTGGCCGACCATCGTCATCGGGATGGACTGCTTGGGATCGAACACCAGCTGCGCGCCTTCCGGCAGGACCTTGTTCGGGTCCAGCGGCTTGAGGCCCACCAGCTGCTTGCGGTCCTCGCGCAGGCAGTCCTCGCGGTTCATGCCGCGCCAGCCGATCCAGGAGAACGGCTTGTTGCGGCCAACGCACCAGCCCATGCCCAGGTCGTCCGGGGTGACCGAGCCGTCGGTGTCCTGGCCGACGATGATGAAGCCCTTCTCGGCCCGCAGCACGTGCATGGTCTCGGTGCCGTAGGGGGTCAGGTTGTACTTCTTGCCGGCCTCGATCAGCTGCTTCCACACGCCCAGGGCGTAGTCGGCCTGCACGTTCACTTCATAGGACAGCTCGCCGGTGAAGGAGATGCGGAACACCCGCGCCGGCACGCCCCCCACCCTGCCTTCCTTCCAGCTCATGAAGGGGAAGGCTTCCTTGTCCAGGTCGATGTCGGTGACTTCGGCCAGCAGCTTGCGGCTGTTGGGGCCGGACAGGGTCATGGTGGCCCAGTGGTCGGTGACCGAGGTGAAGTACACCTTCATCTCCGGCCACTCGGTCTGGTGGTACAGCTCCAGCCACTCCATGACGCGGGCGGCGCCGCCGGTGGTGGTAGTCATGATGAAGTGGTTGTCGCCGACACAGGCGGTGACGCCGTCGTCGAAGACCATGCCGTCTTCCTTGCACATCAGGCCGTAGCGGGCCTTGCCCACGTCCAGCTTGGTCCAGGCGTTGGTGTAGACGCGGTTGAGGAACTCACGGGCGTCCGGGCCCTGGATGTCGATCTTGCCGAGGGTGGAGGCATCGAGGATGCCCACGCTCTCGCGCACGGCCTTGCATTCGCGGGCCACGGCGGCGTGCAGGTCCTCGCCGTTCTTCGGGAAGTACCAGGGGCGCTTCCACTGGCCGACGTCCTCGAACTCGGCGCCCTGGGCCAGGTGCCAGCTGTGCATGGCGGTGTAGCGCTTGGGATCGAACAGGTGGCCGCAGTGACGCCCGGCCACGGCGCCGAAGGTCACCGGGGTGTAGTTCGGGCGGAACATGGTGGTGCCCATCTCGGCGACGCTGATGCCCATCGAACGGGCGGCGATGGCCAGGCCGTTGATGTTGCCCAGCTTGCCCTGGTCGGTGCCGAAGCCCAGCGCGGTGTAGCGCTTGACGTGCTCGACCGATTCGAAGCCCTCGCGGGTGGCCAGTTCGATGCCGGCGGCGGTGACGTCGTTCTGCAGGTCGACGAACTGCTTCGGCGCACGGGCGGTGGACTTGTCGTGGGGCACCTGGAACAGCGCCAGGGTGGGCTCCTCGTGACGGATGGCGGCCTTGGGCACGACGCCTTCCACCGGCTTGAAGCCGGCTTCGGCAGCGGCCTTGGCACCGGCCTCGTAGCCGTCGGCGAGGACGTCACCGAGGCCGAAGACGCCGTTCACGGCCCCGGCGCACAGGCGCTTCTGGAAGCCGCCCTCGCTGGGCACGAAGGCCAGGATGTCTTCGCGCCAGGTGGGCTTGCCGCCCAGGTGGGAGGCCAGGTGCACCACGGGGCTGTAGCCGCCGGAGCTGACAATCAGGTCGCAGTCCACCACTTCGCCGGGGCTGGTGACGCGGTGGCCCTTGACGTCGATGGCGCAGATGCGGGCACCGGTGACGCGCTTGCTGCCACGGCACTCGACCACGGCGCTGCCGGTGAGGATGCGCACGCCACGGGCGCGGGCTTCCTCGACCCAGGCGCCGCGCGGGTTGCTGCGGGCGTCGGC
>Ga0247725_1001401_pt1 | contig 12363 bp, 9 predicted proteins | sample OKSTACKMCFT3sol_FD_183021 | JGI IMG/M metagenome (GOLD analysis project Ga0247725, IMG submission 183021) | Subsurface sediment microbial communities from gas well in Oklahoma, United States - OK STACK MC-FT3-sol | ecosystem: Environmental > Terrestrial > Deep subsurface > Rock core/Sediment... | reverse complement strand
GTGCGGCGCGGGCACGCACCCCGGCGGCGGGGTGTCGGGCAATCCCGGGCGGAACGCCGCGCGCGAGATCCTGCGGGATAAGGACTTCGCCCTGGCGGTGAAGCTGTCGGTGGAGGGGCGGTGATGTTTCAACATCCGACCTTCCCGGCGAATGCCGGGACCCAGATACACCCCCAGCCTTTGCCGCCCTTGCTGCGTCACGACCTTACGATCTGGGCCCCGGCATTCGCCGGGGAGGTCGGGGAGAAGATGGCGCGATGACCCAGATCCCCAACGACGCCCCGCTCTCCGACTGGGGTCTTCCCGGCTGGACCTACCACTCCGAGCGGTTCTTCCGCGAAGAGCAGGAGAAGATCTTCCGGCCCTCGTGGCAGATCGTCTGCCATCTGAACGACATTCCTAAGGCCGGGGACTTCCACACCTTCGACTTCATCGGCGAAAGCCTGGTCGTGGTGCGCGGCAAGGACGGCGGCGCGCGGGCCTTCGCCAATGTCTGCCGCCACCGGGGCGCGCGGCTGCTGGACGGCCCCGTGGGCCACTGCGGCCGGATCGTCTGCCCGTATCACGCCTGGACCTACGACCTGGAGGGTCGGCTGATCGGCGTGCCGATGCGCGAGGACTATCCGGCCTTGGACATGGCCAGGGAGGGGCTGGCGCGGATCGAGGTCGAGGTCTGGCGCGGCTTCGTGTTCGTCAGGCTCGGCGGCGACGGTCCGTCGGTGGCGACCATGATGGCGCCCTACGAGCACGAGGTCGCTCCCTACCGCTTCGAGGATCTTCAGCCGTTCGGCCGCGTGACGCTGCGGCCGCGCGCGGTGAACTGGAAGAACATCAGCGACAACTATTCCGACGGCCTGCACATCCCCGTCGCCCATCCGGGCCTGACCCGGCTGTTCGGCAAGGGCTATGGCGTCGAGGCCCATACCTTCGTCGACAAGATGTGGGGCCAGCTGATCGACGAGCCGTCGCGCAATCCGTCCGAGCGGCTGTATCAGGACATCCTGCCCGACGTCCCGCACCTGCCCGCCGACCGCAAGCGGCTTTGGACCTACTTCAAGCTCTGGCCCAACTTCGCCTTCGACATCTATCCGGACCAGGTGGACTTCATGCAGTTCATCCCGATCTCGGCCACGGAGACGATGATCCGCGAGATCGCCTACGCCCTGCCCGACGACCGGCGCGAGATGAAGGCGGCGCGCTATCTGAACTGGCGCATCAACCGCCAGGTCAACGCCGAGGACACCGAGCTAGTGGCCCGGGTGCAGCAGGGCATGGCCTCGCGGACCTTCACGGCGGGGCCGCTGGCGACCAGCGAGGTCAGCCTGCGCAGCTTCGGGCGGAAACTGCGGGCGCTGGTTCCGGAGAGCCGCCTGCCGACGCCGCCGGAGGGGTGGTGAGGTCCTTCTTCCAGCAAAATTCCAATGTCATCCCGGCCGCAGCGAAGCGGAGAGCCGGGACCCAGGGGTCGCCGCAGTGCGTCCGCCCCTGGGTCCCGGATAGCGCTTCGCGCTTCCGGGATGACACGGGTTGCTTGATTGGAAATCTGAAGTGACGTCTCGCGGCGCCTTCACCCGCGCAGACCCCGAAATCCGCCGCCAGGCGCTGGTCGCCGCCGCCGAGGCGGTGCTGGCGCGGGAGGGCGTGGGCGGGACCAGCGTGCGGACCATCTGCGCCGAGGCCGGCGTCTCGCCGGGCCTGCTGCGGCACTATTTCGAAGGCGTCGACGATCTGATCGCCTGCGCCTACGAAGCGGTCAGCCAGCGGATCGACGCGGCGCTGGAGGCGGCCCTAACCAGCGCCCCGCCGACGCCGCGCGCGCGGCTGCTGGCCTATCTGACCGCCAGCTTCGCCCCGCCAGTGCTGGATCCGAACCTGCTGGCCGCCTGGATCGGCTTCTGGAGCCTGGTCAAGACCAAGCCGCGCATGGCGGCCATCCATGCGGCGTCCTACGCCGACTTCCGCGCGAGGCTGGAGCGCCTGCTGGCCGACGCCGGCGCGCGCGAGACGCGCCAGGCGGCGATCGCCCTGACGGCGACCGTGGACGGACTATGGCTGGAGCTGTGTCTCGACCCGGCGACCTTCGGACCGGACGAGGCGGCGCGGATCATCGCCCGCGCCCTGGAAGCCTGGCTTCCAGAAGAAGCTTAGAGCCTGTCTGGTTTAGATGGAGCCGTCTAAACCAGATAAACAGGCTTTAATTCATACACTTAGAGCGCGCTTGGGCGGCTTAACCGCCTACACTTAAGCCTAACGCGCTCTCGAGTTTCCGATCTTCCCAGCGAAAGCCGGGAATGGAAGTCGCCGGGGCTCGCTGTCGTTGCAGCGCCAATCCCACCACCCCTGCGCTTCGGTTTCGGCTTTCGCCGGGAAGACCGGGCGCCCCCTTCTCGTTGAACGTACCGTCCGCACTCGGTCTTTTTCGAGGCGACGATCCGTTCGATCCCTTCAAGAGCCTGTCCGCCGAAACTATTACGCGACTTGAGAGCGGACACACTCCAAACGCTTACTCGCGAGCGTTCTGCACGCCTTGCACGACGTCATGCAAGCGCTAAGCGCTTTCAGGCGGCCGCTTGATTGGCGGCGCGGTTGCGCCCCCAGGCCGGAACGCGGACCTCCGGCTCGAACACATGGACCTGCGCCTTGCGCCCCTGCTCGCGCATGTGGCGCGCCAGGAGTTGGGCCAGAGCCTCGGCTTCGTGCTGGGAGGAATAGCAGCCGATCATCTCGGCCGAGTCGTTCCAAGTTACGTGCCAGACGCCGGAGACCGGGCGGACGTAGTAGTGATTCTCGGTCATGGAAGACCTCCTGGAGACGACTTAACGTGGCACTAACCACGTTCACATGACAGTTGTTTCGCGATCGCACAATCAAATTGCGCTGCGATGCACAATGCATGATCCGAGCCAACGCCGGATGTGCTGTTTTTCACCCAACGGGCGAGATCGCTATTTTCCGTCTGTCGCCGCGAGGGGCGGGCGATCCGGGGACGGACGTCGTGCGACGCCCGCCCCCGCCGCGTCTCGGCTAGAAGCCCGCCGAGAGGGTGATCTGCGCCGTGCGGTGCGGGCCGGGGCGGTAGTTGGCCGCGCCGGTCACGACGGTCGAGATCGTGCCCAGATAGTCCTTGTCGAAGATGTTATCGACATTGATCCGGGCCTTGATGTCCTTGAGCGGGCCGTAGTTGAAGCCCTCGCCAAGGTCCACGTACATGTTGAACAGCGTGTAGCCCTTGGTCTTCTCGTTGTTCATGAAGTTGCTGTAGCGATCGCTGATGTGGCGCGCCGACAGATTGATCACGGCCCACTCGACCGGCTCGAACGTCACGCCCGCCTGGACGGCGATCTCGGGGAAGTCCGGGACGCTCTTGCCCTTGAGGGCGTAGTCCGTGACCCCCGTGGCGCCCCGGGTCGAGAATCCGTCCTCGAACACCGACTTGTTATACGAAGCGTTGGTGTTGAAATAGATCTTGCCGCCCAGCGCCTCGGGCTTCCACTGGCCGCTGAACTCCAGACCGTAGGCGTGCACGCCGCCGACGTTCTGATAGTAGGTTTCCAGCGTGGTGGTGCCCGGCAGATATTCACTGAACGACTGCAGGCGGTTCTGGAAGCTGGTGTAGTAGGTCACCACCGACGCGTTGAAGGTCGGATAGTTGGCGCGATAGCCCAGCTCGATGTTCTTCGAGGTCTCGGCCTTGGGCGCGGGCACGTTCACGGTCGCCGGCGTGTAGTAGACGGCGTCGGCGCCGCGCGGCAGCGACATATTCTCCGAGTACGACGTGAACACCTGGCCGCGGCCGATCGTGTAGACCGCCCCGACTTGCGGCAGGAAGAGATCCTCCCAGGTGGTCCTGAGGTTGGCGGCCTGGCTGAAACGGAAGTCCTCGCGGTTGCGCTTGCCCAGCATCTGGTAGTCGACGCTCAGCATGCGGAAGCCCGCGTCGACCTTCAGCTTGCCGTCCGCCAGCACGATGGTGTCCTTCAGGAAGCCTTCCCAGGTGTCGCGCTTGGAGGTGTAGTCGCGCGTCCGATAGACAGGCTGGCTGAAGTCCGGCGCGCCCTCGGGCGAACCGCCCGCGACGTTGAAGGTGTTCGACAGCTGGTGGTAGTCGTCGTCCTCGTACCAGACGCCGCCCTCGATCTTGTGGTCGCCCAGGTTCCAGGTCACCTTGCCGGTCGCGCCCTTGCGGATGCCGTCGATCTGCGAGATCCCGAACTGCAGGCCTAGCGGCGCGTTTAGGCCCGGAACCACGGCCTTTTGCTGGTTGTAGTAGCCCAGCGCCGCGTCATAGCCGACGCCGCTGGAGCCCCAGCCGTCCTTCTTCTCGTAATAGACCGTGCCGGTGAAGCGCAGGTTCTCGGCCAGATCCTTGTGCAGGGTCACGCCATAGAGGTGGTCGCTGCGCGCGTTGAGGCCGAACTTGTAGTACTGGGCGTAGTTCGCGTTCGAGTACTTCAGTCCGCTCGCCGTCGGCGCCAAGTTGGCGATGTATCCGACATAGCCGAAGTCACGGCCCTTGCGGCCATAGATGTCGCCGGCCGTCCCCTTGTACTGGGCGATCGTGAACGACGGCGAGTCATAGTCGAAATAGTCGTTGTGAACCGTCTGGAAGCTCAGGTCGCCGGACTCGAACTCCCAGCGGATCTTGCCCTCATAGTGCTCGCGGTCGATCGTGCCCGGACCGCGCCACTGGTCGCTGTTGATGACCGAGCCGCTGGCGTAGGCCGAGAAGCCTTTGTGCTCGCCGGTCTCCAGGCGCAGGAAGGTGCGGGTCAGGTTGTCCTCGCCGAAGGTCTGGCTGATCTTGCCGCCAGCGGTCTTCTCCGGCTTCTGGGTGAAGTAGTCGACGATCGGACCCAACGAGGCGTAGCTGGGCAGCGAGACGTCGCCGGCGCCCGACGAGGCGGTCACGCGCAGCAGGTTCTCGTTGTCGACATAGCGGTAGATAGGGCTGCCGCCGAACTGGTCGCTGCGGCCCATCGGAATATCGTCGAGCAGGAAGCCGACCTGCTGGAAGTTGAAGGCGCGGACGGTGACCGAGTTGCCGAACTCGTACATGCCCAGGGCGTCGTTGGCCTGGACGTTGAAGCCCGGCAGGGACTCCAGCATCTTCAGGCCGGTGATGCCGGCCGGCGCCGAAAGCAGCGCTTCGCGGGTGATCGACACCGTCGCGGTGGCCTGGTCGGTGCCGACGGCGATCGCCGCTTCCGAGACCCGCTTGCCGGTGACGACCACGGAGTCGACTTCGTTCTTGGTCTCTGGGCTTTTGGCCTCCTGGGCCTGGGCGACGCCCGCCAGGCCAAGCACAGATGCCAAAATAATGGGCGTGATCAGGTTGTTCCTGCCACTATTTCTATCAGACGATATACTGGAACTCATAATCTATCCCCAAGGTATGTTTGTACGCCTCGGGTATCATCCTCCGAAAACTTGGAGCGATGAGAATGCCTTATAGGCCTGTATAAAGCTCTGCTTTGATTATGACCAATTTTTAACCGTTAACGGCGTTCACTTGAGCGCCCGAGGGCAGCGGCCTTGCGCCCAGGCGCGCGAGACCATCCGTCGGCCTGGTGGGCTGCCTAATGCTGGTCCTTCACCACAACCCCGCCCTTCATGACCTTGGGCGCGGTCAACAGAACGGAGATGTCCGACAGCGGATCGCCGGCCACCGCGATCAGGTCGGCGTAGCAGCCGGGGGCGTCGCAGCCGACCTGGCCAGTCTTGGACATCAGGTCCGCCGCCACCGTGGTCGCCGACTGGATCGCCTGCATCGGCGTCATGCCGTACTTGACCATGTAGGGCAGCTGCCGGGCGTTCCAGCCGTGCGGATAGACCCCCGCGTCGGTGCCGTAGGCGATCTTCACGCCCGCCTTCACCGCCTTACGGAAGCCCTCGCGCTGAGCGTCCGTCGTCTCGCGGTTCTTGCGGATCATGCCGTCGGGCCAGTGGTGCTCGCGGCCATAGGTGTCGATGAAGTCGCCATTGTAGATGTCGGCCACCAGGAAGACGCCCTTGGCCTTCATCAGGGCGATGCCCTCGTCGTCGATCAGCGAGCCGTGCTCGATCGAGCGGACCCCGGCGCGGACGGCGGTCTTGATCCCCTCGGCGCCGTGGGCGTGGGCGGTGACATAGGTCCCGCGCTTGGCGGCCTCCTCGACGGCGGCGCGGATTTCGTCCTCGGACAGCTCCAGCTGGCCCGGTTCGGTGCCCTCGGTCAGCACCGCGCCGGTGGCGATCAGCTTGATGAAGTCCGCGCCATGGACCAGCAGATCGCGGACCTTGCGATGGACGTCGGCGACGTCCTCGACCACGCCGCGGCGCATCTCGGCCGGAATGCCGACGTCGGGCGCCACGCCGGTGATCTCCCCGCCGCCGCCGGGCGCGGTGACATAGGCGCCCGCCACCGACATGCGAGGCCCCGGGACCGAACCGGCGGCGATCGCGTCGCGCAGGGCGACGTCGCCGAACGCCCGCCAACTGCCCACGTCGCGCACGCTGGTGAAACCCGCCATCAGGGTCGCCCGGGCGTGGACCGCGCCGACATAGGCCTGCTGGGCGGCGCTGCGCAGCAGGGGCTGGGCGATGTTCTCGCTCTGCTCGTCATCGACCAGATGGGTGTGCATGTCGATCAGGCCGGGCAGGACCGTCATCTCGCTCCAGTCGACAAGCGGACCATCGGTCGGATCGCTCGTCCAGGCGGTGACGGCGGTGATCTTGCCATCCTCGATGCGGATCAGGCGATCGCTCGCCACCCCGCCGGACTGCGGGTCGATCAGCCGGCCGACGCGGACATACGAGACCTCCGCAGCGCTCGCGGCGGTCGCCAGGCACGCCGCCAGCGCGGCCAGGAAGAGACGAGCGGTCATCACGAGGCCTCCGAACCGCGCCGACGCGCCCGCCGCATCAGCAGATAGATGGGTGCGCCGGCGACCATCAGAGCCAGGCCCCAGAAGGTCACCGACCAGCCCGCGCCGTAGAAGGTCCAGACCGAGTAGACCGCCGCCAGGATCGCCACCACGGTCAGGGCCGGCGACAGCGGCATCCGCCCCTCGCGCCCCAGCTTCAACACCGCCAGGGCGGAGGAGAGGTAGGCGAACAGGCACGAGGCCGTGGCCAGCAGGGCCATGAAGGTGAAGGCGTCGGCCATCGACTTGGCGTAGTTCATCAGCACCAGGACGGTCACCAGGGCGCTGGAGACCAGATGCGCCCGCACCGGCGTTCCGTTGGCCGAGGTCTTGCCGATCCAGGCGGGAAAAACGCCCTCGCGCGCCATGGCCGCCGGCATCTCGCCCTGCAGCAGCACCCAGCCGTTCAAGGCCCCCAGGGCGCTGATCGCGGCGAAGGCGGCCAGGACCAGCCGCAGGTCGCCGCCGCCGTGATAGGCCACGAAGTCTACCAGCGGGGCGTTGGAGCCCTTCAGCACCGAGACCGGCGTCAGCAGCAGAACCCCGGCCGAGACGATCAGATAGACGAAGCCGGCGACCGCCGTGCCTAGCAGGGTGGCGCGCGGGATGTTGCGCTCGGGCCGATCGACCTGCTCGGCGGGAATGGTCGCCGACTCCACGCCCAGCAGGGCCCACAGGGTCAGGGCGGCCGCCGCGGTGACGCCGCCGCCGGACAGGGCCGAGGGCTCGAACGGCGCGATCGCGGCCGGGCCCTTGCGCAACAGGATCAGCCCGGCCAGCGCGGCCACGGCCGCCAGGGGCATGAGCTTGAGGATCGTGGTCAGCAGCTGGGTCCAGCCGGCCGCCCGGGCGCCGACGCAGTTGATGGCGGTCACGCCCCACAGCACCGCGACCGTGACCACGGCGGCCAGGCCAGGCGTCTTCGCCAGGCCCGGGAAGAACACGCTGGCGTAGCTGACGCTGGCGATGGCGATCGCCGCGTTCGCCACCCAGACCGAGATCCAGTACGACCAGGCGACCATGAAGCCGGCCGGACGGCCGAAGGCCTCCTCCGTATAGACGAAGGGTCCGCCGGGCCGGGGAAAGGCGTGGGCCAGCCGCGCGAACACCAGGGCCAGGCACAGGGCCCCGCCGATGGTGATCAGCCAGGCGAGAACCGCGTTCCAGCCATACGGCGCCAGCGAGGCCGGCAGCATGAACACGCCCGAGCCGATCATGTTGCCCACGACCAGGGCCACGCACATCCAGAGGCCGAGGGGTTTGGCGGTCGGCTTGGTCATTCCAGAAATCCGACCTCCCCGGCGAATGCCGGGGCCCGGATCGAACCCGACAGGGGGTCAGGTTTGAGCGCGAAAAAGCGGCGCATCAACTTCAAACGCTCCGGATGAAACTGGCCTCGGCATTCGCCGGGGAGATCGGAAGAAGGGGCGTGGTGAAGGCGAACGAAAAAGGAGCGGCCTTCCGGACCGCCCCTTCGTCTTTCCCGCCTTACCTAGAACTGCTTGCCCAGCTTGATCCCCAAGGTCCGGGGCTGGTTGGGCACGATGTAGGTCATCGGATAGCAGAGGCTCTCGGCGCATTCGGCGTAGCGGTTCAGGCTGGCGCGCTTGTCGAAGATGTTCTTCAGATAGAGCGACAGCGACAGACCGTCCTTATCGATGCCCGTCGAGAGATCGACCGTGGAATAGCGCGGCTGCTTGCCGATCAGCCCGCGCTCCAGCGTCCGCAGATCGGTCCAGTTGCTGGTCTGGCCGACGTACGAGCCCTGGGCGAAGGCGTCCCAGTCGCCCAGATTGAAGTCGTAGCGGACGGTGACATTGCTCTTGAACTTGGGCGTCACCGGCAGGACCTGGCCATCCGGCGCCTGGGGCGAGGCGCACTGGGTGATCGGGTTGCCCGCGCTGTCGGTGAAGCCGCAGTAGTTGGCGCTGAGCTTGGCGTCGGTATAGGCGGCCGAGGCGTTGATCGTCAGGCCCTGGACCGGAACCCAGGTGACGTCGCTTTCCACGCCCTTGATGCGGGCCTGGTTGGCGTTCTTGATCTCGGTGAGGCCGTTGGCGCCCAGGATCGAGAACTGGAAGTTGGTCCAGTCCTCCAGATAGACCGCGCCGTTCCAGCGGAAGCTGTTGTTGAACCAGGTGGTCTTCCAGCCGGCTTCGTAGTTCTTCAGATAGTCGGCCTGGTACGGCGGCAGGGTGCTGCGCCGGTTGATGCCGCCCGGCCGGTAGCCCTTGGAGTAGGTGGCGTAGACCAGCTTGTCGCCGTCGATCTTGTAGGTCAGCGTCACCTTGGGAACGTTGCCGCTCTCCGAGACGCCCTTATCGAGGTTCGTACAGGGCGAGCCGGCGACCACCGGCCCCTTGAAGCAGGCCCGCTCGCCGGTCGAGCCATAGCCCTTGCCGTAGCCGTAGAAGCCGACCAGCGTGTTGTGCGCCTTGAAGAAGCGGATGCCGGCGGTCAGCATCAGCTTGTCGGTGATGTCGTACTCGGCCTGACCGAACACGGCCTTGTCGCGATCGACGCGGTTCTGCTTGGTCAGCCAGATGGTGCTCGTATAGCCCGGCACCGAGATGTCGCTGCCCAGGCCGTCGATCCGGTAGTTCTGGAAGATGTTGTGCTTCTGCTTCTGGTAGAAGCCGCCGGCCACGATCCGCAGCTTCTTGTCCTGCGGCGAGGCGATCCGGATTTCGTGGCTTTCCTTGCGGTAGCGGTCCTTGCCCTGGATGTACTGCGAGGGATTGACCAGGTTGCCGGCGTTGTCGGTCCAGGCGAAGCCCGAGCCCAGCTGATCGTAGAAGTACGAGTAGTCGGTATAGTCCGAATTGACGACGTCGTTTCGCTTCAGATACGAGCCCGAATACGTGACGTCGAGATTGGCGACCTGCCCCTCGATGGTCATGGCCGCCTGGACCCACTTGTCCTTGCTGCTTTCCGGATAGAAGTGGGTAACCTTCAGATCGCCGACCTTGGGGTCATAGGCGAACAGGCCGCCCACCTTCTGCACCTGGCCCATGACCTGGGGCGTGACCACCCAGTTGTCGTCCAGCTCGATGCGCAGGGCCGCGCGGCCGCCCTGGGTGTAGACGGTATTGTAGTCGTCCTTGACCCGCGCCTTGTTGAAGATGGTGACGTCGTTGGTCGGGTCGTCGTCGCCGCGGGTGTAGGTGCGCGAGCCGGCGACGTTGTCGATATAGCCCGCGTCGCGCACGTCCCAGCCCACCAGGCGGACCGCGATCTTGTCCGACAGCGGCATGTTGACGAAGCCTTCCAGCGTGTGGCCGGTCCCGCCGTGATCCACCTGGTTCAGCTCCAGATCGACGCCGGCCTTGAAGCCGGTCGAGGTGGGCTTGTTGGTGATGATGCGGATGGTGCCAGCCTGGGAGCTGGCGCCGTACAGCGTGCCTTGCGGACCAGCCAGGGCCTCGACCCGGGCGATGTCATAGACGTGGACGTCCAGCGCGCCCTGGATGGTGGTGACCGGCTGTTCGTCCAGATAGACGCCGACGCTGGGCAGCGAGCCCGAGTGGTTGCCGTCGCCGCCGCTGGCGACGCCGCGCATATAGACCTGGCCAAAGCCCGGCCCGCTGGTCGTGAACGACACGCTGGGCAGGTACTTCACGTAATCGACGAAGGCGCCGACCTGCAGCTGCTCAAGCTTCTCACCGCCCAAAGCCTGGATGCTGACCGGCACGTCCTGCAGGTTTTCGGAGCGCTTCTGGGCGGTGACGACCACCTCTTCCAGAGCAGTGGCGCTTTGCGCGGCCTGGCTTTGCGCATGGGCCAGACCCGTCATCATGGTCGAGGCCAGCAAGGCCGCCGAATAGACGCCAACCTTTCTCGAACGCAGCAATCCCGACGCCATATTCCGCTCCCCCTCACCCCATTTGAGGGAACGATGTTCGACCTACGCCGAAGAGTCCGGCAAGCTTGGAAATTACGGTTTGGTGTCAATTCCCCCGAGTGTTGCAGAAATGGCAAGAACCGCGACAGATGGTCAAATAACGGGCGCATCGGGGTAGGCGTCGAGGACAGGCCCCAATGCCTCCCTGAGCGGGCCCAAGTGCGAGTCGAACTTCTGCCAGTGCTCGACGGCGTCCTTGAAGATCGGTCGCCGGACCTGCTCCGAGCTGGCCGTGCGCACGGCCCGCTCGGTCTTGTGCGGCGTCAGGCAGGCCTCTTCGAAGGGCAGGCCGCAGTGGTCCAGCAGAGCGCGGATTTCACGCTCAGGGTTCTCGACCATCGCCTCGTAGATCACGCGGTGGACCCGGCCCGGCAGCACGGCGTCGAAATGGGCCATCAGCGCGACATAGTCGGCATAGTAGCGTCCGATGTCGGTCAGGTCGTAGCTGAACGCCTGCCCTCGCGCGAAGTGCTGCTTGAAGCCCGAAAAGCAGCAGCCCATCGGGTGGCGACGGGCGTCGATGATCTTCGCGTTCGGCAGGATCAGATGGATGAAGCCCGCGTGCGCGAAGTTGTTCGGCATCTTGTCGATGAAGAACGGCTTGTCGGTCTTGCGCTGGACGCGCGTGCGCTCGATGAACTCCTCGCCCAGCTCGCGCAGCTGGTCGGGCGAGAGGTCGGCCAGCACCTCGGGATAGCGGGACTCGGCGCGATGGGCCGTCTTGCCGCCCAGGCGGCGGGCCATGACGATCAGGTCGGGCAGCTCCATGGTGCCCTCGACCATCGAGTGGCTGGCCAGGATCTGCTCGACCAGGGTCGAGCCGGCGCGCGGCAGGCCCACAATGAAGATCGGGTCCGGGGCCGTCGCCCCCTGCCCCGCCCGCGCCGCCAGGAAGGCCGGCGTGAACAGCGCCTTGGTCCGGGCGGTTTCGGCGGCGTTCTCCTCGGGGTCGTAGTCCAGTTGCGCGCGGCGGATCGCGGCGCCGGCCGCGTAGTGGGCGAACGACTCATCCCACGCTTCGGCGTCCTCGTGCGCCTTGCCCAGGGCGTAGCGGAGGTGCAGGCGGTCGTCATCGGACAGCCCCGGCGCGTCGAGGGCGGCGCTCATGGCCGCGACGTCCTCCGGCGTGAACTTGACGGTCTTGAGGTTGGCCAGGCTCCACCAGGCCTCGCCCAGGGTCGGCGCCTGAGCCAGCGCCTTGCGATAGGCGGCTATGGAGTCCGCCTGGCGGCCCACCGTCTTCAGCGCGTGGCCATAGCTCATCCAGCCCTTCGGCTGATTGGGATAGTCGGCCAGCATCCGTTCGCAGACGGCGATGGCGGCCTCGTATTCGCCCAGCCGCGCCAGGATGGCCGCGCGCAGATTGGCGTAGCCGGGGTGACGCGGATCCTTGTCGGTCAGGCGCTCGATCTCGGCCAGCGCCTCGCGGTTCTTGTTCTGGCGATAGAGCATGGTCGCCAGGTTGTGCCGGGCGGCGGCGAAGTTCGGGGCCAGCTCCAGGCAGCGGGTCAGCAGGGCTTCGGCGTCGGCATAGCGGCCCAGCCGGGCGCCGGTCTCGGC
>Ga0247725_1001399_pt1 | contig 12390 bp, 9 predicted proteins | sample OKSTACKMCFT3sol_FD_183021 | JGI IMG/M metagenome (GOLD analysis project Ga0247725, IMG submission 183021) | Subsurface sediment microbial communities from gas well in Oklahoma, United States - OK STACK MC-FT3-sol | ecosystem: Environmental > Terrestrial > Deep subsurface > Rock core/Sediment... | reverse complement strand
GCCAACGGCTCCATCCACCTCGGCCATATGCTCGAGTACGTGCAGACCGACATGTGGGTGCGCTACCAGAAACTGCGCGGCAATCAGGCGATCTACGTCTGCGCCGACGACGCCCACGGTTCGGCGATCATGTTGCGCGCCGAGAAAGAAGGCATCACGCCCGAGCAACTGATCGATGGCGTACGTGCCGAGCATATGGCCGACTTCGCCGACTTCGGCGTGGACTTCGACAACTACCACTCGACTCACTCCGAGGAAAACCGCGAGCTGTCCGCGTCCATTTACCTGGCGCTGCGCGACAAGGGCCATATCGCCACTCGCGCTGTGACCCAGTACTTCGATCCCGAGAAGGGCATGTTCCTCGCCGACCGCTTCATCAAGGGCACCTGCCCGAAATGCGGCACCGAGGACCAGTACGGCGACAACTGTGAGAAATGCGGTGCCACCTATTCGCCAACCGAGTTGAAGAACCCGCGCTCGGCCATCTCCGGCGCGGTACCGGTGCTCAAGGCGTCGCAACACTTCTTCTTCAAGCTGCCGGACTTCGAAGCCATGCTCAAGCAGTGGACGCGCTCCGGCGCGCTGCAGGAAGCGGTGGCCAACAAGATCGCCGAGTGGCTCGATGGCGGCCTGCAGGAGTGGGACATCTCCCGCGACGCCCCCTACTTCGGCTTCGAGATTCCGGACGAGCCGGGCAAGTACTTCTACGTCTGGCTGGACGCGCCGATCGGCTACATGGCCAGCTTCAAGAACCTCTGCAGCAAACGCCCGGAACTGGACTTCGACGCGTTCTGGGGCAAGGACTCGACCGCCGAGCTGTATCACTTCATCGGCAAGGACATCGTCAACTTCCACGCCCTGTTCTGGCCGGCCATGCTCGAAGGCGCCGGCTACCGTAAGCCCACCGCGGTCAACGTGCACGGCTACCTGACGGTCAACGGCCAGAAAATGTCCAAGTCGCGCGGCACCTTCATCAAGGCGCGCACCTATCTGGACCACCTGAACCCGGAATACCTGCGCTACTACTACGCCTCCAAGCTGAGCCGTGGCGTGGACGACCTCGATCTGAACCTCGAGGACTTCGTGCAGAAGGTCAACTCGGACCTGGTCGGCAAGGTGGTCAACATCGCCAGCCGTTGCGCCGGCTTCATCCACAAGGGCAACGCCGGCCTGCTGGTTGCCGCCAACCCGGAACCCGAGCTGTGGGATGCCTTCCAGGCCGCCGCACCGAGCATCGCCGAGGCCTACGAGGCGCGTGACTTCTCCCGCGCCATGCGCGAAATCATGGCGCTGGCCGACCGCGCCAACGCCTGGATCGCCGACAAGGCGCCCTGGGCACTGAACAAGGTCGAAGGCAAGCAAGCCGAGGTACAGCAGATCTGTGCCCTGGGTATCAACCTGTTCCGCCAACTGGTGATCATGCTCAAGCCGGTGCTGCCGAAGCTGGCCGCCGAGGCAGAAGCCTTCCTCAACGTGAAGCCTCAGTCCTGGGCCGACCTGGCGCTGCCGCTGGCCAACCACCAGTTGAATCCGTTCAACCCGCTGCTGACCCGCATCGAGCAACCGAAAATCGAAGCCATGATCGAAGCCTCCAAGGAAGACCTCGTTGCCGAAGCGCCCAAACCACAAGGCAATGGCGAACTGAGCAAGGACCCGCTGGCTGCCGAGATCAATTTCGACGCCTTCGCTGCCGTCGACCTGCGCATCGCCCTGATCGAAAAATGCGAATTCGTCGAAGGCGCCGACAAGCTGCTGCGCCTGTCACTGGATATCGGCGACGAGAAGCGCAACGTGTTCTCCGGCATCAAGTCCGCCTACCCGGACCCGAGCCAGCTGGAAGGCCGCCTGACCCTGTACGTCGCCAATCTGGCGCCGCGCAAGATGAAGTTCGGCATCAGCGAAGGCATGGTCCTGGCGGCCGGCCCTGGTGGTGAGGAAATCTACCTGCTCAGCCCGGACAGCGGCGCCAAGCCTGGCCAGCGCGTCAAGTAAGCACCAGCTAGGCTTATAGGCGTCGAACAAGCCGGCCAATGCCGGCTTGTTTGCATCTACGCGCTTCCCGATAATAGGCGCCCTTTTCCTATGGCCTTTGCGCACTCGACGGCAACCCGATGACCGAACTCATCCTGATCATGGTCAGCGCCATCCTGGTCAATAACTTCGTGCTGGTGCAGTTCCTCGGCCTGTGCCCGTTCATGGGCGTGTCGAAGAAGATCGAAACCGCCATCGGCCTGTCCCTGGCGACTACCTTCGTGCTGACCCTGGCCGCCATGTGCAGCTACCTGGTGCAGCAGTACGTGCTCAAACCGCTGGACCTGGAGTTTCTGCGCACCATCAGTTTCATTCTGGTGATCGCGGTGACCGTGCAGTTCACCGAGATGGTGGTGAACAAGACCAGCCCGCTGCTGTATCGCGTGCTGGGCATCTTCCTGCCGCTGATCACCACCAACTGCATCGTCCTCGGCGTCGCCCTGCTCAACGCCAACAAGGCCGAGTTCACCTTCATCACTGCCACCGCCAACGGCTTCGCCGCAGGTCTGGGCTTCTCCCTGGTGTTGGTGCTGTTCGCCGCCATGCGTGAGCGCATCGCCATCGCCGACGTGCCCAAGTCCTTTCAGGGCGCTGCCATCGGCATGATCACCGCCGGCCTGATGTCGCTGGCCTTCATGGGCTTTGCCGGGTTGATCAAGCTATGAGCCTGGTCCTCATCGCCGTACTCGCGCTACTCGGCCTATGCCTGATCGCCGGTGCCATCCTTGGTTTTGCCGCCGTGCGCTTCAAGGTCGAGGGTGACCCCATTGCCGAACAGATCAACGCCCTGCTGCCGCAAACCCAGTGCGGCCAGTGCGGCTACCCCGGCTGCAAGCCCTACGCCGAGGCCATCGCCGGCGGCGACAAGATCAACAAGTGCCCGCCTGGTGGCGAGGCGACCATCCAGGCGCTGGCCGATCTGCTCGACGTCGAAGCAGAACCACTGGACGCGGTGGAAGGCGAGAAGCCGCAGATGGTCGCCTTCATCCGTGAAGCCGAATGCATTGGCTGCACCAAGTGCATTCAGGCCTGCCCGGTGGATGCCATCGTAGGCGCGGCGCGGCAGATGCACACGGTGATCGCCAGCGAATGCACCGGCTGCGACCTGTGCGTCGAGCCCTGCCCAGTGGACTGCATCGACATGATCGAAGTCGGTAGCACCGTACAGAGCTGGAAATGGGACAAGCCGCTGGCGCCCGGCCAGTTGATCGCCAGTGACCGGGAGCAGGCGGCATGAGCGCGCAGGAAAAGATCTGGGATATCCCCGGCGGCATCCACCCGGCCGAGCGCAAGGAGCTGTCCAACCGCACGCCGATCCAGCAGGCTCCGTTGCCCAAACGCCTGGTGTTGCCGCTAGGCCAGCATATCGGTACGGTCGCCGAGCCTTGCGTGGTCGTCGGCCAACGAGTGCGCAAGGGCGAAAAGATTGCCGAAGCCAACGGCGTGGTCAGCGTACCGCTGCATGCGCCGACGTCCGGCACTGTCGTCTTCATCGGTGAACAGCCCTACCCACACGCCTCCGGCATACTGGCGCCGGCCATCGTCATTGACAGCGACGGCCTAGACGAGTGGATCGAACTGGCGCCACATCCTGACTACCGCAGCCTGGAGCCCGGCGAACTGCTGACGCTGATCCGCGAGGCCGGCATCAGCGGCCTGGGCGGCGCCGGTTTTCCCACCGCGGTGAAGATCACTGCGCGGCCGACGCAAAAGATCCACACGCTGATCATCAATGGCACCGAGTGCGAGCCCTATATCACCGCCGATGACCTACTGATGCGTGAGCGCGCCGGCGAACTGGTTTCCGGCATCGATATCCTGGTGCAGCTGATCCAGCCCGATCAGGTGCTGATCGGCATCGAGGACAACAAGCCCGAGGCCATCGCCGCGGTGCGCGACGCCTGCAGCGAGCGCAGCTACCAGGTGCGGGTGTTTCCCACCAAGTACCCCTCCGGCGGCGAGAAACAGCTGATCCAGATTCTCACCGGTGTCGAGGTGCCCTCGGGCGGGCTGCCGGCCGATATCGGCATTCTCTGCCAGAACGTCGGCACTTGCGTGGCCATCCACGACGCGGTGGTACACGGCAAGCCGCTGATCTCGCGCATCACCACCCTGACTGGCGAGGCGCTGACGCGCCCGGGTAACGTCGAGGCGCTGCTCGGCACGCCGGTGGGCGAGCTGCTGGAGTTCGCCGGGCTGGACACCAGCAAACTCAATCGCCTGATCATGGGCGGGCCGATGATGGGCTTCACCCTGCTCAGCCTCGACGTACCGCTGATCAAGACCAGCAACTGCCTGCTGGCCAGCACCGCTGCCGAGCTGCCGCCGCCACCGCCGGCCATGCCCTGCATCCGCTGCGGCGAATGCGCCGAGGCCTGTCCGGCCAGCCTGTTGCCGCAACAACTGCACTTCTTCGCCCTGGGCCAGGAGCACGAGCAGCTCAAGGCGCACAACTTGTTCGACTGCATCGAGTGCGGCGCCTGCGCCTACGTCTGTCCATCCAGTATCCCGCTGGTGCAGTACTACCGCGCGGCCAAGGCGGAAATTCGCGAGCTGGAACAGAAACAGCTCAAGGCCGAGCACTCCAAACAGCGCTTCGAGCAGCGCCAGGAACGCCTGCGCCGCGCCGAGGAACAGAAGGAAGCCGAGCGCAAGGCCCGCGCCGAGAAGGCCGCCCGCGCCAAGGCGGCACAAGCCGAAGCGCCCCCTGCTGCGGCAGCCGCACCGGCCGACGAAACGCTGAAGAAACTCAAGATCGAAGCCAGCATGGCCCAGGTCGCGCTGAAAAAGGCGGAAAAACAGCTGGCCGCCCACGATACGCCCGAACTGCAGGCGCAGGTCAGCGAGCTGCGCGCCGCTGCCAAAGCCGCACAGCAGGCACTGGCAGACGCCCAGACCGCAGCACCTGCGCCGACGCCGGCGCCGGCTCCCAAGCCGACCGGTGACGAAGTGCTGAAGAAAGCCAAGATCGAAGCCGCCATGCTCAAGGCCCAGCTGCGCAAGCTGGAAAAGATCGAAAACCCGGACGACGAGCAGCAGGCCGAAATCACCCGCGTTCGCCAGCAACTGGAAGCAGCCGAGAAAGCCCTTGCCGACCTGGAGAAGCAGGCGCCCGCCCCCGCTGCCAAACCCGCCGGTGACGACGCCTTGAAAAAGGCCAAGGTCGAGCTGGCAATGAAACGCGCCGAACTGAAGAAGGCCGAGAAGGCCGGCGCTGACGAAGCCGCACTGCAGCCGCTGCGCGATGCCCTGACCGCCGCCGAGCAAGCCCTGCATGCCGCCGAGGCGGCCTCGGGCAAGCCGGCGCCGGAGCTGGTACGCAGCGAACGCCCCGGCGTGGACGAAAAATTCAAGGCGCTGAAGACCGAGGCGGCCTTCGCCCGCGCCGACCTGCGCAAGCTGGAGCGTGACGAGAGCGCCGCTGGCGAGGCGCTGGAACAGGCACGCACACGCCTGACCGAAGCGGAGCGCAAGCTGAACGAATATCAACCCTGACAACCGGCCCGGATTGCATTCGGGCTGCTGCACCGTTCTGTAGGAGCCAGCTTGCTGGCGATCATGGCCAAAAGCATCGCCGGCAAGCCGGCTCCTACAGTCCTTGGCATCGCATGCAGCCTGGATAACATCGGGGGAATCGACACACCACTGCGCTCAATACGAACGCAGTAACAGAACCACCGGAGCGCCGATGGCCCTGCCCCGCATCACATCGCCCCACGCCAAGGGCAGCAACCGTACCCAGCAGGTCATGCTGCAGGTGCTGCTGGCCACCGTGCCGGGCATCCTCGCACTGACCTGGCTGTTCGGCGCCGGCACCCTGTTCAACCTGCTCTGGGCCAGCCTCTGCGCGCTGGGCTTCGAAGCTGCTCTGCTGGCGGCACGCAAACGTCCGATCGCGTTCTTCCTCAAGGACTACAGCGCCCTGGTCACCGCCGTGCTGCTGGCCCTGGCTCTACCACCCTACTCGCCCTGGTGGCTGACTCTGATCGCCTGTGGCTTCGCCATCGGCTTCGGCAAGCAGCTCTATGGTGGACTCGGGCAGAACCCGTTCAATCCGGCCATGGTCGGCTACGTGGTGGTACTGATCTCCTTCCCGGTGGAGATGACCAGTTGGCCGGCCCCGCATGGCGTCGCCGCGCTGGACGGTCTCAAGCACATACTGGGCATCGCCAGCCTGCCTGATGGCTGGGCCCAGGCCACCGCGCTGGATGCCCTGAAGGTGAACAAGAGCCTGACCATCGACGAGCTGCGCGCCAGCAATGCAGCCTTCGGTCACTTCGGCGGCGCCGGCAGCGAAGCAGTCAACCTGGCCTTCCTCGCTGGCGGCCTGTACCTGCTGCACAAGCGCCTGATCACCTGGCACGCGCCGCTGGGTATGCTCGCCGCGCTGTTCGTCATGAGCCTGCTGTTCTGGAACGGCAGCGGCTCGGATTCCAACGGTTCGCCGCTGTTCCACCTGCTGACCGGCGCCGCCATGCTCGGCGCCTTCTTCATCGTCACCGACCCGGTTTCCGGCGCTACCAGTAATCGCGGGCGTCTGGTGTTCGGCATCGGCGTCGGCGTGCTGGTCTACGTGATCCGTACCTGGGGCGGCTACCCGGACGCGGTAGCCTTCGCCGTGCTGCTGATGAACCTGGCGGCGCCGACCATCGATTACTACACCCGGCCGCGCAGCTACGGCCATCGCAAGCCCAACAGCGGCTTCAAGCTGGGAGAATGAGCATGCTGCCGGAAATCAGCCGCTCGATGCTGAAGAACGCCCTGGTGCTTGGCCTGTTCGCCATTGGCACCGTCGGCAGCGTGGCCCTGCTGCAACAGGGCACTGCCGCGCGCATCGCCGCCGCCGAGCGCGAAGCGCAGGTACGCGCGCTGGCCGAAATCCTGCCGGCAGGCAGCTATGACAACCACCTGCTGGACAACCGTATCGAGCTCAACGCCCCCGAGCTGGGCCACCGCAGCCCGCAGTCGGCCTATCTGGCACTGAAGGGCGACCAGCCCAGCGCGCTGATCCTGCCGGTGACCGCACCGGACGGCTACAGCGGTGCCATCCACCTGCTGGTGGGCATCTTCGCCGATGGCCGCCTGGCTGGCGTACGCGTGCTCAGCCACAAGGAAACCCCAGGCCTGGGTGACAAGATCGAGCTGGCCAAGAGCGACTGGGTGCGCAGCTTCGAAGGTAAATCCCTGAGCGATCCCGGCGAAGACGGCTGGGCAGTGAAGAAGGATCGCGGCGAGTTCGACCAGTTCGCCGGTGCCACCATCACCCCGCGCGCCGTGGTCAAGGCCGTGCACGGCGCCCTGCGCTACTTCGACAAGCACCGCGCCCAATTGCTGGGCCTGGCGGAGGACGAGCAATGACCAGTTACCGCGAAATCAGCTTCAACGGCCTGTGGAAGAACAACCCGGCCCTGGTGCAGCTGCTTGGCCTCTGCCCGCTGCTGGGGGTGAGCAACTCCACGGTCAACGCCCTCGGCCTGGCCCTGGCCAGCGCAGTGGTGCTGGTGTGCTCCAACACCGCGGTGTCGCTGGTGCGCGGCGTGGTCAATACCGCCGTGCGCCTGCCGGCCTTCGTCATGATCATCGCCGCGCTGACCACCTGCATCGAGCTGCTGATGCAGGCCTATACCTACGAGCTGTACCAGATCCTCGGCATCTTCATCCCGTTGATCACCACCAACTGCGTGATCCTCGGCCGCGCCGACGGCTTCGCCGCCAAGCACGACCCGGCCCGCGCCGCCTATGACGGTCTGATGATGGGCCTGGGCTTCGGCGTGGTGCTGGTGCTGATCGGCGCCGTGCGCGAGCTGCTCGGCACCGGTGCACTGTTCGCCAACATGCATCTGCTGTTCGGTCCGATTGCCGCCGAGTGGAAGCTCACCCTGGTGCAGGACTACAAGGGCTTTCTGCTGGCCATCCTGCCGCCGGGCGCCTTCATCGTGCTGGGCCTGCTGATCGCCGGTAAGAACCGCATCGATCAGATTGCAGCCGAGCGGGCCAAGGCCGCCGCGCCCGAGCTACCCGCCCAAAGCCGCCGCGTTCGCGTTACCGGAGTCATCGAATGAATGCTGCCAAACGCCTGGAAATATTCCGCCGCCTGCACGAGGACAACCCCGAGCCGAAGACCGAGCTGGCCTACAGCACCCCCTTCGAGCTGCTGGTGGCGGTGACGCTGTCGGCCCAGGCCACCGACGTCAGCGTCAACAAAGCCACGGCCAAGCTGTTCCCGGTGGCCAATACGCCGGAAGCGATCTACGCCCTGGGCGTCGAAGGACTCTCCGAGTACATCAAGACCATCGGCCTGTACAACAGCAAGGCGAAGAACGTCATCGAGGCCTGCCGCATCCTCATAGAGAAGCACGGCAGTCAGGTGCCGGACAACCGCGAGGACCTCGAAGCCCTGCCCGGTGTCGGCCGCAAGACGGCCAACGTGGTGCTCAATACCGCGTTTCGCCAACTGGCCATGGCCGTGGACACGCATATTTTTCGCGTCAGCAACCGCACCGGCATCGCACCGGGCAAGAACGTGGTCGAGGTGGAGAAGAAGCTGCTCAAGTTCGTGCCCAAGGATTATCTGCTCGACGCCCATCACTGGCTGATCCTGCACGGGCGCTACGTCTGTACCGCACGCAAACCGCGCTGTGGCGCCTGCCGCATCGAAGATCTGTGCGAGTACAAGGCGAAAACTTCTGACGATTGATCGACCATAGAATCTGGCGATCCTCTGATTGAAAAAATCTTTTTTACCCGCTCATTTTTTGCCGCTATAAGGTGCGCCATTGGCCCCAGTAAATGGCCTGGAGTTGAAGAAATGAGCACAGACAAAGAAGACCTCGAGCTGGACGAAGACTTTGTCGCGGACGATGCAGACGATGCCGAGCCTGCGGTGGAAGTCGCCAAGACCAACCTGACCAAGCGCCGTATCATCGACAACTTCCTCGAAGAACGACGCCTGCACAAACAGCTGGCCGAATACGACTTCGATATCTGAGAGCCGCTGCCTTCTACAAGAGCCCCGCAAGCCGGGGCTTTTGTTTGAGCGTCGAAATTGGCAGACCTGAAACGACGAACCCCGGCACAAGGCCGGGGTACGTTGGCAGGCTGAAGCGGTCTATCAGACCAGCTTGCGGCCCTTGCCGGCAGCGATGCGCATGCGCAGGGCGTTGAGCTTGATGAAGCCCGCGGCGTCCTGCTGGTTGTAAGCGCCGCCATCTTCCTCGAAGGTCGCGATGTTGGCGTCGAACAGCGAATCGTCGGACTTGCGGCCGGTAACGATGACGTTGCCCTTGTACAGCTTCAGGCGCACCACGCCGTTCACGTTGGCCTGGGAGGCGTCGATCATCTGTTGCAGCATCAGACGCTCCGGGCTCCACCAGAAACCGTTGTAGATCAGGCTGGCGTACTTCGGCATCAGCTCGTCTTTGAGGTGAGCGACTTCGCGGTCGAGGGTGATCGACTCAATGGCGCGGTGGGCCTTGAGCATGATGGTGCCGCCGGGGGTCTCGTAGCAGCCACGGGACTTCATGCCGACGAAACGGTTCTCGACGATGTCCAGACGGCCGATGCCGTTCTCGCCACCGATGCGGTTCAGCTCGGCCAGTACCTGCGCTGGGGTCATATCCTTGCCATCGATGGCGACGATGTCGCCGGCTTGGTAGGTCAGCTCGATATAAGTCGGTGCGTCCGGTGCTGCCTCAGGGGAGACAGTCCACTTCCACATGTCTTCTTCGTGCTCGGTCCAGGTGTCTTCCAGCACGCCACCTTCATAGGAGATGTGCAGCAGGTTGGCATCCATGGAGTACGGCGACTTCTTCTTGCCGTGGCGCTCGATCGGGATGGCGTGCTTCTCGGCGTAGTCCATCAGTTTCTCGCGCGACAGCAGGTCCCACTCGCGCCAAGGGGCGATGACTTTCACACCCGGCTTCAGCGCATAGGCGCCCAGCTCGAAACGCACCTGGTCGTTGCCCTTGCCGGTAGCACCGTGGGAGATGGCGTCGGCGCCGGTCTCGTTGGCGATTTCGATCAGACGCTTGGCGATCAGCGGGCGGGCGATGGAAGTACCCAGCAGATACTCGCCTTCGTAGACGGTGTTGGCGCGGAACATCGGATAGACGAAATCGCGGACGAACTCTTCGCGCAGGTCGTCGATGTAGATTTCCTTGACGCCCATCGCCTGAGCCTTGGCGCGGGCCGGCTCGACCTCTTCGCCCTGACCGAGGTCAGCGGTGAAGGTCACCACTTCACAGTTATAGGTATCTTGCAGCCACTTGAGGATCACCGAGGTGTCCAGGCCACCGGAATAGGCCAGAACTACCTTTTTGACGTCCGCCATGCCATCACTCCACGGGTTGTACGGTAAAACCCGTGATTCTACTGGCCTCGCGCCGCAATTTACAGGGGCGCGACACACAGCGTTGCGCAAGCGACGCCGACTGGATTCAGGATGGGCTGCTTCCGGGTGGGTCGACCGGCGTGGTGGCCGGGGCAGGCGCACTCTGTTGTGGCACTTCTGCCGCTGGCACACGCTCCAGGCGCAGGGTCGCGCGACGGTTCTTGGCGCGATTGGCTTCGTTATTGTTTGGCACCAGCGGGTAACGCTCGCCATGAAAGCGCATGGTGATCTGCTCGACCGGTACGCCACCGGCCACCAGATACTCCTGCACGGCCAGCGCACGACGGCGTGACAGGTCGCGATTGGTCAGACGATTGCCGCTGTTGTCGGCGTGACCATCGATCTGGAAGCTGTTGATGCTCGGGTCGGCCTTGACGAAGTCGAGGATGATGTCGAGCTTGGCCTTGGCCATCGGATCGAGATCGATGCCGCCACCGGGAAAACCGATCTGCGCCTGGCGAATCTGATCGAAATTGACCGGTAGCAACTTGGCGATACAGGCCTGGTAATCGTCATAGGCCTTGTGAAACTTCACCGGCAGCAAACGTACTTCCAGGTTGTCGCCACCATTGAGGGTGCGATGACGCACCAGCGGGCTGCGCCCTTCGAGCAGACCGGTGAGCAGCCGCGAACCCTGCTCCTGCGAGCTGTTGAACGGCACCTCGCCATTACCGACGCTGACCACACCGAGATTGATATCGCCGCGCCCCGGCTGCCAGGGCGCCGCCGCCGCCAGCAAGGTCGCCGAACCCGCGCCCATCCAGCGCTCACGGGCCTTGAGACGGAAGGTGACCTGTTCACCCGCGCGGCGTACGAACTCGCCGCTGCCGAAATTGCTGATCGGCTGACTCAGGCGGCACTCGAACTGATCGCCCTCGACCGTCCACTCCACTTTCTCCAGCCGCGTCTGGAAGCTGATGGCATGCGCCGGCAGGCACAAGGGCATGCCAGCCAGCAGGCTGATCAGAAGGAAATTGGGCGCACGCACGGTCGACTCCACGGCGGTTCACGGCATTCCCAAGGGGTATCGGTCAGGCGCGCGGAAACTTGACCCCGACGTGCGATTGTCGCGTCGGCGCGAGCGCGAACAGGCGCTTTTCAGTTAACATGCGGCCACGTTTTACCCGCCTGGAAGCCTCCATGTCCGACCGCCTGACTCTCCTGCGTCCCGATGACTGGCACATTCACCTGCGCGATGGCGCAGTGCTGCCACATACCGTCGGCGATGCCGCGCGCACTTTCGGCCGCGCCATCATCATGCCCAACCTGGTTCCGCCGGTACGCAACGCCGCCGAAGCCGACGCCTATCGCCAGCGCATTCTCGCGGCGCGCCCGGCCGGCAGCCGCTTCGAGCCACTGATGGTGCTCTATCTCACCGACAACACCAGTCCCGAGGACGTGCGTGCAGCCAAGGCCAGTGGCTTCGTGCATGCCGCCAAGCTCTACCCGGCCGGCGCTACCACCAACTCCGACTCGGGCGTGACCAGCATCGACAAGATTTTCCCGGCACTCGAAGCCATGGCCGAAGTCGGCATGCTGCTACTGGTGCATGGCGAAGTGACCCGCGCCGAGATCGACGTGTTCGACCGCGAGAAAGCCTTCATCGACGAGCACCTGACCCGCGTGGTCGAGCGCTTCCCAACACTGAAAGTGGTGTTCGAGCACATCACCACCCGTGACGCGGTGCAGTTCGTCGAGGCCGCCTCGGCCAACGTCGGCGCCACCATCACCGCGCATCACCTGCTCTACAACCGCAATCACATGCTGGTTGGCGGCATTCGCCCGCACTTCTATTGCCTGCCGATCCTCAAGCGCAACGTGCACCAGGAAGCCCTGCTCGACGCGGCCACCAGTGGCAACGCCAAATTCTTCCTCGGCACCGACTCGGCGCCGCACGTCAAGCACGCCAAGGAAGCCGCCTGCGGCTGCGCCGGCTGCTACACCGCCTATGCGGCCATCGAGCTGTATGC
>Ga0247725_1001398_pt1 | contig 12393 bp, 11 predicted proteins | sample OKSTACKMCFT3sol_FD_183021 | JGI IMG/M metagenome (GOLD analysis project Ga0247725, IMG submission 183021) | Subsurface sediment microbial communities from gas well in Oklahoma, United States - OK STACK MC-FT3-sol | ecosystem: Environmental > Terrestrial > Deep subsurface > Rock core/Sediment... | reverse complement strand
CCTTCAGGCGTGCCGAAATGCGGGAGGCCAGTTGAATGGGGGGCTTGGCCACCTCGTGCAGGACGCCGTCGGTACGGAAACGTACGCGATATACTTTTTCATAGGGTTCGAAGTGCAGATCCGAGGCCCCGCCCTTAATGGCATCCAGCAGCATCTTATTGACGAATTTGACCACCGGGGCATCGTCGGCATCGCCGCCGGTAGAGTTGTCCTCCCGTTCTTGGTCCCCGCTCTCGATTTCCAGGCCGTCTTCCAGATCGATGTCGCCCAGACCCTCCATGGTCTTGTTGTCGCTTTCGAAGTAGCGATCAATGGCGGCATCCAGGCGGTCATCCTGCACCAGTACCAATTCGGTGTTGAGCCCGGTGCTGAACTGGATGTCTGTCACCGCCTGCTGCAGGGTCGGGTCTGACATGCCGATATACAGCTTGTTGCCACGCTTCCACAGTGGCAAGGCGCGATGCTGGCGCGCCAGCTTCTCGCTGATCAGGTCTTTTGGTTGTTGATCTTTGTCCAGTGCGCTCAGGTCGAAGTAGGGGACGCCAAACTGTTCGGCAGCCTGGCTGGCCAATGCGGTGCTGTTGACCAGTTTGTTTTGTACCAAATAGGTGACCAGTGGGATCTGGTTGCGCTGGGCTTGTTGAACCGCCCGGCCGGCGGTCGTTTCATCGATCAGTTCGGCCAGCACCAGTTGCCTGGCAAGGCCGGTCAGGACGGGAGAGTTGCTCATGGTCATGCCGCGTGGCTCGGATGCAAATGAATAGACTTATAACCGAGAAGCTTGGGGGCTGCTACTTGAAGGAGTGCGGGTGACGCTTATTGTCACTTTTGGGCTGAATGGGGTTGGCTTTCTGTCGATGGCGGCTGGGACAGCCCCCCTAATAAGGCGTTCGCGAAATTGGCACGCGCTTTGTATGTGTTACGTCAGACGAGGCGTTAGGCCTCGCTCCCCATGTCACCAGGAGACCATCTCAAATGTCGAAGAAAGTTCAGAAGGGCTTTACCCTCATCGAGCTGATGATCGTGGTTGCGATCATCGGTATTCTCGCGGCCGTTGCCATTCCGCAGTTCCAGGACTACCAGGCCAAGGGCTACGACAAGTCGGCTCAGTCCGATGCTCGTAACATCCTGACCGGCGCTATCGCCAACTCGAACTGATTAGAGAAGGGCTAATAAAGATGAAAAATTTTATCGTTGCTTCCTTGGCTGTTGCCGGCTTCATGAGTTCCGCCGCCTTTGCTGCTAGTTCCGGCACCCCTCGCTTGGATGCTACTCTGGTCGATGGCTGGCTTGAAGTTGCCCCTGTTACTCGTGAGATTAACTTGGCTCAGACCGGTACTCTTACTGCTCGTAATGGTCGCGCTGGTTTTGTCAAAAACAATTTTGACTTCACCGTTTCGGCTAACGTCGCGGCAGGTGTTAATGATGACGGCACTCGCAGCCGCTTTGGTGTTATCGCGGGCTCCAACAAGGGCTATAACGTATTTACTGGGTCGTCGGTCGGCGGCAGTATCTCTCAGTGTGGTGCTCAGCTGACCGATAAAAGTATTGCTAACCTGGGCGCCAGCCTCGTGACTAACGCTAACTTGGTGCTCAACAACGCCAATGGCTGTGGTCGTTCGCTGTAATCGTCGGGTGTATGAAAAGACAGGCCAATGGCCTGTCTTTTTTTGTCTGAAGTAAATGTAGGACTGAGCTGATGGGTGAGCTGGTTTCGCTTGGCATCAAGGCTGGTATTCGCGGGGTTGGGCTGAAAGTTCTGCTGATGGTTGCCGGCTTGGTACTGGCGGTCAGTCTATTGGCCGCTGGATTTTCTGGGCGTCAGCCGAGCACGGTGGCGCTTGATGTGGGGCTGAGCGGCCTGCGTTTTGTCATGCTGGTGCTGGTGCTGGTCTGGGTGCAGGATCTGTTCGCCCGCGATATCGAACGCAAGACAGTCTATTTCATGCTGGCCTACCCCATTACCCGCTGGCAGTACCTGATGTCGCGTTTTCTCACTGTGGCCCTGCTGGCCCTGCTGGCCCTGTGCCTGGTTGGTGGCGTGCTCTGGCTATCCCTGCAGCGGGACATGAGTTATGCCCAGATTCAGCCGCTCGGACTGGGCTACAAGTACCTGCTGGTGATGCTGGCGATCTGGCTCGACGCCCTGGTGATCGCCGCGTTCGCGATTTTTCTGGCCAGCCTCTCGACCACGCCCTTCCTGCCGTTGCTGCTGGGCTTCGCTTTTGGCATTGCCGCGCGCGGCCTGGGGCCGGCCCTGGATTTTCTGCGCGGGGCGCGGTCGGACCCCGTGCATGTGTCGCTGTTCGGGCCGGTGCTGGAGTATTCCTATGTCTGGCTGCCGGACCTGTCCCGCCTCGACTGGCGGCCGCTGGCCCTGTATGACCTTCCGGTGCCCTGGACTGGGCTGGGTTTGGCTGTGCTCAGCACGCTGGGCTTCCTAGGCCTGATGCTGGCGCTGGCCGGCGTCATCTTCCAGCGGCGCAATTTCGTATGAAGCTGTGGACCGGCCTGCTGGCTGCCGGCCTGGCCTGGGCGCTGTTCGCCGGCACCGGTTACAGCCTGCGTGAGCAGCCGCGCCTCGAGGTGCAGAGCGAGCTGTTGCGCGTGCGCCTGCCACTGCTGGTGCAGCTGGCGTATTCCGGCGGCGATCCCTTTCTGGCTGCCAATGCCAATGTCTTTCGCAGCCTGATGGTCAGCGCCAGTGTCACCGAGCGGGAAACCTACCGCATCCAGGGCCAGTTGCAGGTGGATGCGGCGCGTTTCAACCCTTGGCACGAGGATAATTATTACGTTGGGGCGGCGATTCTGCCGTGGAACGGCCAGGTCGAGGCCGGGCAGTTCGTACTGCTGAGTGCCGCTAGGTTGCGTGACTGGGACATGTGGCCGGCGTTCTACTATGCCTTCAATGCCATGTACTTCGAGCGCGACATGGCGCGTGCCGGGCATTGGGCGGAAGTGGCTGCGCAGCGCCATCCGCAGAATGCGCCGGCGCTGCGCAGCATGGCTGCGGCCTGGTATGAGCGCGGGGATGACCCGCGGGATGCCATGGGCATTCTGCAGGCCATGCATGATCAGAGTACGGATGAAAACTTCCGCGCCCTGTTGCAGGCGCGCATGCAGCGCCTGGCGGGGTTGTCGGCGTTGCGCCAGGCGGCTGTTGCCTATCGCCAGCAGCATGCCCGCCCGCCGACCAGCCTGGAACAGTTGCTGGGCTATGCCGGGCTGGAGGCGCTGCCGCAAGACCCGCTGGCAATAGGCTACAGCCTCGACCAACAGGGGCAGCCGCAGCTGGCGGATCACCTAACCCGTGGACAGGATTCTCAATGAAGGTAATCGAGGTCAATGGCCTGCATAAGGCCTTCAAGCTCAAGGGCAAGTCTATCAAGGCTCTGGATGATGTGAGCTTTTCCGTTGATATGGGGCAGTCCGTTGGCTTTATCGGGCAGAACGGGGCTGGGAAGAGCACGACTATCAAAATCCTCTTTGGCGCCCTGCGCGCCGATGCTGGTGAGGCTCGTCTGATGGGGCGTCCGGCTGAGGATGCTCTGTCGCGGCTGGGTGTGGGCTATGTGCCGGAGAATCCCTATCTGTATGAGCAGCTCACCCCGCGCGAGGTGGTGAGCAGTGGTCTGCGCCTTCACGGTGTGCGTGGCGCCGAGTGTGAGCGGCGCACCGAGCTGTGGCTGGAGAAGCTGGGTATCGCCTATGCGGCCGACAAACGCATTCGCAATCTGTCCAAGGGCATGACGCAGCGTACGGCGCTGGCTCACGCGTTTGCTATTCAGCCCAAGGTGTTGGTGCTGGATGAGCCCATGTCGGGGCTCGATCCTGTTGGTCGTCGCCAGGTGGCAGATCTGATGCAGGAGTATCGTCTAGCGGGAGGTACGCTGTTCTTCTGCACACACATTTTGCATGACGTGGAGCGTCTCGCCGACCGCTTCGTCATGATTGACCGCGGGAGGGTGCGTGCTCAGCAAGGCGTAGCCGAGCTGCTGGCCAGTCAAGGCAACATGGTCGTGCGTTATCTCGGGGCAGAGGCTCTGCCGGGGTTCGAGCGCGATGCCGGGCAGGTCTGGAAGGGGTTGTTGCCGCGGCGCGCGCTGGCGGAGGTACTGATGCAGATCGAGACTATGCAGGGCGTTCTCCTCAACATACATCCGCAGAACTCCCTGGAGGAGTTGTTCGATAGCGTTGTGGGTGAGGCTGTACTGGGGTGACGCCTATCGGCTATGTGGCGGGGCTTGATGGCTTGCGCGCACTGGCCATTGTGCTGGTGCTGCTATTTCATGCCACGGCCCCGGGGCTGCCTGGCGGCAATATAGGCGTAGATCTTTTTCTTGTGCTCAGTGGCTTTCTGATCACTTCTCTGCTGTTGGAGGAATGGGGCGCTTGCGGTGGTATCGAGCTCAGGCGTTTTTATATGCGCCGCGCTTGGCGCCTCATGCCGGCATTGCTGCTGATGTTGTTGCTCTATGCAGTCCTGGCACCCCTGTTCTGGCCCGACTACTTCTTTCATCTACGTGATCTACTGATCGCTCTGCTGTACGTAAGCAATCTGGCTGCTTCCGTTGGGACTTTGCCGGAGAAACTGCTGCATACGTGGTCTCTTGGCCTGGAGGAACAGTTTTATCTGCTCTGGCCGCTTGCTTTACTTGCGTATTTCAGGTTTTTGCGTAGGCCGCCTCTATGGGTTTTCCTCTTGCTGCTCTATCTAGGGCTGTATGCCTGGCGTGTGTGGTGCCTTCATCGTCCCGAGATTGTTGTGAGCTTGGCCTACTACCGTCCTGATCTTCATGCAGGTGGTTTGGTGTTGGGGGCGGCCCTTGGTGCTTGGTGGCAGGAGCGTGGCGCTAGGCCTGTGCCGGCCTCTCTTGGCTGGCTGGGCTGGCTAGCGATTCTGGTCGCTCTCGTTGCGGAGCAGACCGAGTTCATGCACCTTTTGCTTTACATCCCCTTGGCCGAAGTCGGAACGACCTTATTGATCATGGCTATTCTGTCGGGCCGGCAGGCAGGTTTTTCCGACAAGCTGCTGGTGCACATCGGTCGAATGTCTTACGGTCTCTATCTCTTTCACTACCCGATCATGCTGTACATGGTGGAGAGCCGCCAGCACTGGCTTGTGGTGATATCTACTGGTGGTCTGCTGGCATATGGCTTGGCCTTGTTGAGCTTCCATAGCGTCGAGGCCTGGGCGCGGAGGTGTCGAGAGCGGCGTTGGTCGAAAGCCTCTGTAACAGGTTGTTGAGTTGTCCATTGCGGGTTGCTATAAGGGCTCCGCGCCGGTGTAGCTCAGCTGGTAGAGCAGCGCATTCGTAATGCGAAGGTCGCAGGTTCGACTCCTGTCTCCGGCACCATTCAGAAAGGCCCGCCTCTGGCGGGCCTTTGCTTTTACAGGCTCAAGCGCATCGACAGATCGATGGCTTTGACGTCCTTGGTCAGGCTGCCGATGGAGATGTAGTCCACGCCTGTCTCGGCGATGCTGCGCAGGGTGCTTTCGTTGATGCCGCCGGAGGCTTCCAGCTTGGCGCGGCCGGCGGTGAGGGCGACGGCGCTGCGCATGTCGTCCAGGCTGAGTTCGTCGAGCATGACGATGTCGGCGCCGGCGTCCAGGGCCTGGCGCAGTTCGTCCAGGTTTTCCACTTCCACTTCCACCGGCTTGCCGGGGGCGATGCGGTGGGCCGCGGTGATGGCCTGGGCGATACCGCCGCAGGCGGCGATATGGTTTTCTTTGATCAGGAAGGCGTCGTACAGGCCGATACGGTGGTTGTGGCAGCCGCCCTGGGTGACGGCGTATTTCTGCGCCAGGCGCAGGCCGGGCAGGGTCTTGCGGGTGTCCAGCAGCTTGACCTGGGTGCCCGCGACCAGATCGGCGAAGTGGCGGCAGCGTGTGGCGACGGCGGACAGGGTCTGCAGGAAGTTCAGGGCGCTGCGCTCGCCGCTGAGCAGGGCGCGGGCTGGGCCTTCCAAGTGGAAGAGTGCCTGGTTGGCACCAGCCCGCTCGCCGTCGGCCACCTGCCAGTGCACGGCAACGCGCGGGTCGAGTTGGCGGAACACGGCGTCGACCCAGGCGGTGCCGCAGATCACCGCCGGCTCGCGGGTAATCACCGTGGCATGGGCCAGGCGCTCGGCGGGAATCAGTTGCGCCGTGATGTCGCCACTGCCGATGTCCTCACGCAGCGCGCAGCGTACATTGGCATCGATTTCGGCGCCGAGGTCGGCGAGGGTCAGGTTAGGCATGGTGGCCTCCGCAGTCAGGTGGCGCGATTATAGGGGCAGCCGACGGCTGGCGCAGTGGGGCAGGAGAATGTCCGGCCTTTCTGCTAGACCCATACGTGCGTCTGTTTTCCGCGACCGTCTGTAAGTTGGACCTGCGGCTATGTGATCTGGATCATGTCTGTGTAAGGGGGGGATTGGTCATGCTTCGCATCCCCCTATACTGGCGGTATATGGTTATTTTGACGCCGTCTGTTTGACGTTAGAATAGCCTTCAGCCGAATCGCATGCGGGCCGCCCTGATCAGGCGGCCGGCGGGAGACACTCAATGAAGACCGACGCGAATGTGGTGCGCCTGAGCAAGGTCGCCCCCGATCACTCGCCAACTTCTCCGGCAGGAAGGCTTCCCGTGGCCCTCATCCAAGTGCGCGACAAGGCTGCCCAGCAGCTCAAGCAGGCATTGCAGGGGCTGTTCGACAATGCAGACGACACGCTGTTCGAGATGGCCGACCGGGCGTCCAGCAATGCCGAGCAGAATGCCTTCTTCGAGGCCATGCGCGACCTGCGCCTGAAGCGCAAGAGCATCGAGCGCGGCTTCCTGCAGAAGGTCTTCGAGGGCTTCAACACCCTCAATCAGTACGAGATAGGCAAACCGCCGGCCCTGCAGCCCGGCGTGTCCTTCGAGAGTCTGTCGCTGGTCCAGGACGATGTACTGGAAGAGTCGGTGGCCGTGGAGGCCATGGTGTCGCGGGTCATGACCCGCGCCGGGGTGGCGCTGGGGCACCTGACCACCCGCCTCAATGCGATGATCAGCCAGAAGTTGGAGGACAAGACCAATCCGCTGGGCCCGCGGGTGCTGTGCGAGCAGTTCCTGGGTGCCTGCGAGGGGCTGGGCGTGGAGATCCGCGTCAAGCTGATCATCCTCAAGCTGTTCGAGAAATACGTGCTGGCCGAACTCGACCAGCTCTATGCCACGGCCAACCAGCAGCTGGTCGAGGCCGGTGTGCTGCCGGAGCTCAAATCCACGCCGCCGGTGCGCCGCCAGCCCGGCCACTCGCCGCAGGCCGCGAGGAGTGCTCGCGAGGCGGGCGACGGGCAATCCGGGAGCGCGCAGGCGTACGCCGATGAAGGCGTGCAGGAAGTATTCGGGGCGCTGCAGGAGCTGCTGTCGCAGGTGCGTGGTAGTCCGGCGTTGCCGCGCCGTGAGGTTCCCGCCGATGCCGTGCCCATCTCCAGCGGCGACCTGATGCGTCTGCTGTCGCACCTGCAGCAGCGCCTGCCGGCCGGCGAGCAGGTGATGAGCGACGACTTCGACCTGCGCCACCAGCTGGAGAGCCTGCTGGCGCGCGCCAGCGCCAAGAGCGGCAAGGCCCGGGTGGTGGGCGAGGTCGACGAGGATGTGATCAACCTGGTGGCCATGCTGTTCGAATTCATCCTCGACGACCGCAGCCTGCCGGATTCGCTCAAGGCCCTGATCGGCCGCCTGCAGATCCCCATGCTCAAGGTCGCGGTGCTGGACAAGACATTCTTCAGCCGTGGCAGCCACCCGGCGCGGCGTCTGCTCAACGAGATCGCCTCCGCGGCGCTGGGCTGGAACGCCCAGGGCGATGAGCAGCGCGATGCCCTGTACCAGCGCATCGAGCAGGTGGTGCAGCGCCTGCTCAACGACTTCACCGATGATCCGGCGATCTTTTCCGACGTGCTCGCCGAGTTCATTGCCTTCACCGGCGACGAGAAGCGGCGCAGCGAGCTGCTCGAGCAGCGCACCCGCGATGCCGAGGAGGGTCGTGCCAAGGCCGAGCTGGCGCGCCAGCAGGTCGAGCAGGCGCTCAATGCCCGCCTGCTCGGCAAGACCCTGCCGGAAGTGGTGGTGCGCTTGCTGCAGGAGGGCTGGAGCAAGGTGCTGCAGCTGACCTGCCTCAAGCATGGTGCCGAGTCCGAGGAGTGGCGTGCGGCGCTGGCGGTGATGGATGACCTGGTGTGGAGTGTCGAGCCCCACGAGTCGGCCGAGGATCGCCTGCGCCTGCTGGAGCTGGTGCCCAGCCTACTCAAGGCCCTGCGCGACGGCCTGGCCGGCGCGGCCATTGACCCGTTCGTCACCAGCGAGTTCTTCAGCCAGCTGGAAGCCGTGCACGTGCAGGCCTTCCAGCGTTTCAAGCGGGTCATGCCGGAAGAGTCGGCCGCTGTCGGCGAACCGCTGCCGGCGCCTGCCGCAGACTTCCTGCCGGAACTCGGCGAGGCCCCGCTGCTGGAGCTGCCGCCGGCCGAGCCGGAAGCCGAAGCGCCGGCGATGGTCGAGGTGGTCGAGGAGATCGTCCTGCTGGCGCCGGGTGAGAGCCGGCCGCAGGAGCCCGAGCTCAGCCTGCCGGACGACGACGAGGCGCTGCAGCAGGTCGACAGTCTGCGCGTCGGCAGCTGGGTGGAGATCCTGGAAGACGACGAGCACAAACTGCGCTGCAAGCTGGCGGCCATCATCAAGCCCACCGGCAAGTTCATCTTCGTCAATCGCACCGGCATGAAGGTCATGGAGAAGACCCGCATGGGCCTGGCCGTGGAGTTCCGCCGCGGTGCCGTGCGCCTGCTCGACGATGCCCTGCTGTTCGATCGGGCGCTGGAGTCGGTGATCGGCAACCTGCGCCGGCTCAAGGGCGCCTGATTTCCCGGGGGCGATCCGCCGCGGGCATTCTCGCGGGTGCAGTTCTGCTAGAGTGGCGCCAGTCATCAAGGAGCCCCTATGCAGCTGGACCCTGCCAGCGGCTGGTGTGACGGCATTCGTCACTGCCCCTCGCCGAATTTCAATGCGCGCCCGCAGGGAGAGGTTTCCCTGCTGGTCATCCACAACATCAGCCTGCCGCCGGGACAGTTCGGCACGGGCAAGGTGCAGCAGTTCTTCCAGAACCGCCTGCCGGCCGACGAGCATCCCTACTTCGCCGGCATCGCCCAGCTGACCGTCTCCGCGCATTTCCTCATCGAGCGTGACGGCACCGTCACCCAGTTCGTTTCCTGCAACGCGCGCGCCTGGCATGCCGGTGTGTCGAGTTTCGCCGGTCGCGAGAACTGCAATGATTTCTCCGTGGGCATCGAGCTGGAGGGCACCGACGAGCTGCCGTTCAGCGATGCCCAATACCAGGCCCTGATCGGACTGACTCGTCAGCTGCTGGACGCCTATCCTCAGCTGAGCGTCGAACGTATCTGTGGTCACAGTGAGATCGCCCCCGGACGCAAGACCGATCCGGGCCCCTGTTTCGACTGGGCACGCCTGCGCGCGGCCCTGCAAGGAGAGCGGTAGATGAATTTCCTCGTGCTTCTGTTGGTGCTCTGGGTGGAGAAATTCTCCGCCGGGCGGGCGCGCATTCAGCAGGACGGACCCTGGCTGCGCTGGCTGGCCAGCGTGGAGGGGGGGGCGCCCTGGCGCGCCCTGCTGCTCGTGGTGCTGCTGCCGGTGCTGCTGCTCGGCCTGCTGCTGCTGGCTCTGGAGCCGCTGGCCTATGGCTGGCTGGCGTTGCCCGTGCACTTGCTGGTGCTGGTCTACAGCCTGGGACGCGGCGATGTGCTGGCGGCGCTCGGACCGTTCCGCGATGCCTGGCGACGTGGCGACGACCAGGCCGCGCTGCACGTGGCCGAGCGTGACCTGGGCGTGGCGGCGGACGGCGAGGCCGAGCTGTTGCAGCGGGTACAGGATTACGAGCTGTGGCAGGCCTATCAGGGCTTCTTCGCGGTGATCTTCTGGTACGCCCTGCTCGGGCCGTTGCCGGCGCTGGCCTATCGCCTGCTGGCCCTGGCCGCCGAGCACTCCGCCCAGCCGGCGGTGGCCGAGCGCGCGGCGCAGCTGCGCCATGCCCTGGACTGGCTGCCGGTGCGGGTGCTGGCGGCCAGCTTCGCCCTGGTCGGCAACTTCGCCGCCGTCAGCCGCGCCGTCCTGCACGACCTGCTGGCCTGGGACGTCGCCGCCGCGCAGCTGGTGGCCAGTGCCGGGCGCGCCGCCGGCGAGCTGCCCGAGCCGCAGGCGGGTGAGGCCGGCGTCGACAGCCTGGACGAACTGTGGCAGCTGCTGATCCGCGCCGCGGTACTCTGGTATGCGGCCTTCGCCGTGTGGATCCTGCTGCTCTAGCCTGCCTCAAGGCCACAGCCAGGCGGCGCCCCGTACGCCGCTGGAGTCGCCGTGGCGAGCCTGCACCAGGCGGGTATTCACCTGGTCCGAGAACACGTGGCGGACCAGCAGCGGCGGCACCCGCTGGTAGAGTGCGGGGATGTTCGACAGGCCGCCGCCGAGCACTATCACCTGCGGGTCGATGACGTTGATCACCGAGGCCAGCGCCCTGGCCAGCTGCTCGCAATAGGTGTCCAGCGCCCGGGCGGCGGCCGGCTCACTGTCGTGCGCCAGCCTGGCCAGGTCCGCGGCGTTCAGGCCCAGGGCGCTGCGGGCGGCCCAGCCGGGGCCGCTGAGGAAAGTCTCGATGCAGTCGTCCAGGCCGCAGTAGCAGCGCCGCGCCGGCCCGTCGGCGGGAGTGCGCCAGGGCAGGGCGTTGTGTCCCCACTCGCCGGCGATGGCATTCGGCCCGGCCAGCAGCCTGCCATGGATGACGATGCCGCCGCCGACGCCGGTGCCGAGTATCACCCCGAATACGCTGTCGGCGCCGGCGCCGGCGCCATCGCTGGCCTCGGACAGGGCGAAGCAGTCGGCATCGTTGGCCAGCCGTACCGGGCGCTGCAGCAGGCGCTGCAGATCGCCCTGCAGGTCCTGGCCGATCAGGCAGGTGGAATTGGCGTTCTTGATCCGCCCGTGGTCCGGCGAGCGGGTGCCGGGGATGCCGATGCCGACGCTGCCACGCGCGCCCAGCTGATGCTCGGCTTCCCGCACCAGGCGGACTATGGTCTGCAGGGTGGCGGGGTAGTCGCCCTGGGGGGTGGGCAGGCGCTGGCGCAACCGTTCGTCGGAGCCCTCCAGCGCGATGATTTCAGTCTTGGTGCCACCCAGATCAATGCCGAGGCGGAGGGATGTGCGCATTCTTAACCTTAAGTTACAGAGGCCAGGGCCGATATCCGGTATACAGACTGTCGGGGGAGTGCGTCTGGCCAGTGGCCACTCCCGCTAGAATCCCAGTGATACCGCTACCTTGCCGTTCAATAGATCAGCCCGCTCCCGGCTGGCATAAAACAATAATGGCAACAGGAGACGTCTAGTGAATAGCGTGTTGTACCCTGCCATCGCCCTGATGAACCGCCTGAGCTTCGGCATGAAGTTCAGCCTCATCAGCGTACTGTTCTTCCTGCCCATGCTCGTCACCAACTACTTCCTGGTGCGCGAGTCCTACGATGCCTTCGTCGACACCCGTACCGAGCTGCAGAGCCTGGAGCTGCTCAAGCAGAGCCTGACCATGCGCCAGCAGCTGGAGCGGCTCAATGACCTCTACGAGATCAATGCCGTGCTCGGGCAGTCTGGCGAGTCGGAGAAGCTGGCCGGGATGATAGGCGAGCTGGAAACCAGTGTCGCCGAGATTCTCGGCGGCCTGGCGCCGAGCAGCAGCGACGCGCAGAAGGTCGAGGAATTCAACGCCCAGCGCGACGCCATCAAGACCGCCCTCGATGCAGTGGCGGCCGAGAGTTCGCTGCGCAGCAAGGCCGGCCTGGTGACCAAGGCGCTGGACAATGCCGAGGTGTTCATCAAGTTCGTCGCCAGCCAGTCCGGCTTGAGTCAGGACAGCGAGCTGACCGTGCGCCAGATGACCGAGCTGCTGACCAGCGCCAGCCTGCCGGTGACCAAGGCCCTCAGCCAGGGCCGGGCACTGGGCTCCTACTCCCTGGGCCAGGGCATCCTCGGCTCCTCCGACAGCACCAAGCTCGACGAACTCCTGCTGGAGCTGGAAAAGCTGCACGCGGAGTACGGTTTCAAGCTGCAGAGCGCGCTGCAGGGCAACGCCCATGCACAGCGCAGCCTGGGCCAGCTGGCCGAAGCCAGCCGCAACACCCTGAACGAGAGCAGCGTGGTGCTGGAGGAACAGCTGCTCATGGCCGACACTCTGGATGCGCCCTGGCAGGGCTTCTATGACCAGACCACGGCGGCCATCGACAAGACCTACGCCCTCAACGAGGCGGTGCTCGGCTTCCTCGGCGAAGAGCTGAGCGTGCGTCTGGAGCAGAAGCGCGTGCAGATGATCCTGCTGGTGGTCGCCCTGG
>Ga0247725_1001396_pt1 | contig 12413 bp, 14 predicted proteins | sample OKSTACKMCFT3sol_FD_183021 | JGI IMG/M metagenome (GOLD analysis project Ga0247725, IMG submission 183021) | Subsurface sediment microbial communities from gas well in Oklahoma, United States - OK STACK MC-FT3-sol | ecosystem: Environmental > Terrestrial > Deep subsurface > Rock core/Sediment... | reverse complement strand
AGCTGGTGATCCGCGAGGGCCGCAACCGCCAGGTGCGGCGCATGACCGCCGCCGTGGGCCTGCCGACCCTGCGCCTGGTGCGGGTGCGCATCGGCCCCTGGAGCCTGGACGGGCTGCAGCCGGGCGAGTGGCGCGAGCTGGAGCCCAGGCTGCGCTGAGGTTCGCTCAGTAGCTGGCCTTGATCACGCGGATGCCTTTGTTCAGCACCTCGCGCCAGGCATTGCGGGTGCTTTCGTTGAACTGGCGGTCGTGGCCGGAAACGGTCAGCAGCAGGGCGTCCAGCCACAGGTCGTAGAGTTCCGGGCGAATGTCCAGGCGGCCTCGCGAGTGGCTCTCGCCTAGGGCGCGCAGCTTGCTGTCGGACATGCCGCGCGCGTACATCACCAGGTTGAGGATGCCCTGGCGCAGGAGCAGCTTCTGCGCCGGCATGTCGGTTTCGGCGAATTTGGCGCGGATCTGCGGCGAGCTGTCGAGGAAGGTGCGGTAGAAATCATCGAAGAAGGTGGGGCTGGCGCAGCAGCGTCCATAGCTCTGCATCACCAGGTCGGCGGGGCTCATGCTGACTCCTGAAAAGGGCGGAAGGCAGCGTGCCAGACGCTGCCGTGGGTGAGTCAGACGCTGCTGGCGCGGGTGGCGACACCCTCAGCCGTGGATGCCGCGGGCCATCTCGATGATGTAGGTGATGATCGGCTTGGCCAGGAAGGCGAACAGGCACAGGCCCAGGCCGAGGAACAGGATGGCGGTACCGAGGCGGCCGGCCTTGGACTTCTTCGCCAGGTCCCAGATGATGAAGGCCATGAACACCATCAGCCCGCCGACCAGGACGTACATCATCAGGGCTTCGAACTGTTCGGTTTCCATGGCGACCTCGGGGCAGAAAAGCGGGCCGCGATTATACGCGCCGGCGCCGCCCCTGCAGTAGGCTCCGGCCGGCCTGCGGCGATCAGCCGCGCAGGTGCTCCAGGGGCAGCTCGGTGCTGGACAGCACCTGGTTGAGTACGAAGCTGGAGCGCACGCTGGTGACCCCCTCGATGCGGGTCAGCTGGCCGAGGAGGAATTTCTGGTAGTGGTCCATGTCCGGCACCACCACCTTGAGCTGGTAGTCGGCGTCCATCCCGGTCACCAGGCTGCATTCCAGCACCTCCGGGCACTGGCGGATCACCGCCTGGAAGTGCTCGAAGCGTTCCGGGGTGTGGCGGTCCATGCCGATCAGGACGAAGGCGGTGAGCGACAGGCCGAGTTTCTTGCGGTCCAGCAGGGCGACCTGACGCACGATATAGCCATCGTCCTCCAGCTGCTTGACCCGCCGCGAACAGGGCGACGGCGACAGGCCGATGCGCTCGGCCAGCTCCTGGTTGGAGATGCGCGCATCGCGCTGCAGTTCGGCGAGGATGCGCAGGTCGTAGCGGTCCAGTTTGTTCATGATGCGGCTTCTTTGTGTTCTGATTGCGCAGATCAATTTATCAGTGATTAAAAATTGCGCAAGCGTGCTTATTGTCAGCAATATTCGCAATCATTGGGCATGTCTGGCTGGTTAAGCTTTCCCTCAGTTTCATGGCCCGGACGACACGTCCAACCGCGCCGCCCAATCAGGCGCCGCGGCGCCGGCGACCCTACCGGGTCGTGCAGGCTCCCGGGTCCGCACCGCCCAACCAGGCGGGCGAGGAAAGCGGCGACACGATCGCCTGTGCCGGACACGAAAAAGGGGAGGCCTGGTGCCTCCCCTTTTTCTTGCCCGTGAATCAGACCAGACCGCTCAGGCGCAGCAGCCACCAGGCGAGGATCAGCATCTGCGCCAGCAGGCCGGCGAAACGCAGCCAGACCAGCAGCGGGCTGGTGCCGATCAGGTGCATCGCCGACTGGAACAGGCGCGCGCCCAGTAGCAACAGCGCCAGCGGGTCGGTCAGCGCGGTCTGCCCGGCGTGCATGGCGTAGAGCAGCACGGCGGCCTGTAGCGGCAGGTTCTCCAGGCAGTTGGCGTGGGCGCGCACCAGGCGCTGGCCGAAGGCGCTCGGCGTGTTGCTGCCGTCCGGGGCGAAGGCGTTGACCTTCATCCGCCCGCCCAGCACCAGCAGGCCGCGTTGGTTGATGATCAGGAACACCAGCAGCAGCGGCCAGGCGACCAGACCGAGCAGGGCGATGGCGGAGGGGGAAAGATTCATGGCGGCACCTCGTGTTGTTGTTATGCCGCGCAGTCTAGGGTTATTAGAGTAATTGCTCTAGTTTCTTTCGTCATTGCCCAGGTGCGCTGTCGGCAGAGGCGGGCGCCCGCCGCGTTCAGGCCGGGGGCGGTGCCGGGGTGGCGTAGGCCAGCACCTGAGCCCGCGGGAATTCGCTGCGGATGGCCTGCTCCACCTGCTGGCACAGCTCATGGGTCTGCTGCAGGCTGAGATCGCCCGGCAGCTCCACGTGCAGCTGGACGAACCAGTGGGTGCCTGAGATCCGCGTGCGCAGGTCATGGGTGCCAAGCACGCCGGGCACGCCGCAGGCCAGCAGGTGCATGCGCTCGCTCAGCTCCGGGGCCAGCTCCTCGTCCATCAGCACCGCCACCGCCTCGCGCACGATGCTGATGGCGCTCCACAGGATGTAGGCGGCAATCCCTAAGCCGAACAGCGGGTCCAGGCGCTGCCAGCCGAGGCCGGCCAGCACCAGGGCGAGCAGGATGCCGCTGTTGAGCAGCAGGTCGGAGCGGTAGTGCAGGGAGTCGGCGCGCACCGCGGTGGAGCCGGTGACGCGCACCACGTGGCGCTGGAACAGCAGCAGGGCGACCGTCATGGCCAGCGACAGCAGCATCACCGCGATGCCCAGCGCCTGGGCGCCGAGCGGCTGTGGGTGCTGCAGGCGCTCGACGGCCTGCACCGCCACCAGCACCGCGCTGGCGCCGACGAACAGCGCCTGCGCTAGGCCGGCCAGGGCCTCGGCCTTGCCGTGGCCGTAGCGGTGGTCCTCGTCGGCCGGGCGCAGGGCGTAGTGCACGGCGATCAGGTTGAGCAGCGAGGCGGCGCCATCCAGCAGCGAGTCGGTGAGGCCGGCGAGCAGGCTCACCGAGCCGCTCAGCCACCAGGCCACCGCCTTGGCCAGGGCCAGCAGCAGGGCGGTGGCGAGCGCCGCCCGGGTGGCCAGGCGCATCAGGCGGGCGTGTTGGGGCATTAGGGTCTGCTCCCGTTTCGGCGCGAACCGCGTTGCAGCGTAAAATCGCGCCAGGCTAGGCGCTGGACGCAGGCAATGGTCATTCCCTTGCCAAGTCCTGCAACGACGCATGGCGCGATTTTACGCGCAACCCAAAGGGACGGGCCCGTTTTGGCGCGGAACGTCGTTACTCGCCGGCTCATTTGGACGACCAAACTTCGCGTCTCGCGCCTAGCCCCGCGCCAAAACGGGCTCCGTCGCGGTCGCGGCGAAACGGGAGCAGACCCTAGTGTCATGGCAGCTCGGGCAGGGCGTAGATGTAGTCCAGCACCGGTGCCGGGCGGCCCAGGGCGGTCAGCGCGGCGCTGATCTGGCCGCGATGGTGGGTGCCGTGGTTGACCAGGTGGGTGACGATCTCCAGGCGCGAGCGCTGCTGCGCCTCGCCGGCCATGTTGCGGTAGGCGACCGGGGCCAGCAGCTCGACGTCGACCAGCCCTTCCAGGTGGTCGCGCCAGGCGGCGACGCCGGCCTCCAGGTAGTTCTCCAGGTCGGCGCGCTCGGCCACCGCCTCGGCATCCAGGCGGGCGAACGGCTGCGGCTCGTCGCGCACCCGCGCCAGCCAGATGCGGTCGGCCACCGCCAGATGGTTGAGGGTGGCGTGGATGCTGCCGAAGAACAGCCCGCAGGGTGCGCGGTACTGCGCCTCGTCCAGGCTCGCCAGCTCGCCGAGCAGGCGCGCATAGGCCCAGCCGTGATAGGCCAGCAGGCGCTGCAGGTGAGTGGCGAGGTGCTGCATCAGGCCTCCGCGCGCAGGCCGTAGGCGGCCAGCTGCTCGATGCTGCCACTGTGCTGGATCAGGCGCGGATCGTCCAGCGGCAGGTCCAGGCCGATCTCCTGCTGCAGGATGGCCTTGAGTCGCGCATGGTCGATGCGCCCGTCGCTGCCCAGGGCTTCGCGCAGTTTCTCCGGGGCGACGCTGTACTGGTCGCTCGGCAGGTAGATGGCGCCGGTGGCGAAGTCGATGCCGAAGGCGATCAGCCCGGGGATCACGTAGAACAGGATGCCGACGGCATTGAGGCCGGCCACCAGCGGGTCGATGCGGCCTTCGATCTGGCCGCGGCGGTCGGGGAAGAACAGGGTGCCGCAGGCGGTCAGCTGGGTGACCAGGGAGAGGGCGACGACACTGCCGATGATGCGGGTCTTGCTGGGCATAAGCACCTCCGAAAAATGAGGGCGGCACTATAGCAAGGCCGCCGTTGCAGTTGGATGCGCGGGCGCCGTCGCGGTTCGTATAATCGCCGGCCAATCGGAGAAGCCATGAACCGCCTGCCCATCGACGACGTACTGCCCGCCCTGCGCGCCGCCCTGGCCGAACGCCACGAGGCCGTGCTGGAGGCGCCGCCCGGCGCCGGCAAGACCACCCGCGTGCCGCTGGCTCTGCTGCACGAGCCCTGGCTCGCCGGGCAGCGCATCCTCATGCTGGAACCGCGCCGGCTGGCCGCGCGCGCCGCCGCCGAGCGCCTGGCCAGCGAGCTGGGCGAGCAGGTCGGCGAGACGGTGGGCTACCGCATCCGCCTGGACAGCAAGGTCGGCCCCAATACCCGCATCGAGGTGGTCACCGAGGGCATCCTCGCCCGCCGCCTGCAGGACGACCCGGCGCTGGACGGCGTCGGCCTGGTGATCTTCGACGAATTCCACGAGCGCAGCCTGGATGCCGACCTGGCCCTGGCGCTGACGCTGAACGGCCGCGAGCTGCTGCGCGACGAGCCGCTCAAGGTGCTGCTGATGTCCGCCACCCTGGAGGGCGAGCGCCTGTCTGCCCTGCTCGGCGCCGCGCCGGTGGTCTCCAGCGAAGGCCGCATGCACCCGGTAGAGACGCGTTGGGGCGCGCCCTGGCAGCCGGGCGAGCGCATCGAGGCGCGGGTGGTGCAGACGGTGCTGCAGGCCCTGGCCGACGAGCCGGGCAGCCTGCTGGTGTTTCTGCCCGGCCAGGCGGAGATCCGCCGGGTGCATGAGCAGCTGCAGGAGAGCCTGGGCCAGCGTCCGGATGTGCTGCTCTGCCCGCTGCACGGCGAGCTGGAGCTGTCCGCCCAGCGCGCGGCCATCGAGCCGGCGCCGGCCGGCCAGCGCAAGGTGGTGCTGGCCACCAATATCGCCGAGACCAGCCTGACCATCGACGGCGTGCGCGTGGTGGTGGACGCGGGTCTCGCGCGGGTGCCGCGCTTCGACCCGGCCAGCGGCATGACCCGCCTGGATACCCAGCGTATTTCCCGCGCCTCGGCCACCCAGCGCGCCGGTCGTGCCGGGCGCCTGGAGCCGGGTGTGTGTTACCGCCTGTGGTCGCAGAGCCAGCACGAGCAGCTGGCCGCCTATGGTGCCGCGGAAATCCTCCAGGCGGATCTCGCCGGCCTGGCCTTGCAGCTGGCGCGCTGGGGCGTGCAGCCGGGCGAGCTGGCCTGGCTGGATGCGCCGCCGGCCGCCGCCTTCGCCCAGGGCCGCGACCTGCTGGCGCGCCTCGGCGCCCTCGACGCGCGCGGCGCGCTGACGGCGCATGGCCAGGCCATGGCCGAACTGCCGGCGCATCCGCGTATCGCCCACCTGCTGCTGCGTGGCCAGGCCCTGGGCCTCGGCGCGCTGGCGGCGGACCTCGCCGCGCTGCTGTCCGAGCGCGACATCCTGCGCGGCGGCGGCGCCGACCTGCACAGCCGCATGAGCCTGCTGGCCGGCGAGTCGCGCGCCGCCGGCGGCGCGCGCGGCGGCGTGCAGCGCGCGCGGCAGCTGGCCCGGCAGTTCCGTTCCTATCTGCGTGGCGCGCCGAGTGAGGCGGTGGCCGATCCCGAGCATCCACGCTGGCTCGGCGCGCTGCTGGCCTTCGCCTACCCCGACCGGGTGGCGCGCCAGCGCAAGGCCGGTGGCGGCGACTACCGCCTGGCCAACGGCCGCGCCGCGCAGTTCGGCGAGGCGGATGCGCTGATGAAGCACGAGTGGCTGGTGATCGCCGACCTCGGCAGCCGCCAGGGCCAGCGCGAGGAGCGCATCTACCTGGCCGCCGACCTCGACCCGGCGCTGTTCGACGCGGTACTGGCTGAGCAGGTGACGCTGCGCGAGGAGCTGGAGTGGGACGAGCGCGAGGGCGTGCTGCGCGCCGAGCGGCAGCGCCGGGTCGGCGAGCTGGTGCTCAGTCGCGAGGCGCTGAGCGGCCTGGACGAGGCGGCGCGAGGCCGCGCGCTGCTCGGCCTGGTGCGGCGCAAGGGCCTGGAGCTGCTGCCCTGGACGCCGGAGCTGCGCCAGTGGCAGGCACGGGTGGCGCTGCTGCGCCGGCTCGACCTGGAGCAGCGGGGCGACAGCGAATGGCCGGACCTGAGTGACGCCGCGTTGCTGGCGACCCTGGAAGACTGGTTGCTGCCATTCTTAAGCAAGGTCAGCCGCCTCAGCCACTTCGCCAATCTGGATCTGCCGGGCATCCTCGCCGGCCTGCTGCCCTGGCTGCTGCCGCAGCGCCTGGACGAGCTGGCGCCGAAGCACCTGCAGGTGCCTTCCGGCTCGCGCATCGCCATCGATTATGCCGAGTCGCCGCCGGTGCTGGCGGTGCGCCTGCAGGAGCTGTTCGGCCTGGCCGCCACCCCGCGCATCGCCGGCGGCCGCCAGGGCGTGCTGCTGCACCTGCTATCGCCGGCGCGCCGCCCGGTGCAGGTGACCCAGGACCTGGCCAGCTTCTGGGCCAACACCTATGCCGAGGTGAAGAAGGATCTCAAGGGCCGCTACCCCAAGCACTACTGGCCGGACGACCCGCTGGTGGCCGAGCCGACGGCGCGGGCCAAGCCGCGCGGCACCTAATCCAGCGCGAGGTCTTCGCCGGCCGCGCGCAGTTCCTCGTAGGCGCGGTCCAGGGCCTCCAGCAGCTCGGCGCTGCCGGCGGCGCTGCGCGAGGCGATCAGGCGCAGCTGCAGGTTCTGCAGTTCGGTATAGGGCAGCTCTGCCAGGCCCAGGGTGCGGCTGGCCTGGCGCACCGGGTCCTGGTAGTCGAGCAGGTAGTCGCCGCGCTGGCGCAGCAGCATCTCCAGGGCCGACAGGTGGCTGCTGGTGCGATGCAGGCGCAGTTCCAGGCTGCGGTCGGCGAGCATCCGGTTCACCGCCGGCCAGTAGCTGTAGCCACTGATCAGGATGATGCCGCGACCGTGCAGGTCGTCGGGAATCCGCGGCGCTGGCTGCCCCGGTCGGGCGTACAGGGCCAGCTTGATCTCGCCGATGGCGTTGCGCGCCTCGAAGGTGTGGCCGTCCAGCTCGGCCTTGCCTCCTGCGCCGGGCCACAGTTGCACGCTGCCGTCGCGCAGGCCGGCGTACAGGCGGGCGTTGGGCAGCGAGCGGTATTGGCCGCGATAGCCGGCGTGGCGCAGCAGGCGCTCGGTGAGGGCGAGGATGGAGCCGCGTGGCAGGCCGTGCTCGTCGGTCCAGGAGTAGGGGGGGAATTCGTAGTAGCCGACGCTGATGGTCAGCTCCGGCGCCTGTTGCGCCTGGGCAGGGGCGCAGCACAGCCACGCCAGCAGGACAGGGAGAAGAGTCTTGCGCATCGGGTACCGCGCGGCTGATGCCGTCTTGTTGTACGTTTTCACCCGAGCATGGCGAGCCATGGGCGCTTTGTCCAGCCTGGCGGCTATGCTCAATCCAGTCGGATGGTTGGCCGTGGGGGGCTTATGTATCGCAAGGTGTTCGCCAGCAAGGTTTTCGAGCGCAAGGTGGTGCTGATCACCGGGGGCTGCGCCGGCATCGGCCGCGCCCTGGCCATGCGCTTCGCCCAGGCCGGTGCGCGGCTGGTCATCCTCGACCTGCAGCGCGATGCGCTGGACAGCCTGGTGCAGCACCTGAACGATCATCACAACTGCGAGGCGCTCGGCCTGGTCTGCGACGTGGCTGACGCGCAGGCGGTGCAGCGCGCCGTGGCGCAGGCGCTGGAGCGTTTCGGTGGCATCGACGTGCTGGTCAACAACGCCGGCATCACCCATCGCAGCACCTTCGCCGAGACCGAGATGGCGGTGTTCCAGCGCATCATGGCGGTCAACTACTTCGGCGCCGTGCATTGCACCAAGGCGGCGCTGCCCAGCCTGATCGCCCGGCGCGGCCAGGTGGTGGTGCTCAGCTCGTTGTCCGGCTTCGCCCCGCTGCTCTACCGCAGCGCCTACAACGCCAGCAAGCACGCCCTGCACGGCCTGTTCGAGACGCTGCGCGCCGAGCTCAAGGGCTCGGGGGTCAACGTCATGCTGGTCTGCCCGGGCTTCACCGCCACCGACCTGCGCAAGAACGCCCTGGTCGGCGATGGCTCGGTGACCCAGCAGCCGCCGCTGGCCATCGGCAAGGTGGCGTCCGCCCAGGACGTGGCCGAGGCCATCTACCGTGGCGCACTCAGGCGCCGGCGCCTGCTGGTGCTGTCCAACGTCAACTGGCGGGCTCGCCTGCTGGCGCGCTTCTTCCCGCGCCTGTTCGAGCGGGTGCTGCTGCCGCGCCTGTCCGGGCTCAAGCCGGGCAGCGTGCCGCGCTGAACTCAGTGGCTGTGCGGTTCGACGTACAGCTCGTAGACCAGCTCCATGTCCCAGTAGGCCGCCTCGATCTTGTGCCCGTCGAGGTCGCGAACGAAGCAGCCGTAGTAGGGCTCGCCGTAGTGCGGACGCGGCCCGGGCGGGCCGTCCGGGCTGGCGCCGGCGGCCAGCGCGGCGTCGTAGAAGGCGTGCACCGCCTGCTTGTCCGCGGCGACGAAGCCGAAGTGGGTGCCATTGCCGACATTCGCCGGCTGGCCGTCGATCGGCGTCTGTACCCAGAACTCCGGGTATTCGCGGCCCCAGGCCACGGCACCGGGGTGCTCGAGGATGCGCTTGCAGCCGAGGGTGGCCAGGACCTTGTCGTAGAAGGCCACGGCCTGGTCGAACTGGTTGGTGCCGATGGACACGTGGGAGAGGATGCTGGGGTTCTGCTCGGACATCGCGGGTATCTTCCCTGGGACTGTGATCGCCCCCAAGCCTAGCAGCTGATCGGCGGTTTTCCTGTCCGCCGGGTCAGCTGCTGTGGCTGTCTTCGGCAGGAAGCTGGCTGCACAGCATGAAGCAGCGGAACAGCACCACGGTGGAGAACAGCTGGAGGAAGCCGTTGACGATGTCCAGCAGCAGGCTGCCGACCGGGTCGGGCTGCTCGCCGAGCAGCTGCAGGGTCCAGTCGTCCAGCAGCCACAGCGGCACTATGACCAGCAGCACGCAGGCCAGCAGCGACCAGAAGTGGCCGAGGCTGAGCAGGAAGCTCTCGCGCATCGCCTGCAGCGGCGCCAGGCCGCGCAGTACCAGCAGGTATTCGGAGAAGGCCAGCTTGACCATCACCCACAGCGCCAGTGGCAGGAACAGCGCACCGCTGAGCATGATCAGCAGGGTGCTCAGCCCCGCCAGCACGGCGAAGGAGGGCCACAGCGGCAGGCTGGCGGCCAGCAGGTTGCGCGTGGCCGGGCGTTGGCCCTGGCTGCGCGCATCGAGGAACAGGATCAGCGCGGCGCTGTACAGCGGGTAGAAGAACAGCCCGACCAGCAGCTCGTAGGCTGGCGAGTGGGCCGGGTCGACCAGGCTGGCGACCAGGGCGCGCACCAGGCACTCGGCGGCGATCAGCGGCAGGCACAGCGGGGCGATGCTGGCCAGGTGGCGGCTGAAGAAGTGCAGGGCATCGCGCAAAACGGTAAGCGGGTTCATGGGCAGGCGTCGCGGCAGTACTACTGGATTCACTTTAGCCGATGGCCGGGGGCGACGAACATGCCGGTCTTTCGCATAATGCCGCTCCCTCCGCCTGGCCACGCCCCGTGAAAAGAATCGCCCTGTTCGCCGATGTGCAGAACCTCTACTACACCGTGCGCCAGGCCCATGGCTGCCACTTCCACTATGCCGAGCTGTGGCGTCAGGTGGCGGCCCGGGGCGAGATAGTCGAGGCGCGCGCCTACGCCATCGAGCGCGGCGACGCCAAACAGCGCCAGTTCCAGCAGATCCTGCGCAACCTCGGTTTCGAGGTGCTGCTCAAGCCCTATATCCAGCGCAGCGACGGCTCGGCCAAGGGCGACTGGGACGTGGGCATCGCCCTGGATGTCATGGACGCCGCCGAGCGGGTCGACGAGGTGGTGCTGGCCTCCGGCGACGGCGACTTCGACCTGCTGCTGCAGCGTGCCCGTGCCCGCCATGGGGTGGCCTGCAGCGTGTATGGCGTCGAGGGCCTCACCGCCCATTCCCTGATCCGCGCCGCCGACCGCTTCGTGCCGGTCGCCGGCGACCTGTTGCTGAAGAACTGAGGACAACCGATGGCAGATCGCATCGCCGTGATCGACTTCGAGACCACCGGCATGTCGCCGGCCCAAGGCGCGCGACCGACCGAGATCGGCGTGGCCATGATCGAGGACGGGCGCATCGTCGCCCGCTACCAGAGCCTGATGAATGCCGGTGCCTGGGTGCCGCCCTTCATCGAACAGCTCACCGGCATCAGCAATGCCATGGTGCGCCGTGCGCCGTGCGCCGCCGGTGGCGCAGGTGATGGCGGAGGCCGCCGAGTTCATCGGCGACGCGCCGCTGCTGGCGCACAACGCCGCGTTCGACAGCAAGTTCTGGGATGCCGAGTTGGGCCTGCTGGGTCGTCGCCGCAACCGTGACTTCGCCTGTTCGCTGCTGCTGTCGCGGCGCCTGCTGCCGGAGGCGCCTAGCCACAAGCTGGGCAACCTCAACAGCTGGGTCGGGCTGCCCAGCACCGGCCAGGCCCACCGCGCACTGGCCGATGCCGAGATGGCGGCCAACCTGTGCCTGCACCTGCAGGCGTTGCTGTGGGAGCGCCACGACATCCGCGCCGACCATGACTACCTGTGCGGCTTGCAGAAACTGTCGGCGGCCAAGGTGCGCGCGCTGCTGCGCGCCAGTGTATAACCGGCCCTGAAACGAAACGCCCCGGCTTGTCCGGGGCGTTTGTCGATCAGTGGTGCTCGCGGGTGGCGCGGAATTTCACGTCCGGCCAGCGCTCTTCCATCAGGCTCAGGTTGACCCGGGTCGGCGCCAGGTAGGTGAGGTGGCCGCCGCCATCCACCGCCAGGTTCTCGTAGGCCTTGTCCTTGAACTCCTTGAGCTTCTTCTCGTCGCTGCACTCGATCCAGCGCGCCGACCAGACGTTGATCGCCTCGTAGGCGCACTCCACCTTGTATTCCTCCTTGAGGCGGCTGGCGACCACGTCGAACTGCAGCACGCCGACGGCGCCGAGGATGATGTCGTTGTTGCGCTCGGGGAAGAACACCTGGGTCGCGCCTTCCTCGGCCAGTTCCTGCAGGCCCTGGCGCAGCTGCTTGGATTTCAGCGGGTCCTTCAGACGCACGCGGCGGAACAGTTCCGGGGCGAAGTGCGGGATGCCGGTGAAGCCCAGGCTCTCGCCCTCGGTGAAGGTGTCGCCGATCTGGATGGTGCCGTGGTTGTGCAGGCCGATGATGTCGCCGGCGTAGGCCTCTTCCAGCTGCTCGCGCTCGCTGGAGAAGAAGGTCAGGGCGTCGGCGATCTTCAGGTCCTTCTTGATCCGCACGTGGCGCATCTTCATGCCCTTCTCGTACTTGCCGGAGCAGATGCGCATGAAGGCGATGCGGTCGCGGTGCTTGGGATCCATGTTCGCCTGGATCTTGAACACGAAGCCGCTGAACTTCTCCTCCACCGGCTCCACCACCCGCTCGTGGGTGGCGCGCGACAGCGGCTGCGGGGCCCAGTCGACGATGCAGTCGAGCACCTGGTCGACGCCGAAGTTGCCCAGCGCGGTACCGAAGAACACCGGGGTCATCTCGCCGCGCAGGAAGGCCTCCTGGTCGAACTCGTGGCAGGCGCCCTGGACCAGTTCCAGTTCCTCGACGAAGCGCTCGTACATGTCGCCCAGGTGGGCACGGGCTTCGTCGGAGTCCAGCTTGTCGATCACCTTCTGCTCGGTGCGCTCGTGGCCGTGGCCCGGCACGTAGACGATGATCTTGTCCTGGGACAGGTGGTAGACGCCCTTGAAGTCCTTGTAGCAGCCGATCGGCCAGGTGATGGGCGCGGCCTTGATCTTCAGCACCGCCTCGATCTCGTCGAGCAGCTCGATCGGGTCGCGGATGTCGCGGTCGAGCTTGTTGATGAAGCTGACGATGGGCGTGTCGCGCAGGCGGCACACTTCCATCAGGGCGATGGTGCGCGGCTCCACGCCCTTGCCGCCGTCGAGCACCATCAGCGCCGAGTCCACCGCGGTCAGGGTGCGGTAGGTGTCTTCCGAGA
>Ga0247725_1001395_pt1 | contig 12414 bp, 12 predicted proteins | sample OKSTACKMCFT3sol_FD_183021 | JGI IMG/M metagenome (GOLD analysis project Ga0247725, IMG submission 183021) | Subsurface sediment microbial communities from gas well in Oklahoma, United States - OK STACK MC-FT3-sol | ecosystem: Environmental > Terrestrial > Deep subsurface > Rock core/Sediment... | reverse complement strand
GGTCAGTATTCGATGAGGATCAATCAGCAGTGGAGGCTCTGCTTCCGTTGGAGTGGTGGACATGCCTACGACGTCGAAATCTGTGACTACCACTGAGATCGATCCGTCGGATTGGCTGCCCAATCCCACCCCCGGCGACATCCTGCTGGAAGACTTCCTCAAGCCGATCGGCATGAGCCAGAACGCCCTGGCGCGCGCGATCGGCGTGCCGCCAAGGCGGATCAATGAGATTGTGCTCGGCAAGCGCGCCGTCACCGCCGACACCGACCTTCGCCTGACGCGCTATTGGGGAATGTCAGAAGGCTTTTTCCTGCGTCTGCAGAACAGCTACGACCTGATGGAGCAGCGCCGGAAGATGGGCGCGGAGCTCGAGAAGATCACGCCGCGGGCGGCTTGATCCTCTCGGAGCTCAGAGCCCCTTAAGCCACCTTCACTCGCGCCGCGCTTTCCGGAAGGTCCGTGCCGAACGCGCGCTGGAAGAACTCGGCCACCGTGGGGCGCTCGAGCTCGTCGCACTTGTTCAGGAAGGTCAGGCGGAAGGCCAGAGCCACGTCGTGATCGAAGATCTCGGCGTTCTGGGCCCAGGTGATCACGGTCCGCGGGCTCATGACCGTCGAGATGTCGCCGTTCATGAAGGCGTTGCGGGTCATGTCGGCGACGCGGACCATGGCCGCGATCGTGCGCTTGCCCTCGGCGGTGTCGTAGGACGGGTTCTTGGCCAGGACGATCGCCGCCTCGACGTCGTGCTCGAGGTAGTTCAACGTCGTGACGATCGACCAGCGGTCCATCTGACCTTGGTTGATCTGCTGGGTGCCGTGATAGAGGCCCGTGGTGTCGCCCAGACCGATCGTGTTGGTCGTGGCGAACAGTCGGAAATACGGATTGGCGCGGATGACACGGTTCTGGTCCAGCAGGGTCAGCTTGCCGCCGGCTTCCAACACGCGCTGGATCACGAACATCACGTCCGGGCGGCCGGCGTCGTACTCGTCGAACACCAGGGCGATCGGGCGCTGCAGCGACCACGGAAGAATGCCCTCGCGGAACTCGGTGACCTGCTTGCCTTCCTTCAGGACGATGGCGTCCTTGCCGACGAGGTCGATCCGCGAGACGTGGCTGTCCAGGTTCACCCGGACCAGCGGCCAGTTCAGGCGCGCGGCCACCTGTTCGATGTGGGTCGACTTGCCGGTGCCGTGATAGCCCTGGACCATCACCCGGCGGTCCTTGGCGAAGCCCGCGCAGATGGCCTTGGTCGTCTGGGGATCGAAGCGGTAGGCGCTGTCGATCTCCGGCACGTGCGGATCGCGGTGGCTGAAGGCCGGAACCTTCATGTCGCTGTCGACGCCGAACGCGTCGCGCAGCGTCACCCACTTGTCGGGGACCAGGGTGATCAGCGGATCTTGGGCGGAGCTGGTTTCGGCGAACTCGGGCATGCTTTCCGATTAGCGCCTTGACCCAGGGGGAGGGAAGGGGGGCGACGCCCTTTCGGCGTCCTTTCGACGTCGTTTTTTAGGGGGCGGTGATGATCACCGAGGCGATCAGGCCGGTCGCGACGGCCGCCAGGACGAACTGGTCGTCGATCTTGCGCCATTGATAGCCGCGCGGCGGGGCGCGAAGGCCGTGGCGCTTCCAGTCGCCGACATAGTAGGCGCGGTCCAGATAGCGGGCGTCCAGGCGCTGTCCCTTCACCCAGAGGCGATGTTCGCGGAGGTCTCGGCGGGCGTCCCGACGCGCCTGGTCACGGCGCACGTTCTCGTAGATCTGATCCCGCGCGTTGCCATGCCGGTCGTGTTGATGCGCTTGGGCCGCGGCGGCTCCCGCGCCGCCCGCCAGCATCAGCATGGCGACGGAAACCGTCAGAGTGCGTTTCATTTTGGCTTCCTTTGTCCAGGCCGATGGCCTGGAACGCTGCACATGGTCATGGCTGGAACAGTCTTGCTAGGATTAAGTTCATGACTCAAAAGGGGAATGTCTCCCTGTCAGTGATATCGAGCCTGCTTGGGAGAAGCGTCCCGGTGTTTCGTCTGGATGTTCAGAGACTTGTCGCCGCCGCCGTTCGAGAAATCGGCCTGGCTTCGGCCCTGCTGATCGCCGCCCTGGGCGCCATGGCGTTCCTGGCCATCGCCGACGAGGTCGCCGAGGGCGAGACCCACGCCTTGGACCTGGCCGTTCTGCGGGCCCTGCGGGTCGAGGGGCGGCCCGAAGCCCTGGTCGGACCCGAGTGGCTGCACGTCGCGGCCGTCGACGTGACGGCGCTGGGCTCGGTGGCGGTGCTGAGCCTGATCATCCTGCTGGCCTTCGCCCTGCTCGCGTCCCTGCGACGCTGGGGCGAGGCCGTGCTGTTGCTGGGCGGGGCGCTGGGGGGCGTCAGCATCAGCCAAGGGCTGAAGGCGGTGTTCGGGCGCGAGCGGCCGGATCTGGCCTATCGCGCGGTGGAAGCGGTCAACGCCAGCTTCCCCTCGGGCCACGCCATGCTGTCGGCGGTGGTGTTCCTGACCCTGGGCGTTTTGACGGCGCGTTTTTCCGACCGGCGACGGGTCAAGGTGCTGGCGATCAGCGCGGCGGTCCTGCTGAGCCTGCTGGTTGGCGCCAGCCGCGTCTATCTGGGCGTCCACTGGGCCAGCGACGTGCTGGCCGGCTGGAGCGTCGGCGCGGCGTGGGCGATGATCTGCTGGCTGGCGGCCTATCTGGTTCGGCGGCGGATCAAGCCGTCTTCGGCTTCGGACGCCACCTGAGCTCCAGCGTCGTCCACACCGCGCCGGCGAAGTCGCCCAGGCCCACGGCCAGCCAGGCCTTGGGCAGCCAGTCGGCCAGGACGAAGGCGCCGATCACCACCAGCGACAGGACGCGAAGCACGACCGAGGCGCGCATATAGGTCCGCTGGCCCGTCCAGCCGGCCACGTGGTAGCCCATGGCGTAGGCCAGAAGCAGCAGGCCGGCGAACCGCACCCAGGGCGTGGCGGCGGTATCCACCGGCGATTTCAGCAGATGCAGGACCGCGTGAGGGGCGACCGCCAAGGCCAGACCCGCCGTCGACAGCAGGGCGCCCCAGGTCCAGATGCTCCAAGGCTTGCCGAACGGCACCGGCGTCACCGGCGTCGGCGCTTCGACGGGCGCGCGCCACTCCGGATCGCTTTCGGTCATCAAAGAGGTCCTCGCCCGCCGCGTGTCGGCGCGAGACAATGACCCATTCGCGCCGTGCGCCGCAAGGGAGCGAAGCGTGGCGATGGCTCGGATTCACATCCGAAAGCTAAGCGATCCGTCCGGATTGCCCGACGACTTGGGCGATCCGGCGAAGGCGTCGAGATAGGTCGGCGCCAGCAGGGGGCGGAACGCCGACAGCGGCAGGATCAGCTCATAGTCGCCCTCGGCGTAGGGGCCGACCACATAGGGATCGATCAGAACCATCAGGCCGCCGATCTTCCCGGCCTCGGTCGAGGGGGCCAGCGCGAGCGTGGTCTCGGTCCATTTCGGACAGCCGAAGATGTCGTCGGGCGGAGACGCGCCTTCGCGGTGGCGCTTGGCGGCGGCCACGGCCGCGCAGATGGCCTTGTCCAGCGCCTTCATGTCCGCGTCGGCGCGGAACAGGTCGGCGGGCTTGACCTCCTTGTTGGCGGCGGCGTCCCACAGCAGCGCCGCGGCCCCGTGGTTCGGATGGGCGCCGCCGGTGTAGTCGAGCCACATCCCTCGCAGGCTGATCAGCCGGGGTGTAGCCGCCGCCACGGCCCATTGACGCTCGCTAGCGTACTGACGCCACGGGTACTGTCCGTCGTCGGCTTTGCGGTCCGCGTCAGCCTTGGTCGCGAAGGCCCTGAGCTGGGCGGTTTCGCGATCATAGAGCAGGGCGTGCAAGGCTGGATAACGGCCGATCTCGGCCGACAGCGTCAGGCTGACCTCGGCCGCGGGGGCGGCTTGCTTGAAAGCCAGGGGAGGGATGGCGCCGACCGGCGTCTGCGTCTTGGGCGCCTGTGCAGGCTTCCGCGCTTGGGACGCCGGCGGCGACGTTCGATCCTGCTGGCGCTCACACGCGCCCAGCGTCGCGAGCAGGGACAGGGCGACAGCCAGAGCGGCGGCGGGGCTCTTCATCGGCTCAAACTCTCCAGGGGCGCGACTGCGGTCCAGGCGCCTAGACCCGTCCCGCCTTATAGGCCTTGATCACGCGCTGCAGCTTGTGTTCGGCGCTTCGACGGGCGCGCCACTCCGGATCGGCCCGCCGCGCGCCGGCGCGCGACAATGGCCCATTCGCGCCGTGCGCCGCAAGTTTGCCTTGACCGTGTGAGGTCGTCGAAAAACACTCTTTCCGAGAATTCCTGGTCGCCGGGGAGGGGAGCCATGGATCTAGGGGCGTTTTTGATCTCGCATGCTCAGGACGCCATCCTGAGCGATCAGGTGGCGGCCGGCCTGGCGGCGGCGGCCTACAAGGATCCCGCGACGGGGCTCTCGCGGCTTGAGGGCCTGCTGGGCTGGGACATCCTCGAACGGGCCAATGTCCCCGGGGGCTATGACGCGGCGGCGCTTCACCATCCCGCCAGCCGCAGCCTGGTGGTGGTCAACAGGGGCACCGAGGGGATCAAGTCTTTCGCGGACTGGTGGGCCAACATATCGGCTGGCCTGTTCAACGATTCCGACCTGCAGATCGCGCCGGCGGCGACGTTCCTGCGCGAGGCTATCGAATCCTGCCACGACAAGGGTCTGCCCGCTGAAAAGCTTCTGATCACCGGCCACTCGCTTGGCGGCGCGCTGGCCGAGATCCAGGGCATGCTGGCCCGGGCGTTGTCATCCCATGCGCCGGCCGCGATCCGGGTGGTCGGCGTGGCCTCGGCCGGCTTCGCGAACGCCGCCGCCGGCTACGCCCATCGCCAGGGACTGGCCCTGGACCGCGCGGTCGAGCCTTTCATCAAGCACTACGTCCGCGACCTGGATAAGGTGCCGCATCATCCCCTCCGGTCGATCTTCGGAACGGACGTCAAGGTCGCCTCGGTCTGGCAAGCCAAGCGCGCCAAGCCTCCCAAAGGCGACATCTGGGAGTACACCACGACGTTCGATTTCCTGCGCAATCACGACCAGACACTCTATTGCGAGCATCTGTCGCTCGGGCCCGATCATCACCTCTGGTACAGCCAGAAGGCCCGCGCGGTGTCGGTTCGGGACGGAGAATACCCGACCTGGGATCACACCTTCATCATGCCGCCCGACTTCTAGCCGAGCTACGGACCTAGACCAGCCCCGACTTCTGCAGCTGCTTATAGGCCTTGATCACGCGCTGCAGCTTGTGCTCGGCGCTGCGGTCGCCGCCGTTGGCGTCGGGGTGGCAGCGCTTGAGCAGCTCCTTGTACTTGGCCTTGATCGCCGCGCCGTCGGCGCCGGCCTCGAGGTCGAGGTCGGCCAGGGCCTGGCGCTCCAGCTTGCCCAAACCGCGCTCGGCGGCGGTGCGCTGCGATTCGGCGCGGCGCTGCTGGGCGCGGAAGATGCCGAACGGGTCGGCGAAGGCGCGGGCGTCGCGGGCGGCCTGGGCGGCGGCCTCGCGCGAGCGGGCGTCGGCCTTGAAGCTCCAGGTCGGCCGGCCGCCGGTCATGCGCTCGGTTTCCTGCTCGGCCCGGATCTGCGCCTCGGTCATGCCGGCGTAGAAGTTCCAGTTCTTGTTGTACTCGGCCGCGTGGCGCTGACAGAACCAGTAGTGCTGGTCGGGCATGTCGCGCGACTTCGGCGCCTTGGCCGAACCGGGCAGGCGGCAGTCGGGATGGTCGCAGGGCTTCTCGCCCGGCTTCAGGCGCAGGACATCCTCGATATGGTCGTCCTCGCCGTCCTTGGGCGGCCTGACCCGGATGTCATAAAATTTGGGGCGGTACTCGAACGGCCGGCTCATGGCGCTTAGAGTAAGCCCGCGCTATTTCCGTTCAAGGATTGACATGCGGGAGTCGCGTGATGGGCGCCGTTGCGGAAGCTATTCGAGGCAAACTGGAGGCCGCTTTTTCGCCGTCGCGGCTGGAGCTGATCGACGACAGCGACCGCCACCACGGCCACGCGGGCCATAGCGGCGCGGGCGAAAGCCACTTCACCCTGCGCATCGAGGCCGAGGCCTTCGCCGGCAAGGCGCGGGTGATGCGCCAACGCATGGTGATGAAGGCGCTGGCCGACGAACTGGCGGGGCCTGTTCACGCGCTGTCGATCGTCGCCACCGCGCCGGGCGAGGCTTGAGCTCGCGCGCGATTTTGAGCTTGCGCGCCGCCGCCGCGACTGATTGCCTCTCTCCCCGGCGCGATCTTGGCCGGGGCAGGCAGGATTAGCATGAGCGCCGACGTCATTTCCCCGTCCGACACCCTTGAACAAACCGCCGCCGCGGCGTTGCCCGCGCTGCTGGAGCGGTCCTACGCCCGCTACTCCAACTTCACGGTGGCGGCGGCGGTGATCGACGACGAGGGGCGGACCCACTACGGCGTCAATGTCGAGAACGCCGCCTATCCCTCCGGCACCTGCGCCGAGCAGACGGCGATCGGCGCGATGATCACGGCCGGCGGCGCGCGCCGCATCGAAAAGGTGCTGATCGCGGCCGGCTCCGACGCGGTGGTCCAGCCCTGCGGCGCCTGCCGTCAGCGCATCGCCGAGTTCGCCGCCAGGACTTGCGAGATCGTCTCCGTGCAGGGCGGCGCGCCCACCGCCCGGACGCCGTTCTGGACCCTGCTGCCGCAGGCCTTCGGGCCGGTCGACCTGGACCGAGTTTAGCGTCCTTCCGTACGGGTTCGGCGATCGGCGGCATCCGAAAACCGCGCCGCCGTCGCTTCATCCTCAAACGTTACCAAAAAGTCACATTTTCAGCGCCTGTTTGCGACATTTGGAATAATCTTGCTCAAGCCTGACTGTTAAATCTGTGTAATGCGGCCTCAGGCGGGGCATTTTTTACCCCACAAATCGAACACTGTTTGGCCGCTTTTTGGCCTTCTTCTGCCTCAAAGGCCGCGCTGAGCGGGCCCCTCCGCCACAATCTCGACAGAGATCCGCTGGCGAGAGAGGCCGCTGGGCGGCGTCTTTTTTATATATCCGGCGATCTGACGCTGCTCAGGGCCGGATTGATGTAAGGCAAAGCTCCGAACAAGGTGGTTTTGTGCAAAAACATTGCGGCGGCGTGTCGAAGTGCACGAAATTTGACGCTTTCGCCACATTTTGCTCCAAATTACCCTCGTCCGGGCGAGCGCCAGGGGTGACCCCCGCTTAAACGCGGGGGCAAATTATTTCGGGGGTTCTGAAAAAATGAAGTTTGTTTTGTTCGCGGGCGTCGCGGCGAGCGCGGTTCTGGGCGGCGCGGCCTATGCTCAGGAAGCTGGCGGTCAGACGACCGCCGTGACCGAGATCGTCGTCACCGGCTCGCGCATCAAGCGTCCGCAGTTCGACGGGACCATCCCCGGGGTTCAGGTCACCAAAGAAGAGATCATCCAGCGCGGCTTCAACAACGCCTACGACATCGTGCTGAGCCAGCCGCAGGTGGGCTCGGGCGCCAGCCCTTATGGCAGCAACGGCGGTCAGACCTCGAGCCTCGGCGTGGCCTATGCCGACCTGCTGAACCTGGGGCCGCAGCGCACCCTGACGCTGGTCAACGGCCGTCGCATGGTGTCGAGCAACGCCTCCACACTGTTCGTGTCGGGTAACTACGCCGGCTCGCAGGTCGACATCAGCGCCATCCCCGCCCAGATGATCGACCACGTCGACACCCTGACCGTCGGCGGCGCGGCCGCCTACGGCTCGGACGCGATCGCCGGCGTGATCAACTACATCATCAAGGACCGTTTCGTCGGCGCCGAAGCGCGTGCGGCGTTCCGCACCACCGACAAGGGCGACGCCAACCGCTACAGCTTCAACGCCATCTATGGCTCGAACCTGTTCAACGACCGCGCCAACCTGGTCGTCTCGTTCGAATACACCAAGACCGACGCCCTCTACGCCGACGACCGCCCGTGGTACATCGACACGGCGACCTCGGTCACCAACGCCTTTAACGGCGCCAAGCGCAACCCGAACTTCTCGCCGACCGCCGCGATCGACGTCGCCAACCTGAACAACGGCGCGTTCCTGCGCACGTCCGACGACGGCATTCCGTCGACGGCCTATGCCTATAACTCCCGCACGGCCATGCAGTGGGCCTCGGGCGTCGCCTTCGCCCCGACCTCGGGCACGAGCGCCTGCGCCCAGAAGATCGTCGGCGTGAACTCGTGCGTCGCCGGCGGCGGCCTGATCACCTCGAACCTGCAGCTGGTCCCCGGCATCCCGACCGGCAACGGCATCTACGCGGGCACTCTGACCGCGGGCATGTTCCCGAACTTCGCGCCCGCCACGCTCCCCTCGACCGTCACTGCGGCGCAGGTGTTCGCCAAGTACGGTGTCACGGCGCCGACCGGCCTCACGGGGACCCAGCTGAACACGCTGGCCCTCAACGTCCTGCAGAGCAAGCTGCCGACCCTGCGGGAATACCTGCTGGCGAACCCGAACACCGACATCAACCTGATCGTCGGCTCGCTGTACACGAACATGCCGCGCGTCGCGAACACCGACCCGCGCACCAGCGCCCTGTTCCCGTTCATCGCCAAGCCGGTCCGCTTCACCGATGCGGGCGAGGCCGTGAACTGGTCGTTCGCCAATATCGGCGCGACCGACCAAGGCACGATCAGCGCCGCGCCGGGCACGAAGGGCTATGACAACAGCCGTTACACCCTGATCCAGAACGCCCAAAAGCGTAAGGTCGGGACGCTGTTCGGCACCTTCGACGTCAATGACCACCTGACGTTCTACACCCAGAACATCTTCTCGTCGGTCTCGACGCGCCTGCCGCGCAACGCCGTGTCGTCGAACAGCGTCACCAGCACGGGCGTGGAGACGTCGGGTCTCTACCTCAGCATCAACAACCCCTATCTGAGCGCGACGTCGCGTCAGGTCCTGCGTGACTCCGGCGCGGTCAACACCGCCGGCAACTTCCTGCTGTCGCGCACCAACCAAGACCTGCTGGGCGACAACCCGCTGTGGGGCAAGACCGACACCAGCAACCTAGTCAACGGCCTGAAAGGCGACTTCGACCTGCTGGGCCGCAACTGGACCTGGGACGCCTCGTACACCTGGGGTCGTTCGAGCGGCCGCGTCGACTTCAACAGCATCAAGGACATCGAGTACAACCTCGCCATCGACACGACGCTGGACGCCAGCGGCAAGATCGTCTGCCGCGCCCAGACCAACCCTTCGGCCTATCTGGGCAAGTCGCCGAACGGCGTGACCGCCAACCTGGTCGATCAGCCGGGCGCGAACGGCGTGATCACCAAGACGCCGTACACCCCGGTCGTCACGCAGTCGATGATCGACAGCTGCCAGCCGCTGAACCCGTTCGGCTATGGTCAGATGTCGGCCGCGGCTCGCGCCTATGTGACCACGCCGCAGTTCTACGCCTTCGAGAACACCCAGACCTTCCTGCAAGGCTCGATCAGCGGCGATCTGTTCAACCTGCCGGCGGGCCCGGTCGGCGTGGCCGTGTCTGGCGAACGCCGCACGACCAACAACGACTACTGGGTCGACAATATCTCGCAGTACGGCCGCACCCGTTCGGCCGCGATCGCGCGCACCGCGTATGAGACCACCGCTCAGGAATACGGCGTCGAGCTGAACATCCCGCTGCTGGGCGGCGACTTCAGCCTGCCGTTCGCCGAGCGTCTGGACATCAACCCGGCGGTCCGCTGGTCGAAGCAAACCGGCAGCGCGCCGAGCTTCGTCAACGCCCTCGGCAAGACGATCAACCCGGACTACGACGGCGACACCGCCAAGATCTGGTCGCTGGCCGGCACCTTCCAGCCGATCAAGGACATCAGCTTCCGCGGCAACATCACCCGCTCGATCCGCCAGCCGGACGGCGTGGAACTGTTCCTCGGCGGGCAACCGGCGTTCACGACGCCGGCCGATCCCTGCTCGACCGCCAACATCGGCGGCGGTTCGAACCCGGCCAACCGCAAGGCCAACTGTATCGCTGCTGTGAAGGCCGCCGGTTACGCCGTCACGGACGCCGACGCCCTGAACTTCCTCAATAGCTACAGCCCGCCTTCGCTGTCGCTGCTGGGCGCCCGCTTCGGCAACATGGGCCTGAAGCCTGAAAAGGGTGAAAGCTGGACCGCTGGCGTCGTCCTCGCGCCGCGCTTCATCCCGGGCCTGCGGATGTCGATCGACTACGCCGACATCAAGCTGAAGGACCAACTGAGCCGCGTGTCGCTGGATCAGCTGTCGGCCTACTGCTACGACTCGGCCGTCTATCCGAACAATCAGGCCCAGTTCGGCACCAACACCTGCGACGCCTTCGCGCGTTACACGTCGGGCGCCGAACCGACGTCAAACCTGAAGTTCGCGATGAAGGATGGCTGGAGCTCAAGCTATCTGAACCTGGGTCAGAGCACCATCCGCTCGGTCAACGCCGTGGTCAGCTACCGCTTCAACCTGGCGGAACTGGTCCGTCAGGATGGTGACCTGGGCCGGATCTCGATCAACAGCAACGTGTTCCGCACCCTGGAGTCGACCTTCAGCCCCACGGGCCTGTCGTCCGACAACCAGTACTATCTGGGCGCGTTCAACCCGAGCAACAACACAGGCGCTTCGGTGCCGCGTTGGCAGTCGAACACGACGATCGCCTACAGCCTGAAGAAGTTCACGACCAGCGTGAACATCGGCACGGTCAGCGACACGATCCGCTTTAGCGGTTCGACGCCGGCCACGATCGAAAACAACGCCTACCTGACCCGCAAGGGCTATGCGGTCTACAACCTGTACTTCGGCTACGATCTGACCGAGAAGCTGCAGCTGCGCTTCAACGTCAACAACGTCGCCGACAAGCGGTTTGAAGACCAACGCGACGGCACGATCTACAGCACGGCCGGCCGCACCTGGCAGTTCGCGATCAACGCCAAGTTCTAAGCAGGCGCTCGGACCGGGCTCTTTCGGGAGCCTGGTCCGAAGATCTCGACAGCAGAGCAAAAAAGAGGCTCCCGTCGCGAGGCGGGAGCCTTTTTCATGGACGGGAACGGCGGAGCGCCGCGCCCATCAAATGCGGTTTGGCCTTAGGCCGTCTGCGCGACCAGGCCTTCTAGCACCCGACGCAGGTCGGCCTCGCGGAAGGGCTTCTGCAGCACGGCCGAGCCCTTGTGGTCCTCGCTGATGCCGGCCTCGCCATAGCCGCTGGCGAAGGCGAAGGGCACGCCCCGGGCGCGCAGGGCGTCGGCGACCGGGAAGATCGGGCGGCCGCCCAGGTTCACGTCCAGCAGGGCCGCGTCGATGTCGGCCGAGCCGGCCAGCTTCAAGGCTTCCTCGATCTCGGCGGCGGGGCCGACGACCGTGCAGCCAAGGTCGGTCAGCATGTCCTCGACCAACATGGAAACGAGCGCTTCGTCTTCGACGACCAGCACCTTCAGGGACGAGAGTGTCTTCATAGATCAGGGCTCCAGCGCGCGCAGAGGCAGCGCCATGTGGCAGACGAGTCCAGAAGCATCATAAGTCAGCTCGACCCCCCCGGATAGCTCCGCCGCGAGGCCGCGTTCAAGAAGCCGCGCGCCAAAGCCGCGGCGGGTGGGAGTCTTGACCGTCGGGCCGCCCCGCTCGGCCCAGGTCAGGCGCAAGAGATTGGGCTCCAGACGCCAGGAGACGATCACGCGGCCGTCCGGGACCGACCAGGCGCCGTACTTGACGGCGTTGGTCGCCAGCTCGTGGACCCCCATGCCTAGGGCCACCGCCGCCTTGGGATTGAGGCGCAGGTCCGACACGTAGTCGAAGGTCACGCGATCCTCCCCGGCCATGGCGTGCAGCTCGCTGTCGAACACCTCGCGCAGGCTGGCGCCTTCCCAGCTTTCGCGGGTCAGGAGGTCATGGGTGTGGGACAGGGCGATCAGGCGGGCTTCGAACGCCTCGCGGAAGAATTCGGGCGAGGCGTTGGAGCGCAAGGTCTGGGCCGCGATCGACTGCACCGTGGCCAGGCTGTTCTTGACCCGGTGGTTCAGCTCGTTGATCAGCAGCTTCTGGCGTTCCTCGGCGCGCTTGCGCTCGGTGATGTCCAGCGAGACCCCGGCGAGGCGCCGCACGCCGCCGTCATCGGCGGTCTGGGCCGCGCGGCCCCGGGCGTGCAGCCAGCGCAGCTCGCCGTCGGCGGGCAGGATCACGCGGTATTCGACGTCATAGTCCGCGCCGTCGCGGATCGCGCTCTCGATCGCGGCCATGATGCGGGGACGGTCTTCGGGATGGATCGTGGCGATCAGGTCCGCGAAGGTGAAGGACTGGTCGGGGCGGCGGCCGTAATTGGCCTTGCACAGGTCCGACGCTTCATAGGCCCGGGTGGCCACGTCCAGGTCCCAGGAGCCCATGCGCCCGGAGTCCAGCGCGAACTTCAACCGCTCCTCGGCGCGACGCCGC
>Ga0247725_1001393_pt1 | contig 12421 bp, 15 predicted proteins | sample OKSTACKMCFT3sol_FD_183021 | JGI IMG/M metagenome (GOLD analysis project Ga0247725, IMG submission 183021) | Subsurface sediment microbial communities from gas well in Oklahoma, United States - OK STACK MC-FT3-sol | ecosystem: Environmental > Terrestrial > Deep subsurface > Rock core/Sediment... | reverse complement strand
CCGTAACGCTCCAGCATCCGGCGCCAACCCAAGTAGTTCTTCAGGTAGTGCGTCGCCACGCCATGGAACCGCTCCATCCACTCTTTCAACCGATGGTGATATCCGTTCACATGCTGGATGTGATACGCACCGACTACCCGTTCGCCTTGACGATTGCGCACCACCTGATGGGTTATACCCTGTTCCTTGCTGAAACAGGCATACACACCCGCCCCATCGCTACACAGCACCGCATCCGGTGACACCAACGGCTTCAACACCGCGATGACCGTCTCGGCATCTATTTTCTCCAACTGGAAATCCGCATGGTGGCCTGCACGGTCTTGTACCACCATCACCGGGATGTAATCTGGCCCGGTTCCACGAGTTCGACCTTTACCACCGCGATGACGTGGTGGACGCGGCAGTCCCCGCTGCCCCTTGAACGATTCAAGGAAGAAGGTCTCATCCACCTCAACAATGCCCTCTTCCCGGGTGGCCTGATGGGTTGCCATCGCGCGCAAGAATCGGTGACGCCAGAGGAACGCGGTGTTTTTGCTGACCCCACAGCGCTGCGCGGCCTGGCGGACAGTCAGTCCTTCGATGAGAGCTTGCGCGTAGTCTTCCCAGCACTGTGCTTTACGCAATCTGGCCAAGGGCGTCTTGGTCAGAACGGTGCTGGTGCGCAGACACAGTTTGCAACGGTAGCGGCGCAGTCCCCGACTCCATCCCCAAGGCGCCAGCTGGGTAACATCGGCCTGACAATGGGGGCAGCCACTGCATGCCGGTAACTGAGTATTGAGCGAGGTAATGGTGTGGGGTGCAGTAAGCTCCTGCTGAGCAACACGGCGCTGGCGCAGGGTTAACTGGGGAAAAAGGGACAACAGGTGTTGAAAGGCTGGGGTATCCATGATGGTAGACCTCAAGGTGATGGCCTACTTCAAGATTAGCCTTTCAACACGTAATTGGGACAGAGCCATTGATATGGCCAGCCTCACCGGCATCGAACAGCGGTACCTGCCACTGGCGACTCCAGTATTCGGCCCGTTCAAAGCTCATCCAGGGATCGTTGCGGCTGGCCACCAGCTGGGCCGACACCTGCAGCGGCCCGGCCAAGGCCTCATCCGCAATGCCAAAACGGGCGGGATCGGCGGGCGCCACCAGAAAGATCGAGGCTACCTTCTCCGGCTGTAAGCGGGCCGCCGCGATGGCGGTCAGGGCACCGAAAGAGTGGGCCACCAGATGGACCCGGCTGCGGCGACGTTTCAGCTTGCTCGCCAGCTTGGCACTCCAGACCCTGAGGTCTGGCTTGTCCCACGGTAGCCCGGTCATCCGCTGCCATTGGGGAAAATGATCGTGCCAGCGGCTCTGCCAGTGATCCGGCCCACTGTTGTGCAGACCGGGAACCAGGAGGAGCTTGTTCATCTTGGTGCTCCTATCGGCTGGCACAGGGGCCAGTTCAGTGATGGATAACGAAGCTATCAACGACCCGGCTGATAGATCTGGTCAAACAGACCGCCCTGGGCGAAGTGTTTCTTCTGGGCTTTCTCCCAATCCCCTTCCAGATCCTTGACGGTAAAGAGGGCAAGCTGCGGGAACTGGGCTGCCGTCTCCTTCAGGATCGCCGGGTTGCTGGGGCGATAGTGATGTTTGGCGACGATATGCTGCCCCTCGTCAGAGTAGAGATAATCGAGATAGGCCTTGGCCACCGCTTCGGTACCGTGCTTCCTGGCCACCTTGTCCACCACCGCGACCGGCGGCTCCGCCAGAATGGAGACCGAAGGCACCACCAGCTCGAACTTGTCGCTGGCACCCGCCTGACCAAGCACCAGCAGGGCTTCGTTCTCCCACGCCAGCAGCACGTCACCGAGACCGCGCTCGGTAAAGCTGGTGGTGGCACCGCGGGCGCCTGAGTCCAGCACCTTCACGTTCTTGAATAGATCGCCAACAAACTGCTTGGCCCCCTCTTCACTGCCGCTCTTCTTCAGGGCATACCCCCAGGCGGCCAGATAGTTCCAGCGTGCCCCGCCGGAGGTCTTGGGGTTGGGAGTCACGATGGCGACATCCTTGCGCACCAGATCATCCCAATCCTTGATCTGCTTGGGATTGCCCTTGCGCACCAGGAAGACAATGGTGGAGGTATAGGGCGAGGCGTTGTTGCCGAGTCGGCTCTGCCAGTCGGCAGCGGTCAGCCCCGCCTTGGCGATGGCGTTGACATCGTAGGCGAGCGCCAGCGATACCACGTCGGCCTCCAGTCCATCCACCACGGCGCGGGCCTGTTTGCCGGAACCACCGTGAGACTGGCTCACCACCACGTCGTCACCGGTTTTGGCCTTCCACTCCTTGGCAAAGGCGGCGTTGTACTCCTGAAACAGCTCGCGGGTCGGATCGTAAGAGACATTGAGCAGGCGGATCTCGGCGGCATTGGCCTGACCAAATGCCAGCAGAGAGAGCAGGGTCAGGGCGGTCATTCGCAGTTTCATGGTGATTCTCCATATCTTGTTGGGTTGAGAACAGCATGCCGTGGAGTTGTTATGCCCTGAAGAAAGAAATAACTCTTTGCTTATCTCTTTTTCTCATATCAACTCAGCCACCCGCACCGGGAGCCGGACGCAGACTCTGTGAGCCATGCCCCTCTGCCTGCTTACGTCCTGTGCCATCATGGGAACAAGGCAGGCAGATGACGAAAAGGAAGTCGTTATGTGGATCAATGCAGAACCGGTCAACGGAGCCCTGGTCTCGCTGGCCATCGGCCTTATCATCGGGCTGGAGCGGGGCTGGCAGGTGCGCCAGCTGGGGGATAACCAGCGCATCGCCGGGATGCGGACCTACGGCCTCATCGGCCTGCTCGGCGGGGTATGCGGTTTGCTGCTGCCCACTCTGGGCCCCTGGCTACCGCTGCTCGGCCTGCTGGCGGTGGTGATCGGTTGCGGCCTCTCGGTCTGGCTGGCCCAGCGCTGGCAAGGGGAGTTCGGCCTCACCAGCTCGGTAGCCATGCTGCTCACCTATTTGCTGGGGCTGATGTCGGTACTGCTGAGCCCGAGCGAAGCGGTTGCCTGCGCCGTGCTGGCCGCCCTGTTGATGGGTTTGAAGGGACAGATCCAGCAGGGGATGCTGTTTCTCAGCGAGACCGAGTTTCACGCCACCCTGCGCTTTCTGCTTATCTCGCTGGTGCTGTTGCCGGTGCTGCCCAACGAGGAGATGGGGCCCCTCGATGCCTTCAATCCCTTCAAGATCTGGCTGATGGTGGTGGTGATCGCCGGCATCTCGTTTTGTGGCCACTTCGCGGTGCGCCTGCTCGGCACCCGCGCCGGGCTGGTACTCACCAGCATACTGGCGGGATTGGCCTCCTCCACCGCCCTAACCCTGCAGTTCGCCCGCCTCAATAAGGAACAAGGGGGGCTGGAGCGGCTGCTGGCCACCGGCATCCTGCTGGCAGGGGCCACCATGTGGCTGCGGCTGCTGGTACTGGTGCTGCTCATTCACAGCGAACTGGCGATGCGCCTCATCGCCCCCCTGCTGCTGCTGGCCACCACAGTCTACGGCTGTGCCTTCTGGTTCTGGCGTCAGCGCGAGGAGCTGACTGACGGCCCGGTACAGCCGGAAACCAGCAACCCGCTCGATCTGGCCACTGCCATCAAGTTCGGCCTGCTGCTGGCACTGATCGGCTTTATGGCCACCCTGTTGCAGAGCAAGGTGGGCAACTCCGGGGTCTACCTGCTGGCGCTAGTTTCGGGGATCACCGATGTGGACGCCATCACGCTGTCGCTCTCCCAGCTCTCCCACAAGGAGCTGGCACTGGAGGTCGCCGCTCGCGGCATCCTGCTGGCCGGGCTGGTCAACTCGCTGGTGAAGGGGCTGCTGGCCCTCGGCATCGGCGGTCGCAGTCTCGGGCTGCGGGTATTGCTCCCCTACTTCGTCTCGGCCCTGCTGATCCTGCCCCTCGTCTGGCCCGCAGGTTGACGGGGATCACCTGCAACAAGTGACAGACTGACGGCGCCCCTGACAGTCACGTATACTGCCTGCTCTTGCAGCATGAGGAGGTAGCAATGGCGAGCGACTGGGACAAGGTACTGGCTGGCGGGGCACTGGATAGCCAGAGCGAGGAGATAGCCAACGACCGGATCCGCGGTCAGGCGTTGCTGGCCCGGCTCAATGGTTCATCGGCGGGCGATGCCTCTTTGCGCCAGCAGATCTGCCGCGAGCTGTTCGGCCACTGCCCCGACTCCTGCTGGATCAGCACGCCGTTTACCTGCGAATTTGGCCGCAACATCCACATCGGCGAGAAGACCTTCTTCAACTTCAACGTCACCATTCTCGACGTGGGCGAAGTGCACATCGGCAGCCATGTGCTACTGGCCCCCAACGTGCAGATCTACACCGCCACCCACACCATGAACTATCTGGAGCGACGCAACTGGACCGCCTACAACAAGCCGGTGCGGATCGGTGACGACTGCTGGATTGGCGGCGGCGCCATCATCTGCCCCGGCGTCACCATAGGGCCGCGCTCCATCATTGGCGCCGGCGCCGTGGTGACCCGCGACATCCCGGCTGACTCGGTAGCAGTAGGCAATCCGGCCAAGGTGATCCGCACCCTCAAGCAGGACGAGGAGCGCTGCTGGGAGCTGGCCCAATGATGGCGCTGGCGCTGCTGCCACTGGGCGCCGCCCTCTGGCTCGGCCTAGGCGAACAGCAGTGGTGGCCGCTGGTCGCACTGCTGACCATGAGTCTGCTGACAGTGGCAGCCTACGCCTGGGACAAGCGGCAGGCGGTACGGGGTGAATGGCGCATTCCCGAATCTAGGCTCCATCTGCTGGAGCTGTGCGGCGGCTGGCCGGGGGCACTGGTGGCCCGCCAGTGGCTGCGTCACAAGACCCAGAAGCGCAGCTACCGGCTGGTCTTCTGGTTTATCGTGCTGTTGCACCTCACCCTGTGGGCGCTCTGGGTCGGTCGGCCACTCTGGCAGCAATAGCTGTCTGCGTCACAAAGGGACAATGGGCCCCATTGCGGCCAATTGGCGGCTATGAGAAAACAGAACGGATCCCATCAGCGTTTTCGCCGTTTATGACGACTGTATTTATAACGACAAGGAGTCGTGACATGACCATGTGGACAGGCATAGTCCTGATCGTATTTATCAGCGTATTGTTCGGATATCTCGGCAAGCGGGCCCGCTATCAGATGGGGGATGCCCGCATCACCGACCGCCTCGGCAAGCAGGATATGATCATCAGAGAATTGCAGGAGCGGATCGCCAATCTGGAGGCGATCGTCATTGAGGAAGAAAAACGGCGTCCGTTCCGGGAGCTGTGATTTTTCGCCATCAGGCGTCAGATAACCAAAATTCAAATCAAAGAAAGAGGGCTGCATGATGCAGCCCTCTGTCGTTTCAGCAGACTCAGATTGCCAGCGGCAGCAACTCGGCATAGTCGCGGATCGCCGGAAAAGCGGTGATGCTCTGCTCCGGCTTGCAGCTATCCGGATTCTGGATCGCCAGCTGATAGCCGATGCCATAGTCGGCGGCGGCCCGCAGGATCCGCTCGCTGTCATCCACAAACAGGGTGCGGGCCGGATCGAACGCCAGCCGCTCGGCCAGTGCCTGCCAGCAGTGCTGGCTCTCCTTCGACCAACCCAGTTCGTGGGTGCTCACCATCAGATCCAGATGCTCGGCAAGACCGAGTTGCGCATCCTTCACCGACAGGCTGGCGGGGTGGGCGTTGGTGAAAAGCACCAGCTGCTTGCCCGCGGCGCGCAGCTCGGCCAGAAAGGGGATGGCGTGGGGACGCCACTGGATCTTCGCCAGCAGCTCCTGCTTGAGGGCGCGAATATCGAGCCCCAAGGTCTCGCTCCAGTAATCCACGCAGTACCAGTTGAGGGTGCCGTTGACGGCGTGATAGTGGACGTCGATCTGCGCTTTGGCTTCATCCAGCGGCAGACCGAGCCGCTCGGCGTAACGCTCTGGCACCAGCTGCTGCCAGAGGTGGTTGTCAAAATGCAGATCGATCAGGGTGCCATCCATATCGAGCAAGACGGTGTCTATCTGGTGCCAGGGCAAGGTGGTGGAGCAGGAGTGTGGCATCGGGCCTCTTGATCGCGGATCTCGGAAAACGGGGCGGCAGTATAACGGATTTTTCCTCCCCCTTTGCCATCCCTGGCCCGTGGTGTTCGGTGTGAGAGTCGTTTACTCTTGAAGCACGATTTTTTAACGAGCAGCCAGCGTCCGATGAGCGACCCCCACAAGAGCAAACCCGAGCACATCTCAGCCGACCAACTGGATCACCCCAAGAGCAAGCCGGAGATCCTCAAGGCCGAGATCGTGGCCGAGAGTCGGCTGTTCAGAGTGGAATCCCTCCACCTCAAATTCTCCAACGGCGAAGAACGGGTCTACGAGCGGATGCGCGGCGGCAATCGTGGCGCCGTCATGGTGGTGCCGCTGTTCGATGAGCAGACCCTGCTGCTGGTGCGCGAATATGCCGCCGGCACCCACTCCTACGAGCTGGGCTTTCCCAAGGGGCTGATCGACCCGGGCGAAGATGCCTTCGAGGCAGGCAACCGGGAGCTGATGGAAGAGGCGGGCTTTGGCGCCAACAGCCTGACCCTGCTCAAACAGGTGTCGCTGGCGCCGGGGTACTTCTCCAGCCGGATGGACATTTTACTGGCGCGGGATCTCTTCCCCGAGCAGCGGATCGGCGACGAACCCGAACCGCTGGAGGTGATCCCCTGGCCACTCAACCGGATCGATGAATTGCTGGCGCGGCCCGACTTCACCGAGTCGCGCAGCATCAGTGCCCTGCTCTTGGCCCAGAAGTGGCTGGCGGAGCAGGCAGAGTAGCCCGCAGACGGGCAGTTAACAGACAGAGGATAACGAGATGCAGGAGTTGTTGGCCTGGGTGCCGGGGGTCAAGGAGATTGCCCGCGAAGCCGGAAGGATCCTTCACGACATCTATCACGGCGGTCAGTTCGAGCGTCAGCTGAAGGAGGATGCGACCCCGGTCACCAGTGCCGATCTTGCTGCCGATGCCTACCTCAAACAGGCGCTCTCGGCGCTCACCCCCCATGTACCGGTGCTGACCGAAGAGGCGGCCGACATCCCCTTCAGCCAGCGCGCCAACTGGCGGCAATACTGGCTGGTGGATCCCCTCGACGGCACTGGCGAATTTATCGCGGGCAGCGGCGACTTCGCCACCCTGATCGCCTTGGTGCGGGACAATGTGCCGGTGCTCGGGGTCATCTATGCTCCCGAGTCCAACGTGCTCTACTGGGCGGTGCGCGGCTACGGCGCCTTCAAGGAGGTGAATGGCGAGGTGTTGCCCATCAGCGCCATGCACCACGAGCATGACCAGCCTGACTCGCTGGTGGTGGCCATCAGCCGCCGCCAGAAGCTGGAGAACCTCACCCGCCGCCTCAACCCGGCCATCAACTACGAGCTGATCCCACTCGGCTCCAGCTCCCTCAAATCCTGTCTGGTGGCGGAAGGGGCGGCCGATTGCTACGTGCGACTCGGCCCTACCGGCGAGTGGGATACCGCCGCCGCCCAGTGCATCGTCGAGGCGGCCGGTGGCCGCATCCTCAGCCTGGCGTTGCAGCCACTCAGTTACAACGAAACCGAGTCGCTGGAGAACCCTGACTTTATCGTGATGGGGGATCCGGATCTCGCCTGGGGCAGCATTCTGGCCCACTAAACGGATAGCGATATCATCACAGCAGACAAGCAGGCGGCCCGATGGCCGCCTGCTTTTTCAGGGAAGTTGCCCCGGGTGATGGCCGGTGTGATCCGCTGGTCAAGGTGCTCTTGAACAGCGTGATACGCTGGCAAAGCGGCAAAATGATAGTGAAACATCACAATCGGTCGGCGAGAAATGGTGCGATTTTTCACGTAATTCTGAAAACACCTGATTAGCCAAAATAAAAAAATGATAGCCGATCAAATTTTAGTTTTATATTTCACAAAAATCACCAATGTCAGTTTTGTTGCATTCTGTGACCCAGATTACATTCCCAATCTCGCTGGCTAAACCCCGCAATGGCAGTGATATGTTTCAGTCTCGCTTTTTGAGAATTAAATCCCGATAAACCACAATTAACTCAGATTAAAACACTAACAAAAAGTGAATTAGTAATGAGTTTATCTGTAGAGGCTACCAAGGAGCTACCCGGTTCCTGCTCCACCACTGCCAGCATCACTCGCTGGCGCCGTCACGACACCCACTGGGTTATCAGCCTGTTTGGCACCGCCGTTGGTGCAGGTATCCTGTTCCTGCCCATCAATCTGGGTCTGGGCGGCATCTGGCCTCTCGTCATCGTCGCGGTACTGGCAGGCCCCATGACCTTCCTCGCCCACCGCGGGCTGGCGCGCTTCGTGCTTTCCTCGTCACGCCCCCACGCCGACTTCACCGAAGTTGCGGAGGAGCACTTCGGCAAAATGGCCGGCCGCCTTATCTCGGCGCTCTATTTCCTCTCCATCTTCCCGATCCTGCTCATCTACGGGGTCGGGCTGACCAATACGGTAGAGAGCTTTATGGTCAACCAGCTCGGCATGGCGACCCCGGATCGGGTGATGCTCTCCGGCGTGCTGGTGTTCGCCATGATCGCCGTGATGCTGGCGGGTGAGAAAGCGATGCTGCGCGCCTTCGCCTTTATGGTCTATCCGCTGGCGGCCATTCTGGCGGCCCTCTCCTGCTACCTCATTCCCCAGTGGCAATGGCCGGAAGTGACCGCGTTTGAAGGAGTCAGCTTCATCAACACCGTCTGGCTGGCGCTGCCGGTGACCGTGTTCGCCTTCAGCCACGCCGCCGCCATCTCCGGCTTTGCCAACGTGCAGCGTCGTGAATATGGCGAGCAGGCGGAAGCCAAGAGCGGCCTGATCCTGCGCAACACCACAGTGATGCTGGTGGGCTTCGTGCTCTTCTTCGTCTTCTCCTGCGTGCTGAGCCTCTCGCCAGCCCAGCTGGCTGAAGCCAAGGCCCAGAACGTCTCTGTGCTCTCCTATCTCGCCAACATCACCGATAACCCGGTGATCGTGACTCTGGGGCCGCTCATCGCCTTTATCGCCATCAGCTCCTCCTTCCTCGGTCACTTCCTCGGTGCCCGCGAAAGCCTGAAAAGCCTGATCGCCAAGCCCACCGGCCTGCCGCTGGCCAAGGCGGACAAGGTCGGTATCGCCCTGATGTTCTTCTCTATCTGGGGTGCCGCCGTCATCAACCCGGGCATTCTGGGGCTGATGGAGACCCTCTCCGGCCCGGTCATCGCCATGATCCTGTTTATCATGCCGGTGATTGCCATCTACAAGGTGGAGGCGCTGGCCCGCTTCCGTCACGGCTGGACCAACGGCTTTATCCTGCTGACCGGTTCGCTGGCGGTATCGGCGCTGATCTTCAGCCTGTTGAAGTAACGACTCGCAACAGAAAACAAAAAGAGAGGCGACCTTGGGTCGCCTCTCTTGTCTCTGTTCGGGTGTGAGCTCAGCCCAGCCTGGCGCCGTTCTCCACCGCCTGCTCGGGGATGGCCATCACTACGGCGCCATCCGGCCGGTAGAAACCGGTCAGCAGAAACTCCGACTGAAACGGGCCGATCTGCTTGGTCGGGAAGTTGACTACGGCGATGATCTGGCGGCCCACCAGCTGCTCTGGCTGGTAGAGAGCGGTGATCTGGGCACTGCTCTTGCGAATCCCCAGTTCAGGGCCAAAATCCGCCCACACCTTGTAGGCCGGTTTGCGCGCCTCGGGGAACGGCTCGACCCGCACCAGGGTACCCACCCTCAGCTCCACCATCTCGAAATCCTGCCAGCTAATCGTCTCCATTTCGGCTCCAGTTTATCGTGCACCTTGCATGACCCGCAGCATGGCCCAAAGAGAGCATCCCGTCTTCGGCGATCAGCCGTTTCGTTACGGCAGGCGGCCGTTTTGCTGGCGCCAGAGGAACGGAGTGAGCCCGGTCTCGGCCAGGAAGCGCTCGCCGAAGGCCCCCTGATTCTGGTAACCGCAGCGGCTGGCAATCTCCCCAACGGGCAGTTGCGTACCGGCAAGCAGGGTGCGCGCCAGCGCCATGCGTCGACTGCGAATGTAGTGGGAGACGCTCATCCCTAACTGCTGGCGAAAGGCGAGCTTGAACTGGCTCTGGCCAAGGCAGGCGATGGCGGCGAGTTGCTGATTGGTCAGCGGGGCAGCGAGGTTGGCATCGATGTGGCGTTGCACCTTGAGGATGCGGGCGGCAAGACGCGGCGTGGCAGTGCTCTGCATCCCCTGCCCTTCCGCAAGCAGGGAGAGCCACACCTGTTCCATGCCCGCCACCTGCCGCCCCTCGGCCACCATGCGGTGCAGAAACGCGAGGTAGTGGCGCTGGGGCTCATCCAGCTCGATAAAGGGGTGAGCTGCCAGATCTCCGGGCAGCCAGTCGCTCTCCTGCACCAGAAACGAAAGCGCAGGATCAGCGGCGTAGTCGTGTCGCTCGCCGGGGGCGATGACGCAGGCAGAACCGGGGGCAAGCCGGCGCCCATGGCCCTGCACTTCGATCTCGAGGGGGCCATCGAGGGGGATCACCAGCTGGGCAAAGTCGTGACTATGGCTGCAGACGTGGTGGTGATAGTGGCGCAGGCTGAAGCGGGACATGGCAGATAGCAATGACGCGGCTAGGGCCGCGTCATTGGGGGTTATTCCTTGTCGAAATCTTCGATCTCTTTGCCCAGCGCTTCCATGATGGCGCGCGCTTCGGCCGGGACACTGTCCGGTTGATCCTTGCGCAAATCTTCGTCGCAAGGGAGCGGCTGGCCGGTGAAAGCGTGCAGGAAGGCTTCACAGAGCAGCTCGCTGTTGGTCGCATGACGCAGGTTGTTCACCTGACGGCGGGTGCGTTCATCGGTCAACACCTTCAGCACCTTGAGCGGGATCGAGACGGTAATCTTCTTGACCTGTTCGCTCTTCTTACCGTGTTCCGCGTAGGGGCTGACGTAGTCGCCGTTCCACTCTGTACCCATGATCCACCTGTTCTCATTTAGCCGTGAGCGCGGATTTTAACCCTTAAGGAATTTAATGGCAATCCAACAGCAAAGCCATTTAGACGTCTAGAAGTGTTGACGGCCTTTTTAAGCTGGCGTAGTGTGGTTCACCATGAGCCTGCAACGGCGGGATGGCGCGTGGCAGAAACAGCATGCCAGCGTGTGAAGAGACATCAAGGAGAGTGACATGACCCACAAGGCCACCCAAGCAGTACGCACCGGGATTGAGACAGACACACAGCACGGTGCCGTGGTGCCGCCCATCTACCTCTCCAGCAACTACACCTTTGCCGACTTTGGCGAGCCTCGTCAATACGATTATGCCCGCTCCGGCAACCCGACCCGCACCAATCTGGCGGACGCGCTGGCGGCGCTGGAAGGGGGCGCCGGCGCCGTGGTGACCGGCACCGGCATGGGGGCTGTCCATCTGGTGACCACCACCCTGCTCAAGGCGGGGGATCTGCTGATCGCCCCCCACGACTGCTACGGCGGTACCTGGCGCCTGTTCGAGTACCTGGCCGCCAAGGGCCACTACCGGGTGCAATTCGTCGATCAGGGGGATGCGGCGGCACTGGCCGAAGCGCTGGCCCAGCAGCCCGCGCTGGTGTGGGTGGAGACTCCCTCCAACCCGCTGCTGCGGGTGGTGGACATCGCCGCCATCGCCGAGGCGTCCCACGCGGCGGGGGCCAAGGTAGCGGTGGACAACACCTTCCTCTCGCCACTGCTGCAACAGCCGCTGGCGCTGGGGGCGGACCTGGTGGTGCACTCCACCACCAAGTACATCAACGGCCACTCCGACGTGGTGGGCGGGGTGGCGATCGCCAAGGATCCCGAGCTGGCCGACTCCCTGGTGTGGTGGGCCAACTGTCTGGGACTCACCTCCGGGGCGTTCGACTCCTACCTCACCCTGCGCGGCCTGCGCACCCTGGCCCCCAGGTTGCGCGCCCATCAGGAGAACACCGATCGCATCCTCGCCTTCCTGCAGCAGCAACCGCTGGTCAAGCGCATCTATCACCCCAGCCTGCCGAGCCATCCGGGCCACGATATTGCGCGCCGTCAACAGTCCGGCTTCGGCGCCATGCTAAGTTTTGAGCTCGATTGCAATGAGGCGGGCATTCGCGCCTTCCTGGCGGCCCTCACCCTCTTCTCGGTGGCCGAATCCCTCGGCGGGGTGGAGAGTCTGGTGGCCCATCCGGCCAGCATGACCCACAGGGCCATGACCCCGGCCGCCCAGCAGGCGGCAGGCATCAGCGCTCAGCTGCTGCGCCTGTCGGTCGGTATCGAACACGGTGAGGATCTGGTGGCCGATCTGGCCGCGGCGTTTGCACAGGCACAGCAGGTGGCGAAGTAATGGAACAGCAGCAACAAGGAGAGATCGCGGTGGCAACAGAAGCAGGCTTGAAGCGACGTCACGTCCACAAATTCGGTGGCAGCAGTCTGGCGGAT
>Ga0247725_1001391_pt1 | contig 12422 bp, 25 predicted proteins | sample OKSTACKMCFT3sol_FD_183021 | JGI IMG/M metagenome (GOLD analysis project Ga0247725, IMG submission 183021) | Subsurface sediment microbial communities from gas well in Oklahoma, United States - OK STACK MC-FT3-sol | ecosystem: Environmental > Terrestrial > Deep subsurface > Rock core/Sediment... | reverse complement strand
TCCAGCGCATCGGCTATTTGCTCGGCTGTCGGGATTGGCATGTAGCCATCTGGCACGCATCCTACTTTCTGTTCGCTCATTTCACGCTCTCCTAAATCCGTTCTTGATTACATAGGCCAGTGCATCCCGCAAATGTATCGGATGATGCCCTAGCGCTATGCCTATGCGTTTCCAGCTAATACCCTCGGTGCGCAATTCATACGCGAGGGCGACCTCCTCGATTGGTATTGCTCGCTTCCTCATGATTCAGCGCACCACTACAGATGCGCAACGGCCAGACTCTCCGGCGCGCATTGAGTGCTCGGTAAAATCACCGTGGCAGCCACACTCGCAGCGCCATAAGTCGCGCGGAGAAATGCGAATAGCCTGATCGCCTTCCGCGCATTGCTTCACCTTGCCACCGCTGGAGACATACGCCTCAGTGCTGGCCGCGATGATTGCCAAAAGATCGTTCTTGCTCATGATTGCCTCCAGTAGTGATGCCCGGCGAACCGGGCGGCGTGGTTAATCTTCGCGCACGAACTCGGCATGCCAGCAGCCGCGCTGATACATGCGGGCGATATCCAGGGCTTCACCTGCCGACCTTGCAACCTGAAAACATACAGTGGCGCCTTGCTTGTTGGTGATCCGATACATTGCTTTCATCGTCTTGCCTCCAGAGCGTTGTTCGTTTCGATGGGTGAATTATGCTTGCGTCACACCTAGCTGTCACATGATGAATTTTCACTTTAGCTCGGCCAGTCGTGAAAGCTGTTCATCATCTAGTCTATCGGCCCCGTGAATCAGCCTTGTCAGCAGGTCTTGCGGTTCCTCAATGCCCATGCGAGTCATAGTGCGAATCAGCGCGTAGTCTGTGGCCTTGAACAGGTCGAGCTTGATTGTCCGGCTCAGCAGCCTGGCTAGGCGCTCCTCCTCTTTTAGCTTGTCGCGCTCTCGCTTCTCTCGCATTCTCTCTGCTGATGTACTCACTTTGCCACCTTTCGCTTTGGGTTCATCGCCAGCTTGATGCCTGCCTGGTGCGCCAAGTCGGCCACGTACTTCTGCCGCATTCCGGTCAGTTCTGCAATCCGGCTGGAGTCCATACCCTGCGCTGCCAGCGTGCGGATAGTCTCGGTTTTCTCCCGCTTGCGAAGTACGGCCTTGCGCACTGTCGGCACCTTGTCACGCTGCGGCACTTCCGGCTTAGGCTTGCCTGGCGGCGTGACGCAGAAGTTGTAATCCGGCGCGTCACCGATGCGAATGGGCGCAGTCTGTACCGGGCCATTGCGCTGCTCAAACTCTGCCATGAGTCGTGCCATGTGTTCGCGTTGGCTGTCGTTGATGGCGATGGCGTTTGTTGGAATTAGCATTGATTATTCTCCTTTTAGCCAGCGGCCCCACTGGTCGCCCATGGCGGTGGCTATCCCTGGGTATGTGGCGCTTCGCTCAAGCCAGCGGGTTGCGGATGGGCTTAGTCGGTTCTGGCCGCTGTCGGTTTGATTTGCCCAGCGGGGAAGAGACTTGTGTATTCCGTCGCAGCGCGGGCATTCATATTGCGGGAAATACCCATGGGTTGTTTTTTTCTGAGAACCATATCGCCATGTATACCCGCACTTGCACACCATGCGCGGCGCCACCGGCTTAGTCGGCTGCAAAAGCGGGACGCCCTTGGTTAGCCAAAAACCCGTCGCCTTGCTTGCGTCGTCACCGAACTGGTGAGGATGGATGATCTGGTCTGGCTTACGGATCGCCTTGGCAACGAAAGACGAACCAGGGTTCTCAATTGCCACCGGGAACGGCAGCTCCAGCAGCCTGCGGAAATTGTCCAGTGCCTCGTCGCGGGCCGCACGGCGATCCGCGCCAACTAGAGTTCCAGGCTTGACCTTCTGATGGTATGGGCCGTCCCCGTATGCCCATGCCGCCGATACGGTTAGATAGGTACACATCGGATGCAGGACTGCGAAGTCCCATGGCTGGCGCAGCGCGACTTGCCAAATATCCCCATGCAAGTGCTTTTCGGATTCGTCGCGTGCCGGTAACAGGTCGCACGTCCAGACATCATGGCCTTTCGCCGCAAAAGCTGCGCGCGTAAGTGGGCATGCACTGTACCCGATCAATATCTTTGCCATACCAACCTCAAATAATCGAAACAACGCGCTGCGACTGGCGCAGCAGTTCCTGGTCAATCTCTAGACCCAGCTCGGTGAATCGCTGCTGTGCGGCCTTGCGAATGCCCTCATGAGGCGATTTGGTCGAAGGTTTGATATCGCGCTGCTCTGCCCGCAGTGCTTTGATTTTTGCCTGACTATCCATAATGCTCTCCGTGTGTATGTCCGATTTCGTATTCGCGTCGCGCCTGCTGTATCTGCCAAATCGTGACGCCTAACTGCTCTGCCGCCTTGCGATCTGATACGCCCTTTGCCTTCATGCGGCGAATCGTCAGGGCCAGCCGGTGACGCTGTTTCTCGTTTGCCAGCGATCGCTCCAGGGTGTGCTGATAACCGTAGTCGATCCCGTACACCTGCATCAGTCGTTTCGCCACGCCGTGGCCCATGCGGTATTTGCGCATGGCTTCTGTAATGCTGGAACACGTTAGCATCTGCTCTCGGGTCGGTCGCTGGCGCTTCATGCCGCTAGCACCTTTTCCATGCGAGCCTCCAGCAGTTCGTAGAACGTCGCAACTCGCTCGGCAATCTTGCGAATCAGCTCCTCGTCGCGATAGGCGCGCTTGACGAACATCGGCATGCCTGGCCAGTAGCTGACAAAATCAATCCACTCGCGCCCGCTAACGTAGAGTCCGCCTTGGCACTGGGCCACGTGCTCTTTCGGGATCTCGCCGGACAGGATCACGTCAACCTGAAACTTCGGGAGCTTGGTCTTGATCTCCAGCAGGCCGTCATTGCCTGACAGCGCGTCGGGAGAGTAACCGCACCCATGATTCAGGATAATGGCGCACTGGCTCAGCTCGGCGCCTTCCTGGGCGATATACAGTTCACGCGCCTTTTCTTCCAGTGCATGCCCGCGTTCGGTAGCTTTCGTGGTGAATGGCAGCTCCGCCGCCTCTCCGGTGATCCGCTCCCCGATTAGCTGATTCATGTAGCTGAACGCAGCCACGCCAAAGCCAGCCTCGCCCTTGCCGTTCACTAGCAGGCAATCCAGCTCTGACATGGTTACGATGCCAAGCCTTGCGGCCAGCCATTCGGCTGACCCCTGTTCGATATTGTCGATGATGGTCATTGCGCCGCCCCTTGGTCGCGCTGTACGGCCTTGGAAAGCTGGGCGCGAACCTTGTCGTGGTCAGCCTTATGGATCATCTCAGGCTCGCCGTACATCTTGATAAATCCGTCCTGAGTTTCCGGCTTGCACTTGGCCAACAGTTCACGAATGGCCTTTGATTGCACTTCCGTAATAGTGGCCACTGGAGCGGCTGCATAACCGTCGTCGTCCATTTCGCGCGTCGAAATATTCAGCATGGCGCACATGACGTATCGCTTGCCGTAGCTCACCGAGCTGGCGACGGCCTGGACGGCATTCTTGCCGCCACTGGTGTCGGTAGGCAGTAGCATCGTAGTCTCTTCACGGTGGCCAGCGCGGTGCATCAGGACTCCAGTGACGCTAACCCCTTCAGCCTTGTGCTCAACACGAAACGACATGGCAAAGCCATAGCGCTGCATGATGGGCTTGATTACATCGTTGATGTCCTCAAGCGTGGCGTAGGTCTTACGATTGTGACCCTCGCCGCGCTCTGCGATGCTAGGAATATCGCACTGCATTGCAGCCATCGAAGCGTTGAACTCAGTCTGCGCGTTCTTAGCGCTCATACGCTCATGCATTGCCAGTAGTCGATCCATCTTGTCCAGATCGCACTGCGGGTTAGATGCCAGTTGCATGATTACCGGCAGAATATCCGCGCTGCTGTTGCTTGCCACTACTGGCGCCGATTCGTGGCGCTCTACGATTGCATTGGTCATAACTACCTCAGTACGAAATGGATACGCGCGGTACGGAGCCGGACGCGATCAGCTTAACGATGGCCTTAGCCTGTTCTTCGGTAACGCCAGCGGTCATGATTGCCTCTTTAGCCGCTTTCATAACCGCACTTTTGTGTGCACGGTCTTTTTCACGCGCCAGCGCTTCTGCTTCGATTCGTGCTTGCTCGTCGGCTTGGCGTTTGCGTTCGGCTGCTGCTGCTGCTTCTGCTCGGGCTTGGGCGTCACGCTCTGCCTGTTCTGCGCGCTGCCTGGCTTCAATCGCTTCGCGCTCGGCACGCTCTGCGGCTAGTTTTAGCTCCAGTTCGCGGCGCTCTGCTGCGGCCTTGGCTTCAGCCTCTCGACGTGCTGTAGCGTCGCGCTCTTCTTGCGCTCGGCGTTCTGCTGCCAAGCGCTCTGCCTCGGCAGCTTCTCGGGCAATGCGTTCTTCGCGCTCTTTCTGCTCGCGTGCTGCGGCCTGGGCTCGCAGTCGCTCCAGTTCTGCCTGCTCGGCTTCGTACTTCTCACGCGCCACCAGTGCGTCGCGAAGTGCTACCAATGCCTTTTCTTTGGATCGAGCGGCTTCTGTTTCGTACTCTTCCCATTCGGCACCGATTGCCATGCCTTCCAGCCAAGCAATGTTTGACTTCAGTTCTTCGGCGTCCATGTCGCGGCACTCAAGTCGCAGATTGATTTGATCAATTCCTGATTGATGCTTAGCCTTGCGCGCTTCTTCTGCCGCTTCCCACTCAGTAAGAGGGCGGCGAACTTCGTCCTGCCATGCTTCCAGCAAATCACGCATGCGTTTGCGCTCGGCGTCGATCTTCTTTGGAACCTCTTTCAGCTCGGCTACCAGTTCCTTTCCTACGTTGTCCAGTGCAGTTTTGGAACGGGCGACCTTGTAGGCGATAGAAGCAATCGCCTCGCGCCCCTTGCGAGTGGTCACGTCCGGCGTAAAGCCGTCGATCTCTTCGCGGATTTTTGCCAGGAACGGATCAAGGCCATTTGCCGCGCTGTAAACCTGTAGCGCGGTTTCCTTTTCAGGCAATGCGACAATCTGAGTATCTGTAGTCATTTTGTTCATCCAAAAAAAAGCCTCTGAACCCTAGTCCTCTTTCGAGGTTGGCGGACAGGTCAGTAACCTGCACTAGGGTTTAGAGGCTTTACTGATTGATCGCCCGCCAAGACGATATTTACGCGCCCAGTCTACCGCACTAAGTCACGGCGTCAACTGTTCATGCATACAGAATAGGGTGGAAGCGCCGGGGCCGTCTCCCGGTATCGGCTGCCATCTGGCTGCCCTGGCATCGCTGTCGGCTGACTGCGCGTTCGCTTCAGTGGTTGTTATTCTTTGGCGGCTCTGGGAGAGGCATCCAGTGGGTTATGCCTGATAGCGGCTTGCTCGCATGGAACCACTCAATAACCTGAGCTGATACCCTGCGACCGTCGAAGGTCATAACAAAGCCTGACCGGTAAAGAGTAGGTATTTCCTCGCCTTGCAGTACGCACTTTTCAGACAGTATTTCGCGTATGGGTGGAAGCTGATCACTGCACTTAATCCACTCACTCATAAATCACTCCTTCTTGCTATCATGAATGAAGTCAAGCAACCTCAGCCAGTCCGCCCGGTCGCAGTCCATGCCCAGCGGGTGCCACTCACTACCCTCTGCCCGAGCATCGTCGTCGCGTTTGATCTCTTCCAGTAGGTCGCGCTCAATAACCGCTCTCGCCTTCGCGTCCAGCTTATCCCATACGCGAATCAGCCAGGCAACGCACTCGCTCACCACGTATGTTCTGCGCCCAAGGCAGTAGCGGAAAGCGCAGATTGCCATCATATCGCGGTCGCCGTAGTCTTCCATTGATCACCCCGTTATCTTGTCAGCCAGCCCCAGAGCCAGCACGTAGAGAGTAAATACGCATATAGCCCAGCATAGGCCGCGCCAGATGGCGTATCGGCGGGCGCGCTGGTAGCGGCTGGTCATTCTGCCACCCATGTAGCCGAACCCACGTATTCAAATTCCTCCCACTTCGCACGGAAGTAGGCTTGGCCTCCTGGCTGGCCATCTGAGCCAAGCCCCTGAACATAGCCTTGAGCGCCGAACGATTTCGGCTCAGTCACGGTCATCATGCAGAAAGCAAACATCGGATTTGAGCAATCCGGGCCAAGCTGCACAACGTCGCCGGCCTTAAGGTTCATTACTGGCTTCATCCCACCACCTCACAATGCCAAACGCCACCAATCCGAATCGGGCTGCGGCAGATATCGTTAAACGTCAGGCCCTTTGATTCGATCAGGGCCACCAGCTTGGGGAATGTATCGGCGGATAGGGTCATGCTTTGCGCTCCATGGCTTCCAGTGCGATTTGGTCAATCTGGTCGCAATAATCGTAAATGTAGTTTGCATCAGGCATACCGTTGATTATGTCGCGGACGGTTGGCCGGATGTTGCCATCTACCTGTGCCATGATCTGGCTCAAAGCTGTGCCCATGCGCTTAGCATCAGCCTCTGCCGCTCTCAGGCGGGCGATAAGGCCGCGAAGCGGCCCGGCATGAATCTTTAGTGTTGACCCGCCAAATGACAAAAACCGCTCAATCTCCGCCAACTGCTCGTCTGTAATGCTGGTGACTGGGCTTTTCATGCTGTTCTCCTCAGTAAGTGCTTCGCATCCCGAAGCCGTTGAACCTGTTTGCTTGCCGCTCGCCGCGCCTTGTCAATCAAGCAATCCCGCACGCCTTCGCAGTATTGCCGCTGATAGTGGCCATCGTTGATATAGCTGATGACTGCGCCTAGTTCGATCATCGGCGCGGGGCTAAACCGTAGCTGGCGTATCGCCTCGCGTGCCTGGCGTTCGTGGGCGGTCATGATTGGCGGGCCTCCCGTCTGTTCCAGTCGCGCAGTAGGCGGTAAGCCATGGACTTGAATGTGCCAACGGCTGGCTTGCTGTGGAAAAACAGCTCTGTCTGTCCGAGCTGCGTCACTTTGCAGCAACTATTGCGGATGGCGAAATGGCCGAAACCTGATGGCCCTGTTGCGATTTCAAAGCGAAACTTTGGCCGGCAACCGCAAAACGGGCATGTCTTAGCCATCAGCGCCTTTCTGCGAAGGCGTTCCATGAAGTCAGTCATGCTTGGCTCCTTGCCTTGGCGATTGCGGCTTTACCCATCTCAACCGCCCCACTTGACGGCATGATTGGCCCGTCATGGATTGCGCGGCATTCTCCGTGTGCGTTCCATGCAAGGCTTGCCGTCACTTCCACAAGCGCCTCCAGCAGCTCGGCATTCAGGGATTGAAGGGCGTCGAAATCATCAGCGTGAACGTATGTCTCGCCTTCCACTGCTGGCCATGTGTGTGCCGGAACGCTTTCGCCCGTCGAATATCGCTTAACAGTCATCATCACTCTCCAAACTATCCGCATAAACCTGAGCCAGAGGGCGCACCAGCTCCTCAGCCATGGCGCGCACTTCCTCTTTCGTGATCAGCAGGCGCAATGCCGCGCTTGCCTTGTCGATATCACCGGCCAGTACGTTGCGCAGTACCTGGCCTAGCGCGCCGTCGTAGTCCTCGCCAAAGTTGTAGGTATCGACAACATGCTTTGCCAGCGCATCGTCAAGCCGCATGACTTCTTCTTCGATCCGCTTGCCGTCGATATACAGCGTGCCTTCGATCAGGTCATCAACTGCGCCAGCAAGCCAGTTCTGGCCATCGGGCGTATCAAGGAACTGGTCAGGCTGTAGGTTGAAAAGTGGGGCGGTCATTTTGCTCTCCAGTGTTGTGCGTTTCGATGGGTGAACTGTAGAGGCATCCAAAAACCGAGTCAAGATAATTTTTCACCCTAATCCGTTTGCATTGGCAAACCGGCCGGTTTATAGTTCGCAAAACCAAGCAACGACACGAGGGTCAAGATGAACGTAGGTAAAAGCATCAAACACGCGCTGATCAGTAGGGGCATGAGCCAGGCAAAGCTGGCCGAACAACTGGGCGTGACCCAGGTATGGGTAAACCGCCTGGCTAACTCGCGCTCGGCATCAATGGCGACCATTGAGACGCTGGCGGCATTCTTCGGGATGAAGGTTAGCGACTTCCTGGCGCTGGGGGAGGACTAATGCCAGCCGCACACAGACCGCACCGCCGGCCAAAGCTAACCGAAAGCCAGGTGCAGGAGATACGCGAAAACCGGCGCGGCCTGACCATGAAACAGCAGGCAGCCATTTACAACGTACACCATCGGACTATCCAGAAGGTTCGGTATTTTGAGTCATGGAGAGAAGCATGAATTATCAGGAGTTCATCGCCAGCAAGCGGCACTCGCTAGGCGATCATGGGTTTGACCCGATATGGATGCCGAATGGCGCCTTCGACTTTCAGGAGGCGATAATCACCAAGGCGGTAAAAAAGGGTCGCATTGGCCTGTTCGCCGATACCGGCCTGGGCAAGACGCTGATGCAGTTGGCCTTCGCCTACAACGTGGTTCTGCACACTAACCGCCCGGTGCTTATTCTCACCCCGCTGGCCGTTGCCTTTCAGTTCCTCAAGGAAGCTGAGCGCGTTGGTATCGACGATATTTGCCACACGAAAGACGGGAAGTTCAGCAAGAAGATCGTAGTCTGCAACTATGAGCGTCTGCACCTGCTGAACCCTGACGACTTCGCGGCGGTGCTGTTGGATGAATCCAGCATCCTGAAGAACTTCGACGGCAAAATCCGAGACCAGATCGTCGCGTTCATCAAGCGCGTTCAATACCGTCTGCTATCCACTGCAACCCCGTCGCCTAACGACTTTATCGAGCTGGGCAACAGCTCCGAAGCGCTTGGCTATATGGGCTACATGGACATGCTCGGGAAGTTCTTCAAGTCGAATCAGAACAGCGTTGACAGCAACAACCGCAACATCGGCGAGAAGTTCTATCTCAAGCCGCACGCGGAGCGCGATTTCTTCGCCTGGGTAAACCAGTGGTCGATCATGGTGAAGCGCCCTAGCGACCTGGGCTTTAGCAATGAAGGCTATGACCTCCCGGCGCTGCACACGAACAAGCACATGGTCTACAACCGCGAAGCGTGGAGCGTAAACGGACAATTATCAATGCTGGCGATGCCTGCCAAAACCATGACCGAGGTTCGCGCCGAACAAAAATCCACGGTTACCGAGCGCTGCGAAAAAGCAATTGAACTGGCGTCCGGTAAATGCTCGGTTTATTGGTGCAACCTGAACGAAGAATCGAGTCTTCTCGCTGAGCTTGACCCTGACGCCGTAGAGATCAAGGGCGGCATGAGCATCGACAAGAAAGAAGACATTCTAATGGCCTTTGCAAATGGGGAGATTCAGCGCCTTATCACCAAGGCAAAAATGACATCGATGGGACTTAACTGGCAGCACTGCAACCACACGGTATATTTTCCAACTTGGAGTTATGAGCAGTTTTATCAGGCTATTCGTCGGTTCTGGCGATTTGGACAAAAGCGCGAAGTTACTTGCGAGATGGTTATCAGCGAAGGTCAAGAGCGCGTATTGCAGGCGCTAGAGGAAAAAACACAAAAGGCCATCGCGCTTCATACAAACTTGGTGGAAAACGCTAACCGCGAATTTTCCAACAAAATCAAAGCGTTCGACAAAAAAGTTCAACTACCGGAGTTTTTGAAATGAGCACCACTAAAGACCAGATCATCACCGACAGCTATGCAATCTACAATTCGGATTGCATGGAAATTCTTCCGACTATTCCAGATAGTTCTGTTGGGCTGTCCCTGTACTCTCCGCCATTCGCGGGTTTGTACCAATATTCCAGCAGCGAGCGCGACTTTTCCAACTGCGAAAGCCGCGAACAGTTCTTGCAGCAATATGAATATCTGGTCGAGCAGATTGCGAGAGTTACCAAGCCTGGCCGAATCACAGCAGTTCATTGCACGGATGTTTTCGACAACTCCTGCAACTTGTGGGACTTCCCTGGGGAGATTATCAAGATTCACAACAAGTACGGATTCCAGTACCGCTGCCGAATTGGTATCCGAAAAGAGCCGCTAAAGGTTCGTATGCGCACGATGGTAAAAAGCCTGATGCACAAGTTGGTGGTAGAGGATATGGCGCAATGCTTCCCGTCTATGCCTGACTACGTGCTGATCTTTACCAAGCGCGGCGTTAATGAATCGCCAGTCCGTCACGACTTCGGGCTTACCGAGTTTCCTTATTTCGGTGAGCAGCCAATCCTGCCGCACTTCTTGCAGGCATGGAACAATGACGAGAACAACCCGAAAGTCGAAACCTGCGAAGAGCTTTGGGAATATCTGAATACTGCATACGCAGACCACAAAGACCCGAAAACCAACAAGCTCAGCCACTACACATGGCGCCGATATGCGGACTACATGTGGGACGATATCAGCATCGACAACGTGCTGCCGTACCGCGACAGCAAGGAAGAAGACGACGAAAAACACGTCCACCCGCTTCAGCTCGACGTTATCGACCGCCTGGTCTACATGTACAGCAACAAGGGCGACACCGTTCTCACCCCGTTTATGGGCGTGGGCAGCGAGGTATACAGCCCGGTGAGCATGGGGCGCAAGGCTATCGGCATCGAGCTGAAAGACAGCTACTTCAAGCAGGCCAAAATCAACTTGGAATATGCCGCTGATCGTTTCGCGGCAGAAGACAAGCCAGATCAGGCCAGCTTGATCTAACCCATGATATACTCCCCTTGCGCCTGCCGTGGAAAGCGGGCGCAAGAGGTAAAAGACGATCAATCCCGACACCAGGCCGTTTAAGTCTGGGAGGTTGGAGCTAGGCGTTCTCTTGTCGGGGATCGTCGCGTCTAGCTCCATTTCCACCCTCTCAGACTTAAGCGGCTTTTTTATTGGGTGAAATATGACCAAAGCTGAACACAAGCAACGCGCCATGGATATGGCTTATCAGGTGCGGCACTGCTACAGCCGCACGGCAAAGAGAAAGATTGCCAGTGAATGCCTTAAGCATCTGATCGAATCATTGAAGGGGTAGGCCATGGCAGGCGATTGGATCAAGATGAGGATTGACCTTCAATCCCATCCTAAAATTGTCCGCATTCTGTCCGCAACAGACTCGGACAAATTCCGCGCAATCGGTGGACTTCATGCGGTCTGGTCGATTTTCGACACGCACAGCGAGGACGGAGTTCTTAATGGTTACTCAGCAAAAACCCTTGACCATGTGATCGGCTGGGAGGGATTTAGCGCTGCAATGATCGCTGTAGGTTGGATGATAGAAACCCCGCAAGGCCTTGTTATGCCTGAGTTTGATGAACATAACGGCAAGTCAGCCAAGCGCCGCGCGGAGGATCAGAAGCGTAAAAGAGAGTCCAGAAAGTGTCCGCAAAATGTCCGCGAAGAGTCCTTTGAATTGCGGACTAGAGAAGAGAAGAGAAGAGAAGAAGATAAAAGCTCTTGTGATCAGCAAGCTGAATCACCGAAAGCTGCGCCAGATCGAATCGATTATGCGTCAGTCACTAAAGCATTTGGCGATCACCTTGGCGCCCTACCGCAACCACGAGACATGACCGAGAAACGCAAGAAGGCTATCCGGTCAATTGTGAAACGCGGCGGGCGATACGCTGAGCCTGATTTCTTCGCCAGGTTCTTTGCCTATGTGGCTAAGTCTGATTTCCTGATGGGCAGAGGCGCTAAGCCATGGCACGGCTGCTGCTTTGACTGGCTATTGAAGCCTGAGAACTTCCAAAAGATTATCGAAGGGAACTACCACCCGGAGGACGACAATGCGTGACCCCTACAGCCTTGAGGCAGAACACGGCGTGCTAGGCGCTATGATGATGCGCCCTGATTTGATCGCCGATATCAGTGCAGAGATAACGGCAGCAGATTTTTACTTTGAAGACCATGGGGATATCTTCAAGACCATCGTGGGGATGGATGACGGGAAGACTGGCATCGATATCGTATCGGTGGCCGATAAAATTGGCGTGCTGGAGAACGGCGACAGCCCGCTGGCTTACCTGGCAGAGATCCACAAAAACACACCAAGCGCGGCCAACGCGATGACGTATTGCCGGATCATCAAGGAGCGAAGCCTAGACCGCCTACTGATCGAAGCGGCCAAGAAGGTCGGAGAGCTGGCGTATAGCGACATGCCGACCGCTGACAAGGTGGCGCAGGCTCAGGCCGTTGTTCTATCCGTGGATGGCGCTATGGACGAAGACGGCGAGGTTGAGATCAGCGACTACTTGCACGATTACGTCGAGATTCAGCAGCAGCGGCACGACATGAAGGGCATGCTTAACGGGCTGCCTACCGGACTAACCGACCTTGATAGCGCGGTTATGGGCCTGAAAGGCGGTCAGCTAATCGTCGTGGCAGGTCGCGCCAAGATGGGTAAAACCACTTTCGCTATGACCATGGTTCGCCAGATGGTTGTCAGGGCGAAAAAGCGGGGCGCTGTAATCAGCCTGGAGATGTCACGCGCCGAGCTAACCGACCGAATGGTGGCAGCAG